>Ga0187863_10000287_pt1 | contig 44437 bp, 50 predicted proteins | sample June2016WEW_11_1_FD_132975 | JGI IMG/M metagenome (GOLD analysis project Ga0187863, IMG submission 132975) | Peatland microbial communities from SPRUCE experiment site at the Marcell Experimental Forest, Minnesota, USA - June2016WEW_11_10 | ecosystem: Environmental > Terrestrial > Soil >...
AGTGGGCACGTCGTCAACCGGCGGCACCGCCACGGGCAACCCGATCTGCTTCGTGCCATCTATTGCGCTCAACGCACCTTCGAGGGCTGTCAAGTCCTGTTGGAGGCGATCCTGCGATGTCCGGAGAGTCTGCAGTTGTCCCTCCAACAGGGGTATCTGCTGCCGCGTCGCTGCGAGGTGTTCTTTCAACTCCGAGATGGCGGCCACCAGATGGTCCCGCGGAGACATCGATGCCGGCGCCGAAGCTGATACTTCGACCGGCGGCGCGGCTGGCTTCGACGATTGTCTTTTGTACTTCGCGATCTGCTCCGGCGTGGGTTGGTACGGCGCACCCGGATGCGCTTTCCGTATGTGGGCTGCGCGGCCTTGCGGCCGGTTGAGCATATCTTCGCAGTAGAAACACTGCACGTAGTTCGATTTTCGTTTCATTGCTTTCTGTTCCTCTCTCTTTCTTGTGTTTGATGGATCGCGATCACACGCGACACAGCTTGTCCCCCTTCTTCGACGGACTGGCATTGCAGCAACTGCATCATTTCGATCCGCGTCGGAAGCCAGCCGCGCTCGTAGCCGGCGGCGGTCAACATCCCGAGACAGTAGGCGCCGGGCGCGGAGGCCGTCGCCATCAGTTCGTTGAGGATTTTGAGGTGGTCGGAGAAAAGTCTTGGTGAAATCATCCTTTCCTCACTTTCGTGATCTCGAGGCTCTGGCCTTTCAGATCGCGCCAACCGCGCGGGCTGCGCAGCGCGAAAAAGCAGACTGTGTCCTCGCCGTGTCGGTGACGGATCAGCAGGAGGAAGTCGATACGCCATTCGTGCATCAACTCGTGCGCCTCGTGAGAAGCCGATCCGGGACCGAGGTCCGGCATATCGTAGGGCGTGCTTGCGTGGAGGACGTCGCCCACCACCTCGCCGGCGCCGCCCTCGATGTGCACCAGATCGCGCTCACGGAATGGCCAGTCGCCCGCCGCCAGCTTCTCTACGCGCTCCTTGGCAAACGGCAGCCGGCAGCGCGGACACCAATAGTGCGCCGGCCCCCAGGTTTCGGTCCGATCCGGAACGACGCGCGCGGCTGTTTCGGCGCCATCGAGAAGGACGTAGTTGCAGAGCGGGCAGTTCATACCAGCCCCTCCGCGAGCGCATGGAGCCAGCACCACCACTGTCCCGCGCCGACGTACGTGACGAGAGTCATCGGGCAGGCCTTGATGGAGCACTTGCCCGCGACCCACTCTCGCGTCGGGCCGCTACTCGCCTGCAGTCGTCTCACGGACGATCTCCGCGAATACGAATTTGACGAGCCGGATCTTCTTTCCATACGTCCGCGCCTGCGCCTCCATGGCCGCGCGTAGAGGCGCGCGATCAATCTTGTGCTGGTCGTAATCCATCGTGACCAGCGGGATCATACCTGCGGGTACCTGTCCCTGCTTAAGCCCAATCCGGCCGGACCCGAATTCATCCTCCCCAACCCACGCGTAGAGTGCGTGCTTCCTCAACTGTTCCGGAACGCTTTCCATTCACCGCTGTCCTTTCTGGTGGTGTTCGGCTGGCGACCCCGCCGGCGGCTCCCCAAGGTTCTCCTCCCGTAGATCGCCAAACATCTTTTGGCGCCCGCCGAATTCCGATTGCGAAATCACGTCCGACTGGGTGTCCCCCAGCCATTGCACACGCCCGCCGCTTTTTCGCTGGTAGCAGTGCTGCATCAGCACCACGTCGAACGCGGACTGCGCGGTGACGTGGACGAGCTGGCAGCGCACGGCCCAGCCCATCTTCACGAGCTTGGCGAAACCGGTGTCGATGTGCCGGTCCCACTCGTCCTTGTGCTTGAATCCTTCCTGCGTACAGGTCGCGCCCCACATATCGGTGCCGAAGACCACGCCATCGACGCCTGTGTCGTGCACGATATCGCGGATTATTCCAAAGAGAATGCGCTTGGCGTCGCCCGAATCAAGGAGTGGGCCAGGAAACGGAAACCGGGACCACTCCCCCGGCGTGACGGCGCCGTGCAGCATCCGTCCGAAACGCGTCCTGCCCGGGTTCAACGGCCAGTGCAGCATGCAGAGCGGCTCCAGATGATGGAACTCGTCGATCTGCGTCTTGATCGACGCCAACGCCAGGCCGGCCTCCCGTTTCAACTCGTCGAGCGTCATGATGGTTTCTTCTTCGCAAAATCCAAATCGAACGACTCGCGCGCCTCTTCGCGTGCGCCGGGGAGCATTGTACCGGCAAGCATGACCGACGTAGTGTCGCCAGCACAAACGTCGCAAACGATCTCGGCGTCGGGCTGGCCGCGCAGGAGCCGCTGGCCGGACGGGAAAATGCCCACCGGCTCCCGGCACCGCGCGCACCGGCGGGTCCAGTCGGTTTTCGGATGCGCCTTCGTCATCCGGTCCTGGCGCATTACCACGAGCATCGGGCGGTTCCTCACGAGGGTCGATCCTTTCGAAGCGACTCGACGAGTTCATTGATGCACTCCCCGCAATAGGCCGTCTTGGGTGGCATGGTGACGAACGATACCTCATGGCCGCAAGGATCGAGCGTCGCCTGGTAGACGCCGTCCGCCTCGACCACATTAAGCACGACACGAGGCTGCAGCCGCTCTTCTTTGTCGGCCCCACCGCCCGTCAACCACCTGCGAATGGTTCGGCCGCCCAGCCGCCATTCGGCTGGAAAGCGCGCCACGAAGCGCAGCTTGAAATCCTGATGCAGCCGGACGGCGAGGGCGTCGTTGTCCTCTAGAAAATCCGCCAGGATTGCGAGGGCGCATTGCGCCGGAGCGCTCCCGCTGTAGCCCCAGCTAAGGCCATTGGGGGAATGGTTAATCAGATCCAGGCGCCAGTCGATTCGGGTAGGCTCTTTCCCTGGTTCAATGCGGAAAACATCGGATGGCTCCGCAGCGTCGTGGGTGCGAGAGCCGGTATAAGTAACGTAGTGCCTCACCCTTTTGGGTTCTCCTTTTGCGGCGGCTGATATTGCACTGCAGATCGCCACGCCTCCCAGACCTTCGGGAAGTCCCGCCGAATGCCTTCGAGCTTGTGGGTGACATGGGCCATAGTGTTTGACAGACTCCCGCAGGCGCCCAGCAACTCGGTGAACGCCGCGCTTCCCGCCAACTCCGAATCACGTCCAGCCTCGTGCAGGAGGCCTTCGGAAATTTCAGTGAGGCGCATATACAGCGTGTGGAAATGGTTAATCGGGTGTACCGCTCCGGACGGAGGCCGCCAGGACACGTCGTCGGCTGCCATCTGATTCCCACCGACGATTTCTATGCCGCGTTCGCTCATGGCTTTGCCTCCGAGATTTCATATTCGAGCCCGCTAACTGTATCGACCCACGGGGCGCCGACGGAGTCGCGCAGGAGCAGCATCTCGATACGTCCATCGTCTTTGTGCAGGAAAGCGCCGTCAGCGATTCGGAACCAGGACGGCTTCTCGTGGAGGCGTAGTGCGATGGATTTGCCGTTGGCAGAGAGGAGGTCAACGTGTGCGGCCATGGCACATCGATCTTCGGAATTCGGGTGGACCCAAACGGTATCGCCGGTCCTCATTTTTCAGGTCTCCCAATTGGGGTTTCCCTGAAACAGGAAGTCCGGAAACGCCCTGGTGCAAGATTAAGAATACCAGATCTCTTAGTACGTTGTTCGTGGATTTGACCGCAGCAAGGGTTCATGTCAGCGACTCCTGTTCTATGCCGCCAAGGATGCCGATCTCAATTAGTGCACCTACCAGACGCCACGAACCCTGTGGTGCCGTGAATGCTTCTTCGAGCGCGCTGTCGCCGTGCGCTGCGGCTAACCGTGCGAGCGCTAGGCGATAGGAAAGTGAAGGTAGGTTCGCGCCGCATTCCCAGCGCGTAATAGTGATTCGATGTGGAGAGGGAAGCACGTCGGAACCGCGATGGTAGCGGTGAAGCTCGCTAGCCAACTGTGTCTGGTCCCACTCCTTACGCCGACGTAACTCCATCACGGCGCGGCCAACCCCACACCGCATAATTCGAACCGAAGCGTTGTTTGACAAAGCTCCCCTTTCTGCCCGCGCCATGCGCTCAAACAGGCGCACAAATGGGCACCCCGCGTGGTGGTATTTAAGCTTTGTGGATTTACCCTCGGCCGAAAACTTGCGCGCGTGCTAGGAGGCCTAGCGCTAGTGGAAGTCCCGGGCTGTGATTATCTTATTTCTTATCCGATTTGTACTCCAATTGTCAAGGGTTTGAAGAGAGGAAGAAAAGGAATTTTGAGATTCCTTGAATAAATCGTTCCCGACCCGATAAGCGCCGAGATTTAGGCGCAATAAGTTATGCACCATCTCTAAGCAGGTTTTGCGCGGAACGCAGACTAATCTTCATGCCCGATCTCTTCTCGACGAAACTTACTAACATGGGGCCCGTCCACTTGTACCCTGGCAATCCGATCTTCATGGGAGGCCGCTTGATTGCTGCGAGGACTTCGGCGCGAATCTGTGGCGGCATTTTGGATGGCCTGCCACTACGAGGCACCTCGCGAAGCGACCGAACTCCATGCTTCTTGGCCTTCCGCCACCATCGCTTCAATGTTGTCGGGTCATAGTGGTGGGCCTTGGCAGCGTCCGCATAGCTCCAGCCGTCGGCCAATAGTTCTAAACAGGCAACTTTGTGTTGGAATCGGGATTCAGATGTCTCTTTCTTTATTTCACGGACCTCGGCGGCGACTGCTGGACTCTTGGCTGGCACTGCACTCCCCTATCTGGGGCAGTACTTATTGCGCATTGGCTCCGGCCGCCCTCAACCCAATAGCACAATGAGCGTCCGGGGGGGATTTCCGGCTTTAATTGAGTGCGCTTGGCTTGACGCCGCACCGAGAAACCGGCCGCTCAAGCTCGGCGGAATCGGCACGAGGATGGGCTTGGCGCTTGCAAAGTGCGGAGGCGGACGGCGTCCGCGACATCACTGCACCGCCCGCTTAACCGACCCGATTCAGGAGTGTTTTTCCCCTTCACGGATTGGTGTACGCTGGCACAGAAGGAGCGGTGGTCCATGACGATGCGCGTAGGACTCGATGACCGAATCGCGGAGAGGATTGTGGGCACGGCCATGTGCCGGCTCAATCCGACCTACGGCAACAAGATACTGTGCACGAAAGCCGCGCTGAAAGACGCGATCATGTCTGCCCTGGATGAGGCGCACGAGATCGGATTTCTCGCTGGCCAGAAAGAACAGTATGGCGAACACACCCCTCCCGGTAGCCCGGATAGGCCCGCCTGGATGGATATTCGGCTCGATGATCCAGACGACTTGGCCAGGAACCACATCCGTTTTCAGCCAGTGGTGCTGAGGTCCCTGCTCGGCGCGGGCTTTCGTTGCGTTGGCGATTTGCGTTGGGTGCCTAGCCGCGAACTCACGAGCCTGCACTATGTCGGCTTTAAATGGGCTGGCCGAATCCGCGCCGTGATTCGGAGGTTCGAGCAAGGCGCGCCGGTGGTGGCTCGCTGATATCGAAAGGGGCTACGACGTCACCACCCGGTTGCGTCAGTGCTACCACGAGAAACAGCCGGGACGGAGCTTGACTGTGGATTCTATGGGAAAATCGTTTGCTTTCTTACGCCACCGCGGGCTTCGTCATTTCGACGACCTTGCGCGATTTCCGGGCTGCCTTGGCGCGCATATCCTGGACACGCCGGGTGAGCGTATCCTGCCGTTTCCCACCGATGATCGTGTAGTCCAAAGTCGTGTCCACTTTGGAGTGGCCGGCGATCTTGCTCACCTCGATGGCGCTACCTCCCACGTCCTGACGCCACGTAATGTTTGCGCGGCGTAGCGAATGCGGTCCGAAACCGGGGAAGTCGAAGCCCATGTCCTCCTTGGGCGCGCCCTGCGGCTTGCATGCTCTCGCGGCCTCTTTGAGCGCTTTCCGGACGCCGGTATCCCAGCGCGGCTGGCGCAGCTCTTCGTCCTGCGGGAATACCCACGCGTTCGGTCCTTTCAATTTGAGACCTTCGATCCACGCCTTGTATCGCGGCGTCAGCGTACCGAGCGCCAGCAGACGCCTGCTCTTCGCGGTTTTGGGCACGTCGATATCTCCGCGCCAGTTGCGCTGCTCGATGCTCAGGATGCCCTTGTCCAGATCGACGTGCTTGACCATCAATCCGAGCACCTCCGAGATGCGGGTGCCGGTATCCACGCACGTTTCGCAGATCAGCAGATTTGGATCGTCGAGCAACCCCAGCACGTTGGCGGTTTGCTCAGGCGACAGGATGCGCTTCTCCCACACCTCCCACTTCTTCGGCAGCCGGACGCGGTGGATCGGGTTGGCGAAGATCTCGGGGAGAATCTCCCACTCGATTGCCTTTGTGATCACACCGCTCATCGCGTTGCGCACGCCGCACATCGCGTGCCAGGACGTGCATGCCTCCCGGAGCCACTCCAGAACGTCCTTGGCGCGGATGTCCTTCAGGCGCGTGTCCTTCCAACGCGGATAAAACACCTTGTAGCACTGGTGATACTTCGACTTCGTGGAGGCCGCGATGAGCTTCCGTCCGCCCGCGATCTTGTCCACGTAATCGCGCATCCACAATTCGGCCAGCTTGCCGAAGAGGACATCTCCCGGCTCCGGCGGCTTCTCCTGCGCGAGCGTCGCCGCCGGTCCGCGCGTCCGCGCGTTCTGTTCGGCGAAGAAGTTGTCGCGGGCCAGTTCCGCCTCCTTCTTCGTGAGCGCGTCCGGTACCGATTGATTTGCCGGCAGGCCCTTGATGGCACCGACGATCTTCCGTTTCTGGGCCGTGCTGATAGTGCCGTCCGCCTGGATCTCGTCGTCCCGATAGCGGAAGAACCAGTAGGGATGTGCAAGGGTCATGCACTTTTGGATTTTCGGATGTTGGACTCTCAGTTTCAATTTGGTTGCTCCTGTCAACAGCCTCAGGAGGGTACCTTCCCGCATATCCATAGGCAACTCCTAGTTCTCCTGCTAAATTGAGACCGCGTTACTCTCCCGTCCGCAGATATAAAGCGTCTCCCGCGCCCTGGTGACGCCCACGTAAAACTGGCGGATCACCGACTCCTTCGGCGGCCCATCCCGGCGGTATTGCGCGGCACCGGCCTGGCTTACCTCGGGGAAGAGAAAGACCACGTCGGCTTGCCCGCCCTTTACCGAGTGGATCGTTCCCACGATTACGCCGGGAGGCTCGGCGAGTGCGTGCGGCCCTCGCTTGGCGGCTACCAGCGCAGGGAACTCCGCGCGCTTCTTGACGTCGGCGGTCAGCCGATCCTGCCACCATTTGAGAAGTTCCTGGTAGCCGCCCTCCCACGAAGCACCCAACGTTTCGAGCGCGCTATCCTCGAAGATTTCCTCCAGCCGCTCGAGCGGCATGGTTTGTGCGGCGTCGCCTTTCTTAAGCTTGGTCTTCATCCCGTGGCGCAGGACGCCGTCCGCTTTGAGCACCTCGGCCCAGAGTTCGACGTCGCCGTTGGTCCATGGGCGGTGGCCGGCGCCGAACGCCGGATGGCCCACCAGCAGCGAGAGGATGCGACCGGGCGTGGACGTCCTCCTCCCCAAGCGGAGAGGGTTCCAATAGCCGTTGGTCCTCCGGTAGGGATTGTGAAACGGGATGCCGTTCTTCCGGAGAACACAGATCAGCGATTGCAGCATATAGGAGCACGATGTCAGGAACATTACGGACTGTCCCCGGTCGAGGTGGTCGACGGCGGTCTTGAGGATGCACAGATCGGTGTGGAGATACCCGTCGCGCGACAACCGCTCCACCATGCCGGCTTCCGGACGTGGGAGGTATTCCTTTGGCTGCCGGCGTTTCACCTGCCCAATCAACGCCTCGGCAAAACGATGCACTGCGCGAGGCACCCGGTAGCTCTGTTTCAGAATGATCTTGTGGTCTGGCGGCACTTCCGGTGTGAGGAAGGCCTCAGGATCCGCGCCGGTGAATGTGTAGATGGTCTGGTCGTCGTCGCCGGCCACGATGAAATAGCTGGCGCGTTCGCCCCATTTTCGAACCAGCGACAACTGCATCCGGTTGAGATCCTGCGCCTCGTCCGCGAAAATGACCGATGGAGACCTGGGCGCCAGCGCCACTTCGCGAAGGCAGCACTCGATCAGATCTGTAAAGTCCCAGAGCAGGTGTTCCTGCTTGTATTTCGTCCACTTTTTCTCGAAGGCGATTAGCGTCTCCGGCCATCCCTGTCGCGGCACCATCAATCCCCGAAAGCGGTTTAAGCTTTGCAGGGACTCGTCCCCGCTCTTTTCTGATTCGATTTCATCCGCCGGAGTCTCCTCGCCATCGAGTTTGGTCTGTTTCCGGGCGGGCGTAATGGTGAGGTCTGGGTTCGCGCGGTTCCATTCATCGACGTTCGCCTCGGCGATTTCCGGCCCGCCCAGGACATGCCAGCAGTGCGAGTGCAGTGTCCCTATCCGGTCCGGCGACACGGGAAGGTCGCGGCCCGCCAATTCCGCGGCGGCGGCGCGCGAGAACGAGGTTACCAGCACCGAGTCCGGCCCGAACCGCTCGACGGCGCGTTGCACTTGCCTCTGCAAACTGGTGGTTTTTCCAGTTCCCGGGGGCCCGAAGATGCGATATTCGGACGTGATCTCGTGGTCACGTTCCCCGATTTCATCGAGGTTGCCCTGCTGAGCGATCACTGGACGACTCCTGGTGTCTCGCCTTCCGGAGGTTTGCCGGTATAGAGGCTCGGCTTGATGGCACGTGGGTCGAATCCTGGGTCTTTCGACGTGGCCAATGGAAGTGCGTAGCGCGTCTGGCTGGCATACTGGCTGCTGCGCATACGCTCCGTCTTGCGCGCGCCCACCACGTACAGCATGGACGCCGCCTTCTTCGGCGAAGTCTTGCGGTTCTTGGTCTTCTCCAGATAGGACGCGAGATCCGCGCTGCTAACGGTGATCCGCCCGGCTACGATCATCGGTTTCTTTTGGTCCTGGACACGCTGCCCTTCAATCGCGGTAATGAATTCGGTTTCGGTCAGGTAATCGAGGATGTCGTTACGCGCGCCGCCCTCGAACTGCTCGTCCTCGGTGGCCTCGCGCACGATGCAGGCGTCCAAGAGCTTCTGCTGGAACGCATCCCACTCCTTGGGCTTAATCTTGTTAATAATTCGCAGCGTTCCCTGGGCAATCTTTTTCTTCAGTAAGCGATAGACGATCAACTCGTCGATATCCTCGAACTCGAAGACGCCGTCGGCGGTCCGCATGTGAAACGTGGGCTCCTTGCCTTTGATACACTCCATCCGGACGACCTCGACGCCCAGGACGAGCGAGATCTCGTGACAGAGCAGCAGCTTGCTTTGTTCCAGGATCTCCTCGGGGGATCGCGGCGGCCTCGGCGCCTTTTCGTCCGCTTGCGAGCCCGGAACATCCGTCAACGGTGCCGGCAAGCCATTCACCGGCGGCGCGGGCGTGCCATTCGCGACCGCCGGCTGTTGCACACCAGGGAGGACGATGGGAGTAGGCGGGGCCTCAGCCACGCGCGCCAGGCGGGCCTTCACAATACTCCTCCGGAAGTAGCCAGCGTCGAGCTTCTGCTTCTGGCCGTTCTGCGCCCGGTGGTGGACGATCAGGTCGACGATCTTCTGCTCGGTGAGGCCGGCGTCCAGAGCGAAATGGATCAGCGCCATATCGTACCCGGAGTTGCTTTGGTCCTTCAGATCGTGACGCTGTCGAAGCCACGTGTTCCGAAACCGCATGGCGGTCGCGGCATCGCTGTTCGCCGGGTCCATCCACGCGTCCAGCAACTCCTGGGGGACGCGCGCGCTCGCATCGACGGTGACCGCAACGCCCTCAAATTGCGCCCGCCAGTTGCGCACCGCTTTCTCTTGTGCCTCGGGATCAGGGATCTGGTAATACTCGATGAGATCGATGAAATCCCCCATGTTGTAGTGGAGGTCGGTCTTGGCGAGGAGCGTCACATCCTTCGGGTTGCCCGGGTCCTTGCAATTCCGCGTACCGGGAATCCGCAGAACGCGTGCGAGGTCGGCCAGCCGCTCGTAGGCCCATCCTTGCTTCTGCGCGTTGAGGCGCAACAGGGTATGCCACCGCCCGAGGATGCGCGCGACTCCGGCGCGGTCCTGTGCGTTTTCGAAGACGTGCGGTTCCTTCAGCAGCCACCAGGATTGAATGCCGTTGCCGGTGCCAACCATGATGGTCGGCTTCATTTCCGGAGGATGGATCGACATGGCCTGCTGGATCGTCTGCGGCAGCGCCTTATTCTTATGAGCCTCCGAGAGCAGATCGAAGTCGGCGCCGATGCCACAGATGGAGGCGATCTCGTCGGAGGGACACCGGTTGTGCGGCCCGTGATCCTTGCTGGCCAGCCCGATACCGGTGTAGATATCCCGGTTGCCGCCAAGGCTGATCACATAATCGGAAGCCTCCTGGACGACGGTGAACCAGCGCGACAGCTTCTCTTTGCCGGTCCAGATGAGAATGAATTGTTCGTCGGGCTTGTATTCCCAAAGCTGGTTCAAGAAATCGAATGGCGTCATCCGCGTGGCCCTCGAGCGTCGGCTACACCACCCGGACTGCAAGTTTTTCGAAGCGGACCAGGAAGAGATCTTTGGCGACCTCCGGACACAGCGGCTTGATGCGCCGGTCCATCGGTTCGGCGCCGGCCCATGATACGCAGTGCTGGTGCGTCTCGTGGCAAACGTCCCGCAACTCCGTGGCCAAGACCACGTTATCGGCCGTGACCACTTCGGCGGGCATTGCGGGAGGCAAGCCGAAGCGGCCACAGATGGCCGCCATCATCCGGCGCTCGAGTTCCGCGTAGGTCACTCCGCGGTGGATGCGATCCTCCCGAACGGCGGTGGTGATCGCGTTGGCCACCACCATCCATCCCTCACGCCGCACGATCCCCCGGTCCACCAGATCGTGTGCCAAAACGTCTCCCAGGTAGCGCAACCGGTCGCTGCTCTCGGGCGTGCCTTCAATGGCGCGCTTCAAAGGGCGCGTAAGGTCATGCAGATAAGCCTCGCTGGCATCGTGCAGCAGGCCCCAGAGCGCGGCGCGTCGGCCCTCGATCAACTCCGACACCAGGACGCTATGCTGCGCCACGGAGTAGTAAACCGGCACGTGGCCCGCAAAGCGGCACGTATGGGAGAGCGCGTGGGCGATATCCTCGACGTCGATCTCCTCGGGGAGCGGCGCAGCGATATGCACCCTCCGGCCCGTACAAGTCGGAAGGAAGATTTCCTCTTCGGGAGTGGTAAGCGTCATCGCATGCCCTCGGGCGCCGGCAGCAGCCGCGCTGCAGCACCGGTCTCGATGAAGTGTTCGTAGAGGGTCTGGCCGGTGGCGGTGGCCACGTACGGCAGGAAGACCTCGTCGGTCTTCACCATCCCGGTTTCCACCATGGCGATTTGCGCCTCGATCCACCGGAGAAGCTGCCGCCAGGCAACGCGCTCGGCCTGATCGCGGTCCTTGTCTGCCATGGCAGCGCGGTTGAACTGCTTCCACCCATCCGGCGTACGCCGGCCATTGATGATTTTGAAGATCGGTTCTGTGCGCACGGGCAGACGGAACGGCACCGCGTGCCCGTCGACGGGGTACGTGAACCACATTCCCACGATCTTGCCGCCCTGATAATCGAGACTCACCTGGGTGGCGCCGGCCCGTACGAGCAAGCTCAGAATGTCGCCAGCCGTCTTCTGCACCGGGATCTCGGTGGTCTCCATAAACAACGATTTGCGGGTACTCACTCCCACAATCCTTCCTGCCCGCTCTCTTCCACCGGAGCGCGCTTCGGTTCGATCTTGTTCGTCGGCGTATCCGGCCGGTCCTCGGTCGCCACGGGACGCTTGGCCAGCCACTTATCGTAGGCCTCGAACTTCACGCCGTTCCAGACGGTGATGGTGTCGTCGTCCATTTCCGCGTCAACCGGGATCTGTGCCAGGAGCGACTGCTGCGCGGGCGGCTGCTCGACGGCCCGCTTTTCCCGCAGCCTCCGGAACGCTTCCCGGCTGTAATCCGCTTGGCTCACAACAGCACCTCCTCCAACTCCTGCTCGGTGAACCGCGCGAAACAGAGCGGACATTCCCACCACTCGTCGTGGAAGATTTCGAACGGCCCACAGTCCAGGCCGTGAGTCTCGCGGAACACCACGGCACGCTCACGCATTTCGACCGTGCGGCCGCACTCTGGGCACCTCAGATGCACGGCTGGTCCTCCCCGAACAATTCCTGCTGCCGCCCGTCCGGAGGCGACACGGGCCGGCCTTGTTGGCGGCGGGCGCGAAGCGTAATCTTTCGGCGTCCGGTCTGAACGCGGATCTCGTCGCACCAGATCCGGTAGGGATGGTGGCGACGCACACCGAACGGATAGGCCGCCCGCAGGGCGGCGCGCACATCCTCCGGCGGCTTGCCGGTGGTTTCGGCCAGGACGCGGGCGATGATCGGGGCGGCACAAGCCCGCCATGACGAGTTCATCCTTGAGTAACTCCCGCCGGCACCTCAGCAGCCGGGTAATGCGTCTCCAGCCACGCCTTCCGGCGCGCGAGATCCGCCATAGCTTCCTCGCCACCCATCTGGCATGCATCGATCAGGAGCGGGATGCCCGTATCGACGGAGTGCGCCACCTCGGCGCGCGTCGCCGGGCGGCCTTCCGCCCACCATTCGACGGCCTCCGGGTTGTGCACGTGAATCAATGGTTTCCCGGCGTCGTCTTCGAAGATTTCAAAGGAGCGGGCGGTCCACAGCAGCGCCACGCCCGGATTACGCGGGATAGAGATCCCGCCCACCTCCCGGTCCTCCGGAAGACCGTCCTCCCGCCGGACCATGTGCGGCCGCGCCAGGAACGGACAGTTGCGCGCCGACCAGCGGGCGCACTCGAGGTGGCACGGCGGTTCCACCGTCGTGCGGTTGATGCCGCACATCGGTCCAAGGACAAACGTCTGCCAAACGCCCAGGCGCCCACCACAGACCCAGCACAGGTGTTCGCGCACGGCGCGAATCCACTTCAGGCCGTCCATCGCGCGGAACTCCGGCTTCCCGTCGAACCACGCCACAAACCAGGGCACGGGAAACCCGCGCTCATCAACCGGTAGATCGCTCATTCGCTCCGGCAAAGGTTCCAGTTCAGGTCTCACGCTTCTTCTCCTTCCGATCCCATCCCCACTTGTATGTCGGCAATACCCCGGCCGCCTTCACAACGTCGTCCGGATGCACCTGGATTGCGTGCTTCGTCACCACCACCGCGTCCACGCCATGCTGCTTGAGGAACCGGCAGACGCTCATTGCGTCGACGAACTGGCCGCGTTCGAATATGTGGACCGTGGTGCGCTTCACGCCGCGTCACCCCCATAGATCCGTTCGAGGACTTCCACTTCCTGGCGCTTCCGCTCGATGGCCATTCCGGCCCACAGCATGACGATCATGCTTGCCCAGATAGCCTCCGTCAGACAGGTGCCGTCAGCGATCAGCTTGAGCGCCGCCATTACGTCTCCGACAAACTGCGGGCTCTGCGCCGTCGCCACGGTGAACTGGCTCAACTCGGCAGGGGTGGCATCGACGAAGGCCCGCAGCGCCTCGTCGATATCGCGTGCGGTGGGCGGCGTCATGGCTTGGCCTCCTGCTCGAACTCGACGCCGAAACAGATCTGGCAGCGCGCCGGAGGATCGGCACTCTCGAACCGGTACTTCCGGCAGCCGGCGCAGATCCACACCACCAACGGGCGCGGGCACTGCGTGAGGCCGAGCAGAATCCTGGCGTCCCGCGAGCTCCTCACCACGCCCGTGATCGCTCCGCCGCGCTTCCACTCTGCCAGCCGTTCGATCTGCAGCTTGGTCAACTGCGAAGTCGGATCGTTGGGCCGCTTCACTTCCATTTCGAAGTGAGCACCGCGGTACGTCCCGTACAGATCCGGGTCACCGGCCAGGCCCATGACGGTGCCATGGCGTTTCCGGATTACCAGCCCAGGGATCGTGCGCAGATCTGCCACAATCCTGGCGACAACTCCTTTTTCGAGGGTGGGCTGCCGCCTCACAGCCGCACCTCCCGAATGCACGTGACGCCGCGCAACTCCAGGCTCTTCCGCAGCTCGCCCAGCGTTTGCGCGTGGAGCTGCGAAGCGCGGGCGCTCTTCACGCCTAACTCCACCCCCATCTCGCGCAGCGACTTGCCGCCAAAGTAGTGGCCGCGAATCAGCAGCCGCTTCCGCGCAGGCAGAGCCTCCACCGCCTCGGCCATCAGCCGTTGGCATTCCGTCTGGGCCGCATAGCAGTCCGGCGCCACCACCACGCCGATGACTTGGTCTGGATCGATCAGTTGGATTGACTGCAAAGGAACCTCGGCGCCTTCGGCATTGATTTGCTGGCGAGCCTGCCGGGAAATGTGATCCTGGCGGCGCAGCCCGTCGATCACCGCGCCGCTAACGCGCCGCCGGACGAAGGCGCCGAAAGGCACACCCTTGGTGGCGTCGTATCGGGTGGCCGCGTCGACGAGCCCAGCGCAGGCGTCCTGGCGCAGATCGCGCGGGTCGACGTGCGGCGGCAGCCGCTTCGCGATGTTCCCCGCGATATTGCCGGCGAGCGGCAGCGCGTCGATTATGAGTTGATGCGTATCCATTTGAAAACCTTCTGCGGCTCCACTGGCGCCTCCGGCCGAGCCGCGCCAAACTGAACGGGCGAGATCCGGCGGTCGCCGCACTTCACGCAAGTCTGCACATCGACGTTCCGGTGGCCCAGAAACTCGGGCCACCGACGCGGGAAACCCCAGCGATGACGGCAGTCGAGGAATGCCACAGCTACTTCCCCTCGGCGATCTTCCGGAACACCGTGACCTCGCGGCCCCGCCCGAGTTTCACAATCTCCAGGTCGCCCGCCTTGGTCATGGACATCAGTGCCAGGGAGATGCTGGCCTTGCGCTGGCGCTCGAACTCGGGGTGGTTGAACTTGGGATCGCCGTGCCCCCGATGCGTGACGCTGGCGGTGTACACGTCGATAACCGTGAATGGTGCCGGCGGCAACCCCTTCACGTACTCGCGCACGCGCTGCATGCCCACGTAGTGCTTGTCGCCGCCCGCCCCGTTGTTGCCGTTGGGCACGGCTACGCCGTTCTGGACTGCCATCCCGACGACAACGTCGCGCATCAACTCCTGCGTCGCCGGGTCTTCCAAGAGGTAGTACATCGACTCCAGCTTGGCGATTTTCTGTTCTTGCACTTCCGCCTCGCGCAGCAAGTTGTCGCGCGCCTCCTGGACTTCGGTGATTTTTTCGAGGATATTTTCAAGCACGTCCATCGAATCGCCTCCTTCCTCACGCAGTGAGCCCGGCCTGCGGCGACTTGGCTGCTGCCGGTTGGCTGTGCTCCACAAATGCCGGCGGCGGGTCGGTAAATCTGCGATTGCCCGCCACCGGCTCCCCCAACTACTTCGTCCGCGCTCCCGCCAGTACCGCGATGCCGGTCTCCTGCGCGACGCGCGCCAGGATCTCGCGCAGCGCGTCCTCGATGAACTTGTGCGGCCGGACCATCTCGTACCAGAAGGTCAGCTTCGATTCCTGCAGCCGCCAGCGCAGACGCACCGGGATGCGGTATGCCGGCCCGTTGGTATGAATCGAAATGCCCAGCACGAACTGCTCGGGGATTTCGATGGTGCCCTTCTGGGCGGCGCCGCGGATGGTCTCGTCGAACTGGAACTGAATCTGACCGTTGGCGAGGCGCACGCCGGAGGAGAACTCGACGGAGCGCTTCGCTTCGAACGTGAGCGCCACCTGGAGGAGTTCCGCGCTATTCGGTTCGACCACGTCCGGCAGATTCTCTTCCAGGAAGCGCGCGAAGTCGACCTGGGTCATCTGCTTGCGGTTGCCGGCCAGCCACGTCTTGAACTCCTCGCTGCGGCGCGGCTTGAACCCGGCGTTGTGGGTGCACCAGGAGGCCTCGTCGGTCCCGTGGTAGTCGAGCACCGCCGTAAACTGCTCCTCGTCGCCGTTGAAAAAGATCCGCGAAACGTCGAGGACCTTGAAGTCGTTGAGATATGCGATGAAGCTGTCGGCGTCCTGCAGGGCGACTTCCTCCCTGATCCGCAACGGACGCTCGAGGAACGCCTCGAGCGATTCCAGTTGATAGCCCTTCGGCAGGACCGCATAGGCGGCCAAATTCTTATCCACCGCGAGCGGCGACTGCGGGCCAGCCAGAGCGACGCCCGCCGCGAGGGCGGCTTCAGTGTCGCCCTTCCGTCCCGGCTCGTGAATGTCGGTGTTCCGATAATCGTTTCCCATGGGTTAGATGACCTCCTTCAGTTCCTTCGGCTGCTCGATGTCCACAACCCGCAGGGGAAGCGTCTGCTGCTGCGGATCGTTACGGACGAGTTGGTTGTTGTCGTCGAGGTAGAAGACCGTCTGGCGCCGGGACGCCTCCGGCAGCTTGGCCTTCACCTTGGACTTGACCATCACGACGTCGGTATTCCCCTTGGAAGCCGGCGTGACGCTGATCGTCAACGTGACCTCGCCACCCTTGCCGACTTCGCGGACCGAGGTGTTGAGCGCGTGCAGCGCGGCGGCGAACTCGTTCACCGTCGCGCCGTTATCGATTTCATAAATGCTCTTCGGAAACATGCGATTCTCCCATCGACGCCGGCCAGCACTACTCGTTGGTCGGGCTAATATCCACGCGCTCGGCGATGGATTCCGCCAGCTTGCGGAATTCGACCGCGCGCGCCACCTCCTCGGCCGAGAGTTTCCGGACGAAGTTCAAAACCGCCGTGCCATACTTCTGGTGCTGGGCGTTGGTCGATTCCTTCAGGTCGATCCGCAGGATGCACTGGTGGTACTGCACGCCCTGCGTGACCAGCTTCAGGAAGAACTGCCGGACGGCCTTGAGGCTCGTCGGCGGGAGGCTCACGACCTCCAGGAACATCGACGACCCGCGCAGAATGAAAAGCTGCTTCGACTGCTTGCAGGCCTGCGCGCCACTATCGGGCGCCGACTCCCACTGGGCCATCGGACACTTCCGGCATTCGCCGCCCAGGTTCACGCCGGCCTTGGCAATTCCGGTGATGCCGTCCATCGACGAGCAATCCGGCGGCTGGTTCGTGATGTCCTTGCCGGGGTAATATGCCCGCGTGTCCCGCGCGAACACCACCACGCCTTCGATGGACTGCGCGGTCTGGTGACCTTCGAGCGTCGGGATCTTCCAGAGCGCCTCGCCATTCACCGGCCTGATGCGCGGCAGATCGAACTCCGTAATGCTGCCGGACGCGATGTTGACGGCAAAGGCTTCACGAACGGCCGCCGCTTCTTCTTCCGTCACCAGCAACGCTGCCGGCGCCGGACTGCTTTTCGTTAACTCCTGCGACATAAAACTCCTTTCACTTGGTGGTCTTGCTGCTCCTGGTGCTGCTCAGTTTGTGGAGCAGAGAGATTCTCAGAACCGGCTGCAGCGCCGACGGCAGCGCGGCGCGCAGATCGGCTTCGGTAACGATCCGACCGTCCCGCCTGGCTGTGTCCTTCAATTCCTTCCAGAGCTCCCGCACGTAACTGGTGAGCGAATTGGTGTTGTAGTTTTCGGCAACGTACTGCCCCAACTCCGACTCCTTGAGAGCGCCCACCACCTCGCCACGGTCGTTGATTGGGCTGGCATACACGTCCTGGTAGATAGACAACGTGCGCGTCATACCGTCGGCCTCGACGGCCATCGACGGCACGCCGTCCTCGATGAAGAGGGGAATAATGATCTGCTCCAGTTCGTCGAGCCGCTGGTTCGCCGCCTTCAGTTCGGCGTCGAGATCCTTCTTCTTCTTCTCCAGGGACACAAATTCCCTGAGCGGTTCCATGTTCATAACCGATCTGTCCTTTAGTTCTTGATTTCCGAGAGAATTGCTTCGACTACCTCGGCGCGCTTTTCGAGCGCCCGCATAATCTTCACGTCCACCGTTCCCTTGGCAACGAGGTGGATGTGGGTGACGGGCTTCTCCTGCCCTGGCCGGTGCGTGCGCGCCTTCGCCTGCTCGTACTTGCCCAGCTTGAAACCCGTGGAATAGAAAATCGAATAGCGGGCGCGCGTCAAATCCACGCCCTCGCCGCCGGAGTCGATCTGCACCGCCAGGACCTGCGCCTCGCCGGCCTGCCACCGCGCGATCTCGTCCCGGCGGCCGGAGAGCTCAAGCGACTTCAAAGCCGTCTCGTTGGCCGCGCCCACCTGGACGCACGCCTCGTGGATCGCATCCAGGTCGGCGTGGAACCGCCCGAACACCACCACCGGCTCGTCCGATCCGATATCCTCCAGCGTGTCGGCCAGCAGCTTGAGTTTGGCGGAATCGACGCGGTGCACCACGGCGTCGTCGGTCGGCACGCAGCCGCCGGTGACCTGCTGCAGCCGGAGTAACTTCACCATCGCGTTCGCCGCCGTGATGGTCCCGTCCTTCACGTGCGCGATAAAGTCCTCGTCCAGATCCTTATAGATCCTGGCGGCTTCGCCGGTGAGTTCGCAGGTGTAAGTCACACTGGTCTCGGAGGGCAACTCCAGAACCTCCTTACCCACCCGGAACGTGACCATGGCCATCAGCTTTTCGAGCTCATCGAGGTTCTGGAACCCGGTAATCTGCTTGCGCTGGTAGCCGCCCATCACGGCGTACTTCTGCCGGAATGCGCTGAACGCCGGCCCGAAAATCCGGACGTCCAGGAACCGGAACGGCGCGAACACGTCCATCGGTCCGTGCGGCATGGGCGTCCCGCTCAAGCCCACCCGATAACGCGCCTTTGCACGCAGACGTTTCAGTTCGAGCGAGGCCTTTCCACTCGGCGATTTCGCGCGGTGGATTTCGTCGGGGACGATAAGGTCCCACAAATTCTTCTCCGCCCACTCGCAGAACGGCTCCCGCCACATCGAGTCGTAATTGATGACGCACACGAACGGAACGCCCCGTGCCTGCGCCAGCTTCAGCTTCTCCTCTGCGTACTGCGCCTTCTGCGCCACCGTGCCGGCGTCCTCGTCGAGCGTGACGATCACGACCGGCGCCTCCACGTGGCGCGCGAACTGGGTCGCCCACACCGGCACCACCCGCAACGGGCAGATGATCAGAACTTTCTTTGCGGCCAACGCCAGGACCAGCATGCAAGCCACTAGCGACTTGCCCGTGCCCATGATCATCGCGAGGAGAATGCCGTGAAAGCCGGCCTCGAACTTCTTCATGCAAAACCGGAAAGCCGCCACTTGATGCCGCCAGGGCCGCGTCCGCAGGCCCGGTATGACCAGCGGCGGTTCTTCTTCCACCACAAGCGCCACCACCGGTGTCGGCTGGAGCAGCGTCTCGGCGTTTGCCACCACTTGGGCGGGCGGCGTGGCCGCGAAATGGTTCTCAACCGCCGCCGCTACCGCACCGGCCAGCGCCTCGAATTCCGCGGTGGCCTCGACCGCGCGAAGTTTGCGGCGAAGCATGCGCGCGTTCGCTGAAGTGGCCCGCCACCGCCAGGCCGATCCCCGGAACTTTCCGCCCAGCCGCTTCACCAAGACCATGTCGGCGAATGACGGCTGCACGCGGATTTCTCCGGCCTCGATGCTGATGCGGGATGAGCTCACGCCGCCCGCCCGCTCTCCAACACCTGCTGGAGCTTTTTCTGCTCGGTTTTCAGCCGGCGCAATTCCTTACGCGCGGCCCTCAATTCTTCACGCTTCTTCGCGCGCAACTGGGCGCGGGCCATTTCGAGCGCGAGCTTGACCTTCTGCGACTGCGTGCTGCCGTCCAGGACCTTGTAAACCGTCCAATGGGAAACGCCTGCAATCTCGGCAGCCAATCGCAATTCGGGATACCGGCCCCGCTTTTTCTTCTTGGGCTTCCTTTCGGACGCAGTTTTCCTGTACTTCGTCGGCATGGCTTATCTCCGGTCGATTACGGGGTCACGCGCACACACTTCGGGCGCGTTCACATTCTTCGTGTATTTGGCTTTGGAGGACGACCCTGGCTCGTCTCCTTGGCCTGTGGCGCTACAAACGACTTGTAGTTTCCGCTTCCAAGAACGCCCTTTGCGACCTCGATTTCCGGCGCGTTCTTGGGACCACAAAAAGGACTCTACGCCCATTCCGATTCGCGCGCAAATTGAATGTAGCAAGTTCGTCTGTAACCGACTCTTAACGCTCCAAATCCGATTTCCAGCGAAGCGCGGATTGGACTACAGCAAATCTCAGGCACTTGCTCGCATCCGCCACAATGCAATGGTGTTGCGGACGCGGATTTCCCGTATTCATGTTGCTGCGGGTATTTCAGACTTTGCAGTATGACATAGGGATTTGGAAATTAGCCGCGCGATTTCATGCACTTAAGGTGCGGGGTACAAGTCCAAAACGGACAGGAATAGTGGCCCGCGCGCGCACGTGTCCATGCGCGGCGTGGGTAGGCGCTGGTTTGCGGTGGGGATGCTACTGCTGCGCGGTTTGGACTGCCTCCTGATCATGCTCCTGGCCACGCCGGTGGCGGACGGGATAACATCCTCGGGCGGTCTGGTGAGGCTCTCAAAAAAACGATAGCCGCTTCACGGCCGTAATTAGCGGATGACGGGAACTGCATGTACGGTAAGGGCCATGGGACAATATAACCTCGTGGCGGCAAATGCCGACTGCAAAGGAAGTTCTGGCGCGTGAGGTGTGGCAGCGCGCGGAATGGATTAGAAACGATTGCCACACATTTTTTCGCACGCGACACGATAAGCTAGGTACGTTTGTCGAGCCCGGTAAAACGTCGACCGAGCCGATGGGCGGTGGCAACTTTCTGATGCTTACCGGCCAGATGAATCTGCTTGGCTTCCTCGCTAAGGTATATCTCCATCTCGCGGACCCCAACAGCTTCACGACGGAGTCAGATATCGACGACGCTAGAAAGGCCAAAGATGAACTTCTTCAGCTCATTCCGGTCGCGAAAACGGAACTGAAAAAGGCCCTGAAGGAGAGTTGGAAAACACCTCGAATTGGCGAATGCAATGAGGAGGTAGCATTCGCCAAGTTGATTGCGGGAATGACCGGCGTGGTCAATTTGGGATTGGGCAAGAAGGAAGCCGCTGAAGTGTGGAAGCTATTTCGAAACAACCTGACGCATATGGCGTGTCCTGGGGGGCGAGTGGTGGCTTATCTACTGCCTCTCCCTTCTGCTCTCGCGGAATACGCCATGACAGGCGTCGATCCGCCTTTCCGGTTTGACCCGCAAAAAGCCGTCTGGAGCTGCTATGTTGATCGGCTGAATTTGGATATTGTCAGAATCGCGGACTGGTTGGGCGGGGAAATCCACCAATGTCGACACGATGACCGAATCCTCGCGGCGATCAGGTGGATGGGCGTTGAAGACCTATTGGTGGCGAGTGCAGAGGCGTAAGCGGCCGGAGTGCCGCGCAACTCGCACCCCACTCTTCGTCCACAACGCGGCACGTCATCTCTTGGCTCACTCAGGGAACGCACTTTGCGATAGTCTTAACGGGAGTGCGTATGCACGTTTTCGGTCTGCGATGAGTCATGGAGGTATGAGGATTGTGCGGGTGCTTTTGGCGATGGCGGTCGCCTGGGGCGCAATGGGACAAGGGAAGCGTCCTACGTTCGAGGTGGCGTCGGTAAAGCGAAGCACGGGTAACGGCCCTGCGGATCCGAACCCACGGGTATCGGGCAGCCGGGTCGAGATGCACAACATCCGTGTGGCGACGGCGGTCATCTATGCGTACCATCTAGCGGGCGGAGCGATGACGACCTCCTATCAACTCGCCGGGAACCTCCAGATGCCGGACGGATGGGAGGTTTATGACATCGATGCGATGGCGCCTGGGCCGCCCCGCGACGACGATCTGCGATTGATGTTCCAGGCGCTACTGGAGGAGCGGTTCAAACTGAAGTACCACTGGGAGAGCCGCGAACTGCTGGCGTACGATCTGACGGTTGCGAAAAACGGGCCGAAGCTGAAGCCTGGGGATCCGAATCGGAAAGGCGCATGGAATCGAAGATTGGCAGAGCGCGAGCCGGGCGTGTCTCGACTGGTGGGACCCGGGTCTATCGAGGACTTGGTGTGGGCCCTGAGCGCGCGGCTGGAATCGCCAGTGCGGAATCTTACGGGCCTCGCGGGCGGATGGTATGAATTCGATGTGCCTTTTGCGCGGGATATTACCGTGACGACACCGGTGCCGGATCTGGTAACGGCTGTGGAGCAAGACCTGGGACTGAAGCTGAAGAGAACTAGGGGCCCCGTCCAGGTACTGGTAGTGGACCGGGTAGAGAGGCCGACGGAGAACTGAGGGCGAGGCTGCTTCGGATGCCTACACTGGGCAAACGGCGTTTCTCGTCCATTAATGGCGTTCAGCCCCACCATAAATTTGGGTAATGGACGCGAACCCAACCCATCATTCCCAACCCAAAAAGGGGAACGCTTGGCCCCTTGGCCTTTCAGTTGGCAGTGGGGCGCTCGACGTGGTCGATGACAAGGAATTCCACGGGCCCTTTGCCGGATTCCAGCTTGAGGCCGAGCTGTTCCTTCACCGCGTCGAATACGGACGGGCCGGAGGAGTCCGACGGAGGTGCTCCCGGAGGCTCGTCTTTGAATTGGAGCCGGACGTCGAATACGCCTGATAGGGCCGTCTTGTCGAGTACGGGCTGATTCAGCGCGACGGCGAGGACCCGGAGCAGCTCGGAAACGGGCACCCGGTCGCCCTCCATGCGAACGCCCGCAGCGGACGACGAGATCCGGATCTGTCCGCAGGGGCGCTCCGTAGCGCCAGCCCGGCCAGTAGCCACGGGTGTATCGGCCGCCGGGCATCCGCCATCCCCGGACCGGGCCAGCTTGGGACCATTTTTGCCGACACTCAGCAGATACACCGGGGTTTCGCGAGACTCGCGGTGAACTCTCATCTGAAAGCGGTCCTCCAGCAGGTTTTGCAGCATCTGCATCAATCGCGCGCGGTCGGCGTCGTCCCCGGCCTTCGCGTCGATGTCATACCGATCGTCATTGATCCAGTCGGGGCCACCCGCAATCTCCGAGCGTTGCAGGCCGTATGCGTTCATCGCCAGGAGCTTCACCGGAGCGTTGGCCGTCAGGCGTCCGCCCGGCATCGGGCGGACGAACATCACCCTCTGGTCCGCCGCCAGCTTAACGGAAGCCACTTCGAATTTCGGCCGGTCAGCGGACTGCGCGAAAAGGCACCCGGCGGCGAGCGTGGCGGCAGACCAAAGGCTTTTATGCATAACGATCATCACGGAGCCCCTCGACACACAGTATCCTCCACCCTAACCTTTCCCCGCAACGATGTCGGACGGCTCAGGTTTCATTCGACCGCCGTTCGGGCCCGATTCGATGCGAGCACGAGACAGGGGAACGCCTTCGTAGACAAAAGACGGATTCATCGAAACCGAATTCGACCGATCCGCGCCACTGGGGCAATCCCCAAGTGGCGTGCCGCCTGTCACAAAAGTTGGCTCGGCGGTGTTGAGCAGTATATGAACTGGTTCCGCATTCCGCTTGCCCTCGCCGCCGTTACGCTTCTCGCTCCCGCTCAGACCACCCCGGCACCCAATCGGGATGAACACCTGTCTGAGCGCCAAGACATCGTCGTCCAGGGCCTTCCCGACAGGGGCTACATCCTGGACATCGGAGGCGGCTGCCGGGGCACTATCGGACGGATCAAGCCCAAGCAGGTAGTGGCCATCGACATCTCTCCGCGCGAACTTAAGGAAGCTCCGTCAGATTTTCTGAAGATTGTGATGGATGCGTCCGACCTGAAGTTCCTGGATAGCAGTTTCCCGACGGTGACAGCGTACTACTCGCTGCTGTTCATGAAGCCGGACATTCATGAGAAAGTGTTCTCTGAAGTGTTTCGAGTGTTGCAGCCGGGCGGCACCTGGTTGATTTGGGACTCAGTGGTGCCCGCCGCCACCCCTGGTTCCACAAAGGAATCATATACAGCTTGGTTGCGGACACACCTGCCCAACGAGACCATCGTCTACGGCTATTCCATCCTGAAATTTGGGAGGGCCCTGGATGTTCCGTATTACTCTGGGCTTGCCGCCCATGCGGGGTTTCAGATCGACGAGGTCAAGGACGAGGGTGGCGGCAAGAGCTTTTTTATGAGGCTGCGCAAGCCGTAATTTCTTTTGCGAGAAGAACATGTTCCGAGTGATAGACGGCGTTATCGTGGCTTGACCTGCTCACTTGGCCCCGTAGTCGTTTCGGACCTTGGCCGGCACGGCGGCCCCGAACATTCACTTCACAATCGTGACCACCCCCAGCTATTTGGCCGACGGTTTCTCGAAGCGATCCACCACCAGAACATCGATCGGTTCCTTGGACCTCACAAGCCCCAGCCCAATTTGCGCCTGAAGCGCGGCTGCCACTTCAGCGGGGTCCGGAGGGCCGCTGGGCCGCTCTTCCCCCTGAGATCCCCAAACGAGTTCGAGGTCGAAATCGCCTGAAAGCCCCGTTTTATCGATGACGAGCGTCCGAAGCATAAGCCTTAAGTAGGACGCTAGCTTCGTCATCGGCACTTTCCGGCCGGCGACGTGATAAGGTTCCTCCCGGCTTGAGAAGTTGCCCATGGTGCCCTCGGGAACCGGCCTGTCTCTGACGCTGAGTGGCTTTTCGCCCAGTTGCCACTCCTTCAGCTTCGGCTTTCTTTTCCCTGGGACTAGTGCGTAAACCTCGCGCTGCTGCGTCTCGTGGTGGACCCTGAGCTTGAAGCGATCCTCCAAGAGCGATTGAAACATCACACGTATTTGGTCGTCAGTGGGCGACCCTGGTGCTACGGCTTCGATGTCAAACCATTTCCAGTCATCCGGGGCATCCAGATCGCCTTCCAAGGGGTAGCCTCGAGGGACGTGATACGCATAGGGGATTACCAGCTCCAGTGTAATGTTGTGCATCGAGACCCTGTTGCCTGAGCGCCGCGGCACCATGTCCGCGGGGCCTCCGTCGGATGTTGCCTTGATCTTGATCGACGCAACTTCGAATGTTGGTCGCGGTGCAGGCGTTTGGGAGCTGAGAGAACACGCGATCAAGCTCACTATTATGAGCGTACGCACGATTCGCATCACACTATTTACCTCCTCCCAGCCCATATGCTCACGCCGACAAAAACTTCGTATGTTAGACGCCGCAGGGGGCGTATACGTTGACAAAGTTGCAAAACCCCGCCTCATTTTGTATTGCCGAAGAACGCACTCCTCCCCGTTAGCCGCTCTGAGCCAATCCCAAGCGAACTAAAAGTCGCCGACATGGAGAACTGACGGGTTCCGGCCCGAGGAAGAACCAACTCTCCACCGGCAGGCTGATTTATTGCTGCGGTTTGTACTGCCGGCCGATCATGCTCCTGGCGAGCACGCCGGTAGCGAAAGGGATGAGATCCTCGGCCTTGGGAACCTTGAGGGACCACAGCGCAGCACCCATGCAGATCAGCACGAGGCTGATCACCACGTGGCCCGCCTCGCGCTCGATGAAACCGGCAATCGGCGCCTTTTCCACGCAGGAAGGTGGTGTTGACGGGGCGGCCATCACTTTTTCGCCTTCGGCAGATTCTTCAGGTTGATGACCACGCCCGCCTCGACCACCGGGTTCCAGCCGATGCCGGTGATATACAGCATCCGCACCGGCAGCAGGAAGCTGAATGCCGGCGTGATCTGATAAATTGCTGTCGCCACGAATGACGAGGAGAAGTTCACGTTGATGCCGGACGGCTGCGCCTGATTGAAGCTGGGTCCAACGTCTGCGCCGATCAGGAAGCTCGCGTGGCCGGTGTCGAACAGGTCTTTGTGGAAGCCCTGGCGCACCGACGACGAGATGGCGTAGAACTTCCTGCCGGTAGTCGGATCGACCGCCAGCTTCGGCAGGATATCGGCGGTAGTGGTGCCGTAGATGCCGGTCGATCCGGACACCGGGTAAATGGCCGAGATGCCCATCGTGAATCGCGGACTGCCGAGCTGGTTGAACTCTCCGAATGCCGCGACCGAGGTCGGAAGCGGGATAGCGGGGAATGTGACGGTTGGCGTCGTAGCGGACGCCACAGGCGTGGTGGTCTGCGCGGTCGCGCAGCACGCCAGGAGGATCGCGGAAAAAGCCTTCAAGAGTTTCATGGTAGATTGCCTCGTTACTTCAACGTCTCGATCTGAAAAACCGGATGGATCTCGAGCCAGTGTTCGTGGTTGTCGTCGAGCACCCAGGTGCCGACCATCGCGACGTGCGACCCGACTGGCGGCACGATGAGCGGGCTGTGATAGTCCTTGCACGCGGCCACTGCATCCGGCTGCTTCACCGGGAACAGGCAGACAACTTCGAACACCGGATTGCCGCCCTCGTGGGTGCGGTTGCCATCGTTTAAATACTTGTCCTGGCCCGAATCGAGGCGCAGCCAGCCGTGCGAGTCGCCGTCCTCCTCGTGCCGGAGGCCGTCCTTCTCCTTGCCGGCGGTGGCGTCGGCGATTACGCCTGTCACGCGCACGCACGGCGCCTGGAAGGTCAGCCGCGTCGCGTTGTAGACGTGGCCCCAAAACATATCGTGTGCGGCGCAGGGGGAGGGCGAGCTTTGCGAAAACTGGTCGGGCGGGCCCGCCGCGAACGCCGTCAGCAGCAGTGCGATGATGCTCGTAATCAGTTTCATTGGGTTCGTCTTATGGGTGCGAGGCGATCAGTTGCGCGCCCTTTACGGCCACGCTGGTTACCGGGTTCAGATTGCGGTAAATGATCACACCATTGAGCCCGTAGCCGAGCAGCCGATCGTACCAACGCGGCTTCGTAAGCTGGTTGATGTTTCCGGTAATGCCGGCCACGTTGGTGCCTATGCCCTGCCACGTCGCGATGCCGGTCGGCAGAGCGTTCCGGAAGTCGAGTGACACCTGGGCGAAGTTGCCCGCGGCCCGCTCGATGCTCTTGGACGCCCCGACGTAGCGGTTGAAGAAGCAGTCCGGGTTGTACTCGCAGTCGAGGAACAGTGGGGCGGCGTCATCGACCTGCTTGGTGAATCTGGCGGCGTGCGTCACGACCGGCTGGAGGTCGCCGCGCAGCTCCTCGACCTCCCCCAGCGCGCCGTCCACGCGCTCGAGCGTGTCACCCACGCGCCGATCCGCGGTGGTCCGGATGGCGCCTACCTCAGCCAGCGCAGCGGTCCGGATGGCGGTGACCTGGCCCATGACGTCCTGGCGCAACGCGGCTACCTGCCGCTCCGTCCGGCCCAGGAGGTCCTGGCGGGTTAACGTGATTTGGGAGGAGAGCTCCTGACGCAGCGCGGCGACCTGGGCGGCCAAGCCCGCACCTCCGTCCCGCAGGTCCCGAGAAATGGCCACGGGTAGCGCACGGGTGGCCTTTGTGGCGGCGTGGAGCAGGAAGGTGGCTTGGACTACCAGACCGGTTACGGCGGCCAACAGGGCGCAAGTGAGCGCGAGTTTCAGGCGGTTGAGGAACGGCGGCGGGTCCGGCGTCCAGAGTGGGTACAGGCGGCCCGGTTCGTAGGGCGGCGTCCCGCCGGTAGCCGCGGACGGCGTTGGGGTCTCCCGGTCAGGCATTGGGACCTTTCTGGCGCGCGGCGGCGATGGCGCGCGTCACGTTCTGCTGGTGGGCGATCAGCGTCACCAGCGTGGCGTAGCCGGGGTCGGTGGCGTATTTCGCAGCCACCGCACAGATCAATTCGTCGAGGTTGTGGTCCTGCAGGTATTGCGCCCACGCGGCCTTGTACGGGTCGGCCGTGGTGATCAGCGCGGCATAGTCGGCCGCCGACGCTTGGATGGAACCGTAGTCGGCGAACGCCAGCGTCTCGTCCTCCGGCTTGCCCTCGACGACCTCGACAGTGGGGTCCTGGCATGACTGCGGGTCGCGCGGGTTCGCCTTCATCCCAAAATAATTTGCATTGCCGCACGGTTTCGCTCCCCAGCGCGACTCGACTGCCCATTGCGCGACCATCATCGGCGCCGGGCAGCCGGTAGCCTCCTCCAGCGCAACCGCGATCTGTGCGATCTGGGCCAGCCGGGCCTGGCGGTCGGTATCCTCGGACATCTGTCCTCCTGCAGGATTTATCGACTGCTTCCGGCCGGACGCTACATCGATGCCGCAGCGGTCGCCCTGCCGCGCCCCACAAGGCTGCCAGCGAGCTGCCCTGGCCCGTAGTTCGCGGTGCCGACCGCCCCCGATGCCATGATCGGAGAGCACGAGCCGATCAGGTGGACGGTCGCACCCGCTAGCCCGCTGGCCTGCGAATCGCCCTCGACCGATTCGGCATCGTAGATCGCGAGGCTCACGTACGCCGCAGCGCTGCCGCCCTCGCACGAGCCGGTTGCGACGATGGGCGAGAACACCTGGGCCCGGGCGAGGCTCGACCCGCGCAGCGCGGCCACGAGGCGCAGCATTGCGTAGGTGGCCACGGCTACCGCGGACCCAGGGACCTCCGGCGTCGTGACGCCCTCGCCCAGATAGACGCACTGCGTATCGCAGTCCAGCTCTGGCGATAGACCGTCGGCCTCGCCTGTCGTTGCGGTCGAGAGCTCTGAGGCTGAGGTGCTGCTGCTGCCGCCCTCGGTCGAGCCGCTGACCACCACCAGATGCGCACCCTCGACGCCGGTGGCAGTGGAGCCGCCGGAGGCCGCGCCGGTGTCCGTGAATTCCTGCCCGGCGAGCCCGGCGAGCAGACTCGCACCCTTGAGCATAGCCGCGATCAGGAACGAGATGCTGACTCTCGCCGCCGCATAGCCGTGGCCGGTCGCGGCGGCGTGCACCCAGGCCGCAAGAAAAGCAGAGGCGGCCGAGGAGCCCAGGAGCGCGCCGGTGGCGTAGACCAGTAGGACACCGCCCCCGCCAGTGGTCTTGAAGAAGGCCTCCAGGATCGTGATCGTATCAAGGAAGCTCTCGTGGTAAGCGCGGACCGTGCTGATAGTCTCCAGCAGGTTGAGCGCGTCCGCCAGGGAAGCGAATTGCGCGTGCGATTTGCCGAAGATATCCGAGAGGTTGATCGTGTCGGAAAAGTTCGGTGTCTGGTTGTGAGTCAGGCTGGAAATGTCCGAGAGGGCGAATGTGTCCGACTCATTCAAGAAATGGAGTTGCAACGTGGCGAAGACATCCGCCAGGGAGAACGTGTCCGTGGGTGCGGGCGGAAAATATCCATGCGTCGTGCTGAACGTTGGTTCCAGCAAAGAGAACTGATCGGCGACGACGCCGCGGGCAGTTGCTTTCTGGATTGTGTCCAGCAACGTGAAGGGGTCCGAGAAAGAACCCGGCGCGTGGGTGTGCGCCGGGCTGAAAGATTCCACCACAGCGAACGGATCGACCGGCAGCTTGCCAGGCTTTTTAGAAAACACATCGGCAAACACGCTGGTGAATGAATCGGACAGTGTGGGGGAAACGTGCCCGTGGTTCTTTGCAAAAACGTCCGCGAAAACGGAATAGATCCCGGTCTCGCCCGCGAAGGAGCGCGCGGTCGTTTTCGCCACTTGATCAGAGACAGAAAATTGGTCGGAGAGAGCTAGCGGAACGTGAAAGGGGGTGACCGTCGGCATGACGTAGGCGACAAGGCCTATAAAGGAGGATGTGGGCGTGTACGTGAAACTATCGGTATGGGAGCCGGGATTGCCGGAATTGATGGTGTAGTCCATGATCCCGCAAAAATTCATGCTCTGCCCGTTGAACGCAACATGGCCGCCGTTACCCCACATCAGACCAACCGTGGAAGCCGTCGTGGCACTGGCTACGATGAACATTTCCAGTTCGTTGGCATTGGTTGGCTGCGCGGCACTCACGCTGGCGGTGCCTACGGCGCTGCTGGAGTAATTGAAAGAGGTAACCGAATCGAACGGGTTTCCGGTAGCCGCGCCGGAAATAATCAAGAACTGAAGCACGAAATCGACTTGGCTTCCGAAATTGAACGTGACGGAAGTTCCGGTCGTACCTGTGGGTTGCCCTGCGGTGACCCACGCGTGGTACAGGCCGCTTTCGGAGGTAGAAACTGGGCCGGCGTAAAACGTCATGTTCGTGCAGGTGGGGTAGCCGCTCTGGAACCCATTCGCGCTGTTAGCTGCGGCGAAAATGATGAGGGTTTGACCGGGAGACATCGCGGGGATCGTGAAGCCAGATCCGCTGGCAATGCCGGAACCGCCAGACGTCCACCCCTGCACGATGGAGATGGCCCCAACCGCCGGCGCGTTCAACGAACTCGTGAACGACTCCACCATGGTGTAGGCGTCCAAAAACGTGGAGCGACTGATCGCCTTCGAAATGCTCTCAACCAGTATGAATGGATCTGAAAATGCCTTAGCGTTGATCGTCTGCGTTGCCAGGAACGATTCCGTGATGGTAAACGGATCTTTCGGCAGCTTGGCAGGATTCCTTACGATTCCCAAATCCTGAAAGGAAAATGTTTCGGTAAAAGATTCGCCCGGCAGTACGCGATGCTGGACGAAGGTATCGGAAAAGACGCTGGTAAAGGGGTCGGAGAGACTGCTTCGCGCGGTACTCTTCGCAATGGTCTCCGTGATCGGTAGGGGGTCGGAGAAAGTTTGGTTATAGGAATCGCCGCCGAGAGAGCCTTTGAGAATGAATACTATTCCAAAATAAGGCGGCGATCCTGTAATCGCTCCGTTGATGTCTTCCATCCGGATACTGAAATTAGAAACTGCGGAGGTGGCGACTTCTGCCGCCCACCCTTGATCGGTTTGGCCAGATGGAGACCACCCTACGAACGTCTGCGAATAATAAGTCCCGCCCAAAGCGGAGGACAAGCTGCTGGCCATGGGGGCGGAATAATCCCACCAGAGGCACGCCAAAAGGGCATCGCCGGCGTTGCAACTGATTCCGGTAACGACAGTTTGATTCGTGTTTTCCGGAAAACTGCTTGGTAGATTCCCGACTCCGGTGTATACCCCGCGTATCATGTTCGGCTGACTCACGAAACCCTGCCAGCGCGATATTGTGCCCACCAGAAAACACGAAACGTTGTTATGCACAGTAATGGTGGTGCCCGGAGTGCCTGTGGCGAACCCCACCCACAGCTCTATCTCGCAGTTGTTGGTCGAGTTGACCCAATCCGTGAGGTACGTCCACGTGACGTTCGTTTGGGTGATGCTGGTAAAATCGCTGCCGGTCGACCAGCCTGTGAGAACTGCAAAGAAGACATCAGAACTGGTGAGCGTGCCGCCAATCGTAATATTCATCGACGTGGCATTGGCGTCGGTGGCGTTGTCCCCGACGTTGCCACTCTCGTAGGTGATGGCCATTCAGTGGCTCCTACGTCTGATATTTATGCGTGACGGTAAGCTGATCGGTCGAAACCACGTTGACAGCGGAGAACGACTGGTACGCCATCATGTTGCCGCCCGACGATGCGTTGTCGATGATGCACTCCTCGGTGACGGCAAACGAAGAGGTAAAGGTCCACGTCTTCACAAGCTGCGTCGTGTCGTTGGTGACGGTGGTGGTCACCTGCGAAGCGGTCGCGGCGCCGCGTGAACCACCGCCGGTGGTGATTTCGGATGCCAGGGCGGTCGCGGTCGCGGGGGTGCCTTGGGTACCGATCCCGATCGCCAGATTGACCATGGCGTTATAGGAGCCTTGGTTCGAGATGCGGCCGTTTCCGGCGGCGTGTCCTACGTTCGTGATGGTGTTCGCGCGCACCAGCCGATCGGTCCAGTTCCCCAACAGGAACCAGCCCTTGAGATCCATCCCGAGATGGCGACGGATGTACCGGCCAAGGGCGTTCTCGGCCCACAATCGTTTGCGGCGCCCATTGGCGTCCAGGACGGCAATTTCCGTCCAGCCATTGAGCCGCATTTTAGTTTTTAACGTCATTGATCGGTACCTCCTCGTGAAAGTTCAAGTTGTAGTGTTGGCCGATCGCAGCAATTGCATCGTTTGCGGTGTTTTCGTCTGCTGCCTTCTTCTCGGCTTCCTTGGCCCACTGCGCGGTGAGCTCGAGGTCGTTCTGCATGACATCGGCCTGCTCCTGGTAATACTCCGGGCGCGTGTTCTCGGGTAGATGGGCGTACTGCTGCGAGTGGACGGTCTTGCCAGAGTCGTCCAGGAAATCAACCTCCGCCGCGACGTGAAGCGCGGGCTCGCCCGTAACCGGGTGGGGAAGGTACTTCTTAGTAAGTGCGCGAATAGCAGCTTTCATGAGTTTTTAAGTCTCCGTAACCGTCAAGCCACCGGTGGCGAACGTGAGCTGGTCACCGGTATTGATGGTCTTTGATGCCGTGAGATTGCCGTACCACAGCATGTTTCCGAGCTGGTCGAACAGTGCGAACGCCACGATGGTGCCCCAGGGCGCGGCAGCCTGCGGGAATGTCACGGAGGCGTTGTTGCTGATCGTCCCATTGGCTGGCGAGGCGAACGTGCCTGCGGTGCGCGCGTAGCCGCTTGATCCGTTGCTGACTTCAACCCCGCCGCCGCCAGGACCAGGCGACGAAGTATAGAGTGCAACCAGGATCTGCGTCGGTGACGTGTACGCGACGCCATTGAGGACCGCACTGAGAAAGGTGTTGTCAAGATAGTAGCTCTTTGCCATGAATTACTCCTCAGAAAGCCAGGGCATTCGGGCCGGCGACGGTGAAGCCGGCTGTCGTTCCGCGCGTGGCGTCGATGACGTTGAAATACAGATAACTGCCCAGCGTTTGATCTGGCATTGCGTTCAAGAACAACGCGAGGCCCGTGTCGCGCGGGATTGCATTGCTGCCGGACGGCAGTGGGATGCTAGGCATGCCCTCGACGTCGGTCGCCCAGGCCATCTGGTTCATGAACGAGATCGCTGCAGGGTTGTCGATGGGAGTGATCCCCACGTACGGGCCCCAGTTGGCCGCAGCGCCCATCGCGGGGTTCGTCCAGTCGACCAGCAGCGCGCCAGCCCGGATCGTAGGCGTGCTGCCTGCCTGTCCGGTCAGGAAGCCGCTGCCGGGCAACGCGCCCCAGTAAGTCAGGTCGCCTGTCGAAGTGAGGAAGATCCCGAAGAAGAGCGCCGTTGCCCAGTTGCCGGTTGCGGTCCAGGAGATCGCGCTGGTGTTCGACGCGCACATGTTGAGGACCGGCGAAAGAGTGATTGACTGACGCGCGTAGCCGGGCGCATTCACGCCGCTCAGCTCAACTCCGACGCCATTGCCCGCAGGACTTTGGCTGAAGAGCCCGATCTGCAGCGAGCTTGCGAGCACGCTGAGGAGATTCGCGTTCTGGTAAAGGTACGCCTGGGGCATGGCTATGCGATCTTGATGAGTAAGCTGGGCGTGGTGTTCTCCGAGATGGCGAGCCACGTTCCGCTGTCATACGAGATCGTGGTGCCACGCGGCAGGGCCTGATTCAATACGAGCGCGTCCCACATGTAGCCGCACGCGCGCTGGTTGCCCGTCTGCGAACCAGTCGATCCGGTCTGGTATGCCATCACGCGCGGCTCGTAAAACTCGACGGAGCCGTCGAACCAGGTCGCGGCAACCGACGTGTAGCCTCCAGTGCCGCTCGCAAACTGCACGATTCCCCAGAGGTTCCACGCGCTCGATCCGGTGTGGCCCGCTCCGTTTAAATAGCTGAACGAGCCGCTCATTCCCGGGAGCCCGGAGGCGGAGCCAAAAAGCCCGGTGCTGCCCAGCGTGTCATTGCCGCCTGTCGAGCCATACGCGATAAGGAACGAACTAATCAGGCCCGTGAGATTCGACGGCAGGTACGGCACGCACCAGAAGTAGCTGCTCTGCGCGGGACACGGAATCGTCGTGCGAACGAGGTAGAAATAAAAGCCGGTGGCGATCAGCTGATAGGTGAAGCCCGCACCACAAGCGATGCTCACCGGCGACTGGTTCTGGTAGCTGGAGGTGCCGACGTTGGTCGTGGAGAGCATGCTCGCGGCCTCCAGGATGGCGGGGGCCGTGCCTGAAGTAGCGGTGCCGTTGTAGAGCCACAGGTCGCCCTGCAAGCCCTGCGGAGTGGCCGCACTGCGTACGCGCCAGATACCGTTCGACGAACCGGACTGCACGAGCGACCAGCCAGCAGAGATTAGCGCGTTCACCAGCGCTTGATTGAAATTCGTTTGCGTGCTGCCATCGATGGTCGTATTGAGAATGGTCTGGCCGCTATAGATGACGCTCATTGCAATGTCTCCATTTCAAGAACCACGCTGTAACCGGTGCCGGTGCCGGATCCTGAAGGGCCGCTCAGAATGTAGGGTCGCAGCAGGTCGCCCGGCTCAAACAAAAGGCCGGGCGCGAAGGTCTGACTCGCGAGGGTGCCGCTGATCGTCGGCTCGATGACCGGCTGCCCGCCGGCAGGGAAGATCGATGTCCAGGTTGAGACGCCTGGACGCAGCACCTGGATGTCGAGCGTGACGTTCGCGAGGGGCGGCTGCTTGACCTGGACGTAAATCGCCCTCGGCTGATTATTGCGGACCACCAGATAGTAGCCGCCAAAGTCGCGTCCCAGGGGCGGCGATGAGATCAGGCCGAAGGCCATCGTGGCGCGGTCGAACGATGGCGGCGTGATGCTCGCCAGGGCCAGCACGCACTGGAAGCCGGTCGCGAAGCCCGGGCCCACGCCGGTCGAGAGGATGTCGAGGCGCAGCAGGTTGGTGATCGCGAAGCCGCTTGTGGGCGCGAAGTCGTTCGAGGTGGTCGGCCCGGAGGCGGTCATGCTGATCGGGTTATTTAAGATCGAGTTCCACGTGTTGCCGCCATCCTGGCTGAGCAGGATGTCGAACGTAAAAGAGCCCGCCGCCGGTGGTTGCGCCAGGAAAGCATACAGGGCCGATGGCGTCGCCGCTTGGGAGATGATGTGGCGCGTGCCCTTGTCGACGCCCGGCAGGATCGGATTGCCGAAGCCCGAGAAGAACGTGGCCTTGTTCCCGAGCGCGTCGCTCGCGGCGAGCGCGCCGCCCACGTCGCCCAGCGAGGCCGCGCCGGGCCCGTTAAGCTGAATCCAGTCCGATGGTGTCGGCGTCATTGTGCGGGCGCTTTCAGGTAGAGCGTGCCGCGCGCAGGGCTCATATCGGTGAGCAGCCAGTACGCGCCGGAGGGGCTGATGACCTTCACATAATTGATATCGGGTGAGTTTTTGTGGCCGTAAAAGTTTTGATTGGGCACCTGCCCGGGCCGCTGGAGCGTGAACACGAGGCAACCGGGTATGGAGACGCTCGCATTTGCGGCATGCAAAGCCTGCGTCGTGCCCAGTTGGCCGGGGACGACAGTGAGGTTGGGCGTGCCAGTGCCCGCCGTCACCAGGAAGGACTCGCTGTCAACTGTGAGGTATGTACCGTTCGGTTCCGTGTAGTTGGAATTCAGCACCAACGCTGTTGCGCCCGCCGCGATACCGGCATTTAACTGGCTCGTGGCGCCGGTGACGTGCGAGGTATCGAACTGCACGGTGCAGTGGCTCGCCAGTTGCGTCATGCTTTGGCTGACGGTTACAGTCCCCAAGCTGCCGTAAATCCAGTCTTCGCGGACCGGAGCGCTTCCATCGTCGGGCGATTCGTTGCCGTTCACGTCGACGGTGAAGCCGGCGATCAGCATGGGCTGCAGGATGAAGTTCTGGGTCGGGACCGAAATCGTGACGGGCGTCGTCGGCACCGCGTTGCCCGCCGCGCTCGAATCTGATTGGTACGCCCAGGTGGGGCCTTCGACGATCCATATGGTCGTGATGTCCATCAGCAGCGGCGGCTGGAAGGTTAGCTGGGTCGCCGTGTTCGCGGTAATGGTGGAGGGTGGCTGGTTGCGCCCGGTGCCCTTGATAATCCGGATAAGATTCCCGACTTCCGCGCCCGGCGTCATGCCACCGTAACCGTTGGCGATGTTCTGATATCCGGTATCGGTGACCGAGGAAACGAGAGTGGGGTTCGCCGTGAGCGACGTGCCCACGTTGCGGATCACCACCGCGTCGCCCACGAGCACGATGGTGCTCGGGTCGCGGTCGAGCGTCATCGCGCCGGTGGTGTTGTCGAAAGCGGTGATATTGAAGCTCGCAAACGGCGTCGGCGCGTTGGGCCGGCCTACGCAGGAGAGTATGCGGCCTACCGGAGTGAAGGTACCGCCGGGATCGACAAGGCCGCTGCAGATGACGATGTTGACCGCGACGCCGGTCACCGCCAGCCCGGCAACCCCGGAGTGAACGAGCAGTTTCGCCTTCACCCGCACCCGGCTCACGTAAGGCGTCGGCAACGCCCACGTGGAGCGAGCCACCGGGCCGTTGAACGAGATGGAAGCCGGACCGTACGTCGTGCCGCCGCCGGTCGGCGTCAGCTCGCCGGTCATCTGCTCGCAAATCAAGTCGTCCTCGACGCCGATGAAAAGCACGAAGCTGGCAAGGCCTGTAATCGCCGGCCATGTGATATCGTTCAGCGTGAAGCTGTCGGTCCCGAGGATGCCGGTACCGAGGACCGCGATGTTCGAGGGCGCCGATGGCAGGCCGTTGGCGTCGAGCGCGCAGATCGACAGGTACAGCGTTGCGCAGGGGGGAACCGATCCGCCGGTCGAGGACTGCGCAATAGATCCGATAGCGGGAGCGCCCGCGCCCGTAGGGCTGAACTGCGTTACCGGGAGCTTGCCGGTAATCAGCATTAAAGCCTGTTGACTGCCGTCCGAGAGGGTGCTGTACTCCTGGTCCGAATCGAAGGTCCACTCGCCCGGAAAGAGCGCGTCGTTGGCGGCAGCCTGGATTTGGTATGGAGCCCACGCCGGGCCGAACGGGATGGGGTAGAAGATCGGTGGCGGTGGCGCAGGCGCGACGTCGACGGGCTTCGGGCCGACGACCAGGTCGTACATCGATGTGGTCACCGTGCGCCCTTGGATCTCGACCGACCAGTCCTTCTTGAGCGCCCACCGCTCGATGCGGAAGCACATCGTGATGACGTGGAACGCGAGCCCGGTCCCGCTGGGCGGCGCGGGCGACGTGGTGATGGTGGACCCGTCGCTCGCGACGGCGGTGATCGTCACCTGCTCGCCGCCGATCAGGATTACCTTATCGATCAGTTCGGTATCGCCCGAAGGTGTGCCGGCATACGTCCATGCGTCCCCGCTCACCCAGGTGGCGGTGGCTCCCGCTACATTGCAGACGCCGCGCGCGCCGGGAATGTCGGGATCGGTCATCGAGACGACCTGCCCGACCTCATTTCCGAGGCCCAGGAGCGTCGTCAGCCAGGAAGCCGTTCGCGCGTTACGCCACTCCATCGGGGTAACGCCGCCAACCTCCTCGCGCGTCCTGGTGGCGGCAACGCGCAGCGCCTGGCTCAACGTCGAGATGCCGACAGAGTGCATCTGGCTCGTGAGCGGCGCTCCCTGCCGGCCATAGTAGGCGGCGTGGCTCTTGTCGCAGTACTCGGCGGTGTTGGCTTGGAACTGATATGCGACATCGGCATAGCTGATCACGAGGTGCTCGAACGCCGCGGTGACGGGCGTGAGCTTAAGGCTCTGATACAGCCGGTTCGCGACAGTATAAGCGTCGACCGCGCTGGCGTTGACCCGGATGCCGAGCTTGAGCGCCCCGAATTCCCAGGTGTAGAAGCCCAGGCAGCAGTTGAGGACCTCCGTCACCCAATCGCGGAACGGCTTCTGGCTCCCGATGGTGCCCTGAAACTGGAACTGGGTTTCGGTCGTTCCGCTAGTCGCGCTCACCCATCCGTTCGTAAGCGCGAGCGAGATCGGCACAGTTACCAGATTTCCGGAAGAATTGGTGTACTGGAATGTCGCGTTCCCGCTTGTGTCCACGACCACCATGGGGCTTACGCCGACAAGTTCTCCCGCCGATGTGACGGCATAAGTGGTCCCGCCACCACCCAGGACGGGCGCGACCTGCAGCGCCGCGAGGTCGGCCGCGCCCGTCCCGGCGGCGTTCGTGAGAGACGAGAGGACGAACATCTGTAGCTGCGCCGCCGGGTTATCGATTGCGGGCAGGGTGTTGCCGGGCAGCGGGCTATTCTGGATCGGAGTAAGGTAGTACGCGAACCAATCGTATTTGCCGTCCCCGTGGAACGTGATGCTGCCGACCGTCGATGTCATGCCAACAGGCATCCGGTCCTGAACCGAGGCGATAAGCGCCAATTCCGCGTTGCCGGTCGGGTTCGGCCCGGCGATCACGACGCAGGCCTGCACGTAGGCGTTCCAGACCGTGTTGAAGTTGGCGATGAACAGCGCCTGGTTCGTGGTGGTCTGGTAGACGGGCGCCAGCGCCTGCCAGGCGGAAAGGTTCTGCTGCAGCAGCGTCGCGGCCTGATTTGCCGCGTTGCTCATCGGAACGCTGAATTCGTTCCCGACGAACGCGCTGCCGATGAGCATGACGAGCCCGGCGATCAGCGCTTCCGGATCGAAAAGCGCGTAGCCGGCGACGAGAAGCCCGATACCGACGAAGGTCCCAACTGTCGATCCGGCAAAGCTGAAGAAGGAACTCGGCGGCAGCGTGACCACGATGGACTGCGGGTTGATGGGTGGGGGGATACAGTGCGCGAGGTTGCACGCGCGCATCAGCATGTTGATGACGACCCAGAAGGGGTTCACGAGGCCCATCACCGACGTGCGGTTTCCGTTGTGGTCCCATGCGTAACCCGTCAGCCCGTAGTCGATGGGAATCGTCATCTGGTGCTGGTCGGGCGTGGAAGGCTGGATCGTGCTCGACTTCGTGATGCGCAGTTCGCACAGCGCAATCCCGGCGGCGTAATTGTTCGGCTCCCACACTTGCGGTGTGCCCGCGCCCAGTGAAAAGTAATCCGTGGTCGGGTTCACCGGATCGTTGCCGGCCACCTGCCGCAGACCCATGCCGGGCTGGTTCTTCGTGATGTTCAAGTTGCCGTTGACCTTGAATCCTTGCCACGTGTAGCCGTCAACCATGGGCGCCACCACGTACCGGAAGCCATCGGCGGTCGCGACCACCGCCGACTGCGTAAAGCCGCCCAGCGGCCCGGCGCCCAGGATGCCCAGCGAATCGGCATAGGTGGATTCGTCACGGTACGCGACCATCAACGCCGTGGCCATGAACGCGTAGAGCGGGTTCCCTCCGGAGTTGCACCAGATCTCCGGCAACGCGAGGCCCCAGATCGTTTCCGAGATGATCGAAGTGGCGGTGACCACATTACGCCCAAAGCCGATGAAGCCCGTCGAGTCATCCTTGATCGTCACGCCCTGCGGGTCGGCCTGCTGCCCGCCGAAGTAAGGCGTCATCCCGTGCGCTTGGCATCCGTTGGCCGATTCCAGATAGTAATCGCACGAGTTTGGGTCGCCGCCCGAAACCGTGGCACCGCTGCTGTTGTTGTATTGGAAGGCCACGCCAGCCGTCGATTCGCCCGACGTCTGCAAGCTCCCCTGCGTGGCGAACGGACAGTAGACGCCATCGTTGTATTGCTTCCAGCACATCCGGCTCGCCTGCCGCTCCGGGTACTGGTTCATAATCTGGAAGAATCCATCGGAGCAGGCCACCGGAAAGTTCGGCGTTCCGTCGCTCGTATACGTCCGCAGGACGCCCTTCCAGATTTGGATTACGATGCCGGAGTTCACGTGGAGCGCACAGAAGTCGATGGCGGCGTACATCAGGTCCGTGTCGTTCGAAAGCTGCGTCATGACGCGGTCGGCGTTACCAAACGTGAATTTCACGTTGTCGGACGAGCCTTTGATGTCCTGCGAGATCAGAACGTCGGAGCCTTGCTCTCCAATGCCGGTGACGCGCGGCAGGTATAGCTGCGAACTGGCCGACCAGCCCATAGCTGCGGCGACCGCGCCACTGGCGGCGTCCGTAAGAGTCACGCGCCGGTCGGACAGCCAGATATCCGGAACCGCGGCCTCTCGCACCCGAATGTGGATCAGCGGGATGATCTGTTGTGTCTCGGAAAGCAGCGCCGCGGTGAGCGCGCTCGAGGGGAACCGCAGGCAGGTGGAACTGACGTTGTACGTCGGTGCCTGCGTAGGATCGACGACCTCGATGAAGTTCAGCCCGGCCTGGCAGTAGTTCCGCAGGTCTTCGAGGGAGAGCGGTGTCTGCTGGAATGTGACGAGCGTCGGTGTGGTAGTACCGTCGGCATTGGGGACGTTATAAGTGAACGCCTGCCACGGCCCCTGCATCGACTCCCAGAAGGATCGCAACTCCCGTGCTTCGGTCCAGCCCAGGTTCGGCCGGACGAACCGGAAGCTGCGCGGCCCGATGCCGACGAAATACCGCTGCTCCTGCTTGGCGTCGAGCGAGCCAAATCGGTGCGTGATTACAGGGCGCGCGACCGAGAAGCCAAACGGCGGCTGGGTGGTGAGGGGGAAGACCTGCGTCCCGCTGAGGCCAGCGCCGCCGGTCGAGAGCGTGGTGGTGGGTACGGTGATGCGGCCAATCGTGTCGGCCATTACGCGACCTCGACCAGTTCAAGCCCGGAGACGTTGCTGCGGCACACGTCGGTCGCCTGCGTCCACGCGTTGTTCCGGAACACCACCGTCACACGGCCCTGAACGTTCGCGCCGGTAGGATCGTAGTTGCTGCCGGGAAGGTGGCCGGCGATTACGTCGAAGGGATCGTAAAAGAAGAAGGGCAGCAGCCCGCCGTTCTGTGCTTCGAGGAACGCATACAGCGCCGCCAGCGCCGTCGCGTTGAGGCGCTTGGTCTGGCGGTAGCTGCGGCGCGATGTCTGTGCGAGCTGCGAACGATGGATCGTTCCGTCGTGATACTGGTTCTGAAGCTGAACGTACTCGCGCATCTCGGTGAACGCGGTTGACAGCGAAAACGGCATCACGCCGGTCGGATCGGCATATAAGAGGTTTCCGGGCATGTTGGCTTTGATGGTGCGGCGAGTTAGTATCCGGGCATGAAAACTGTTAATACGATTGTTCTGGATGCGCTGCGCATCACGACACCATAAGCCCCGGCACTTGCAGGTTGGCCGACTGCTGCGCGCGCCCGTAGCCGGTGGCCTGCGCCGCCATGGACTGATCCGCCACGAAGTCCGACGTGATCGGCTGGCCGTTGATGTTGAGCGAGATGCTCGTGGCGCCCATGCCCGATTCCACGTTGGGGCCAGCCGTCGTCGGGAAGGGCGACCCACCAAGCCCGCCCAAAGTCGGCAGGTTCGATGTGTACGAGTGCCACGCGTTGTTCTGGAAGCTGGCCTGCTGGTACAGGTTCCCGCCCTGCTCGACGAGCGATCCGGCGTAGGGCGTGGAAGCGGAGAGCGGCATCTTCTGACCGGTGGCTTCCGAATAGAGCATTACCAGTTGCCGGACCTTGGGCGACCGCACAGCGACCGCGATATCGTTGCCGAACTCGGATTGCGCGATGCTGACGACCTGCTTGATGGTCCCGCTGTTCTGCGGGATATCGACGCCATAGATCGATTTGATGTCGTCGTGCGCTTTCTTTTGCGGCGACTCGATACCGGCGAGCTTCTCCCCAATGCCGATGCCGGCGCCAGCCACGCCGCCGATGAGTGCGCCGAGCGGACCGCCCATCTGAAAACCGATCATCGCGCCTCCGGCAGCGCCCATGCCGACGCCGCCCCACGTTCCCTGGTGCGAACCCAGCAGGCCGCTTTCGGCGAGCATCATCCCGGCGGCGCCGACGGCCGGAGACTTGGCCACGGCGCCCAACCCGCTCACGAAGCCGCTGCTTCCCGAGTCCTGGAGGGATGTGAATTCCTTCTGGTTCCAGACGGAGCTTTTGAGGTTGGATAGGATCTGCGATCCGCCGCCGGAACCCTGGAGCTTGCCCCCCGCCGCCATCTGAATCATCTGCGACAGGCCCTGGTTCATCGGCAGATTGGCCATCGCCGCCGTGCCGAACGAACCGTTGGGCCCGGTCTGGCTGATGGGCGCGCTCATATCGAGCGTCTGCGCGATGCGGTCGTGGTTCAATGGCAGGTTCGCGAGGTCCGAGAAACTAGGCCCTGCGACCGCTGCGACCGTGGCGACGCTCCCGGCGCCAACGCCAACGCCACCGCCACCGCCGCCGGTCCGGATCGGGACCGAGACGGCCGGCGCGGAGATGCTGGGCAAGGAGACGCCGGGCATGCCGGTAGCTGCAGGAACCGATGGAGCCGACATGCCCATCGCGCCCGCGAGCACGGCGGTCATCGCCGCAATGTGCGCCGTGTTCTGGATCGTCGCGGCTGTGTTCTGGTCGGTCGAGACCTTGACCGGGTCGCCGCTCTTGCCACCCCCGAACATGTTCTTGAAGACGCCGGCAATCCCGCCCTTGCCGTCGTCGCCATAGATAATCGGGTGCAGCACGCTCGCGGTCACGCCACTGATGCCCGACACCACCGGCTTGAGCACCTCCTCGTGAATCGTCTTCGCGAGGTCCTTGCCGAAGTCGCGGGGCTTGGTAAAGAGCGTGTTGTAGAGCTTGTCCAGCACCTTCTCGATGGATTTTTCCTGCGCATCGAGCGCGTCCTGGGCCTCCTTGGCCGCTTTTTTCTGGGCCTCAGCGAGCTTCTCTTCCCACTGGTATCGCAGCTCGCCCACGGCGTTCGCGGCAGCTTTCTCGGCGACCATGCGCTGCTCGATGGCCTCGAGCGGGTTTGTGGACAGGTTGCTTAGCGCCGCCTGACGCGTCTTTTCGATCTGGCCGTAGTCGAGAGCCTGCTGCGCCTTGAGAACTCCCAGCGCGTCATCGTCGCTCGAAATCCCGATCATGCGCTTGGCATGCGCGAGCGCTTGCGATTCGCCCGTATCCCGAAGTTTCACCCATTCGGCGGCGAGCTTCGCAACCGCCTTGCTCTGCTCCTCCAGCCTCTTATTGCCCTCGGCGATGTCCTGGGCGAACGCCGATCCGATAGCCTTCGAAGACTTGCCGGACAACTCGTCCCACTTTTTCTTCTGCTCGTCGATTTCTTTGTTCAGCCGGTCCTGCTCGGTGTTGTACTCCTTGACCCACTTTGCGTCGTACACCTGCTTCAGGATCTCTACCAGAGGTGCAGCCTTCCCCTTGAAGCGTTCGAGGGCGTCTTCGATGGCCTCCTGGCGCTCTGCCGCAATTGCCGCAAACCGGTCCTCGCCCCCGCCCTGAAGTTCGGCCAATTCGCGCCGGGCCGAACGCACGGCGGCGCCATAACCCTCGTCGCCGGTTTTGCCCGCCGGTGGTTCGATCATCGGCGGGTGAGGTTTGGGGCGCGCGGCGATGGCGTCGAGTGCTTCAGTTACGTCGGCGAGCTTCGTCTGATTCGTGGCCCATTGTTCCGCGTTGGCGCTCAGCTTGCCGACGGGCATCGGGAACCCGTAATAAGCGCCGACGGCAGCCACCCCCTCCTTCACCCAATCCATCATGCCGGGCTTGGTCTGCGCTACTTGTTGCTGGAGAGTCTTCTGCTGCGCCTGCAATGCCGCCGTACCCTGCTGCTGAAGATCGGCAATGTGCTTGGCATGCGCCTCGCGTTCCGCCAACTCCTGCTTGCTCGGCGCGGGCGCTTTGCTTGCGATCTTGTCGATGACCCAACCGAAGGCGTTTGCCATATCGACGAGCAGCGACTTGATGTTGCGCACCGCCGATTCCCACCGCGTTTCGAACTCGACGACCTTCTGGTTCAATTCCTCGTAGCGCTTCACGTCGGATTCGTTCGGCCCGAAGCCCAGCTCCCGCGCCCGCTGGATGCGCTCCCGCAAGCCATCCATGACCGGAATTGCCTCGATCCCGGCGCGCTTGAACAGATCCATCGCCACCTTGTCGCGGTCAAAGCCCTCCGGCAGCGATTCGAGGCCTTTCGAGATTTGTAGCAAGACCGTCGAGGTCGGGACCATGCCGGTGCGCACGCCTTGGATATCGACGCCAAAGCGTTGCAGCCAGGCGCGCGCCTTCTCACCCTCCTTGCCGGTATCGTCGACCGCGTTCGAGAGTCCCCGCATCATGCGTTCGAAGATCGAGACGTCCTGGCCCACCGCGCGCGCTGCGAAGCCGAACTGCGCGACCTCTTTTGCCGTCAAACCCGTCCGCAATTCCGCGTCCTTGATGCGCACGCCATACTCCCCAAGGCTCTTGGCCGCTTCAAGCGTGGCGATAGCAAAGCCGGTGATGACCGCCGCGCCCGCGCCGAGCGCTACGCCCAGCGGGCCGATCTTCCCGAGCAGTCCGGTCACCGCGCTCCCCGCGCCCTGGATCGGATTCTGAACCGACTGAGCGATGCGTTCGCCGAAAGTCTCAATCGACTTGGTTTGCTTCTCCAGCGCCGCCGTGGCGTCGGCCTTCTTCTGTGTGGCGATCATGCGGTCGTACGCGCTGGTGATCGCGTCGATGGCCTGCGGCTCCTTGGCATAGCGCTGGAGCAAGGAGTCGCGCTGCGCGATCAGCCGGTCGACGCCGCTCTTGCCGTAGGTTTCAGCTTGCTTTTCGAGTGACGAGATCAGCCGTTGAATCGACGTGCGGGTCTGATCGGTAATGCGAATGACCTTGCCGTGCGTGCCCTCGGCCTGCCGCTCGAAATTTTGGAGGTTCTGGTTCGCGCTGCGAACCGGCCCTGCCGTCGTGTCTTCGGCTTCGAGAATGACCTTTTCTGCTGCTGGCATCTTAAGCCACTCGTTTCAACCCGCTGAAGTATTGCTGCGCGCCGATCTGCCGGAATCCTCGCGAGGCCCGCTCGACCGCGGCGCGCTCCTGATCGTCCATCCCATTGGCGCCGTCTACC
>Ga0187863_10000289_pt1 | contig 44369 bp, 33 predicted proteins | sample June2016WEW_11_1_FD_132975 | JGI IMG/M metagenome (GOLD analysis project Ga0187863, IMG submission 132975) | Peatland microbial communities from SPRUCE experiment site at the Marcell Experimental Forest, Minnesota, USA - June2016WEW_11_10 | ecosystem: Environmental > Terrestrial > Soil >...
CAGTAACAAGATCGTCATCGCGATCGCACGCGAGCTCGTCGGGTTCCTGTGGGCTGCGCTCCGAGACGACCGCGTCCACGCACGTGCCGGCACTCGCACTTCACCGATCAAGAATGCCCGCGCGAGCGCTGCCCCAAGCGCTGCCACCAGCCATCCGGAAAAGAAGACTTCGAGGGCCGAAGTAGGCCCGCGCCGCAAGGCACGAAAGGAGAAACGCGCGGCCTAACTTTGCGATAAGGCGAAAGCTCGAACTCGCGGCCATTAGTAAGCGCTCCTCCCGACGAAGCACGGTCATGCGGCTCTACGGCCCCCGGCCGCAACCCGCGAATAGCAGTATGACTCGTCGTCGAAGCGCCCTTGCGTCGCAGGTCTACTTCGTCCCTCGAAGCACCGACTGCAGTAGGAATCAAAAGACGCAGATCCGAAGACATCACCACCAAAAACCGTGGCGCCGCTTGACGGGGTCACTTCATAGCAGTTAGTCCGCTTCGGCGAGGAGCGAACAAGCCCAGCTCGGGCGGTCTTAGAGCTGCTCTAGAAAAGCTCTAGAACCCGCCCAGCTGATCAGCTGGCGACGTCGAGGCGTTGGGATCGTAAAAATAGCGGAGCGACAGGACTGCGAGCGTGGACCCATGCGCCGCCTCGATATCGCGGCGAACCCCGACCTCGACGCTCCAGTGCGGATCGATGTAACCGAAACCGAGCGAGGGCGTGTTGAGCTTCGTCCCGCCGTCGTAACGCCACCCCGCACGGATCGCGTAGTGATCCGCGAGAAAGAGCTCGCCGCCTCCCATGATGCGGCCGCGCGTGTTGCCCCAGGTCGTGAAGTCGAGCAGTCCGTCCGCTTCGATCGCGAACACCTGGGCGGAGTAGCCGACGCCGGCGGCGGCGGTCGTCGGGGCGAGCGCAGTGTTCGTGAACGTCAGATTGTGACCCACGGCCGCCATTCGAAATCCGTCTCCGATGCTGACGGTCGCACCTGCGTCGAACGTGATGGCGTTGAAGATGGGAGCGTTCGCGGTCCCGCTCGACGCGGGGCTGGCTCCGAACGGGCCCGCGGAAGCGTCCTGCTCGACGCGGAGCCAGCGGGCGGCGGCCCCGAGCGCAAGGTGATCGCCAAGCGGAAAACCGAACGCGGCGCGTATGTCGGTCCACGTTCGATGAATTCCACTCGGGTCGAGCAGCGACCAGGTCGCCGCCGCACCTCCCGCAAGCTTGCCCGTCATCGAGTCGGCGACCGCAAGGCCATACGTCTGCCGACTGGCCTCCGGGACGTAGGCAGCCAGAGTTTCGAAGTGATAGACCCGTGCGAGCGGCATGTTGGCGGGGTTCAAGTAGAGCGAGCTCGTCGATACCCCGAGGGCGTTGAGGGCTCCGCCCATGCCGACCGCCCGGGCGCTCGGGATTTCTCCGAGATCGTACGCCTGCTCAGGTGAGGTCGACATGGGAGCCGCGGCCGCATTCCGCGATGCGAACAGCAGTGAGCCGAGAGCGGTTGCCGAAGCGACCACCGCTTTCAGGGTACGCACGGCACGACCCTAACAGCGGCGGCAACGGCCGACGAGTTTTCCGCCGGCCCGGAACATGACGCCATGGCAACCCTTGGTCTCGAGTCTGTTGCGCAAAAGACGCGGTTTCGTCGACTCTTGACACCGCACTTCAGCCAAAAACGGCCGCCGCGAAGGACGAGCTCGACGCACGACGACGGATTCGAAAGCCATAACGCCGACTTCGGCATTGAAGGCGATCGTGACGCCCCAGCGAACTCCTCCTCACGGGTGCACTGCACGAAAAAAAGACCCGTATTTCCGCAATCTTGAGAGCCCAAACAACGAAGCCATGGACGCACGGCGAGCGGGGGTGGTAGCTCCATGCGCGTTCTCATTGGATCCAATGACGCAGCCGTCACCGCGTCCCATGAGATGCCGTTTCTCTTCCGTATCCTCCGCGTCTACGCACACTCTGTGAGACTTCGGAGCATCGGTTTTTGTATGTCCGAAAGGGCTCCTCATACGAGACGCTCTCACCTGGGGTTGCCTGCTACGAGGTGATCCTTCCACGCCTCTCCTAGGCGCGGCGATCTGCGGGAGATCGGGCGCCGTCCAACGCTGACGCGTTTCGCGCCATCGGTTCAACACTCCTCACCATTCTCTGCTGAAAGGCTGGGCTACTCCTCTATCCTTATCCACAGGTTGTGGAAAACGTGTGGTGACCGCTGGTGTTCGTTGCAGGTGGTGCGGGTAGCCCGCTGAGGGCCGGCGAGCCCCGGTGGCTGCTTGGCTGGTGCGAGAGCGCATCTCGGCGGAGCTTTGGGAATTTGTCGCGAAGGGACTGGGGTCATGGGGCTGAACGTCGACGTTGGTTGGCTGTCGAATGAATTGGTGCAGGCAGCAATGCCCATCCGCGAGCACGGCGACTTGGACGGACCCGCCCTGGGTCGTGTGCGGGAGGTCCCTTCGATGTCAGGCGAGCGAAGCTGGGTTGAGGCAGTCGCTTTCACGCGTGAAAAATCGCCCGCGAGCTTCGATCAGTGGTTTTCCGGAGTTCAATTCGACGGCTTGACGGACGGGGTCCTCGCGCTGCGTGCACGCAACGACTTCGTTCGGCAATGGGTCGACGACTATTTTTTGCCCACGTTGAGCGAGCGGCTCGGAGCGAACACGGGCCTGAGCATTCAAGTGCGTTGGACCATCGACGGGGTGCTGGAGCGCCCCGTCGCCGACCGACCCGCGCCCTTTGCGCCGGTCAAGCCGCGCCCATTGTCGGTCCGACCACCCGCTCCGGACGACTCGGTGTCTCGACCGGGAGAGGGCGGCGCGCGGCGCTCGACTCCGCCCGGTTTGCCCCCCCGCGCGCTGGCTCTCGCCCCCAGCCTCGAGGGCCTCAACGGAAAATACACCTTCGCGAACTTCGTCGTCGGCCCCTCGAACCAGCTCGCACACGCTGCATCGATGGCCGCCGCGGGGGCGGGCGGCAGGCGCCACAATCCGCTGTTTGTCTGCGGCGGCACGGGTCTCGGAAAGACGCATCTCGTCCATGCCATCGCCCACCGAGTTCGCGACGAACGGCCGGAAGCGCGCATCGTCTACATCAGCGCCGAGAAGTTCGTTAACGAGTTCGTTCAAGCGCTGACCGATCAGCGCATGCACGATTTTCGCGCTCGCTACCGCGATCGATGCGACCTGCTGCTGGTCGACGACATTCACTTCCTGGCCGGAAAGACGCAAACGCAGGAAGAGTTCTTTCACGCCTTCAACGCACTCCATCAGGCGAGCAAGCAAATCGTCGTCACGAGCGACAAGTATCCTCAGCAGCTCGACAAGATGGAGGAGCGGCTCGTGTCGCGCTTTCAATGGGGACTGGTCGCCGACATCCAGGCGCCAGAGCTCGAGACCCGCGTCGCCATCGTTCGAAAGAAGGCCCAACTCGAGCACATCGAGCTCGCCGACGACGTATGCGTGTACATTGCACAAAGCGTTCGAAGCAACGTTCGGGAGCTCGAAGGAACGCTCATCCGCCTGGCGGCCAAGGCTTCATTGCTCGGCAAGCCGATCGAGCTCGACTTCGCGCGCACCGAGATTGCCGCTACCGGAACGTCACGCCCGAACGAAGCGAGCGTCGAGGACATTCAGCGAGTCGTCTGCCACCACTTCAAGCTTCGATCGACCGATCTGCTCTCGAAAGATCGGCACAAAAGTATTGCGTTCGCCCGCCACGTTGCGATGTACTTGTGCAAGCAGCGCTTGAAGTGCAGCTTTCCCGAGCTCGGTCGCGCGTTCGGAAATCGCGATCACACGACCATCATCAGCGCCGTTCGCAAGGTGGAGGCCCTTCGCTCGAACGACCCCGAAGTGCGCGCGCACATCGAGGCCATCGAGCGCAAACTCGGAAGTGTCGATTAGATCCCGCCGAGCGGACTCGTGCACCGCCGTGGAGGTCGCGAGCGAGCCCTCGCTCGGCGCCGATGCCACGAGCGACGAATCGCGGGAGCGAATTCGAGGTGTGGGCGGAGCCCAAGCGACTCGTCCAGACACCCGGCCGGTCGCGAAGCGCAACCATTGCGCAGCGGTGGTTGGATAGACCTCGACGGCGGTGCGCTAGAAGCGCGCCGCGGGCGGGGAAAGCACCGTGGTGGGGATGCCCATCTGCGGCACGTTCGAACCCTGCACGACGAAGCGGTTGCCGTTGAGGTCCTGGACTTGCATCGTGATCTCGACCGCGACGTTGGCGGGACCGTCGACGGTGCGAAGTCCGAGATCGAAGCCGGTCAAACCAGCGATGACGGAAGGGATCCACGGATCGAAAAGCGGGTCCCCGGAGTTCGACCAGTTCTGGGCATCGAAGATATGATTGACGAGCGTCGTCGCATCCGGCGAACCGTTGTCCATGACGGACGTCGCAACGGTCTGCTGTTGGAACAAGACGTTTTCGACCGCGGCCAGCTTGATCGCGATCTCCTGCGTGTCGTCCTGCGTCATGTCCCCCTCCACCCGAGACAGCGCGTCGACCCAAAAACTCAAGTCGTAACCGAAATTCGGAACGGTTTCGTCATCGCTTACCACCGTCACCCCGGGACTCCATCGCACGAATTCGTTCCATGGGTCGATGAGCAGCGACACGGTGTGGGGTGCTGTGTCCAGATTGGAAATGACGTAGTGGACCTCGAGACTCTCGTCCTCGGCCGTCAGAAATGGCGCGTGAGGGTACGGCGTGCCCGGGGGCGCGGACCCGAGGCTCTGAGACTCGTCTGCCGTCGGACGACGAACCGGCAACGAAACCGGTACGTTTACCTGATACAAGGCGAGATTGCCGTCGTTGTAATAGGGGGCGATCGCGCTGGTCATCCCCAGATCGACCGGCGGCGTCACCTGATCGCCGGCGCCCTGCGAACACGCCACGGCCGCCGCCAGGGAGGTCACGAGCGGCCAGAAATTGCGGGGGACCGAGCCCCCGGTCCTGGGGGCTCGCCAACGGCAGGGAGCACGGAACATTCGCGTCATCGTGGGGTGGCCGACCTCGAAGGACTGAGGTGTTGCGACATACGTGCCAGCCCGGGACGCGCGAGTCTATCATTGCACCGTGTTTCCCGTATTGACCACCTCGTCGCTGCGCGTCGACGTTGGGGCAGTCCCTGCGATCGACGGCTTGTCGCTCGCCACAACGGGCGAGTGGGTCCTGGTGCTGGGCGCCGCTCGCGCGCTGTTCGAGTCGATTGCCGGGATCCGAGCCGTCGAGCACGGAGAGATTCGCGTGGCAGGGCTCGGGCCACTGCAAGCGGTCCGGGCGGGCGTCTGCGCCGCCGCGCCACTCGATCCGCGGCTGCCCTTGCGGTGGTCGCCACTCGAGTACGTCTCGTGGAGTGCGCGACTGGCCGGTCAACCGCGCGACGCGGCGATGTCCGCCGCGGGCGAGGCCTTGGAAAAATTGGCGATTTCCCCATTTGCGCGGGCCAAGCTCGGAAGGGCATCGCTCGCCGTGCGACGCGCAACCGTCGTAGCCGCTGCCTTGGCGACAGGCGCCCCACTGCTTGTCGTCGAGGACCCCGGCGTCGATTTGCCGCCCGAGGCGCGCGGCGCCTTTTTGCGCGTCGTCGTACGCGCACTCGCCGGGCGTCGGATGGCGTTCTTCGCCGCGCGCGTTTCGCTCGAGTCGCCCGTCGGACTGGCCGCCGACGAGGCCATTCTAATCGACGATGGCCGCGTGGCCCTCCAGGGAGCGCCCGCGCAGATCGCATCGAGCGAACATGCGTTTTCGCTCCGCTTGGCCGGCGATGTGCGCGCCTTCGAAGAAGCCGTCGCGACCCGCGGCGCGCGATTGCTGGTCCCTTCCAATCCGGCTACCCCAACACGTTTGAGCCTGGACATAAGCCCGCTCACCACGACGGATCTCCTGCGGATCGCACTCGAATGCGACGCCGTCGTTCTCGAGCTTCGTCCACTCGCCGGCGCCTTCGCGTAGACTAGGGGTGTCGATGCTCCACTCCCGCTTCGCGGACGGTGCTGGCGAACCAGTCGCAGAGCGCCGCGGCCATGTCGGCGGCAGCCGTCTCGGCGTGTACGCCACGTTCGGCGCTTGCGCAGGTGCCCTGCCGGTGCCGTGGATTCCGGATGCACTTGCGCGCGGCATTCGCGGCGCACTCGTGCACGACATCGCCGTCCGGCATGGTCTCTCGCTGAGTTCCGAAGCGCGCACCGTTCTGGCAGAGCCGCTCGCCCCCGGTGTCCGTCGAGGGTGGATGGCGGTCGCGTTGCGCTTTTTCGCCGCGCGCATCGCGATCCGCACTGTGGCGAGACTGGCCCCCGTCGGTCTTCTGTGGCCGGTGCACGGCGCCTTGCACACGTACGTGCTTGGACGATTGTTCGACCGCTATCTCGAACGGGGCCGGACCGAACGCTCGGTCCGGATCGACGGGGACGAAGCACGGCGCGTCCGGGGCGCGATCGAAGGCGCCCTTTCAAGAGCCATGACTTTTCGAATGGACCTCGTCGAGCGACATCCGGTCGTCGACGATCAGCGCACAGGGGCGACGGCGCTGGTCGACGGCGTCTTGGCCTTGACCGCTGGCGTCCCGGAGCGACTGGCGAGCCGACTCGACGGAGCTTTCGACGAGGGGCTTTCGCGTGGAATCGAGTGACGCGCGCGCTGCCGTCGCGCGCGCACGGCGTGTCGTCGTCAAGATCGGATCGCGGACCTTGGCCGCCGAGGGGGCCGCCGTCTTCGACCGCCTCGCCGCGACATGCGCCGCGCATCCGCTCGCGTCCTTCGTCATCGTCTCGAGCGGTGCCATCGCACTCGGCATCCGCAAGCTCGGATACCGCGCACGGCCGAAAGAGGTCGCGCGCCTGCAAGCCGCCGCGGCCGCTGGGCAATCGCTGCTCATGCAGGCCTACGGGGACGCGTTTGCCGCGCGGGGGCTTGCCGTCGCGCAAGTTCTCTTGACCTACGCCGACCTCGCGGACCGAACCCGCAGCAACAACGCGCGCGCGGCGCTCGGCGCGCTACTCGAGGCCGGCGCAGTCCCGATTCTCAACGAGAACGACTCGGTGGCCGTCGACGAGATCAAACTGGACAACGATCAGCTCGCAGCGATGGTGGCGCCCCTGGTCGATGCGGAGCTCGTCGTGCTCTTGAGCGACGTCGAGGGATTGCTCGACGCCGAAGGTCGGCGCGTTCCCGTCATACGCGACGTAGCGAGCGAGGCGGTCCCTCACGTCCGCAAGTCGACGAGCCAGGTGGGCATGGGCGGCATGGCCAGCAAGGTCGAGGCGGCGCGGCGCGCCACGCTGGCGGGAGCCAACGTCGTCGTGGCCGACGCCCGCAACGCGGGGGCCCTCGACGCTTTGCTCGCCGGAGAAGACATCGGGACCCTCTTCGTGGCTTCGACCGAGCGTCTCAGCGCGAAGAAATACTGGATCGCGTTCACCCTCCGGCCGCGCGGCGACATCGTTCTCGACCGTGGAGCCTCGCTGGCCGTTTTGACGAAAGGCCGGAGTGTGCTGTCGATCGGCGTGCTCGGGATTCGAGGCGACTTTCGTGCGGGCGACGCCGTCCGCCTCATCGACGCCGACGGACGCGAAATCGGCCGCGGCCTGGCGCGCTGCGGTGCGGCCGATGCGGCGCGAGTCGCCGGCAAGGCGCGCGAGGAGCTCTCGGATCCGCTCGCCGAACTCGCCGTGGTCGTGCACGCCGACGAACTCGTCGTCGGAGGCCACGGCTGATCACGAGGCGGTCACCACACTTCGCAGCGTGATCCCGGGTCGCGCCCGCCTCGGACCATCGGCGAGCCCTCTTTGCACTGAAATGCCGCCGCGAATTCGCCGACGTTCGAGAGCGGACCGTTCACCCGGAACTTGGGCGGCGAGTGGGGGTTGGTGGCGACGAGCAGACGCAGAGACTCGGGGCGATAATTTGCGCACCATGACTGCGCGAAGCCGAGAAAAAACTGCTGGTCGGGCGTGAACCCACCCGGCACGGCCGCGGTCGGATGGGTCTTTTCGGCGCGCTCGAACGTGGCAAACGATAGCTTCACGCCCCCAAGATCGGCGATGTTCTCGCCGAGGGTCAACTTTCCTTTGATGTGCGAGTCATCGATCGGAACGTAGTCGTCGTATTGCTTCTCGACGCACTTCGCGCGCTTGTCGAATTCCGCGGCGACGACCGGCGACCACCAATCGCGCAAGTTCCCTTCCGCGTCGAACTGACGTCCCTCGTCGTCGAATCCATGCGTGAGCTCGTGGCCGACAACCATCCCGATTGCGCCGAAGTTCAACGGCGCGGCCTGAGCGCTGCTGTAAAACGGGGCCTGAAGAATGCCCGCCGGGAACACCATTTCGTTCATGGTCGGTTCGTAATACGCATTGACCGTCGGCGGAGTCATTTCCCACTCGTCTTTATCGACGGGTTTACCCACTTTCGCGAGCTGGCGCCGCACTTCGAACCGTGTCGCGCGCTCTGCGTTCTGCACGAACGACGACCGATCGATCGCAAGCCCGTCGTAGTTGCGCCACTTCGCGGGAAAACCGATCTTGTTCGTGATCTTCGCGAGCTTGGTTTCCGCTTTGAGGCGGGTCGCGTCATCCATCCATGACAGAGAGTCGATGTCGCCCTTCATCGACTCTTCGATGCCGGCCACCATCTGCTCGGCCGTCCGCTTTCCGTCCTCGCCTAGGGTGTCTCGAACGAACGGTTGCGCGAGCGCCTCGCCCATCCATTGATCCGCGAACCGTACGCAGCGTTTCCACCGCGGCTGAAGCGCCTTCGTTCCCGTCAGCACTTGACGAAAGCGAAACCATTCGGCGACGAACCGTCCCGAGAGCCACGGCGACGCCGAGGCCGCGAGGTGCCAGCGAAGATAGGCTCGCCACTCGGCAAGGTCGCTGGACTTGGCCATCGCGTCGAACTCTTTCACGAAGTCCGGCTCGGCGACGTTGATCGACACGATGCTCGGGAATCCCAGCGAATCGAGGTAGGCATCCCACGAGACGTCCGGAGCGATCTTCTTCAGACCATCGAGGTTGAGTAGGTGATACACCTTTTGCGGGTCTCTCAGTTCGGTGTTCGTCATCGACGCGCGGGCGAGCCGCGTCTCGATCGTCATGACGGCCGACGCGTCGGCTTGCGCCGCCGCCGGAGTTTCCCCGACCAGCTCGAACGTGCGCGCCACGTGCCCCGAATACTCGGTCCGTATGGCCTTCGTGCGCGCGTCGGTCCGAAAGTAGTAATCGCGCTCCGGAAGTCCGAGACCGCCCTGCGAGACACCCGCGATCATGCGGGACGCGTCCTTGAAGTCGATCTCGCTGTCGAAACTGAACGCGGCACCGACTCCCATCGAGTGAAGTCGGGCGAGCTCCTCGATGAGCGACCGAGCGTCCCGGACCCGATCGATCGCTTCGAGCTCCGGTCGCAGTTCGTCGAGGCCTTTGCGCTCTACACTGGCTTCGTCCATGCACGACGACCAGAGGTCGCCGAGCGGCTTGCCATAGGCATCCCCACGCACGTCGCCTCGCGCGTCCCGTTCGAGGATGTCTCGCAGGGCCTTGACGTTTTCCTCGTGAATGACGCTGAAACTGCGCACCCAGCTCGCTTCGTCCTCCGGGATGGGCGTCGACTTCATCCAGCCGCCGCAAGCGAATTGGTAAAAGTCGTCGCACGGCTGCGCCGTTCGATCGAGCGCGGCTTCGTCGGGTCCCCTCAGACGCTCCGGGGCACCGGCATCGACCCCGCCCGACGCAGCGGCGGGGGCAGCGCTCGGTGCGACGGTTACGGCTCCGCGCAGGGGGGGCAGGGCCGCCGAGCCGCATGCGGCGAAAGCGACGGCGGACGGCAGAAGGGCGGCGATTCCGACCCGCGAAAGACGCATGCCGCTATTTACGCAAAATCGCCCCCGCGTCACGCTCTGCGTGAGCCCTCACGGCGACGACGGCGGGCCCTGCACCGCTCCTCGGGATCCCGGAGGTCCCGAACAGTCCGTGGCGGGACTTCCGACGGACTGCACCTGAGAGGCCTGTGTGAGAAAATCCGGATTGAGCGCGGCGTCGACCGGACGACCGCTGATGGCGCCGTGACAGCCGGCGCAGAGATGGTCGAAAAACGTCGTGGACAAGGACTGCCGCGCGTTCTCGCCGGGCACGAACGTCATCGTCTCGCGCTGCCAGCGCGGCAGCTTCATGCGGGCCGACTCCGAATCGGGCGGAAGGTGCAGCAGAATGGGCAGTCCGCCGGGGATCACGAAATGGGCCGATCCGTCGGCGAAGAGCGGCACCGTTCCGACGAGTCTGCGTCGGACGTACGCCATGCCGGTCGGCCCCAGTGAGTCACAGGCGGTGTTGCCCCCACATGCCGGAAAGCTCATGACGTCCGGCGGAAGTTCCTCGTAGACGTCAAAGCTCTTGAGGTCCGACTCGACCAAGCGGCCGGTAGGCGTGTTTTGGAAAAGGAGCGACGCGAGGACCGGCATGTTCAAGACCGTCACGTCCGCCGTGGTCTGACCGGCTTGCACGGATGTGTTGCCGTTCGGCTCATCCGGCCTCGAAGCGAAGATGCCCTTGGAAACCCGCGGGTACACGGCCACGGCATCGACCTCGGCCGTGCCGGCGGTCCCGAGCAATTTCGTCTTTTGGCCCGTCGCGGGGTCCATCACGTACACGTCGTAGTCGCCACCGAAGCTGGCCGGATCGCCGGCGCCGTAACTGACGAGCATTTGGCCGTCCGGCAGGGCCGAAGGGCTCGAGTACGATCCGTCCACGAACGGCGGGCTCAGCGAATGCAGGAAGAAGTCGGCCTCCGGAGCGGAGGTCGAGGAGGGCACGATGACGGTCGGGTCGACCGGATAGTCGCTCGCATTCGCGCTGGTGAAGTCGAGGCCGATCGAGCGATTGAACACCGCGACTGCACCGGCGCCGTGTTGCGCCGTGACATCGCTGAAAATGGTGGCGAAATTCTTGTCCGACAACTGCGCGACACTCGTCGCTTGCGCGTAGCCGATGCTGCCACGCTGAGCGAACAGCGGATGGTAGTCGCCGCCGTCGAGATTCTGTCGGCGGAGCGCCAACTGATAAAACCCGGGCTCGCGCTTCTCGACTGTGAAAACGAGTCGCCCATCATCCATGAAGCTCGGAAACCGCTCCATGTCGAGCTGCCAGGTCAACTGACGGACACGCAGCGTACCCGATCCACTCGGATCGGGCTCGAGCACGTAGAGGTTCGCATTCGCCTTGGTGGGATCGGACGGCGTGCGCTGCGGGCCGGAGTAGTCGAACGCCGTCGAATCGAGGTTGCCGCGCGTCGATGCGAAGACGATGCGCTGCACCCCGTCCGGCCCCGGCGGGCTGAAGGCCGGGTCGAAATCGTGCACGAGGATGCTGTCGCCGTTCGGAAGGCTCGCTGCGGAGGCGTCGTGCATCGCCGAGATATCCGGCTGCTCCGCACAGCCCGTACCATCGACGTTCATCGTGTAGATGGCCAAAGGGTCGCTCGCCGTCGCGCGGGCCGCGAAGGCGATCGTCGCACCATCCCACGAGACAGCGGGCCGGCGAACGTCCGGCAAAGTGCCCAAGCCGCAGGATGAAAGGTCGACGGCCTGGTCAGTCCCGAGCTGCACTCCGGACGCTTGGAACGTCGCCGCCGCGATATGGAGGCTGGCTCCGCCCGCAAATACGTCGAAGTCCTGCGCCCGATCCGGCGCCGCGGGGATGGGCCGGCTCACGTAGACGACGGCCGAAACGGCGGCGAGTGCCCGCTCGGCACGCTCGCGCCGATGCCACTCGCGAACGACGCAATACGCCGGGATCGTATCGACATCGCCGTTGTCGTAGTCGTATGCAGGCATGTGGCCGTCGCAGAGCGCGCCGCGATCGGGTGCCTGGATCGTGCCGGGCGGCGCGTCGCTCTCGACCGATCCGAAGTCTTCGAACAACGGGCCTCCGCGATGCGTGATGCCCGTGGATCCGTCGAGCAGATCGGAACGGAACAGGTTTTTTCGCACGAGACGACTGGCATTGACGTCGTCGCTCTCGAACGACATTTGTCCCACCGAGAACGCGTAGTTTCTCTGCGTCGTCGTGAGCGAGAAACTGCCGGCGGATCCGCCACGCAATCGGAAGTCGTGAAACATCGCCGCCGAATGGCACTGCGCCATCATGCAGCCCTTCTTCGCGAGCACCGGTTGCACCTTCTGCGCAAAGAAAAGGAACGCCGGATCGAGCTGACCGGTCTGCACGGGCCCGTGCATTTGCGCCCAGTTCACGAGCGCCTGGTAGTTGGGGTCCATGACGGACGCGAAGATCGGACCGCCCTCGTGGTAGCTGCCGCCCTGGGAACTGGCCAACGGACGCCGCACGATCTCGCTGTCCTCAGCGGTGGCCGCGAGGTAATTCACCGCCGCGAAGTAGTTCCACCGGAGCTCTTCCGCGCTCGTGCCACACGTCAGGTAGAGCGCATTGACCATCGTCCCGTGGCAATTGCCCGACGCGCAGGAGTTGGTGGACGCCGGGTTCCAGAGCACCGGCTGGACGCTTTGAACGAAAACGGGATAATCGGTGGTGACCGGGTCCGTCGTCGGGTCGAACCCCGCTGCCGACGGAACCACGTCCGTGCAGGGCGTCGTCGAAATGTCGGCGGGAGGGACTCCGGTGTTGTTCACCGTCGCCCCGTTTTCGATCCATCTTCGGAGCGTCTGATAGTCGCCGCCGGTCGGATCGAGGATCGCGCCTCCGACGTGCTTGATGTCGGTGGTGATCAAAGCCTTCGTCCCGTCCCAGAGCTCGACGGTGACCTGAAACGGCCCGATGTTCTTCACGAGCAATCCTGGTTGCAGGTACGGCCCGTAATCGATGAGCAGATCGCGCCTGCGGTTGATGCCATCGAAGGTGGTCAAGTCGAGGTTGCCGAAGGCATTGCCCTTGGCGTCGGCGACGTGGCAGCCCGCGCCGGTATTGCTCCGCACACAGGACGTCTGCAGGCCCGGAGCAATCGTGCTGTCGAAGTAGGTCGACGGCTGCGGCTCGAGCGTCGTGCACGACGACACCGCGAACGCACCGACGGCGGCGGCGATCAGGCCACCGGCAAGGCTCGCAAGGCGCATGGCATCATCGTAGCTGCTCCGTCAGAGCCTCAGCAGCGCGATTTGAGCCTGGTCGCGCACGAACGCGTCCGGATCCCGGGTCTCGAGTTGTTGGAGCACCGAAAGCACCCTCGGGGCTTGGTCGCCGAAGGTGCCGAGCGCATGACACGCCTCGGCTCTCACGGTCGCGTCGGAATCGTTCTGCGCCGCCGCCGTGACGGCCACGACGGTGTCGGTGGCGTCGAGCGCGTCGAGCACTTCGATGGCGCGCCGGCGGACGTCAGCCGACGGGTCGGTCGTCAGGGCAGCGACGTTGGCTATGGCGACGAAAGAATTGATGCGCTCCGCCGCCGACAGCGCCGCCAGCTTGACCCCTGAGTCGGAATCGGACAGAGCGGTGGAGAGCGCGCCGTTGCCGTCGCTGTTGAGCCGGCCGAGTGCGCTGGCGGCGGCGGCCCGAACGATCGCGTTCGTATCGCTCAGAGCGGCCGCGCACGCGGCAACTCCGGGAGGTGCGAAGAACTCGCCCAAGGCGTAGGCGGCGTACGAACGGCGAAGGGGATCCGGGTCGGTCTGGAGCGTTTGGATCGTTTGCTGGTAGACTTGTCCGGGCCCAAAGACGCCCAAGACGCGGCGGCGCAACCACCACGCCGCAATCTCGCGCACCCGCGGGTCCGAGGCGTAGATCAGCGGTGCGACGAACGGGATGCAGTCGAGGCACTCGACTCGTTCGCCGTGCTCGAGCACCTCCCACACCAACGACGGGCCGCCGGTCGCGGCCGCGTTCTTGATCGAGTCGGGCGTCGACAAGAACTCCACTTGGCTCGGCGGAATCGGCCCGTACACGGAGGCAAAGCCGCCCGCATCCGGGTTCGGCGTCACTTGCACAGGCGGCGAATCGCTCCGCGCATCGATCGAAGCGAAGAAGGTGGCGGCCAGGACAGAGGCGCAGCCGACGGCGAGCCTGAGCAGTTTCATCTTGCACAATCTCATGGGATCCTTGGTAATCACTGAGCCGGGGTCACCGGGTCGCCGGTCGTAAACGACACGAAGTTGGTATTCTGACGAGAGTAGAATTGCCCGCCGAGGTCCATCGGATACACCGCAATCGTCTTGCGTTCGGCGTCGGTCAGCTGGACCCCCTGGTCCTCCGGGTGCAGCGGATGGGTCGAGATCGGCCAGGCCGTCGTCCCGTCGGGAGCGCGAAGGTTGAGCGTCTGCGTGAGAACGGATGCGCGCGCGCTTCCGGGAACACCCCACATCGGCGGCACCGTGCCGGTAATCGTGCTCTGGCCGGTGGAATCGCCCGTCATCTGAATCGTCGCTGGATAGAAGATCGACACGTACGACGCGGGCCACGTGGCCACACTCTCGTCGTAGTAGACCGTGACGGGTGTACTCGACAGGTCGAGTGTCGGGATCTGATAGGTCGTCGATAGCCCGGTAACCGGGTCGGTTTGCGTCAGGTCGTAATACGTGGTCGTCGTCGAGTTGTGGCAACTGACGCATTTGGCGTCGAGAATCGGCTGCACCTTCTTGTCCCATGGGAACTCGGTCCGGTCCGCGATGGCTTCGGTGAACGGCTGAGCGCCTTGCTGCTCGGCCACCGTCGGGTTCTGACCGAGCGCCAATACACCCGGGTCCGTGCGCGATTCGTGGCAGCCGATGCAGCGGCGAGTCTCGCCCGGCATGCCTTTGATCCACAGCTGTTGATTGCGGATCGCGAGCCCGTACTCGTCGATGGGCTGCAGGTGGATGGGCAAGTACGGCGGGACGTCCGCGAGCCAGCTGCCGTCGTTGAACACCGGCGCCTCGCCGAGCACGGCCGCACCTTCGAACAGCGTCAATCCGAACATCGACACGCCGGGCGTGGCCTCCGTCGAGAAGCCTTCGATGACACGCACGGCGACCGCACCTTCGCGCAGCGCCTGGCCGAGCGGAACGTTCGCGAACTCCGCGCCGTCCACCGTTTCGTTGAGCGACGTCTCGGAAATGTCGACCGATCCGAAATGCGCGGCGATCGTGGAGTCTTGCACGTGCTGAGCGCTCGGAATGACCTGCGGCTCGGTCCGGGCCATGACCGGGAGGGCATTGAGCTCCCAGGTCGTGCGTTCGTTGTAGACGAGTTCGTTCTTGCCGGTGCTTGGGTCGAACAGGTAGATGCCGAAGTCCGGCGGCGTCAGCGACAGCTCGTTCTGATCGTTGACCGCGCCGTCGGCCCAGGAAACGAGGATCCGTCCGTCGGGCAAGAGGCTCGGCTCGCGGTACCGGCCCACGGAGGTCGCGGAAGGGTCTGCGGTAAGGGGCACGTCGGGGGTCAAGACCGAATACGCCGTGTGCTCCTCGTCGAGGCACGCGTGCCCGACGGTGCCGCCGTTGGTATACGCATTGGCATCGAGGCACACCGCATCGCTCTGGTTTCGCGAGTCAATCTGAATGAGCGCTCCGGCGTGAATGGTCCGGTCGCGTGCCGTGCCGATGCCGATCATGACGTTGGGCGAAAGCTCTCGCGCCGTAAACAGGGCGTTGGAGGGCTTCGTCTCGTTGCCGCCGTTGTCATGCTGGCCGCCTACCGCGACCTCCTGCGTACCGTCCGGGTTGACGGCGCGAAGCTTGACGTCGTTGACGGGGCCGAAATGCTCCCACTGCGAAAAGCCAATTTTCCCGTCGTAGCGAAGAAACGGTGCGACCGAGTCGGACAGATTTTGCGTGAACAGGTGACGATCCGCGTCTCCGCCGTCGACGCTGATGGTCGCCAGCTGCAGCGAACCGCGCGCATGCTCGTACTCGTCGTCGCGAGTCCCCATCGCCGTGTACATCTGGTCGGTCACGAATGCGATGAGCCCCCCGGGCACGTAAATGGGGCTCACGTCGTTCCAGGCACCATTGGTCTTTTGGTGCATTTCAAACTTGCCATCGGCCCCCGGCGAGAGCTCGACTGTATAGATGTGGTAGTTGTCGGTTGGGCTGGTCTTCATCGAGAAGACGGCCTGCGTGCCGTCGAACGAGACGTCGGCTCCGTTGAAGTCGGCGGTCGTGAACGCCGAGGTCAGGCTGGTCTTCGTGCCGTCCGAGCGGGCCGGCGAGAGCAGGTTCAAACTGCCTCCGGGCTCGTAGCGGGTGTAGTCGAGCACCTGGGTGTTCCCGCTGTCGACGTCGAATTTCTGGGTCGTCGTGCCGTCGGAATTCGTCGTCGTCACGAGGGTCTGGCGCTGGATAAACAGGATGGCCTGCACTCCCACGGCGCTCGACTCGGTCGATTGGGTGCAGCCGCTCGTCAGGGCGACAGCACCCGCGAGCGCGAACACGGTCAGCGCTGTGGATCGGCGTTTCATTCAGACTCCCTCGCCGCGTAACATCAGCACAAGGCGTGCCAAACCGTAACGTATGGATTGCAGGTCATTGCTCGGCCGCATGGCCCCGTCATGCGGTGGCTCGGAGCCCACCGTTGGGGGCGCGATCCCTCGGCAGGGACGGCCCGGGAGACCCCCCCGCCCGAGGTCAGCGGGCCATTCGAAAAGCGTGCGGCAGCAGTTCCTGCAGGCGCAAGCGCCGGCGTTTCGTGACGAGCCCGCGATCGTCTTCGGCAACTAGCAGGATCGGCATGTCGCGCGCGAACTCGGCGAGCACTTGCCGGCAGATGCCGCACGGTGCGCCGGGTACCGGGCCCTCCGTGACGATCGCGCACGCGATCGGCCGGTTTTCGCCCGCGGCGATCATGGCGGCGATCGCGGACCGCTCGGCGCACAGCGTCGCACCGTAGGTCGCGTTCTCGACGTTGCAGCCCGTAAAGATGCGACGGTCGGCCGTGAGGACCGCCGCTCCGACGCGATACTTCGAATACGGCGCGTAGGCGCGGACCCGCGCGGCACGGGCGGCCCGAACAAGCAGTCCGAGGTCGGAGGTCTTCGTCAAAGGCTTTGCGCGACCCGCGCGATCCAACCCGAGATCAGCGTGACGATCTCGGGCCTCCGTCGCCGCGCCGTCGCCTCCACCTCGGCGTGCGCGATGGGTTGATCCGAAATTCCCGCGGCCAGGTTGGTGATGCACGAGAGCGCCCCGACGCGCACACCCATGTGGCGCAGGGCGATCACCTCTAGAACTGTGCTCATGCCCACGGCGTCCGCCCCAAGGCCACGCAGCATGCGCACCTCAGCCGGCGTCTCGTATTGCGGTCCGAGCAGGCCTGCGTAGACGCCCTGGTGGAGCGGTAGGTGTGCCTCCCGCGCCACCTCCACCAACTTCCGCCGGATCTGGGGATCGTAGGCATTCGTCATGTCCGAAAAGCGAGGCCCGATCGAATCGTCGTTGGGGCCGATGAGCGGCGAGGTGCCGGTCAGGTTCAAATGGTCGGTCACGACCATCAGATCGCCGGCAGACCAGGACTCGTGAAGGCCGCCGGCGGCGTTCGTCACGAGAACGCAACCAACCCCGAGCCTTGCCATCGTGCGCACGCCCTGAACCACACGGTCGACCGAATGGCCTTCGTACAGGTGCACACGCCCCTGCATGCACACCACGGCAACGCCCGCGACGGTGCCGAAGCACAGGTTGCCATCGTGCCCGGCCACAGAGGACTCCGCCATGTGGGGCAGATCGCGGTACGGGAACTTCACCAAGTCTTCGAGCGTCTCTGCAAAAGCGCCGAGACCGCTACCCAACACCAGGCCGACCCTCGGGGCGATCCCGACCCGTTTGCGGATGGCGAAGACGCAGTCTTCCAGTCGAGCCGCGATGGAGGAGCCGGGCGCCTGAGAGATCGGAGACACGGGGATCACCTCGAATCGGCAAATTTTCGTGTCAGTGCCTCGCAGACCAGCGCGGGAGCATAACGGCTGACATCACCGCCGTGGCTCGCGATTTCGCGAACGAGCGAAGCGCTTATGAAGCCGTTCTTGGTGCGTGTCGGCAGAAACACGGTATCGACTTCCGGATCGAGATCCGCGTTCGCATGGGCGATTTGAAGCTCGTATTCGAAGTCGGTCGCCGCGCGCAACCCGCGCACGATGACCCGAGCCTGCTTCTGCTTGCAGAAGTCGATGAGCAGTCCGTTGAATGCGTCCACGGTCACGTTGGCGAGGTGCGACGATACGAGCGACACGAGGCGGATTCGTTCTTCCACGGAGAACAGTGGGCTCCGCGCGGGATGGCGGCCGATCCCGACGATGACATCGCTGAAGAGAGCGGAGGCTCGCTCGATGAGATCGAGATGCCCCAGTGTAGGCGGGTCAAAGCTGCCGGCGTACACGGCGAGGCGGGCGATCGCGACACCGCTCATCGGGGCTTGGGGCCCGGAGCCGCAGGCCCGGGGGCCGCTGAAGACGCCGGAGTCGCGGGTGTCGGCGGGCCGCCAGCGGCCGGATTCGTCGCCGGCGCGGGGGCCGCGCCTGCGGCGGACGACGTCGGGCCGAGAAGCATGGGGTCAGGCTCGATCCAAATGAATCGACCGTCGTCGGCAAACGTGACACGGAAGAACGCGAGCAGATCAGCGCCCACGACCCCCCCGAGATTGACGTCGAGGCCCGTCACGAGTTCCCCCATGTCCAGGCCCTCGATAGCCGGCATTCGTGCGAGATCGAATCCGCCGATGCGAAACACCGGCACCGTGCCGTGCTTGACGTTGGGAGAATCGGGCAAGGAAGCGAGCGAGTTGAGGTCGACTCCCGCCAGCTTCCAAGCTGGGTCCTGCAGCAGGAGCGGAAACGGCCGCGAACTGTCGACGAACAGAGCGATGGGATCTTGATCGCGTGCCGTGACGGTCGCTCGCAGGACCATGCCGCCGCCGCGCAGGTAGTAAAGGGGCACCCGGCTGGCATCGGGGGGCGGCGTGGCGTCTTGGCGCCGTGCGATGAACTGGTCGCCACGCCGATCAAACGTCGCATGGGCGTGCCGCAACAGCTGCGCCCCCAACAAGGCCTTGATAGGCACTCCGATCTGACGGGCAATCGGGGTCAGATCTTGGACGAGCGCGGGGACGTCCTTCACTTCGAGCCGGTCGAACCGCAGGTCGACCCACGCCGGCTCCCTGCGCGAGTTGGAGTCGAGCAGCACCTCGCTCGATCCCGTCGCGACCAGGGCGAGGATTCTCTCGCCGTCCAGTTCACATGGGACCACGTCGGCGGCGCCGAGAGGCACGCGATCGAGCATTTTTGGCATGTCCACGGCGCCGACCAGGCCTCCCGACATCTCGAACGGGTGCCGCCCCACTCCGCGCCGCGCGAGCGCCGCGACGTCGCGCGCCCAGGGATCTTTGACGGCCGGATCGGCGAGAAGCGCCTCGAGTTCGTCGGCCGCGTGCTCCACGTCGCCCGAAAACCAGTATGCGCGACCTCTCGCCGCGTGCGCGTCGCTCGCATCGAGTCCCTCGGTTAGCCGGAGCGTCTCGGCGTAGTCGAGCCGCACGAGCGCGATGCGCGCGCCCAGAATACGCGCCTCCACATCGTTCGGCGCCACGGCCAGCGCTCGGCCCACGGATTCGTGCGCGTCATCGAAATCGGCCGCGCGATAACTAACCTTGGCGCGATCGAGCCACTGGGCTGCGGGCCCCGATCGCGCGCCGCCCCCCGATCCGAGGGAAGGGCCGCACGCGATCAGTGCGGCGTAGAATGCAACGAGGAGGGGCAGGCTGCGAGAGCGCATCGATGATAATCTCACGGAAGGGCGGGGGCGGGCTCGACGTGGAGGATGCGGTCGGCCCGAAGCTGCCGCCTGCCGCGCCCCGGGAGCTGATACCCCACAACCTGCGGCGGGTCGAGGTCCGATCGGACCTCGATGACCACCATCGACATCGACTCGGCCGCCCGGCGCGCGGCGCGGTACGTCAACACGACGGGGGCTCTGTGCTTGGCAGCCGCCTCGCACGCGTCGACGATGGCTTGCCGCGCACGTCGGTCGCCGATGCGCACTTCCCACAGATCGCGCGCGCTCACCGGCTGGAGGACGGCGACGCAACGCCCGAACAGCTCCCGAAGAGCGCGCACGTCGCTTTCGGCCCGATGAGCTCGGCCCCGTTCGATGCCAAGCTCGCGGCAGAGCGCATCGAGCGAATACGAGCGGAAGGCGAACGCGCGCCGAGCCAGAATCAGTGTATCGAGCCAGGACTCGATCTCGACGGGTTGGCCGGTGCGAGCGAACTCGGCGCGCAGAAATTTCACATCCCAGGACGCCGCATGCGCGACCAGGATCGCGCCGTCGAGAACCGCCAGGATGGAACCGGCAATCGCTGCGAACGGCGGCGCGCCCGCGACTTCGGCGGGACCGATGCCGTGGACCTCCGCGGCGCCGCCGATGCGAACCCCGGGATGGACGACCGAGCTGACGGACGCGACGCAAGCGGCGCCGACGAAGCGCTCGACGCACACTTCGACGACGCGATCGTGATCCACGTCGAGTCCCGTCATCTCGAGATCCACGAACGCCAGCGGCGCCTGCGGGATCGGCAGACTCCACAGCGGTCCGTCCGGCGGAGCGGTCACGCCCCCGAGCTTATCCTCTGCGAGACGGCAACCCTGCACGCGAGGCAGATTGAAGTGCGGACGGCAAGGACCTATCGATTGAACCGGTGCCCTTCGCGAAGAGACCCGCCCCATCTCGGGGCCGGCCCACCCCGCGGCTGCCGCGCGCAGCCCCCGTACTGCTGATCCGTACGTTCTTGCTCGGAGCCATGGCCATTGCGGGCGCCGCGTGGGCGCTCACGCGACACTATACGCACGAGCTACCGCCCCTAGGAGGGCCCCGAACCGCACCCACCTACGATGCCGACGCGGGTGAAATGCCGGTTCCCGAGATCATCGCCCATGACGGCGACTGAGAGCGTCGCGACAGAAGGATCGGGGTGCAGTAGAAATGCGTCAGTGAGCAAGGCGGACACTCTCGTCGTCCATGAGATTTACGCGAGCATTCAGGGCGAGTCGACGTTTGCCGGCATTCCCTGCACGTTCGTGCGAACGACAGGATGCAACTTGCGGTGCGTCTGGTGCGACACGCCCCAGGCGTTCTACGGCGGAACGCGGATGCGCCGTGAAGACGTCGTACGGAGTGTCATAGCGCACGGCACGCCACTCGTGGAGATCACCGGCGGCGAACCGCTGCTGCAGCCGGGCGTCGTACCGCTCCTCTCCGAGCTCTGCGACTTGAAGAGGACCGTGCTGCTCGAGACGAGCGGAGAGGCCGACCTGGCGCCGGTCGACGCCCGCGTGCACAAGGTCATGGACCTGAAGTGCCCGGGAAGCGGCGAGTCGCACAGAAATCGCTGGAGTAACCTCGATCACGTGGGTCCGCGCGACGAGCTCAAGTTCGTTCTGGCGGATCGCGTCGACTACGAATGGATGCGCACGACGATTCGCGAGCGGCGCCTGCTCGAACGGACGCAGAACTTGCTCGCAAGCGGTGTCTTCGGGCGACTTCCGCCGAAGGAGCTCGTCCGGTGGGTGCTCGAGGATACCCTCCCAGTGCGCGTGCAGCTTCAACTGCACAAGTACATTTGGGGGGAGCACGCGACAGGCGTCTGAGACGATCTCGGGAGCCCACCGGGGCAATAAAGGCTGCGGTACAACGACGCGGTCCCTTGCCAATGCGCAAAGGACGGGGCTAGTCTGCGCGCGGCTTCCAGAGGAGCCGAGGAGCGCTAGTCATGGCCGTCGCCACCGATCGTGTGAGACACATTTTATCGTGGTACTCGAGTGACAACGTCGGGGTGAAAACCAACCTCGCACGCTTGATGAATCATGGTGCGCTGGCGGGCACCGGCAAGTTCGTGATTCTGCCCGTCGACCAAGGGTTCGAGCACGGCCCAGCTCGGTCTTTCGCGCCCAACGTCCCGGCCTACGACCCCGACTACCACGTGCAGCTCGCGATCGACTCGGGGTGCAACGCGTACGCCGCGCCGCTCGGGTTCCTGGAAGCGTCGGCGGACCGGTTCGCAGGGCAGGTTCCCCTGATACTCAAACTGAACAACTCGGACACGCTGGCGAAAATTGACCAGCCGATCAGCGCCGTGACCGCGAGCGTCAAAGACGCAGTGAAGCTCGGCTGCGTTGCCATCGGGTATACTATTTACCCCGGATCCGCCGAGCGAAACCCGATGTACGAGGCGCTTCGGGAGCTCATCCGTGAAGCGAAAGACGTCGGCCTTCCCACCATCGTCTGGGCTTACCCGCGCGGGTCGGGGCTCTCGAAGGAGGGCGAGCAGGCCGTGGACGTCGTCGCGTACTCCGCCCACATTTCTTGCGAGCTTGGCGCGCACATCGTGAAGGTCAAGCCGCCGAAGGACTTCGTCGAGCAGGCCGAGGCCAAGAAGGTGTTCGAAAAGTTCGCGATTCCGACCAAGACCATGGCCGACCGCGTCCGTCACGTCGTGCAGAGCTGCTTCAACGGCAAGCGTGTCGTCATCTTTTCGGGCGGCGAAACGAAAGGGACCGAGGAACTGCTTGAGGACGTGCGCGGCATCGCTGCGGGCGGTGGCTTCGGCAGCATCATGGGACGAAACGCGTTCCAGCGACCCCGCGCCGAGGCGCTCAAGCTGCTCGGCGACGTGATGGATATTTTCCGAAAAGCACACTGATTGGGTCGGTTGAGGGCCGCCGGAGCGCCCCGCGTCGAGGCGAGGCTCTCCCAGCGTGTTCACCAGCCGTCGCCAGCGGCGCCGTGCATCGCCCTTGGGGGGGGGAAAAGGGGGGCCGTGGCCCCACGTCTCGCCCACGAGTCCGTTGCGCGCGCGGAGCGCGGGCTATTTCTTGCCCGCGTCGCTCTTGGTCTTCTTGGGCCCGCCGCCGTCGCCAGCGCCCCCGTCGAGAGGGGCTTGATACTTGGCTGTGTCGGCCGTCAACCAATCGGCCGCGTAGCTGGTGATCTGGAAGACGGCGTCGTCCTCGGCCCGCTTCGCCCAGCGGTCGGTGCCGTTCGAAACCTTGCCGAGCCATATCCCGTACGTTTGGGGCTCGTCGCCCTTCGCCTGGAACGTTGCCTGCGCGTCCGGCTTGTCGAGGCCCGTTTCGGCGAGCGACTTTCCGTCGCCAAAGTCGTCGGCGCTCAGCGACTTGTAGGCGCGCAGCATGTCTTTGACCTTCTCTTGGTCCAGCCGCTCAATGGGCTTTTTGCCGAGTAGCCCGGTCCACTTGCCGTCGACCTTCGTGAACGCGAGGGTGCCGTGCGAGTTGACGAGGGTCACCGACCCGATGCTCGCGTCATCGAAGTGCAGGATCTCCTTGTCGCGAAAATCCTTCGGCTCTTTCGCGTAAAGGTACGACGAATACCCCTTGGCCGCCCAGACCACGTCGGGCTTGTCGGCCACGACCACCAACTGTCCGGCCGCCCCGCTCTTTCCGAAGAACTCGTCGACCTTCTTGTCGCCGTCCTTCCACGCGATCAGGTGAAGTGCGTGCGCGGAATCGAGCTGCTTTTCCTTTCTAACCTCGTCGTCGAGCCTCAGGTTCACTTGCGACTCGACCTTGATGTCCTTGAGATTGGCGACCAGGTCCTTGACCGCCTGCTGACCGGCCTCCGCGTGCAACGGTTTGGTCAGAACCCATTGGGTCGCAGGGCCTGCGTCCGTCGCCGTGCCCTTCGGATCGGGCACTCGCTCGAGCACGATCTCCGGCTTCTCGCCGTTCGTGACGCTAATCTTGTCGATGTCGTCGGGCGCATTGACGCTCGGAAACTGCACGGCAATCGCGGGGGCGGCTCCCAACGATTCGTCCTGCTTCATCTGGCGATAGACGAGCACTCCGAGAAGCCCCAAGACGACGGCACCGATGATGATGAGTTTGTCGCGTGACATGGCCATTGTGTCCGATCGGATCCCTTACGCGAGCGAGACGTGGGAGCGCGCGTTCAGCCGCAAGCGCCACCGAGTAAGGCCGTACGCCCCGAAGAGGAGCGGGATGCCGAGAATAAGCAGGAGCTCGATGTTGCGCTGCTCGTCTTTTCGAGCGGCCTTGAGCTCGTCTTCCTGTTTGCGCAGCTGCTCCTCGGTCTCATCCGGCGTGACCTTGATCCTGTCGCCGTAGACGAGGTTCGGATCGCTCAAGAGCTTTGCGCTGACGGCGAGCAAGTCCGTGTCGCCGCTCAACCAGTCAAGGGTGTTCTTGAACACGAGAATCGAGCCCGTTACGAATTGCTGCGTGTAGGGACCGGCCAAAGCGATCAGTTGTTCGTCGCCCCCGAGGTTCGGCATCATCATGCCGTACTGGCCCATGTCGGGGCCGTTGCCTGCGCGGGCGAGCGGATTCGCCAGAAACTGCGACGACGACAGGAGAAATACGCGAGCCGGTTTGGTGCTTTCTGCCGGCGCGTCGATGCCCTGGTTCTCGCCGCCGCCCGCGAAAGCGCTCTTCAGCGTCCCCTCGACGTCGGCGCCGATGGTGTACTGCTCTTGTTTGAGCCCCTTGAGCTTGCCCGACCACTTCTGAAAGGGCTTGAGATCGACGCTGTCGCCCGTGAGGTGCACCGAGAAGGGCGACGAGCGAGCGACGACACGCATCTTTGCGCCGGGCTGCTTGTCGGCCTTCAACGTGAGACTCGATGCAAAGGGAACCGCGAGGTCCTGAACCCGGAACAGGCACGGGAAGCTCGTATCGACGAGCTGTTCGCTGCCCGAAAACCGCGGATCGTCCTGAACGTCGAGGATGGCCTGAAGCTCTGCGCTCGCCATGCCGCCCATCGTCGGCACGATGAGCCGAACGTGGTGCCAGAGATCGAGCACGACGTCCCTGTCGACGTCGATGCCGTAACCACCGAGCAGCTTGTCGAGCCCGTGCAGGTTGAGGCTCGCGTCCATCGACGCATCGTTGGCTTTGACGTTCACGGCGCTGGCGAACAGGGCCAACGACTTGCCCTTCATCACGAACTGGTCGATGCGCCGGAGCTCTTTCTCGGAGATGTCCTTGCCGGGCTGAGTGACCAGAAGCCCGTCGAGCTCGTCGGGAACGGAGACGTCACCGCCTTTCAGGTCGACGTCCTGAAACGTATAGAAGGGAAAATTCTGCGTGACGATCGTCTGCATGGCGAACTTGCCCATGCTGCTCGGCGCCAAGTTCGACTCGCTCGGCTTGATCTCGTCATGGCCGGTGAGAACCCCGATCTTGTGATGGATGTCGTCGCCCTTGTCCCGAATCTCTCGGATCTTGTTCGTGATCCAAAACTCGAGACCGTCGGTGCGGTCCGGGGGCAGGAACTTGATGACGTCTTGCTGCTCGCCGTAGCGCAAGACCAAACCCATGTAGCCTTCGGTGACGGCCTCCTTCTCGTCGGTCGCCTCTCCGAACGGCTGCTCGACGAGCCCCGCGTCCTTGGCCTTCTTCTTGGTGTCCTCGTCCTTGGGCTCGATGATCGTGTAGTGGAACTTGCCGCCGCTCGCGTTCAAGTACTCCTGCAGCAAATCGCGCAGGTCGCGGACGAACGCGTCGAGCTTCGGAAGGCCCTTGGTCACGTAAGCATCGACGCTCAGGTCCTGCTTCATCGAGCGGAGCAGCGCCCCGCTGCCTTTCGAGAGAGTGAACTTCTCGGTCTTCGTCACGTCTTTGCGCGCGTAGATTCCGAGCGCGGAGAGGGCGTTCACGGCCACGAGTATCGCCGCGACGATGGCGATGAGTACTCCGCTTTCGACTGCGGTCTTTTTACGCTTTTCCATGGGGAACCCAATCTGTCAGAGCCAATGCCGGATCAGGACCACTTGCGGCTCTCGAGCGAACGAAAGCTCACGAGCAAGCACAGGATCGCGACCGAAAAAAAGTAAACGACAGCGCGCGTGTCGATGAGCCCGCGAGGGAACGCACGATAGCGACTCTGAAACGATATGAAGTCGACCGCATCGGCGAAGGCGCCTCCGTGAAACAGCGCGGCGATGGCGCCGATGACGTAGAGGATAACGAACGTGCCCGTCGTCAAAAAGAACGCGACGACGTCGCTTTCCGTCAGACTCGAGAACATCATTCCGACGCCGACCGCTGCGCACGTAAAGAGAAAGCAGCCGACGTAGCCCGACCAGACCGGCCCCCAATCAAGCGCCCCGAGGTGCCACGGCCACACGAACATGGCAACGGGGTAAATCACCGTCGCCGCGAGCAGAACGAACACCATCGTGCACGCCGCGAGGTACTTGCCCAGAATGACCTCGCTGTCGCGCACAGGCATCGTGATGAGAAGCTCGAGGGTCCCGGACCCTTTCTCCGCCGCCAGCGAACGCATCGTGACGGCGGGGATCACGAACACGCTGAGCAGCGGCGGAATGTACGTGAACATTTGTTCGACCGTCGCGTGGTCGATGTCCCAAAATCCGCCGACCAACTCCGCGCCCACGCTCATGTGCGGGATGACGAAGAAGACCACGCCGAGAAGCAGCATCGTCCCGCCGAGGACCACGTAGGCCACCGGCGAGTTGAACTGAGCGCGCAGATCGCGACGCGCAATGATGAGAATATTTCGCATTGGTTCAACTCCGCTCTCCGCTCGCGGCCTTTGCGGCGCCGCGCGAATGGGTGCGCGCCGCGCCACTCGAATCCTCGTCGTCGTTTCGTTCGTCCTCGTCCTCCTCGTCGGCGTCGGCGTCGCCGCTCGAGGACAGCCGGCGATTGCGACGTTCGTCGCCGATCGTGAGCGCCCGGAAGACGTCCTCGAGCGTCTGGGCGTCGCGGTGCAGTTCGAGGAGCACCCAACCCTTGTCGGCGACGGCCCGGAAGACCTCAGGGCGTAGATCGACGTCGCGCTCGCTGACGAGTTCGTATCCGAGGGCGCCCTCGTCGGTCGGCAACTCGCTCAGTTTCTTGACGCCGTCGACCTTGCCGAGCACATCTTCGGCCTCGCTCTTCTTCGGGGGCGCGCCACGACCGCGGTACGGACGGGCACCCGCCGATTCCTGGATGGAAACGACGTACCGCACACGGCCGCTTTTGGCTCGAATCTCGTCGAGGGGGCCGTCCGCGACGATGCGTCCGCGCGAGACGATGATGGCCCGTGCACATGACGCCTCGACCTCGGCGAGGTTGTGCGTCGACAGCATGACGGTCCGCTGCTCGCCAATCTGCTTCAAGTAGTCCAGAAACTCGGCCTTCTCGTTCGGGTCCAAATCGCTCGTGGGCTCGTCGAGGATGAGAATCGGCGGGTCGTGAATCAGGGCTTGCGCAAGACCGACCCGCTGGCGGTAACCGTGAGACAGGTGGCGGATCTCCTTGCCGAGCACCTGCGCGAGACCGCAGACCTCCACGACGCTCTTCGCGTGCTTTCGAAACGTCTCGGCGTCCAGGTGACGAAGCTCGGCAGCGAAGCGCAGGTACTCCAGCACGCTCATTTCGAGGTAAAGGGGCGCCCGCTGCGGCAGATACCCGAGGCTCTCGCGCACTTGCAGCGACTCGTCGAACACGTCGTGCCCGTTGACGCGCGCGGTGCCATCCGTCGGCGCGATAAAGCACGTGAGGATGCGCATCGTCGTCGACTTGCCGGCGCCGTTCGGTCCGAGGAAGCCAACGATCTCGCCACGCTTTACCTCGAAATTAACCTTGTCGAGCGCCCGGAACGACCCAAAGCTCTTCGACAGATCGACTGCGGATATCACCACGTCATTGGACATTTCGGCTCCAGCCTGAACAGTTCGCGTCGAAGAGACGACACGGCCGCGCGCGGCCGTGCGGTGCAACCGTGAACGTCGCGTCATCCCCCCCGATGTCGCTCGCCCGAGAGGAAAATCTCCTCCAAACGCGCAAGGGCATCACGGAAGTGGCGGCGCATCGTACCGATGGGAAGGGTCTTGTCAACAGAGAGATCTGCCGCAAAAAACGGACAGACGGGAAGGTTATTCCCGCCGGATGCGAATCGTTTGTGCTTCGACGGCCCCCGCAGGGTGCGAACCCGGCCTGGAGAGAAGCCCAGGGCACCCGCCACCCCAACTCGACGTCCTAGAGCACCGAACACGTTGGTTCCCGTCGGCCTTCTGCGGTTTTCCCCCCTCTCGCGGCGTTGCTCCTCCTCACCCTGTTGCAGCATTCCTCGTCGCCCACGCCTTTGGAGAGGCGAAAAGCCTTGAAATCCTCCGTCCGCCAACCTGTCCGGCGCTCGGGCGCGCCGATGGGCTGCGAAGCCACGACGGCGGCGCTCGTTACCAGCCACACGATTGGCCCTTGTTTTGCTCCTCGAGCCAGCGTTCAAGGGGCGCAAAGTACTCGATCATCGCCCCAGCATCCGCCCGGCGGCCGGCGCCGACCGCTTCCATCGCATCGGGCCAAGGACGGCTCGCGCCGAGTGACAACATGTTCATGAGCTTTTCGCCCGCCGCCTTGTTGTCGTGGATCGAGCATTGGTCGACCGGGCCCGAGTAGCCCGCGGCGCGGCACAGCGCACGGTGGAACTGAAATTGATAGATTCGCGCAAGGAAATACCGAATGTAGGGTGTGCTCGAAGCCACGTGGAACTTGGCGCCCGGGTCGAAATCCTGAACGGTTCGCGGGACGGGCGCGGTCACGCCTTGAACCGTCGTCTTCAGCGTCCACCACGCGGCGTTGTACGCATCGGGCCCAATCTTGCCGGCAAAGACGTCCCACCGCCACTTGTCGATCAGCCAGCCGAACGGCAAGAATGCCACCTTGTCGAGGGCCATTTTCAGCTGGGTATTGATGCGCGCTCGCTCCGTCGGCTCGCTCGCCCGCGGTCTGCCGGCCGAGAACCCGAGCGAGACGAGGTATCCGGGCGTGACGCTGAGCGCCATCGTGTCGCCGATAGCCTCGTGAAAGCCATCGTTGGATCCCTGTTGAAACAGGATGGGTAGCCCGTCGTACCTTTGAAAATAGAAATCGTGACCCAGCTCGTGATGAACCGTCACGAAGGCTTCTTCGGTGGGCTCGATGCACATCTTGACGCGCAAGTCGCCGCTCCAGGTCACATCCCACGCGCTCGCGTGGCAGACGACTTCGCGATCGCGGGGGCGAACGAACAGCGAACGGTTCCAGAACGTCTCGGGAAGGGGGCTGAACCCCAGTCCCGTAAAGAAATGCTCGGCCTGGCGAACCATCTTCTGTGCGTCCCAATGCTCCCGCTCGAGGGCTTGGGTCACGTCGAGCGATGGTTCGTCGGGGTAGGGAGCGACCAGGTCGTAGACGTTGTTCCACTCTTGCGCCCACATGTTGCCGAGGAGCTCGGCGGGGATCGGCGCATGATCCGGGACGCGACCTTTGCCGTAACGCATCTGGAGCTTGCCGCGCACAAAGCAGTGAAGCGCTTGGTAGAGTGGTTTGAGCTCACCCCAAAGGCGTCCGGCGTCGGCCTCGAACTCCTCCGGCGGCATGTCGTACCCCGATCGCCAGAGCGCTCCGACGTCCGCAAATCCGATGTCTCTGGCTCCCTCGTCTGCGAGATCGACATAACGCGCGTACGTGTCCTTCATCGGTGCCCCGATGGCGTGCCATCCATTCCAAGCCTCCACGAGCTCGTCGAAATTTCGGCTCTTCGCCAAGACGCGCGACAGCGTGTCGAGGTGCAGGCAGACCGGTGCGCCGGACGCTCCGGAAGCACCGGCAGCCTTTTCGTCTTTTTTGGCATAACGCAGCAGCGGCGAGCCGGCTTTGGGGCAGTACTGGCCTTTGCCATAGGCGCTCGTCATTCGCGTTTCGATGCGCGCGAGCTCGGCGCGCCGCCCCGCGTCGCTCGGCGCAGGGATCGTTTGCGCCATCGACAACAAGTACAACTTGCGCACGACGTCCGGCGGCAGCGCCGCTCGAATCGCTTCGAATCGCTTCGAACGCCGGATCGCTTCGCCCACGTAGCCGGCCGTGGCGTCCTCGGCGTCGGCCGCCAGCGCTTCCGTGTCGTCGGTGATGAAGTTCTCGTTCACCCAGTTGGCGCGATCGCGGGCGACCCACAGCCGGCGCAGCTGCGTCTCGACCTCGTCGATGAAGGCGCGGGCCTGCTCCGCGGTGGGTGCCGACGACGCCGATCCGCCCATCGCCGCGGCGCCGAGAGGGCGCTTGGCTCCACGGGACGGGCCACTGCACGCGACCGCAACCAGAAGTGCGAAGACGCAGGATGATTCGGCCAAGGCTCGGACGGACATCGCTCGGGGCTTTCCCATGGCCTTGTATCACGCTGCTCGGGGGGCCTAGCGGCCTGGGGAAGGCCGAGTTACACCCGCGAGCGTGACCGCGCACACATCATTTCCCAAGGACCAGATCAAGATTCTGCTGCTCGAAAACATTCATCCGAGCGCTCATGAACTCTTTCGTGGCGAAGGATTTCACATCGAGACGTTGCCGGGTGCGCTCGCAACCGAAGAGCTCGCGAGTCGAATCGACGACGTGCACGTGCTCGGCATCCGGAGCAAGACGCTCGTGACCGATGCCGTGCTGGCGCGCGCTCGGCGCCTGTTGGCGGTGGGCTGCTTTTGCATCGGAACGAATCAGGTCGAGTTGGCCGCTGCGAATCGCCACGGGATTCCGGTTTTCAACGCGCCGTTCTCGAATACGCGCAGCGTCGCCGAGATGATCATGGCGGAAATCGTGATGCTTTCTCGCCACCTGGGCGACCGCGTCCGCGAGATGCACGCGGGACAGTGGCGCAAGGTTGCGACGGACTCCTACGAGATCCGTGGCAAAACGCTCGGTATCGTCGGCTACGGGCACATCGGACGGCAGGTCGGCGTCATCGCAGAAAGCCTCGGCATGCGCGTGCTGTTCTTCGACGTCGCGGCCAAGTTGCCCATGGGCAACAACCAGTCCAAAAAAACGCTCGACGAACTGCTCCTGGCGAGTGATTTCGTCACCCTGCACGTTCCCGAAACGCCGCAGACACGGCGCATGTTAGGGGCGACCGAAATCGCTCGGATGCGTAGCGGCAGCTACTTGCTGAACGCGAGCCGCGGCACGGTGGTCGACATTCCCGCCCTCGCGGAGGCGCTCAAGACGGGCCATCTGGCGGGTGCAGCCATCGACGTTTTCCCGGAGGAGCCCAAGTCGAACAGCGATGGCTTCGCCACACCGCTCCGAGGACTGGACAACGTGCTCATGACGCCTCATATCGGCGGTTCGACGGCGGAAGCGCAAGAGGCCATCGGCCGCGAGGTGGGTGCGGCGCTCATCAAGTTCGTCAACGCCGGCGTCACGACCGGCGCAGTGAATTTTCCGCACATCGATACGGCGCTCACGTCCGGCAAGCATCGCATCTTGAACGTGCACAAGAACGTCCCGGGCGTGCTGCGTGACATCAACCGCCTCGTCAGCGACATGGGAGCGAACATTGCCGCCCAGATCCTCGCGACGGACCCGGACATCGGCTACCTCGTGATGGACTTGGACCAGGACGTATCGCGCGACGTGAAGAAGGCGCTTGCGGCACTGGAGACGAGCATCAAGACGAGAATCCTCTACTGAACGGGCCCCCCGCGCGCATTTCGGTCGCCCGGTTCGGTCGCATCGTCGGTGGCGTCGAAGATCTTGCCGGGGTTCAGTAGATTGGCCGGGTCCAGGGCCCGTTTGACCGCTCGCATCGCGGCGATCTCCTGGGGGGAGCGGGACCAGCCGAGCCATGGCTTCTTGAGAAGGCCGACGCCGTGCTCCGCGCTGATGCTTCCGCCGTGACGGCGCACCAGATCGAATAAATCGCGGTCGGCTTCTTGGGTTCGGGCTAGAAAGCTCGCCTTGTCGATTCCGTCGGGCTTCATGACGTTGACGTGGAGGTTGCCGTCGCCGATATGTCCGAAAAGGCAAATCTCCCAGCCGGGGTAGCGGCGTGTGAAGACCGCGCCGAGCGCGCCGCAAAAATCCTCGAGCGCGGCAATGGGCAACGCGACGTCGTTCTTGTGTGGAGTTCCGGTCGCCGACAGCGATTCGCTGATCGACTCTCGCAACGCCCATAGATCGCGCGCCTCCGTGGCCGTTTGAGCCAGCACACCGTCCCGCACGACTTCGCGCTCGAACAGCGACGCGACCCAGGACTCGAGCGCATCACCCCCGGGGGGACCTTCGATCTCGACCAAAACGTAATGGCTGGCCGCCAAGGCCAGCGGCGCGCGGATCTTACGGTGCTGGAGGACGCGCGCCAGGCATGCGGCCGTGAACATCTCGTAGGCGGAGATGACGAACGGAGACGCGCGCGTCTCTCGAAACAGGCGCAGCACAGCCCCCAGGTCATCGACTGCAAAGAGCAACACGCCTCCCCGATCCGGGACACGCGCGAGTTTGAGGGTGGCTTCGGTGATGATGCCGAGCGTTCCTTCGCTGCCGATGAACAGCTGGCGAAGGTCGAGGCCCGTGTTGTTCTTTTCGAGCGCACCGTTGATCTCCAGGACGTCGCCGCTCGCCAAAACGACCCGCAGTCCGAGGACCCACTGGCGAGTCAGGCCCCAGCGGATCACGCGTACGCCACCTGCGTTCGTCGCGATGTTGCCGCCGACCGTGCTCGACCCCTTCGACGCAAAATCGATCGGCCAGGTGAGACCGAAGGGTGCTGCGTGCTCGTGCACGGCCTGAGTGATCGCGCCCGCCTCGACGCGCACCGTGCCCCCGACGACGTCGACGGGACTCAGAGCCCGCATGCGGCCGAGCGACATCACGAGCTCGCCGCGAGCCGCAACGGCTCCGCCGGCAAGCCCCGTGCGCCCGCCGGATGGGACCACGGGGACCGAATGAACCGCACAGAGCTTGACGAGACGCGCGACCTGTTCGGCCGTTCTCGGCAACGCTATAGCGCACGGTGCCGGCTCAACGACGCGTGTCCAATCGCGCCCGTACTCGGTCAGGTCGGACGCGTCTCGCGTGAGCAGATCGGACGGAAAGTCGCGTGCGACGGCGTCGAAAAAGGCCGCAGGAGGCAGCGTCATCTCGCGGTGATGTAACTGCCGCGCGGGCGGCACTGCAAGCGCGGCGGGGCACCCGCGCGCAACCCCCCGGGCGGTGGCGGCCGAACCGATCGCGCGCATGCTCACGCCGCTGCCCATGAAGTCTCGGTTCGGCGTCCCTTTCCGCACGGGCGTGCCGTGGTCGTAAAGATGCCGCGCCCGTGGAGGTCGCCGTATCATCGCTCTCATGGTGAGCTCTTGTTGAGCACCCGTCCGAAACACGCGCATGCATCGGCTGTCGCGGTCGGAATCGTTTTCGCCGCACTGTCGCTTTCCGCGCCCGCCCCTGGGCAGAGCGCATCCGATCAGGCGGCGGCCGAAGCGCTCTTCAGACAGGGACGCGATCTCATGGCTGCGGGTGAAACCGCGTCCGCTTGCCCCAAGTTCGCTGAAAGCGAACGGCTCGACCCGGCGCCCGGCACGATCCTCAATCTGGCGACTTGCTACGACCGAAGCGGCCTGATCGCGAGCGCGTGGGTCACGTTCAAAGAGGCCGCGGTCCAGGCGCGTAAAGCCAACCAGCCCGAGCGGTCGCGCATGGCCCTCGACCGGGTCGCCGAACTCGAGCCGACCCTACCACTGCTTACGATCGTGGTGCCCCAGAAGGCCGATCGTCTCGATTTGCAGATTCGGCGCGATGGCGAGGTGGTCGGGCGCGCCGAATGGGGTACGCCCATCCCCGTCGATCCCGGGACTCATGTCGTCGAGGCGAGCGCGCTCGGCCAGCGGACGTGGAAAACGACCGCCCCGATCCAGGGAGCGGGGGCAAGGGCGTCGATCGAGGTGCCTCCCCTCGAGCCCGCGCAGGAGCCGGCACCCACCCCCTCCCCGATCGCGACGGTCGGAGCGGCCTGGCTCGAAGCGGCCCGAAGCGGAGCGACCCGTGCCGCGCCCACCGCTCTGCACCCCGGCTCCGGGCAGCGAACCGCAGGGTGGGTCGTCGGTGGCGTCGGCGTGGCGTTGCTCTTGGGGGGGGGCGCCCTCGGAGCCGTCGCGCTGGCTCGCGAGCGCGACTCCCGCTGGCAGTGCGTCGACGGGGTCTGCGACAGCGCGGGCTACTCGGCGGTGAGCGACGCGCGCCACGCGGCAACCGGATCGGACGTCGCGTTCGTAGCCGGCGGCCTGCTGGTCGCTGCCGGCATCGCGTTGTACTGGACGGCGCCGCGCGGTTCGTCGTCGCCCGCGGGATCGCTCGGCCTCGCCCCAATGGCCGACTGGACTGGCGCGGGCGCGGTGGCGCGAGGCACGTGGTGAAGCGGCAGCAAGCCGCGGTAGCGGTCGCGAGCTTCGGAGCACTCGTCGCGACGGCGAGCTGCGCGTCGCTCGCCGGCGTGCATGCCGTCTCGCTCGAATGGTGCGACCAGCCGGCAAACCATCACGACTTTTGCGAGGACTTCGATCACGCGGATGAGGCCAGTGCCTTCGCAGCCTGGCCGGGATCGCCCACGCCGCCACCCGGCACGAGCCGCACTCTGGTCCCGTCGGACGTATCGCCGCCGTTCGCCCTCGACACCGAGGCGGATCCGATGCCGGCCGGCGTCTCCGCCGCTACGGGACTCGAAACGGCGTTTCCCAATCGAACGTTCGATGACGTGACCCTGGGTATCGATGTGCAAGTCGCGCAGGCGAACTTCCTGAGCGACGATCCGAACGCCATCGGCGCGGGGTTTCTCCTGCTCGCCGATATCGCTGAGAGTGCGGATCAACCGTCGTTGTGCATTGCGCTCGTCTTGACGCCGGCAACCATGGGCGACAACGTCGAAATCTCGATGGTGCTCCTTCCGAACGCGCACGACTGCGTGAAGGTCATCAACCCCCAGCTCGACTCGAGCGCGAGCGTCGTCGATTCGGGCGGCGAGGCGGCCCTCGACGCCTCCAATGCCGACGACGATTCGTCCTCCAGCGTGTCCGTGGCTCCGGTTCCTGCACCGCTCGCCGAGGTCTTCGAGAACCAATGGATTCGCGTGAACCTGGAAGTCACCCGCGCCCAAGACGGTAGCGGGACGATTGTGTTCACGACGGGCGCGAACGGCGGCGGACTTCCGCCGCCGACGATCCCTGCGGGTTGGCTCGGGCCCGGCGAACCGACGCTCGGGATCGCCACGAGCGTCACCGGACCCTCCGGCGCGTTCGAGATTCGGTTCGACAACATCACGCTCGACTTTCATTAGTTCAGCGCGCCCGCGGATTTTCCGCGGGACTTCCGAAACGGACCCCTAGTCCTAGTCCTCGTAGGCCACCCCTAGGTCGGGATGATGCGAAACCGCGCGAGGGTGTCGCCCACGTCGGCCGCTTCCCACACGATGGCGTGAATGGACTCCAAGAGAGGCAGATCGCAGACTCCCTGCTCACGGGCAAAGCGCCATGCGGCAGAGATGGCGGGGTAGCCTTCCGTCAGCTCGCCGGAAGCGCTCATTTCGGCGGCGACCTCGCGGGCCGGCTGACCTCTGCCGACCCGCTCGCCGAACAGCCGGTTGCGCCCGGCGGCCGCGGTTACGTGAAGGTCGCCGATCCCCGCCGGCCCGTGCACGGTCTCGATGCGCCCGCCGCCGGCGGCGACGAGCGCTCGCAATTCGACGATGGCCTGAGTGAAGCAAGCGGCGCGCGCATTGTGCGCGTCGGCGCCGACGTACCCATCCCAAAGCCCGAGACCGGTTGCGTACGCGTTCTTGAGCGCCGAACACAGGGCCGCGCCCGCCAGATCATCGGTCACACTGACGACCAACGCGTCGTCGCGAAGAGCGCGCGCGCACGCCTCTACGTCCTCCAAGCTGCCGGCGAACTGCATCCACGTCAAGACGCCTCGGGCGATCTCCATCGCTTTCGCCGGCCCCCCCGCGTGAACGAAGCGAACGGCACGCCGAAGGGCCTGCGCCGCTACGACGTCGATACGGTCCATGTGTCCGGTGGCGGACGATTCGAGGAGGCCTTTGGTGACGCTCAGCACCGGGACGTTCGGCAGAAATCTGACGGCCCTCGTCATGACGGGCACGACCCCCTCCGAATTGACCGCCAAAATCACCAGCTCGGCGCCTCGGAGGGCCTCGGCCAGGAGCGACGACCGCAACAGCGCGATGCCGTCCAGGCCGAGCTTGAGGCGGGGATGTGGCGCGCCGCGCTCGCAGGCTTCGAGCAATGCGTCATCGAGCCACGTTCCCCACAAACGCACATCGTGGCCCCGTCGGCGAGCGACGCAGGCGATCGCGCTACCCATGTACCCGGCGCCCAGGACGGTGACGTGCATCGGGCCACGCTTTTACGTCAAAAACCCGGTGACGTGGTGATCCGCGCGACGCCTTGACGTAAACATCCCGTCGTCGATGACGCCGACCCGCCCGTACGAGGACACACCGGAGGCCCAATCCACCCCATGCATCGTCGCGGTCGGGGCGGGACGCGGTGGGGTGGGAAAGAGCCTCGTCGCCGTGAATCTCGCCGTTTATTTGGCTCAGCTCGGACGCTCCGTCGTGCTGGTCGACGCGGATGCTGGCGGATCCAATTTGCACGCCCACTTCGGACTAAGGGCGGCCCGCGTCGAGCCCCAACTCGGCGCCGGGGGACCCGAGGGCCTTCTCGGCGCCCTGGTGGCGACGAGCGTCCCGGGGCTCGCGCTCCTACCCGCCGCGCACGACGCGGTGGCCCCCGCCGCCCCGCTGCGCTCGCAGCGAAAGGTTCGTTGGCTTGCCGCGCTGCGCTCGCTGCCCGCCGATTATGTCGTCATCGACGTCGGCTCGGGCCACGGCGAACCCGGTCTCGATCTGATGCTGGCAGCGGATATTCCGATCGCCGTCACAGTCCCAGAGCCCCCCGCCATCGAGACGACGTATCGATTTTTGCGGGTTGCGTTCCGTCGCCGCCTACGTCGACTCTTGCTTCGGGATAAGCTCCGAACGTCGCTCGTCGAGCGGGCCCTCATCGAGATGGGCAGACTGCCATCGCCCATCGATCTGGTCCACAAGCTCGCGCGCATCGATCGCGTGCTGTCGGAGATCGCGTGGGCGGAAGCGCAGGCCCTGCGGGTCCAGTTGGTCGTCAATCAAACGCGCGTGCGGATGGACACGGAGCTCGGTGCGTGGATGAGTAGCCTCGTGGCGCGCCATTACGGAGTGGCGCTCGACGAGCTCGGGCACATCGAGCACGATGACACGGTGTGGCTGACCGTGCGTCGCAACAAGCCGCTGCTCGTCGATAGCCCCGCGAGCAAGAGCGCCCGCAACGTCGAGCGAATCGCGCGAAGGGTCCTCGCGCTGGCCACGTCGAAGGTCGAGCGGATGACGCCGTCGTCGCCTGCCCCGCTCGAGGAACCGACGCTCTACGCCGTCCTCGGGGTCACACGATCGGCCAGCGACGAAGAGATCCGGCGCGCGTACAAGAGACAGCGCGAAATCTACACGACCGGCGGTCTTGCAACCGTTTCGCTTCTCGACGCGGAACAGTTGACGGCGGCGCAGCGCAAACTCGACGAAGCGTACGACACCCTTCTCGATGCGGTGCGCCGCAGGGCCTACGATCTGTCGACGTTCCCCGACCCCGAGCCCCTCGTCGTGTCCGCAAAGACGTCGCGGCCTGCACTCGCCGCCGAGCAGCTCATGCTGCAACATGAGCTGCAGCGCGAAATCGGCCCCGACACGGAGTTCACGGGGGCCTTGCTGCGAAAGGTGCGGGAGTCTCAAGGCCTCGAGCTTGCCGATCTGTGCGCGAAGACCAAGATCGGGCGCGCTCATCTGCAGGCGATCGAAGACGAGCGCTTCGACGAACTGCCTGCCGTCGTCTACACGCGCGGATTTCTGGTTGAATTTGCCAAGCAATTGAGCCTCGATCCGACTCAAGTTCACAAAACGTACCTGCGCCGCTTGCGCGACGATCGGCTGGCGCGGGGCAAAGAGCTCGCGTGAATCGGCTCGGGGGCGAGCGTCGAGAAACCGCATTTGGCACGCTGCTGTTCGTCGTCGCGCTCGTGCCCCGGTTGTTCGCGGCCCTCGCCTACGCGGGCGAACCGGTTTGGGACGGCCACTACTACGACTACGGAGCGCGCCGCATCGCGGCGGGACTCGGCTATTCGGACGACCGGACCGTCGCCGGGCATCTTGTCTGGCATCCGTGGTGCCACTATCCGGTCGGATACAGTGCCTTTCTGGCACTTTGCTATCGAGTGCTCGGCGCGAGCCAATCGGTCGCGGCCGTGGTCAATGCGCTCGTCGGAGCGGCAGTCGCGGTCGTCACCTGGGCGCTCGCACGGTGGGCCCTGTCCTCGGCGCGCGCGCGCGGCGCCGGCCTGATCGTCGCGCTCCATCCGGGGCTGATTCTCTACGCCGCGCTCGTCATGACGGAGCCCCTCGCGGCGCTGCTCACGCTGTCGGCCTTCTGGCTCGCCGTCCGCGACGCGCACGCTTTCCGCGGGATCGTCGTCGGCTCTCTCGTTCTCGGCGTTGCCGCCCTCGTTCGCCCGCAAGCGCTGCTTTGTGCGCCTTTCATGGCCGTCCTCGGCGGGAATCGGGCGCCCGCGCGGCTGCGCGCTGCGCTCGCGGCGTGCCTGGTCGCACTCGTGCCGGTACTGCCGTGGACCGCCCGAAACTGCCGGGTGATGGATGGATGCGCGCTCGTGAGCACCAATACGGGTTGGAATCTGGCCATCGGTTCATTCCCGCGCGCGACCGGGCGCTTCGAGACACTTCGTTCGAGCGACGGGTGCCGCGACGTCACCGGACAGGTCCAGCAGGATCGTTGCTGGTTTCGGTACGCACTCGGTCAGATCGCGGCTCGTCCGATGCGCTGGCTCGCGCTCATGCCGGCCAAGCTCGGGTACACGTTCGATCACGAGTCGTTCGCGGTCGAATACCTGCACGAGGCCCGGCCAGACGCGTGGCCCGAGCCCAAGCGGGTCTTAGCGCGCGGCATCACCAGTCTTGTGCATCGTCTCGTGCTCGCAGCCGCCGCCCTCGGAGGCATTGCGTTCCCGCTCGCGCGTCGCGCTCGACCGTGGACCGCACAGGGGGTCCTCCTCGTGGTGACGGCGCTGCTCGGGGTGATCGCGTTCACCCGCGATTCGCCCACGCTCTGGCCCGTCGCCGTGTGGGCCGCGGTAGCCCCATGGCTGCCCGTTCCGGGCCGTCCGAAGTTCTCGCCGGCGCTCGCGCTCGCACTCGGGCTTCTTGGGACGACGATCGCGACACACGCCATCTTCTTCGGCGAGGACCGCTATCACGTGATCGTCACGCCCGTCGTCGCGATCCTCGCTGCCGCGGCGCTGCGCCCGCCGCGACCGTCGCCCGAACGCGCAGCTGCCCTCGCCGCGTCGAGATCGCGCGGCTGAGTCGCGTGTGCGTACCGGGGGCTCCACGCCGACGCAGCGCAAGCGAACCCGCGTGGTAGGGTCCGGCTCATGATCGGCCGGCTCACCGGCAGGATCGTGGCTCAGGAAGCCGACGGCGGCATCGTGCTCGACGTGGGCGGAGTGGGCTACGAGCTCGCCGCACCCCTCGGGACAATCGGGCGCGCACGCCCCGACGACGCTGGACACGTGACGCTCTGGGTCCACACTCACGTTCGTGAGGACGCGCTCTCCCTTTACGGGTTTGCCGACGAAGCGGAACGATTCGCGTTTCGAGCGCTCATCAACGTTTCGAACGTCGGCCCGAAGATCGCCATTGCCGTACTCGGCTCCCTGCCTGCTGCGAATCTCGCGCACGCCATCGCCCACCGCGATCTCGGGGCCCTAACGGCGGTCGCAGGCATTGGAAAGAAAATTGCGGAGCGGTTGCTTCTCGAGCTACGAGACAAGCTGCCGACGACCCTCGGCATCCCCCGGATGGATCCCGGCCCGCATCGCCCCCCGGAGCGCCGCGCCGCCGGCGGGGCCGAGCGACTGAGAAGCGCGCTAACCGGCATGGGATTCAAGCCCGCCGAAGCGGAGCGCGCCGCGGCTGCCCTCGAAGAGCGCACAAGCACGGCTCCGCTCGAGGAGCTGCTCCGAGACGCGCTCGCGCTGCTCGCAAAGTAGCCGTACGTTCTCCGACGCCATGAACGAAGTCATTGCCTTCATCGACAGCCATCGACAGCGTTTCGTCGATGAGCTCATCGACTGGGTTCGGATCCCCTCCGTTTCCAGCGACCCGGCGCGTGCGCCGGACGTCTTGGCGAGTGCCGAGCATCTTGCCGCACGACTGCGTGAGCTCCGAGCCGATCGAGTGGCGGTGTGGCCGACGTCGGGTCACCCGGCCGTATTCGCCGAATGGCTCTGCGCACCGGGAGGCGCAACCTTGCTCGTGTACGGACATCACGACGTGCAGCCGGTCGATCCGCTGGGCGAGTGGATCTCGCCGCCTTTCGAACCGGACGTGCGATCGGGGCGCCTCTGGGGCCGTGGCACCGTCGACGACAAGGGCCAAGTCTACATCCACGCGAAAGCGATTGAGAGCTTCATCCGAACGAAGGGATGCCCGCCCATCAATGTGAAGATGATCGTCGAGGGCGAAGAGGAAGTCGGCAGCGCCCACCTCGATGGGTTGCTCCGCGAGCACGCGCGGGATCTGCGCGCCGACTTCGTTTGCGTCAGCGACACGGCGATGTTCGGCCGCGGCATCCCCTCACTCTGCGTGGGGCTACGGGGGCTGTCCTACCTCGAGGTATTCGTGGATGGTCCGTCGTCGGACCTTCATTCCGGGTCGTTCGGCGGTGGAATCGCCAATCCCGTGAACGCGCTCGCTCGGATGATCGCGCAGCTGCACGACGCGGAGGGTCACGTCGCGGTCCCGGGGTTCTACGACGACGTCGTGCCGCTCAGCGCGGGCGAGCGCGACGCGATCGCGCATTTGCCGTTCGACGAGGCCGAGTGGCTCGCCTCAACGGGCGCGCCGGGCGTCTGGGGTGAGCGCGGGTACTCGACCCTCGAGCGCATCTGGGCGCGGCCGACTCTCGACTGCTGCGGAATCGGCGGCGGATTCCAGGGGGAAGGGGCGAAGACCATCATCCCGGCACGGGCACAGGCCAAGATCAGCTGCCGACTGGTGCCCAACCAAGAGCCGGACGACATCGCGCGTAAGGTGACGGAACACCTTCGGAGGATCGCGCCCGTGGGGACGCGAGTCCGGGTGCAGGTGCTGCACGGCGGACGGCCGTACCTCGCCCCGACCGATCACCCCATCTACGACGTCGCGAAGCGCGCGTTCAGCAAGGCCTTCGGAAGGCCTACCGTGTTCATTCGCGAGGGCGGCAGCATCCCCTTCGTGCGGACCATCGCCGATGCGTCCGGCAAACCGTGTTTGCTGATGGGCTTCGGCCAACCCGACGAGAACGCGCACGCACCCAACGAGTGGCTCGATCTCGAAAATTACCACTTGGGAATCAAGAGTGCCGCTTACCTCTACGACGAGATCGCGCGCATGAACCATGGCTCGGAAGGCTCCGGCGTCGACCACCGTCGTGCTGGCCCACCTGCCGAATCCGACTAATGTCGACCGCCCATATGGCCAAGAAGACGAAAACCGCCAAACGCGACAAGGCTCAAACGCGACACGAAAGGCGTTTCGAGCCCGGCGCGACGTTGAGCCCGATCGTGTCTTATGGCATCGGCGCAATCGGCGCCTTGGCGATGGGCGCAGGCGCCTGGGAGAAGCTCGGACCCCTCATCAGCGACCCGACCGTCGAACCGTTGAAGATCGCGCCGTACATCCTGACCGCGGGGGCGTTGCTCGTCGGCGCGGCGATTTGGGTCGGCACGAGCGGCGAGCCTCCGCTGCGCGTCGGCGACCGTGGCATCGCGGTCGAGAAGGGCCCCATTCGTCGCATGCCGTGGTACGCCGTCGAGCGGATCGAATGGCGTGGCGAGGCCGTGCGCGTGACCGGTCACGACGATGCGGGCGCGGCGATGCAAATCGTCGCGCAGGCGACGACCCATGCGCAAGCGGCCGCCTGGATCGTCAAAGAGGCGCGCGCGCGCGTACCCGCCATCGTGGACGTCCCGCCGGACGCAACGCTGCCCGAGCCGAGCTTGAGCGCCGGAACCGTTCTGCCGGTCGAGCCTCCCCAGGTGGTCGGCAAACATTGCACGGCCAGCGGCAAGGTCATCTCGTTCGAGCCGGATGCCCGCGTCTGCCCGCGCTGCGAGCTCGTTTATCACAAGGCCCACGTTCCGGAGACGTGCGAATGCGGTGCGTTGCCCGTCGCCCTGAAATCGGACGCCGCCGACCGTTTGACGCGGCCTTCGACCTTCACTTCGAAGACGTAATCGACGCCGCCCGCATCCGGCGGACATCGGTGGACATTTCGGACGCCGCGAGAATCTCGGCGCGATTTCTCCCCCGCTGCTTCGCCGCATACATCGCCGCGTCGGCTGCGGCGACCAAGCTCTCGGTTTTCCATGGCGCCTCGGCGCTGGAGATGCCGATCGACGCCGTGACGGCCATGGGCGGCCCCTGAGGGACGACGTGCGTGGACTCGGCGATCGCCCGGCGCAAACGTTCAGCCACGATGCGTGCCCCCGCCTCGCCGGTTTGGGGAAGCGCGACCACGAACTCTTCTCCGCCCCAACGAGCGACGCAATCGGTCCGGCGGGCGACCTTTACCAACACATTGGCGACGCCTTTCAGAACCGAGTCGCCCGCCGCGTGACCCCGCGAGTCGTTGACGGCCTTGAAATGGTCGATATCGAGCAACAGGAGCGACAGCGTGAACGCGTGCCGGTCGGCACGGGCGCGCTCGCGTTCCATGATCTCGAGGAAGGCCCGCCGGTTGAGCAGGTTGGTGAGCGCATCGGTCGTCGCGAGACGCTGAGCATCTTGGTAGAGCGCGCTCATCTGGAGCGGACCGCCCAGCTCGCTTGCCACGAGCGCAATGGTGCGTTGGTCGTCGCGCGAGAGTCCCCGCGCCGTCGGAGTGATGGCGATCCGACCCACCTGAGTCCCGCCAAATGCGATGCTCATGTCGACCGGTGGCTCCGTCCCACCCGCGACGGCGCGGTCATCGCACACGACCTGTACCGAACGGCCAGCCGGAATCCCGAGGACCCCGATCGTCACTGCTTCAATGCCATCGCGCTCCACCGGATGGCAATGCACGAACAAGGGCTCATACGAGCGTGCTGGAAGTACCGCCATCCAGCGGTACGTGAGGACATCGGCCATCAACGTGACCAGGCCGTCGAAGAGCCGAGCGGGATCGCCGGAGCTCGCGAGGGCTCGCACCTCGCCGGCGATCACCGATTCGAAAAGCGCCGAATCGAGGATGGCCGACATTCGCTCCTGCAATGTGCGCCGCCGAAAGTGAGTGTGGTCGCCCGCCCGGGGGGCCGGCTCGGTAGCCGACGCGATCAGGGTCGGCAGAAGCCCGACCAGGTCGTCGAGCCGATCCTTGCTGAGGTATGCGGCGGCCCCGGCGGTACGCGCCCAGAATCGTGAGCGCTTGTCTCCCGAAGCGGTCAACAGCATCACCGGAATGTGTGCGGTGACAGCGTCGTTTCGCAGGATGCGGCAGAGCTGGACACCCGAAATGCCCTTCATGTGGAGATCGGTCACCACCACGTCCGGCGCGCCGGAGACCGCCTTCTCCGCGCCACTTTCTCCGTCGTGGGCTTCGTCGACCTCGTAGCCGCAAGCCCTCAACCGCGCCGCCAGGAGCGAGCGGACCGAAGGGCTATCGTCGACGATCAGGACCCGCGACACTCCGAAAGATCCTCGTCCAGCTAAAGCGTTGCCTTATGACTAGTATCCTACGGCCACGGCGCGAAGGGCAAAAAGAGGCGAGGACCCAGATGCGCAAACGGCAAGAGCCCGTGTGCGAGCCCACGACCCACGCAGCTTCGTCGCGGGATGACCGGGCTCGAGAGTGCCCGCTCGCCGCGGCGGCAGTGGTAAGGAGTCGCCATGACCGGGCGCGCTGAACACCCGTATGCTTCGTTCGTCCACCTTGTCCAGAAGCCCGCCCGGTACCTCGGTGGCGAATTCGGCGCTCGGGTCAAGGACTGGCGCGCCGTGGAGGCGCGCGTCTGCTTGGCGTTTCCGGACATCTACGACATCGGGATGAGCCATCTCGGTTTCAAGATCCTCTACAAAATCTTGAACGATGACCCGCGTACGCTCGCCGAACGGGCCTACGCGCCGTGGATCGACATGGAGGCCCAACTCCGATCCCGCGGCATCCCCCTCGTGTCGAGTGAAACGGCGCGGCCGCTCCGCGACTTCGATGTGGTCGGCTTCTCGCTGCAGTTCGAGCTGACGTACACCAACGTACTGACGATGCTGGATCTCGGCGATATTCCGCTGCGATCCGATGGGCGCGGAGAAGACGATCCGCTGGTCGTCGCGGGCGGCCCGACCGCCACGCATCCCGAGCCTTTGGCGCCCTTCCTGGACGCCGTCGTCATCGGCGACGGAGAGGAGCGCACGAGCGAGGTTGCGCTCGCCTGGATGCGCGCCAAGCGCGCCGGAGTTTCCCGCGCCGGGCGACTGCGCGCGCTCGCCGCGCTCGAAGGCGTCTACGTACCCTCGCTCTACGCAACCC
>Ga0187863_10000292_pt1 | contig 44188 bp, 34 predicted proteins | sample June2016WEW_11_1_FD_132975 | JGI IMG/M metagenome (GOLD analysis project Ga0187863, IMG submission 132975) | Peatland microbial communities from SPRUCE experiment site at the Marcell Experimental Forest, Minnesota, USA - June2016WEW_11_10 | ecosystem: Environmental > Terrestrial > Soil >...
ACCAGGAGGTCGCCATCGACACCGCGACGCGGCTGCTCAACGCGTTGTTGGATATCAGCCGCCTCGAATCCGGAGCCATCGAGCCCCAACTGACGCAGGTCAGCCTCGCCGGCGCCTTTGCGGACCTCTCACGGGAGTTCGAGCCGGCCGCGGCGGCCAAGAATCTCAAGCTGGAATTCGCCGATGCGAAAGCCGTGATCTCCACGGATCGGGTGCTGTTTACCCAATTGCTGCAAAACCTGATCGGCAACGCGGTGAAGTACACCGAGCGGGGCTTCGTCCAGATCTCGGTGGCAACCGAGCAGGACGCGGTGGTGCTCAAAGTCGAGGATTCGGGCGTCGGCATACCAGAGGGAAAGCTGGAACGGATATTCGACGAGTATTACCAGATTGGCCCTCAAGGCACCCAGCGTCTGGGCGTAGGTCTCGGACTGGCCATCGTTCGCGAGGTGTCCCGGCTTTTGGGCTATTCGGTCTCGGTGGCCTCGACGCTGGGCAAAGGGACGTGCGTGAGCGTGCGTGTCCCGGGTCACCGCTTGGTCCCGACGACGGACGTGCCGGTGCGCAACGATCCTGAGCCGCCAATGACGAGCCCGACATCCGGCCGCCGGCTGATCTTGATCGAGGACAACGACTCGGTGCGCATGGCGACCGAGTTATTCCTGAGCCTCGAGGGATTTGATACGCGCTCAGCCGCGACGATCGCGGAAGCCGACACCCTGCTGGCGGATATCGGCCCCGGCGATATCCTGATCACCGACTTCCACCTGGACGGGATTTTGACCGGCCTGGACATGCTCACCCAGGTGCGCATTCAACAGGGCCGCGACGTGCCGGCCATCCTGCTCAGCGGCGATTTGCAATCGATGATGCGCGCTGTCAAGACGTCGATTCCGCAATGCCGTTTCCTGAGCAAGCCGGTCGACACCAAATCTTTGCTCGCGGCCATAGCCGAACTCAGTGGAGCTTGATGCATCTGCAGCCGGCAGCGTCGTCGTGCTGCGGCCGTTTTATTGGGACGACGTGTTCCACCATCCGCCGCCCAGGGCGGCAAACAACGCAACCGTATCCTGGTATCGAACGGCAATCGCCTGCAACTCTGCGATCTTTGCCTGCCGGCATTGAGCATCCGCGTTCAGCACGTCGAGGTAGGTCGCGATGCCGGCTTGGTAGTTGGCGTTGATCAGGTGCAATGCCTGTTCGGCGCTCGACAGGGCTTTGTCTTGCGCCAAAAGCACCGCCGCATCGTGATCGAGGGCGCGCAGGGTATCGGCAACTTGTTCGAACGCGCCGAGCACCGTCTGCCGATACAGTGCCATCGCCTGTTCATACTGGTCGATGGCCGCTTTGCGCTTGAACCACAGCGTGCCGCCCTCGAACAACGGTGCCGCTGCGTTCGCGCCAATGCTCCAAGCTTTCGCATTTTCGGTGAACAGGTTTGCGGTGGAGTTCGATGCCGACTCGAGCGCGCCGCTCAAAGTGATGCTGGGCAGCATGGCGGCGGTTGCCACGCCGATGCCGGCGCTCGCCGCGTGCGCGGTTGCCTCGGCGGCGAGGATATCGGGACGCTGGTGCACCAGATTGGAGGGCAGACTGACCGGCAATGTGCCGGGCAGCGTCAAGTCGTCCAGCCGCAGCGGCGGCGCCTGCCATTCCGCCGGCGTATGACCCACCAGGGCGGCGAGCAGGTCGTCGCCCTGGGTGAGTTTCTGTTCCAGCTGCGGGATCGTCGCTTCATAGCTCGCGAGCTGGCTCTCGAGACTGAGAACGTTCGAGAAAGGCACCGTGCCTGTGTCGGCCTGTACCCGGGCGATGCCGACCTGCTCCTTTTGGAGCTCGATGAGCTGGCCGGTCGCTTCGATCTCGGCGCGATAGGCGGCTTGCGCAATGCAAGTATTGACGATGTCGGCCGCCAGCGCGATGTAAGTGGCACGCTCGTCGGCAAGAGCGACATCGGCCTGCGCGCGCAATCCCTCGACCAGCCGCCGCTGACCGCCGAAGATGTCGAGCGCGTAATTGACCGAGGTCGATACCGTGAAGATGTCGAATACATGGGAGGCAGCGTTTTGGCCGAGCAACGCGGGGCTGTATCTCTCTCGGGTCGCAGCAGCCTGCGCATCGGCGGACGGAAAGAATATTCCATATCCGCTGCGCAGGTCGTTCTGGGCCGCCCGAAGGCTCGCTTGGGCCGCCGCGAGACCGGGATTGTTCGAGACGCCCTCCTTGATGATCGCGTCCAATTGTGGTGAGCGGAACAGTTGCCACCAGTCGGCGGACACCGCGGCGGCGGTATCGAATCGTTGCGCCGCGCCGTGGGCCGAGACCGTCGCCTTTGGATCGCTCCCGTTCGAATAGTGGGTCGTCGGTGGCGGCGGTGGACGATGGAAATTGGGACCCACCGCGCACCCGGTCATTGCGGTGAGAACAGCATATGCCGCCCAACACATCCCGCGCCCGAGCATCGGGCGCCGGTCGCACCTTGCAGCGCCGCGGCGATCACTGTGCGCTGACATAGACATCGACCAGCTGCCCGGGATACACGTGCAGACTCTTGGGACTGGCGAAACGAAAAATGACGGGGAGCACGCGGACGTCCACCAGCTCCTGCCGCTCGTCCGAAAGCTCGATCTTGGGCGACACAAAGGGCTGCACGCGCACGAACGTCAGGGCCACGTGCTTGTCGGTACCCCGGATGAACATCTCACCCGCGAGCTTGCTCGGATCGGCCAGCCGGTCGATCAAGATCTCGTCGATGTAGGCCCGCACCTGCAGGTTCTCATCCGGTGCGCTCATCACGATGAGTGGATCCATGCCCTGCGTATAGCTGTCGTAGGCGCCCGTCGGCGAGACATAGCTGCCGACCGCGGCTTGAATGGAGCGCACCATGCCGTCCGCCGGCGCCCTGATGGTGTATTTCGCAAGCAGCGCAGCGGCGGATGCATAGGCCTTCGAGAGCGCGACATATTGCTTTTCCTGGTTCTGGATGTCGTATATCCAGGCGCCGGCCTTGGTCAGAGCGTACTGCTTGGCGATGACCTCGAGATTGGTGGCGGCGATTTTTTGCGCATTCCTGGCGTTGTCCAGGGCATCGCGGCTGACCGACTTCGGTTCCAAGGCGTAGGAGCGTTCCTGCTTCTCGAGCTGGTCATCGGCGTTCTTGAGGGTCGCCCGCGCATTGTCGACCTGTGCGGTGGCCACATCGAGATTCTCCCGGCGGGGCTCCGCTTTGAGCTCAGCCAGCATCGTGCGAGCCGCGTCGGCCTGCGATTGCAGTTGCTCGACGGTCGCGCGCTGCACGGATTCGTCGATCCTGAGCAGCGCATCGCCTTTCTTCACCGTGGCGCCCTCGGCCACCAGCACTTCGGTGACGGGGCCCGATATCTCGGGATAAATATTGATGTTCTCGCCGTGCGTTTGATTGCTCTCGATGATGCCTTCTGCGTAGATTCCCTTGGCATAAGGATTGGCGGCGGGATTGAACGCCGGTGGCAGCGGTTGAGGTTGCTGACCGGAGATGATTGCGCTGATCAGCGCGAGCACGAGCCCGATGCCCGATGCCACGAAAATGAGCTTACTGCGCATCCAGGGTCCCTTTCTCGATTCCCACCATCTTGCCATCCTCCATTTTCACGATACGGTCCGCGAATTCGTAGATGCGGCTGTCGTGAGTCACGATGACGATGCAGCGTTTGTCCGAGAGGATATGCTCGCGTACGAACCTGACGATGTTCCGGCCGGTATCGCCGTCGAGCGAAGCGGTAGGCTCGTCCAGAATCAGAATGTCGGGCCGGCTGACGATGGCCCGGGCGATCGCCACGCGCTGCTGTTCGCCGCCGCTCAACTTCACCGGCGGCAATTGCGTCTTGTCCTTCAGGCCGACGATTTCCAGATCCACCGCGGCCTCTTTGAGCGCCTCGTCCCAGTCCTTCTTTTGCAGGATGAGCGGGATGGCCACGTTCTCGGCGGTGGTCAGGCGCGGGAAAAGGTGAAAATCCTGGAACACGAAGCCGATCTTGTGCAGCCGGAATTCGGCGAGCTCGTCATTGCTGAGGCTCCAGACATCAGTGTCCTCGATTTTGACGGTACCGCTGTTGGGTCGCAGAATTCCCGAGATCATGCTGAGCATGGTGGTCTTGCCGCTGCCGGAGGGACCCACCACATAGAGGACCTCGCCGAAGTACGCCTCGAAGTTCACGTCCCGTACGGCGTGCGTCCGGGCCTCTCCCTCGCCGAACCACTTGTTGAGCCCCACGGCCTGAATGGCTGTCGCCGCCACGTTCATCCCCGGAAAATATCGAACGGTTCGATCTTCAGCACCTTGCGCACGCCGAAGTAGCTCGAGCTTGCGGCAATGACGACCACCATGAGAAAGGCGACGCTCAGGTTCCAGCCCGTGATGATTGCCGCATAGTCGGGCAGGTACAGACGGGCGAGCCAGATGATGAGGGTGCAGAGGCCCACGCCCAAGCCGTAGCCCGTCAGCGCCACGAAGGATGCCTGGAACAGAATCATGCAGATGAGCTCACGTCCCTTGGCGCCGATCGCCTTGAGGGCGCCGAACTTCTCCAGATTCTCGATCACGAATGTGTAGAAGGTCTGTCCCGAGATGGATAGTCCGATGATGAAGCTGATCACCGTCATGATCATCATGTTGGTGCCGATGCCGGTCTGATACATGTAAAATTTAGCGATCTTGCTGGTGAACTCATCCTTGGTGAGCGCCAGGTATCCCGCTTTGGCGACTTGGGCTTTTATCGATGCCACATCTGCGGGAGATTTGGGCTCCACCAGCAGGTAGGAGATCGTGAAGCGGGTGTTGGGAATGTATTGAAGCGCGCGGTTGTACGTCGTGTACAGCGTGGGTACCCCGAACAGTCCGCTGGAGGCGACGTGGGCGATGCCGACGATCACTCCCCGATGGTCGTTGAGTTGGAACTGCTCGCCGATTTTCGGGTTGCCCAGTTTGTAGAATTCGGAATCCTTGACGGCGATGAATGCGTTCTCTGCGAAGATGTCCGTGATCTTGCCGCTGAGCAGCGTCGGCCGTCCGAAAAGACTGGTATCGTCGAGACCGATCACGTTCGCGGCCTGATAGGTGCCATCCTGCAGCTTCAGGAGCGCCGCGCCGGAATACAGAGGAACCGCGTATCTCACGCCCGGTACGCTGCGAACTTCGTCGAGCACGTAGTCCGGAAGCGGGATGGTGTTGGCGACCGTCTGAATCGCCGGATCCATCACCCAGATCGAGGCACCGATATTGATGACCGTGGCGGACGAGCGCATCAAGATGCCGGCAAACAAGGAGGTCATTTCGATCATCAGGAATACGGCAAACGTGATCCCCACGAGCAGTGCCGCGTATTTGGCGCGGTCATTGACCAAAAGCTTGTAGGCAATGTGGAGAATCCCACGCATCGGAGAGGGGTCCAGGCAAACAGCAGTGTCTAAACCTGAGGCTTGACTGGTGGCGTCACAATGAGTAGTAGCCGCAGTGCTTCGTGGAAATCCCCACATGCCAGCCGGCGGTTTGGCTGTTAAAAATGAGCCTGGCAAAAATGCGATTCGCCATCGAGGCGAATCGTCGGAAAGATTTCGGTACGGAGAGGAAGACCCTATGTACGGCAAGATACTGGTTCCTGTTGACGGAAGCGAGACCTCGGCCCTCGGCCTCAAGGAGGCGGTCAAGATTGCGAAATGCGTCGGCGGGCAGATTCGCCTGGTGCATTTCGTCAACGAGTTCGTGCTGGACTACGCCTACGGCTCGGGGGTGTATGCGACGGACGTCATCGAGCTTCTGCGCAAGGGCGGAAGCAGCGTCTTGGAGCGCGCGAAAGCCGCCGTTCAGGCGGAGGGAATCACCCCCGAATGCATCATGCTCGAATCGATGGGCGGCAGGGCGGCGGATCTGATCGTCGCGCAGGCCAATGAATGGGGCGCGGAGCTGATCGTCATGGGAACCCACGGGCGGCGCGGACTCGCGCGGGTCGCGATGGGGAGCGATGCCGAAGAGGTGGTGCGCTCCGCTTCGGTGCCGGTCCTGCTGGTTCGGGGAGTGCCGCAACCGCGCGGTGATGCGGCCAAACGCCCGCCGCTCAAGGCCTCCGCGGCGTAGCGAACAATCGGTTGCCTCGCGCTCACCTGCGCGGCTTTACGACCAAGACGTCGCACTTCAGGCCATCGAGCACCCGCTCGGCGGTGTTGCCGATGAAGACTCTCTTCAGGCCCGAGCGAGACGTTGCTCCGATGACGATCAGGCCGGCCCGCATCGAGCGCGCGACGGCCGCAAGCGCGGGCGCCGGATCGCCGCACACCAGATGCGTCTTGCTTCTTGCGATACCGTATCGATCGATGGCCTCGTAGAACCGTCGGCGAACCGTGGCCTTATATTTCTTGTCGCTTTCCGGCATCGTCGTGAGCACGGTGGCGCCCGCAAGATCGGGAACAAAGCCGAGGAGCGGACGATAGATGTGCGCGGCGTGCACGGAACCACCCACCTGAGTGGCAAAGGTGCGCGCCGCATCCACGATCTGGTCATCCAATCCGCTCGGCTTATCGTGGACGTGAAATGGGTCCAGCGCCGCCAGGATGTGTGGCTTGCGCCACGCGGTGTTCCCTTTGACTATCAGCAGCGGAATCGGACAGTGCCGGATCAGTTCGAAGTCGGTCTGTGTGAGCAGCAAGCGCGCGATGGCACTGTGCTTGCGCGCTTCGATGATCAAAAGATCCGCTTTGGTGAGTTGCACCTCACGCAGGATCGCCTCGTGAACCGGGTATCCGGTCTCGACTTTGGTGTTGACGATGATCTCTTCGCGACGCAACCGGTTCGCCGTCCGCTCGAGGAGCCGGCGATGCTGCTCCGCCTCCAAACGCGTGAAGTGCTCTGACTCGGCGTGCAGTATGCCGGTGGAGACGGAGGACGCTATTGCGTTGAATAAATCAACGATGGCACCCGTCTGGTGCGCAAGGGCTCGCGCACGCCGGACCGCCTTGTTCAAACCTGACAAAGGATCGGCGACCGCGACGAGAATCCGATTCAACTTATATCCGGCCATCCCGACACTCCTTGCTTGACCCGCTGAACGAATCCTACGTCATGCAGCACGCGCGCGTCGATTTCGGCATTCCACGATGGCGCGCGACAGGCCGGCCGATCTATTGTCGGCTGAACTTCAACCGGGAGTCTTGTGATCATGAGCGAGGAGCTTTATCCGATGATAGCGGGGGAGACGGTGACCGTCCGGCCCATACGCAAGAGCGATGTGGACATGGAGAGGGACTTCATCCGGCGTCTATCCCCGGATAGCAAGCACTTCCGATTCCTCGGCGGGGTGAGCGAATTACCCCCCGACGAGCTGAAACGTCTGTGCGATGTCGACGGCAACCACACCATGGCCTTCGTTGCCACGGTGCGCCGCGCAGATCGGGAGTTGGAGATCGGAGTCAGCCGCTATGCACAGGATTCCGAGGCGGATGTGCGCGAAATCGCCATCACCGTGGCGGACGAGTGGCAGCACAAGGGACTCGGCTTGGTGTTGATGAGGCACCTCATCGAGGCCGCAAAAGCGAAGGGAGTCAGGCAGTTATATTCGATCGATCTGGCGAGCAACACGGCAATGGCAGCGCTCGCAAGGGGACTGGGCATGAAGTCGCTGCGCGATCCGAGCGATTCTAATCAGCTCATCTACTCGCTCACGCTGTGAGCGCCAAATCTAAGACGCGGTCACCGTCATGATGGAGTTCAGGACGCCTTTGACTCCCGTCAGGCGGCGCACGGCATTCTCGACGGCGCTTCTCTGATCGCCGCCGCCAGGCGCGTGGCCGCTCAAGGTGACGATCCCGTTCTGCACGACGCATTGAATGCCGTCCGAAGCCGGAGTGTTGCTGAGCGCGTTGGCGACGGCCTCCGCGATGTCGGTATCGCTCGGCGCTCCGTGCTCGTGAAGCTTGACGTGGATTTCGTTTGCGATCGCCCGGACGCCGGCGACGCGCTTGGCCACTTCTTCGGCGGCCCATTTGGCGCCGTAATGTCCCGCCTCGCCGGTCAGCGTCACGATGCCGCTGCGGACTATCACACCAATCACGCTGTCGGCGATGCTCGCGTCGCGTAGCAATTGCGACTCCATGTCGGAACGGATTTCGGTATCGGCTCTCATCTGAAGCTCCTTCGGGTCAAGACGGCCTCGCCCGGTCGCTGCGCAAATGATGCAGCTGGCGCCTGGCATTGTCGTAAGCCTCTCGCATGGCCTGGTAGAGGCTGGCATGGCCACTGCTGTCGGCGCGCAAGCTGTCGGCGTGAATCTGTGCGCCCGGCACGGTCAATTCGATTTTCACCAGGTAGGTGGGCTCCGCATACGCACCGCCCGCGAGGCTCTCCATCGTCATGTGGCATCGGCTGATGAGCTCCTCGATGCGCTGCAGTCTCGACGCCACATCCCGGGCATGGGCCTCCATGGCGGCGGAGCGCGCGACGTGTCTAAATGTCAGGGTCAAGGTGGGCTGCATTGCCGCCGGCGAGCCTCTGGGTGCGGGTTTCTTGGCAATTGTCGTTTTTCGTGATCTGGGCGATATCAGGAATTCTACCGGTTGCGCTGCGGCAGTCCCCGAAAGGGCGGATGCGTCCTACGCGAAATCCCTTATCCTTGTTGCCGGCAAACCGAAGATACTGGCGCCAATAAGGAGAGTGCGATGAGCGGTAAAGGCGGCGTTTGGATCGATCATCGAAATGCGGTGATCGTGTTGCTCGGGCCCACCGAGGAGGTGCGAACGACCCATCTCGAGTCACACGTAGAAAAACACCCGGAGCGGGAGGGCGACTCCCCCCTGAAAGGTCCCTACGAGGCGCGTCAAGTGCCCGCGGACGACCGGCGTCAAAGGTCTTTTACGGGAAAGCTCGACGGCTACTACGATGCGGTGATCGCTGCGCTCGGCGACGTGGATGCCTTGGTGATATTCGGTCCGGGGGAGGCCAAGGGGGAACTCAAGAAGCGTCTCGACAAGCATAAGCTCGGCGGGCGAGTTGCCGGGGTGGAAACGGCGGACAAAATGACCGATCCGCAGATCACCGTCAAAGTGCGCGAATACTTTCCAGGACATGGAAGCCGGTAATCGGCGGCGCCGACTATCGATATTCAACAACTCCTTCGGCCGTCCGCGTACCCACACCCGGTGGGCGAGATCCGGTTGCATGAGACGCATGTCTCCTGGGTGATCCTCACGGGCGATTTCAGCTACAAGTTGAAAAAGCCCGTCAAACTCGAATTTCTGGACATGACGAGCTTGTCGCATCGCCACATGCTTTGTCAGGAGGAGGTCAGGCTCAACAGGCGCCTGGCTCCGGACCTGTACCTGGATGTAGTGACGGTGACCCGTGACGCGCAGGGTTTGCGCGTCGGGGGCTCCGGACCCATCGTCGACTATGCCGTGAAAATGCGCCAGTTCGACGCGTCCGAGGAGTTGCCTTCATTGCTCGGACGGGAGGACGTGAGCAACGCCGAGATCGCGGCGCTGGCTGAGCGCTTGGCGCAATTCCACGAGAGTGCGGCGCTAGCCGCCGCGGCCGGCGAGTTCGACTACCAGCGGCATCTGCGCCAATCGGTGCTCGGCAATCTGGCAACGCTCATCGCGCACCTCCCCGCGAGCACGAAAGTGCCGGAGCTCGGGCATCTGAGCGACTGGACGCACGACGAACTGCACGATCTGTTGCCGGTGTTCGCCGAGCGGCAGGCGCGCGGCTTCGTGCGCGAGTGTCACGGCGATCTGCATGCCTCGAACATCGTGCGCTGGGAGGGCCGTCTCACACCCTTCGATTGTCTGGAATTCGATCCCAACCTGCGCTTCATCGACGTGATGAGCGATATCGCATTTCTTTATATGGATCTCAGCAGTTACCAGCGCAAGGATCTGGCATCGCAACTGCTGAGCAGCTACTTGGAAGCCAGCGGTGATTATGCCGGGGTGCAGACGCTCACCTTCCATGCGGTGTATCGGGCCTTGGTCCGCGCCATGGTCGACGCGCTCAGCGCCGAGCAACGGCCGGCGGATGCGCGCGCTCTCACCGACCGGTTCCTCGCCCGGACGCGCACGGCGATGGAATTTACCTCTCCGCCGAGGCCGACCCTCTACATCATGCATGGCGCGTCCGGGTCCGGGAAATCCTGGTTGAGCGCGCGTCTCGTGTCGATGCTCGGCGCCATTCGAATGCGCTCGGATCTGGAGCGCAAGCGCCTGGGCTCGGGGACCGCGGACCTCTATGCTGCCGAGGCGCGTGAACGGGTGTATCGGCATTTGGCGGACTGCGCGGAAACCTCGCTGGCCGCCGGCCTCTGCACCATCGTCGATGCGAGTTTCCTGAATCTGGCCGATCGGCAGGCATTTCGCGCGCTGGCGGCTCGTCGGCAGGTCGGTTTCTCGATCATTGCGTGCATGGCAACCAAGGCTGAACTGATCCGCCGCATCGGTGCTCGCTCGGCCCTCGATCCCTCGGATGCCGATGTCGCCGTGCTCGAGACGCAGCTCGATCGGATGGAGACGCTGACACCCGAGGAAGAAGCCTGCGTCATTCGGGTCGATACGACGGCCTCCGATTGGGCGCAGCAAGTTCGCGCAGGGTCAGGCTAGGGAGGCGGCTCCCAGCCCCCGCCGAGCGCGCGGTACAGCCCCACGAGATCCGCGCTGGCCGCGGTGGTGCTGTCGGCGAGCGAGAGCTCGTTCTGCTGCAGCGTGCGCTCGACATCCAGTACGTCGATGAAGGTGATGACCCCGTTCTCATAGCGCTGACGCGACAGCATCAATGCGTCACGATTCTCTGCGACCGTCGCATCGAGCCAGGTGCGCCGCTCCAGGTCCGCGTGATACGCGGCCGCCGAGTTCTCGACTTCGTGCAAGGCGTTCAACACCGTGCGCTGATAGGCGAGGGCGGATTCCCGGGCCCGTACGTTGTACAGGCGCACCGTCTTCCAGCGCCCGCGATCGAGCACGGGCAGATCGAGGGCGGGTCCGAACGAGCCAAAGCGGCTGGCCCAGCTCAGCAGATTGTCCGTGGTCTCGGATTGAAAGCCCCCCATTGCGGACAGCGTAAGCCGGGGAAAGAGGTCCGCCACGGCGACGCCGATCTGTGCGGTGGCGGCGTGCAGGTTCGCCTCGGCCTCGCGGATATCTGGCCGGCGGCGCGCCAGCTCGGCGGGCAGTCCGATGGAGACATCTCGGGGCACGGAAGGTACGGGTGCGGGCGTCCCGAGTTCGCCGCGCAGCGCCTCGGGTTCGCGAGCGAGGAGCTTGCTCAGCTGATTGATGTTCTGGGTGATTTGAAGCTCGAAGGAGGGCAGCTCGGCGCGGGTCGCGGTCGCCTCAGCGGTCGCATTGCTCACGTCGATGTGGGTGGTCAGTCCCGCCGCACGCCGCTTCCGCGTCAGGTCGAGCAGCTCCTCGATGGTGGCGAGGTTCTCCCTGGCTACTCGAAGCCGCGCCTGCGCGCCGCGAAGCTCGGTATAGCTTTGCGCCACATCGGCAAGCACGGAGACACGGACCAATCGCTGATCCTCCACCGAGACTTGAACGGAGGCGTCCGCGGCCTCCACCGAGCGGCGCACGCGGCCAAACAGATCCAGTTCCCAGCTGGCGTCGGCGCTCAACTGAAACTGATTGTAGGGATTGGGGATGCTGATGCCGGCTCCGCCGGGCAGTCGAACGTTGCCGATCGAGTTGAACAGCGAGCCGGTGGGTGTGGTCTCACTCAACCGTTGTCGGCTGTAGGACGCGTCGGCGGTGATGGAAGGCCAGTAGCCTGCCGCTGCGATCGCGCGCTGGGTGCGTGCCTCCTCGACCCGCAACACCGCGGCACGCAAGTCCAGATTGGCGTTGAGCCCTCGCTCGATCAGCGAGCTGAGCACCGGGTCCTGAAACACATTCCACCAGGCGCCGAGCTGCGCGGGCTGCTCGTGCAGGCTGCCCGTCGGCGCGGATGTGTCGGCGGCAACCGGAGCCGACCAATGTTCGGGGGTCTGCGGTTTGGGCGCAACGAAGTTCGGTCCGACGGTGCACGACGCGAGGAGCAACGCCATCAAGACGACACTCAGCGGGGCGGTTCGGGTATGGCGGTGCGGGTTGCTCACGGCGATCATTGCATGCGGTGACTGAACATCCAGGAAGCCGCCGTCAGGGTGAGCGCCGCGATCAGCGCGAGCGGCCACAGATCGGGGATCAACAGTTCGAGCCCCGTTCCCTCCAGGTAGACACGCCGCGTGATGTCGATCGCGTAGCGCAGCGGGTTGATCGCGGTCAGGTATTGTACGGCGGCCGGCATGCTGCTGATCGGGGTGGTGAGACCCGAAAGCAGCGAGAACGGCATGATCAACAGCATGGAATAGAGCATCGCCTGCTGCATCGTGGCGGCCACGGCGGAGATCAGCAGACCGATGCCCACGGCGGCGAGCAGAAACAGGAGCAGGCCCGCAAAGAGCGTCGCGTAGGAACCGACAAATGGGATGCGGAACCAGAGCTGGGCGACCAGCAGCACCCCGCCGGCCTGGATCGTGCCGACTACCATGGAGGGCAGCGCCTTGCCCGCCATGATCTCGAAGGGGCGAAAGGGCGTCACCAGCAACTGATCGAAAGTTCCCTGCTCGCGCTCGCGCGCGACCGACATGGCGGTGAGCATCATGGTCTGGATCAGCGTCAGCGTGCCGATCATGCCGGGAATCATGAACCAACGAGTCTCGAGGTTCGGGTTATACCAGGCGCGGGTGACGATCTGCACCGGCTGAAACGGCGAACCATGGTCGCCGCTCCAAACGGCGTTGAATTGCTGGACGATGCCCGTGAGGTAGCCGAGCGCGGTGCCCGCGGTGTTGGAGTTGCGTCCATCGGCGATCACCTGTACGTCGGCGCTCCCGCCGGAGAGCAGATGCCGTTCGAACTCGGGATCGATCTGCACCACCAGCAGCACGCGGCGCGCGTCGATCAACGATTTGACGTCGCTCGCTCGTTGCACGTCCGCGACGCGCTCGAAGACGCCCGATCCGTCGAGCCCGGCAAGCAGCTGCCGGGAAGCGGCGGTATGGTCCCGATCGAGCGCCGCGTAAGTGACGTGGTTGAGGTCATAGGTGGCCGCATATCCGAAGATCAACGCCTGCACCACCGGCGGTATGAGAAGACTCAGCCGGCTGCGCCGATCCTTCAGCACCGCGAGCAATTCCTTGCGTGTCAAGGCGAGGATGCGCAGCAGGCTTTCCAGCACGCGATTCATGCCAGGGTCTTGTGCATGACCGCGCGGCTGCCGAGCGCCAGCGCCGCGGCCATCAGCGCGAGCACGAGCGTGTTCGGCACGATGACCGACCATACGTCGCCGGCCAGAAACACGCTCTGCAGCAGCGCGACGTAGTAGCGGGCGGGAAGCACGTAGGTGATCAATCGCACCGCGGTCGGCATGCTGCGCAGATCGAACAGGAAGCCCGATAACATGAAGGCGGGCATGAAGGTGATCAGCATGGTGAGCTGGCTCGCGACCAGCTGATTCTTGACCCAGGACGAGATCAGCAATCCGATGCCGAGCGCGATGAGCACATACAGCATGGATGCGCCGAGCAGCACCCACATCGAGCCGCGCAGGGGCACGTGGAACAGGAACTTCGCAGACAGCACGCAAAGCGCGAAACCGAACAACGAGAGCACGAAATACGGGATGGTCTTGCCGAGCAGGATCTCATCGCTGCGCACCGGCGTGACGAACAGCGACTCGAGGGTGCCGCGCTCCCATTCACGGGCCATGACCATGGCCGTCAACAAGCCGCCGATCAGTGTCATCACCAGGACGATCAAACCGGGGACCAGAAAATACCGGCTGTCATCGGCTTCGTTGAACCAAAGGCGCGTCTGCACCCCGGCCGGCGGGCTCGCGCCCGGCTGTCCTTGAGCCGCCAGCCGCGACGACCAGACCGCAACGATACCCTGGACGTACCCCTCGATGATTCGTGCCCGGTTGGCATCGCCGCCGTGGACGATCAGCTGCACAGCGGCGTCACCGGCGGCGATGCGGCGGGAGAAATCCGCGGAGATGCGCACGATGCCGTCCACTCGATGCTCGAGCAGCATCTGCTGCGCCGGTGGCATGGATCGGAGCATCACCGGTTTGAAGTAGGGCGAGAGCTGAAACCCGGCCGCGAGCTCGATCGCCTCGGCAGCGGGATATTCGATCACGACGGCGACGGGCACATTCTTGACGTCGAGCGACAGCCCGTAACCGAACAACAGGATGAGGATCAGTGGCAGCACCGCGCCGATGGCGACGCTGGAGGGGTCGCGCACGATTTGGCGGGTTTCCTTCCAAACCAGCGCTCGGATGCGCTGAAGTTTCCTGCCCTGGGTCATGCGGACCTCGCGACGGGTGCGTTCGGCCGTTCGCGGGACCGCTCGACGACGGCGATGAAGGCATCATCCATGCTCGGCTCGGGCCTCGCGTCGGTGCGCGCCAACTCGCGCACCTGCGCCGGCGAACCCTGTGCCAGAATCCGGCCGGAATCCATGATCGCAACGCGGTCGCAGTATTCCGCCTCTTGCATGAAATGGGTGGTGACGATGATGGTCACGCCCTGCTCGGCGAGCGCGGTGATGCGGCGCCAGAAAGCGCGACGCGCCAGAGGGTCGGCGCCGCTGGTCGGCTCATCGAGGAACAGGATCTCGGGCTCGTGCAGCAACGCCGCGGCCATGGCGAGGCGCTGTTTGTAGCCGCCGGGAAGTTGCGCGCTGGTGGCGCTCGCGTGCGCGCCCAGCTCGAACTGCGCCATCGCCCAGCCGATGCGTTCGCGCTTGCGCTCGCCGCGCAGGCCGTATGCGCTCGCGAAGAACTCCAGGTTCTCGGTCACGCTCAAGGGGCCATAGAGCGAGAACTTTTGCGCGACGTACCCGAGTCGCGCGCGCGCTGAGGCCGGTGCGTCGCGCACGTCGGCGCCCGCTACGCGCAGTTCTCCGCCGCTCGGGGTGAGCAAACCGCAGAGCATGCGAAACGTGGTCGTCTTGCCGGCCCCATTGGGTCCGAGGAGCCCGAAGATCTGGCCGCGGTTCACTTCGAAGTCGATGCGATCAACCGCCGTGAAGGTGCCGAATCGCTTCACCAGCTGATGCACCCGCACGACGGCCGCTTCATCGCGCACCGCGAGAGGGTGCGCGACGGCGATGGTGCTTACGCGCTCGCGAGGGGAGTGCTCTCGCAGCAGGATCATGAAGCCGTCCTCGAACCGGGGCGCGACGGGCCGGGCGTTCAGATCCGGCATCGTCTCATCGACCGCAGCGCCGGTGGCAGCACGCACGAAGCGCACGCGTCCTCCATCGGGCACCGCATCGACGATGTCCGGCCGGTCGAGGAGCCGTGCCTGGAGGCTGCGCGCCGACTGGCCCGCCGCAGGAGTGGCGACGAAACTGCGCCCGGCTGCCTTGTCGGCCACCTGCTGCGGCAAGCCCTGGGAGAGCACGTGACCCTCATGCAGCATGATCACGCGACTGCATCGCTCCGCCTCATCGAGATAGGCGGTGCTGAGCAGGACCGTCAGTCCCCGATCGGCGACCAGGCGCCGCACGATGTCCCACAGTTCGCGCCGGGACAAGGGATCGACCCCGACGGTCGGTTCGTCGAGCAGCAGCAGATCCGGCGAGCGGACCAGCGTGCAGGCCAAGCCGAGCTTCTGTTTCATGCCGCCCGACAGCAGTCCTGCAAGACGCGTGGTGAAGGCCCCAAGCGCGGTCATCTCCATGAGCTCCGGATAGCGCTGTGCCCGCTCCGCCGCGCTCACGCCGTGCAGGTCCGCGTACAGATCCAGGTTTTCCGCGACCGTTAGATCCTCGTAAAGGCCGAAGCGCTGCGGCATGTAGCTGATGCGGTCCTGAACCTTCTGCGGATCCGCCGCCACATCGATACCGAGCACCTGAAGCGAGCCCGTATCGGCACGCAGCAGCCCCGCAGCCAAGCGCATCAGGGTGGTTTTGCCGGCCCCGTCCGGGCCCACCAACGCGGTGAGCTCCCCATGAAGCGCTTCGAGCGATACGCCGTCGAGGGCGCACACCGGGGCGTCATGCTCGCGCGTAAACGCCTTGCGCAGAGTCTGTGCGATCACGGCCGGCGTACCGCGAGCCGCGCTGCTCATTGGCTGCGGCGACCCTGCCCGAGGGGGATGTGTACGGTTGCCGGCATTCCCAGACGGAGCTCATCGCGGGGGTCATTGACGAATACGCGGATCTCGTACACGAGGCTCGAGCGCAGCTCCGTCGTCTCGACCGATTTCGGCGTGAATTCCGCCACGGAGGATATGAATCCGATCCAGGCTGGGAAATCGCGGCCGCCAAACGCATCCACCGAGACCGAGGCTTTCAGGCCCTCGCGCACGGCGCCCAGATCCGTTTCGGCCACATAGGCCCGCACCCATTTCGGATCGGTGATGGCGAGCGTGAAGGCCGCCTTCTGAGGCGAGGAGATGTCGCCGGGCTCGACGATGCGCGAGCGCACGACCGCATCGAGGGGCGCCTTGAGATCGGCGTCCTCGAGCTGCTGACGGACCAGGGCGAGCTCTGCCTCATCGGCACGCAGCTGCGCCTCGCCCTGAGCGATGTCCTCCTTGCGCGGACCGGCGAGCTCGAGCGCCAATGCCTTGCGATTTACCTCCAGACGGGCTTCGGCAGTGTCGACGGCAGCCTTGGCGGAATCCATGTCCTGGCGGCTCACCCCGCGGCCCGTAGAGCTCTCGGAGAGAGTGCGGAGCCGCGCCCATTGCGCGTCGGCGTTTCCGGCGTCGGCGGCGGCGGCCTGCACGTTGGCGCGAGCCTGCGCGATCTCCTCCGGCCGATTGCCGTGATGCAACCGATCCACCGCTTGCTGCTGCGCGGCCAGGTCGGCTTCGGCCTTGGCCACCTGCGGCGCGAGCCGGCTCGTTTCCAAACGCGCGAGCAGTTGCTCTTTCTTGACGTGATCGCCTTCCTGGACCAGCACGGCGGCAATGCGTTCGCTGCCGTTGAAGGGCAGATCCACCTGACGAAGATCGACGTTGCCGTACAGGGCAAGCTCGGTCGCGACATGACGGCGGCCCAACCACCAGATGACGGCCAACCCGATGAGGAGAAGGGCGAGTATCAACAAGGCGATTCGCACGGTCTTCGACGAGCGAGCCGCCGCTCCTCCACCGGTTGCGTTCTGCGTCTCGAGGGATGGCACGGGTGACGACATTGGGGTGTGGGGTGCCAAGTGAGGGCGGGGCGGCGCGGGATTGCAGCCCGCCAAGTTACACTAACTAGCGACCGACGTCATTCAGGTCGAAGCGACATCCGATGGGGCGCGGCAATCTCATGCAGCGCGAGGCGGGTGTTCTTGAAGGCCAGCAGATCGACGTATTGACGGATTCGGGCGCTCTGCGCCAAGCGCCGATATTGCGCATCGTACAGATCGAGTACGACCTCCCGGCTGACATGGAACGAATGAGCCAGTTTGGCGACATCATCGACGCTTATTCCCTGTGGGCCCTGGGGAAATTTCATCGACGGTTCCATGCTCTCTTTATGAAGTCCGGGCGCTCTGTTTCCAATACGAACAACGGCCGCCGAACTACGCATAAATCCGGATGTGACTGCGGTCGTGCCAAAGGTAGGCGTACCGCCCGCCCCTTCTTGTAGTATGCGTCGATCCGCTTCGGATGCGATTGAGAGCCATCGGCTGTTTGACTATGGAAAAGCAGGAGTTGCGTGCGGTCGGCTCGTTAGCCGCCGTCTTTTCGGTGAGGCTTTTGGGCCTCTTCATGATCTACCCGGTATTTGCCGACTATGCGCGGCAATTATCCGGCGCGACGCCGTTCAAAATCGGGCTGGCGCTCGGCATTTACGGGTTGAGCCAGGGGCTTTTGCAGATACCGTTCGGGCTGCTCTCCGATCGGGTGGGGCGCAAGCCGATGATCGTGCTGGGGCTCATATTGTTCGGCGCAGGCAGTGCGGTGGCGGCGCTCTCCTCTACGATCGACGGCGTCATCGTGGGGCGCGTGCTGCAGGGAAGCGGCGCCGTCGGCTCGGTCATTCTGGCGCTGGTGGCGGATCTGACCGCGGAGGACAGACGCACCCAGGCGATGGCGGTCGTCGGGGTCAGCATCGGTGGCGCATTCATGTTCGCGCTGATCACCGGCCCCCTGCTCGCCGGCCTCATCGGTGTGCCCGGAATCTTTTGGTCCATGGTCGGGTTGGCACTCGTCGGAATCTGGATCACGGCCTTCGTGGTGCCGAGGCCTCTGGTGCTGGCCGTGCATCGGGATGCCGAGACCGTGCCTTCGCTGCTGAAATCGATTGCCGCAGAGCCGGAGCTTCGGCGGCTGGACTTCGGCGTTTTCGCGCTGCACGCGATGCTCACCGCGAGCTTTTTACGCGTACCGGCGTTGCTCCGCTCGAGTCTGCACATCGACAGCCACCATCAGTGGATAGTCTATCTGCCGGTGCTGCTGTGCTCCGTGGCGATACTGGTGCCGGCCATCATCGTCGCCGAGAAGTATCGGCGCATGAAGACCGTTTTCATCGTATCGGTTGCAGCGCTGGCGTTGAGCCAATGCCTGTTCCTCGCCGGGACAGGCGCGTTCGTGGTGATCGCTGCCATCACCTTGTTTTTCGCGGGCTTCAACGTGATGGAAGCAACCCTGCCTTCGCTGGTCACCAAGACCGCACCGCCCGCCGCCAAGGGGACGGCCGCCGGCATCTTCTCGACTTCGCAATTTCTCGGTATTTTCGTGGGCGGCATCGTCGGCGGCTCGATTCTCGAGAAGCTCGGCGGCAACGCGGTCTTCGTCGCCTCTCTCGGGCTGTGCATACTCTGGCTCCTGTTGGCCGCCACCATGAAACAGCCGAGCTACCTGACCACCCGCTTCATCCGTATCGCCGACGATCGATCCTTCGACGCCGCGGCGCTCGTGGCAGGGTTGCGTCGAGTACCCGGAGTGGCCGAGGCTGTGGTGGTGTCGGAGGAGCGGTTGGTTTATCTCAAGGTCGACTCGCGAACCTACGATGCCGCCTTGGCGCAGGCCGCGGTGGCTGCGGCCTAGGGGCGAGACGGCGCCCGATCAGGCGCCACCTTTCATTTTTGTAATTTTGCGGAAAGGTTCGAGCCATCCGGCTCGGGTGTACTACGCGCAGCACGCAACCCGAAGGACCGCCGATATGAGTTCCGATCTGCCCGCCGGCGCTGAAAAGCGCGTCAATGACGCCCGCTACAGACCTGTCGCTCCGGCATCGAGCGTGCCGGAGGAGTCCAACGATGCCTTCCGCGCGCTGCGCGACACCGTGCAGGAGCATTCGGCGTGGACGAAGCCTCTGCGGCACGAAATATCCCGGGTCATCGTCGGGCAGAAGCACCTCGTGGACCGGCTTCTCATCGCCCTTCTGACCAATGGACACGTGCTGCTCGAGGGTGTGCCCGGTCTTGCGAAGACCCTGTCCTTGAAGACGCTGGCGAGCACGGTGGCGCTGGAGTTCAAGCGCCTGCAGTTCACCCCCGACATGCTGCCCGCCGACATCGTGGGCACCATGATCTACAGTCCGCAGGACGGCGGATTCCGCACCAAGCACGGTCCGATATTCAGCAACCTGATCCTGGCGGACGAAATCAATCGCGCACCCGCCAAGGTGCAGAGCGCTCTGCTCGAGGCGATGCAGGAACACCAGGTCACGATCGGCGAAGAGACCTATCCGCTTCCCAATCCGTTTCTCGTCCTGGCCACGCAAAATCCATTGGAACAGGAAGGCACGTATCCGCTTCCCGAGGCGCAGATCGACCGGTTCATGATGAAGGTCGTCGTCAGCTATCCCAATCGCGCCGAGGAGCGGGCCATCCTGGACGCGATGGCAACCTCGGAACCCGCGCTTTCGGTGCGCCGAATCGTGTCGGCCGACCAGATCATGAGAGCGCGCCATGTCGTCAATGCCATCCATATCGACGACAAGATTCGGGACTACATCGTCGATATGGTGCTCGCCACACGGCCGCCCGTGGCCGCGTCGTTCAACTTGAACGGCTACATACAGAACGGCGCATCACCGCGTGCCACCATCAACCTGTGCCTCGCGGCGCGCGCGGTGGCTTTTTTGAGCGGGCGGCATTTCGTCACTCCCCAGGACGTGAAGACCATCGCGCTCGACGTTCTGCGACATCGCGTCATGGTGAGCTACGAGGCGGAAGCCGAGAACGTCACCGCCGAGGATGTGATCCGCAAGATCCTCGATCAACTTCCCGTCCCCTGATCGCCATCGGTACTGGAGCATAGGCCGATGCCCACGGCTTCCGTGAAAACCATCCTGAGCCGGATGCGGCAGCTCGAGATACGCACCCGGCGGCTGGTCAACGACAGCTTGATCGGCGAGTACCATTCGGTCTTCAAAGGGCGCGGCATGGACTTCGACGAAGTGCGCGAGTACGTGCCCGGCGACGAAGTGCGGTCGATCGACTGGAACGTGACCGCGCGTGCCGGAAGACCCTTCGTCAAGAAGTACACCGAAGAGCGCGAGCTCAACATACTGCTCGTGGTGGACATCAGTGCCTCCGGCAACTTCGGTTCCGGAGGCCAGAGCAAGCGCGACCTGGCGGGCGAGGTGGCGAGCCTCCTGGCGCTGTCCGCCATCCGCAACAGCGACAAGGTGGGGCTGCTCCTCTACACCGATCGCGTCGAGGAATACATACCTCCCAAAAAGGGGCGGCGTCACGTGCTGCGCGTGGTGCGCGAGATTCTCTATCACACCGCCGAGGGTCGGGGCACCGATACGGTCAAGGCGCTGGAGGTTGCCGGCCAACTCCTGCACCGGCGGGCGGTGGTGTTTCTGATATCGGATTTCCAGTCGAACGGGCCCGAATCCGCGACCCGGCCGCCGTTGCGCAGGGCCTTGAAACAGACCAATCGCCGGCATGATCTCGTCGCCGTACACATCGAGGATCCACGCGAAAGGACGCTCCCCGATCTGGGTGTGTTGGCGCTCGAGGATGCGGAGTCCGGCGAGGTGATCGAAATCGATACCGGAAGTGCGGCGATACGGCGCCGTTTCGGCGAGGAGTCGACGAGGCGCGCGCAGCGCCTGATCGCCGACATTCGCTCGGAGGGCGTCGATACGTTGGAACTCAGCACCGATGCGCCCTATTTGCCGGCACTGCAGCGTTTTTTCAGGTCGCGCGAGAGAAGGCGGCTGTGAACGCGCGGTTGCTGGGGTGCTTTACTGCCCGAACGGCGCAGCTTGGCGCCGCCATGGTTGGTTGCATGCTTTTTGCGATCACCGCGAATGCGGCGCCGGCCGACGATATCCGCGATATCCGCGGACCGAAGCCCGTTGCCTCGGCTTGGACCGTTTGGGCCTTGGTCGGCGGGGGAGTCATCTTGGCGTTGTCGGCTTACGCCCTGTGGAGATGGATCAAGCGCCGGCGCAAAGCACCGGAGAAGTCCGACCTCGAGGTGGCCCTCGATCGACTGGAGGCGGCGCGCACCCTGATGCAGCCGGGACGCGCGCGCGACTTCTCCATCGAGGTGTCCGCCATCGTGCGCGAATACATCGAACAACGCTTCCAGGTGATGGCGGCGCATCGCACGACTCACGAATTCCTTCATGACCTCGTGGTTTCCGCGGCCCCGGGACTCGCGGCGCACCGCGAGCTGCTCGGTGACTTCCTGCAGTCGTGCGATCTCGCCAAGTTCGGCGGCTGGAATCTGGATATCGGCCAGATGACCGCGATGCTCGAAAGCGCGCGCCGTTTCATCCAGTCAGCCTCGAGCGACCACCAGGCCGAGGCTGTAAGCGAGGGCGCGGCGCCGGCCGGCCGGCCCACCCCAAGCGCTTCGGGCAAGCCCCGTGTTTCACTTCCTTCAACCTGAGTGGTTGTGGCTGCTGGCGCTGCTGCCGCTCGTGTTGCTTTGGCGCGGGCGCAAAGGGCAGGTCGCTGCCGTCCAATATTCGAGTGTGGGATTGGCGCGCGCCGTTGCGCGGGACGCCAGGAGCCGAATCGGCCGATGGCTGTGGCTGTTGCCGGTGCTCGGCGCCGCATTCCTGATCGTCGGGCTGGCTCGCCCCCAGTTGGCACATGGACGCACCGAGGTTACCGCGAACGGCATCGACATCATGTTGGGTCTCGATGTGTCGGGTTCCATGCAGGCGATGGACTTCAGAATCAACGGCGAGCGCGTCAACCGCATCGACGTGGTCAAATCCGTGGTGTCGAGATTCATCGACGAGCGTCCCGACGACCGCATCGGCGTGGTCGCATTCGCGGGTGCACCGTACCTGGTCAGCCCGCTGACGCTCGATCACGATTGGCTGCGGCAGAATCTCGATCGGGTCGCGGTGGGCGGCGTCGATGACGGTACGGCCATCGGCTCGGCCATCGCGACCGCGGTGAACCGGCTGCGCGACTCACACGCCAAATCCAAGATCGTCATCCTGCTCACCGATGGAATGAACAACTCGGGGCGGATCTCGCCGCTGGCCGCCGCCGAGGCCGCGAAGACGCTCGGCGTCAAGGTCTATACCATCGCCGTCGGCGTTCGCGGTGAGGCGCCGATTCCCGTCCGGGACAACTTCGGCAATACCCGGCTGGTGATGGCCAAGGTCGATGTGGATGAGAAAACGCTGCAATCGATAGCCTCGCTGACCGCAGGGTCGTTCTATCGCGCGACGGATACGGACTCGCTCAAAGAGATCTACGAGCAGATCAATCGCCTCGAGAAGAGCGCGCAGGTCGCGCATCGGTTCGAGCGCTACGAAGAGTTGTATCGATGGGCGTTGTTTCCGGCGCTCGCGTTGCTGGGGCTCGGTTTCGGACTGGAGCACACCCGCTTCCGGAGGCTTCCGTGATCTTTGCTCATCCCGGCTGGCTTGCCGTGGGATTCGTGGCCTGCCTCGCTGCGCTTTTGACGTGGCTTAGATACGATGCACGTCAGCGCAAGGCGCTCGAGGTGTTCGTATCCGCTCACCTGAGGCTGGAGCTGACACGCTCCATATCTGCTTCGCGCCGTCGTCTGAAGCGAGGCCTGTTCATCGCCGCGGTGGCGCTGCTGTTCGTGGCGCTCGCCGAGCCGCAGGCGGGCTTTCGCTGGGAACAGCTGAAGCGGCGCGGCAACGACATCATCTTCGCCGTCGACACCTCGCGAAGCATGCTGACGCCGGATGTGAAACCCGATCGTCTCGTGCGCGCCAAATTGGCGATCGACGATTTCGTCGGGCGCTTGGACGGGGATGCCGTGGGGCTCGTGGCGTTCGCGGGCAGCGCTTTCCTGCAGTGTCCGCTGACGCTCGATTATGGCGCGTTTCACGAGTCTCTGGCCGCGCTCGACACGCACGTCATCCCGCGCGGTGGAACCGATATCAGCAGCGCCATACGAGCTGCGCAGTCCGCGCTGCACAGTCGTGCGGGTAGCGACAAGGTCCTGATTCTGGTGACGGACGGCGAGGACCTCGAGGGCGACGCGCTGGGCACGGCCAAGGCGGCCTTCCTGCAGGACGGATTGAAGATCTACACCGTCGGCGTCGGTTCCGCCAATGGGGATCTGATTCCGCTGCCCGCCGATCAGGGCGGCGGGTTCCTGAAAGATAACGAAGGACGCTTCGTGCGCTCGCGACTGGACGAGCCCGCGCTCAAAGCGCTGGCTCGAGCCACCGGCGGTACCTATGCCCCTCTGGGCGCGCAGAACCAGGGACTGGAGCTGATTTACGCCCAAGCGCTGGCGCCGCTTGCCAAGCACGATTTGGAGTTTCGCACCGAGAAGGTGTACATCGAGCGATATCAATGGCCGCTGACCCTGTCTCTGGGCTGCCTGTTGTCGAGTCTGCTGGTCGGCACCCGGCGCCGCGCGCCATCGCCACGCGAGGCAGTGATCGCCTCGAGGTCCTCGCAGCGTTCCGCATCCGGCGCCACGACGGCGTCCTGCGCCGCGACTGCACTTCTGTGGTTCGCGACCGCGCATCCGGCGCAGGCCTCGCCTGCTACCGCGGCATCAGCCTATCAGAGAGGGGATTTTTCCAAGGCGCAGCGCGACTATGCGCAGGCTGCGGCTCGGGATCCGTCGCAGCCCGTGTTGAAATTCGACGCGGGCACTGCCGCTTACAAGGCGGGCGATTATCCCGTCGCCGCGAAACATTTTCAGTCCTCGCTCGATGCCGCGAAATCCGGGTCCGCTGAACGCCTGGCCGAGCAGCAGGATGCGTTTTACAACCTCGGCAACACCCTGTATCGAGAAGGGCAGAAAACGGAGAAGAGCGACTTAGCTAAGACCATGGAGACTTGGACAGGGGCGGTGAAGGCTTACCAGGCCGCTCTGCAGCTGCGCGCCGACGATGCCGACAGTAAATTCAACCGTGACCTCGTGAACAGGAAACTGGAGCAGCTCAAGAAGCAACAGCAAAGTCAGCCTAAGCAAAGCCAGCCTCAGCAGGGGCAATCCCAAAACCAAAATCAAAACCAAAATCAAAACCAAGGGGAATCGAAAGATCAATCGCAAGCCTCATCGGGCAGTTCGCAAAATCGGAGTGCGAACAAGGATCAGCCGAGCGCTGCAGATCAAAGCCAGCCGCAGCAGGACCAAGGTCGCGAGCCACAGGACGCTCGCCAGGACCAGCAACGCGAGTCTCAACAGCCGCGACAAGGGCCCGTTAGCGCAGCCGGCGGCAACACGCAAACCTCACAAAACCGCGACGGCACGGAGCACGCGGACGAGCAGCGTATACCTGGGCAGATGAGTGCGGAGGAAGCCCGCGAGTTGCTCGATTCGGTGAAGGACGAAGAGCGTCGCGCCCCGACGAATTCCCCCTCCGCGCCGTCTGCCGGAAACTCCGCAGCGGATGCGCGGCCGCAACAGCCTTCGAAGGACTGGTGAAATCGTGAAGCGGTATGGGCTGAATGCGTGGTTCGCCATGATTGGCCTGGTGCTGATGGGAGCGCTGGCGTGTGCGGCGCCGGCGGGCACCGCGTTACAGAGCATCGAGCCGTCGACCATCGCCCTGGGCGACAGCGCACAATTGACGATTACCTCGATCGGCAGCGAAATGCCCGCCATTACTCCGCCCATGGTGCCGGGCCTGGAGTTTCTAGCCGTCGGACAATCCCAACAGGTGCAGATCATCAACGGAGTCACGAGCGCCAGAACCACGGTGACCTATCAGGTGATCGCACAGCAGGCCGGGGTGTTCAGCATCCCGAGCGCCTTGCCGGGCGCCGAGCCGGTGGTGTTGACCGTGACCCGTGGCGCGGGATCGGTCCCTAATGGCCAAGCGCCCGGCGGATCTGTCCAAGGCACTCCGGCGCAGCCATCTTCTTCCTTGCCGGCCGACTCCACGCGGCAGGGGGCCTCGGGTGCTGCCTTTGTCCGCCTGCGGCTGTCCAAGCACGAGTTGTATGTGGGCGAGATGGTGCCGGTCGACATTCAGGTCGGGGCCCGCGACGGAATGGTCGCCTCGCTCAACGGGCCGCCGACCCTCAACGGCGATGCGTTCACCTTGAGCAAGTTGCCGGAAAATCCGTCCCGTACCGAGGAAACCGTCGACGGCAAACCGTTCATCGTGTTCACCTGGCACACGGCCCTGGTAGCGGTCAAACCGGGCACGCTTTCGTTGACCATGGATACACCGCTTACCGTGCGCGTCCGCGCTCCCGGTCGCCCGGACGGCGGATTCTTCAGCGGGTCCGGTTTCGAGGACCTGTTCAATGATCCCGCCTTTCAAAGTTTTTTCGGTGCCTCTACGCAGCGCGACGTGACGGTCTCGAGCGCTCCGGAAACCTTCACCGTGCTGCCTCTGCCGACCGAGGGCCGTCCGGCGGAGTTCAGCGGCGCGGTGGGGAAGTTCGCGGTCTCGAGTGAGATCTCGCAAGACAAGGCGGCCGAGGGTGATCCGATCACACTGCGAATGCGGGTGTCGGGGGAAGGAGATTTCCAACGCGTCTCCTCCCCCATGCTGCACGATGCCGACGGCTGGAAGACCTATACACCGACCGCGAATTTCAAACCCGAGGACGAAATCGGCTATCGCGGTGAGAAGGTATTCGAGCAGCCCCTGATGTCGCTCGAGCCGGGAACTCGACCCGTTCCCGAAGTGCATTTCAGCTGGTTCGATCCGGTCACCCGGCGTTATGAGGAAGCGCATACGGAACCTCTGACCGTGGCGATCACGCCGGCAGCGGGAGGCGTGCCGCTGGCGAGCGGCGCCGGGGCGGCCCCCTCCGGTGCCGCACCGAACCTCGCCGGCCCGCAAGCGCTGCAGGCATGGCGGCCCGATCATCCGGACGAGGGCAGTGGCCGGACAAGATCCCTGATGCCCTTCTACTTCCAACCCGCGTACTGGGCGTTACCGCCCCTGATCTTGATCGGGCTGTCGACGGCCTGGTTCTGGCTGCGCCGGGACGAGCGCCAAAACCGGGCAGTCCGCGTGGAGCCTTTCATGCTGCCGTCGAGCGAATCGCTCGGGGAGGAAATGAACGCATGGGCGGCGGCGGGCAACGTGCAGTCTTTCTTCGCGGCAGCGCGCCGTGCGCTTGGCGCGGTGCTGGCATCTCGCTGGAATCTCACCCTCCCCGAAGTGACCACCGAGGAAGTCGTCTCCAGATTGGGATCGGACCATGAAATCGCGCGCACCTTTCTGGTCGCGGACGAGGCCGCCTATTCGAATCTGAAACTGACGCCGCTGGACTTCCGTCAATGGAAACAGATCGTGCTGCGTAACTTGGATGATGGGACATCGCCATGAGCATCAGGCGACTCACCGGATCACTTGCGGCAGTGATGGTGCTCGGCATTCACGGCGGTGACTTGAGGGCTCAAGGCCCGGCACCACCCGTTTTGCCGATATCGGCCGGTAATACCGCGGCCCAACTATACAACTCGGCCAATGCGTACGCGCGCTCGGGTAATGCGCCCCTCGCGGTGCTCGATTATGAGCGGGCTCGCGTGCTCGACCCGACGGATGCGGATCTGCGCTGGAATCTGCATCGCGTTCGGGAGTCCGCGGGACTGCCGGAGAGCAGCGGCTGGCTCGGCGAGAACGGTAGATTCGCCGATCCGAACACGCTCTACTGGGTCGGCATCACCGGTCTCGCGCTGGGCGGGGGCTGTGTGCTCGCGCTTCGATTCAGTCCCCGTTTTCGCGGATTGTTGCTCGCCGGCACGGTGCTCGGCATCGCCGCGGTGGGAGCGAGCGCCTTCAACGCGGCCGCGACTTCGGCCGTGCTGTCCGAGTCCATCGCATTGCGAGCGGCGCCGGCCAGCGTCTCGCCCGTCGCAGGCGCCGATGCACTGTTCCAAGTTCCGGCGGCGGCTGCGGTGCGGGTGCTCGAGCGGCACGCAGGCTTCGAGCTGATTCGCGATTCGCAGGGACGGGAGGGGTGGGTCGCCGCGACCGAACTCGCCGCGGTGATCCCAGGCCCCAACGACCCGAGGTGAGGCGGGGCCGCCGCCGCGCCTCGTCAGTTTGCCGGCAACGAGACGGTGAAGGTGGATCCCTGTCCGATTTTGCTCTGCACCGACACATCGCCCCCGTGCGCCTCGACGATTGCCTTCACCAGACTCAATCCCAGTCCCAGCCCACGCTGCGAGCGGCTCTTGTCGCCGCGATATAGGCGCCCCCAGATGCGACCCTGCTCCTCCACCGATATGCCCATGCCCGTGTCGGCGACGACGACGATCACGCGCTCCGCGTCGCTGCCGCAGGAGATGCGCACGGTGCCGCCTTCCGCGGTGTATTTCAGCGCATTGTCGAGAAGATTGGCGAACACCTGGCGCATGCGCACCCGATCCACCGAGGCGGTGCAGGGCGGCTCGAGGTCCGCCGTGACGGCGATGCGCTTTTCCTCCGCGACCAGTTGGTAGATGTCGATCACATCGTCGAGCAATTCGGATACCGACCTGGCCTCCAGGTTGAGGTGCATGACACCCGATTCGGCTTCCGTGATGTCCATCAGCGCGGTCAGCATGGTGAGGACCTGATCGGCCTCCTCGACGCAGTCGGCGAGCGCTTCCTCGGCGGCGGGGTCCGAGGTCGTCTGCACCGCCGCCTCCGCTATGCTTCGAAGCCGCGCGAGCGGCGTGCGCAGATCGTGCGCCACGTTGTCCAATGCCTCGCGCATGCCTTGGATCAGCGCCTGGTTTCTGTCGAGCACGCGATTGAATTGGCGCGCCAATTCCTCGAGACCGCCCTGTTCGGAGGTGGCCTCGACGCGTGCCGAGAGATCGCCCGTGTCGATGATGGAACGGGCGGTGGCGACGACCTGGCGCACGGGTTTGGTGGCACGATGCGCAAACAAAGCGCCGCCGATCACGCCGAGCAACAGGGCAGGCGTCATCACCGCGAGGAAGTTCAGGCGGAACGGCTGCAGTATGGCCTCGCGGTTGTTGGTCTTGCGCCCCACTTCCACCGTCGAGCCGTCGGCCAGGCGCGCCGACGCGACGGTGACATCCGTTTCCTGGTCCCTGGGAATTTTGAGCCAGACGAGATGCGCCGGATCGCCGCCGGGGCTCAAGGCGGCGGGATCGAACTGCACCCAATCCTGAGGTACATCGAGCAGCAAGGCGTTGCCCGAGGGGTTTGCGACCCTGACGAAAAACCCATTGGCTTTGTCGGTATCCCGGCTGCGCTGGACGAATTCCTGCAGCGCCCCGACGCCGCCGCCGTCGTAAATCGCGGCACAGGCTCGGAGGCGGGTTTCGATCACCTCGTGATCCTTGCGTTCGAGAGCGGCGCCCAGCAAAAAATACGAAAGGCCGAACAGCACTCCCGCGCTCGCGGTAAACAGCAGCGCATACCAGAGACTCAAGCGCAACGTCACGCTGCGCCAGGCGCCGTTGCTGCGCCAGCCGCCGATGTTGCGCCAGCCGGTGCTAGGGAGGCTTGATGACATATCCCACGCCGCGGATGGTGTGCACGATCTTCGAGGGAAAGCCTTTCTCGAGCTTCGAGCGCAACCGATGCGCCAGCACGTCCACCACGTTGGTTTGCGGATCGAAGCTGTAATCCCAGACATGCTCCAATATCATCGTCTTGGTGATCGGCCGCCCCGGATGCCGCATGAGGAGCTCGAGCAGCGCAAACTCCCGGCCCTGCAGCTCGATCTTCTGCCCGGCCCTGAAGACCTCGCGGGTGAGCAGATTCATCGACAAGTCGCCGATCGCGAGCGTCGTGGGCTCCGCCACGTGCGTCGCCCGTCGGATGAGGGCTTGCAGCCGGGCGAGCAGTTCGGAGAACGCGAACGGCTTGGTGAGGTAGTCATCCGCGCCTGCTTGCAGTCCGGTCACCCGATTGTCCACGCTCGCCTTGGCGCTCAGAAGCAGCACCGGCACCAGCTTCTTCTCCCGGCGGATCGCGCGCAGCACCGACAATCCGTCGAGTTTTGGCAGCATGATGTCGAGGACGATCGAATCGTAATTGACCGTTCGGCACAGCGACAGGCCCTCCTCTCCGTCGCAAGCCGTGTCGACCGAAAAGCCGCTTTGTTTCAGGCCTTTGGCGAGAAACGAGGCGATCTTGTCGTCGTCTTCGACGACCAGGATCCTCACGGTTCGATCTCCGCGATCTGACTGTAAATCCGGGCTTCGCGCAGATCGAGCTCACGCTCGATGCGCAGGCGCGCTTCGGCCGTCAGTTTGCCGTCCTGGTAGAGGTCGTTGACGGTCTCGCGCTCCGCGCCCAGCAACTTGAGCTCCATGTCGTCGACGAGGCGGCTCCTCCCGCGGTGCTCGTCATCGCCATCGCTGCGATCGCTCACCTGGCGAAGTCGCCCCTTGAGGTGCGCGCGCAGCCCCTTCGATACATCCTCCGGAATGTGCCGCTCGGCCGCCACCTCATCCAACCGCTCGAGCGTGGACTCGATCGCCGTCCGCCTTGCCTCGAATTCCTGATCCCGGTCCTGCCGGCGCTCACGGCGCCCCTGATTGGCGAGTCCCAGCGCCCGAATGACGGCCGGCAATGCGAGCCCCTGGCCGATCAAGGTCACCAAGATGACTACGAAGGTCAGGAACAAAATGAGATCGCGGTACGGAAACGGATTCCCGTTCTCGATCGTCAGCGGAATGGCGAGTGCTGCCGCCAGCGAGACGAGCCCGCGCACCCCGGTGAAGGCCAGCGCAAACGGCCACTGCCACGGCGGCGCCGGATCCTTGCGCCTGATCGAGGGGATCCAGCGCGGGATGTAGGTTGCCGGATACATCCAGATGAAGCGCGTGGCAATGACCACGAGGCTGGTCACCGCGGCGGAGAGCGCGAGTTCTCTGAAGGAGTGGCCGGCAATGCGCTCGATCAGGGTGCGCGCCTGCAGTCCCGTCAGCAGAAAGATCATCCCTTCGATGACGTAGATCAGGAAGTCCCAAAAGAAAATGCCCTGCAGCCGGGTCGCGGCGCTGATCAAGCGCAATCCGTTCCAACTGATGTACAGACCCGTGCAGATGGTCGCAAGCACGCCCGAGCCGCCGAGATGCTGGGGCGGCCAGTAGGCGACGAACGGCGTCAATACGGACAGTATGATTTCGATGCGCGGATCGCGCACCCAGCGACGCAGGCGCAGCATCCCCCAACCAACCGCCAAGCCCCACAGAACCTCGCCGACCACGATGCACGCGAACGTGCCGACGGCGTGCGATAAGGAGAACGAGCCGACGCTCACGGCGGCTACCGCGAACCGATAAAGCACCAGGGCGGTTGCGTCGTTGGTGAGGCCTTCGCCCTCGAGAATGATGATCAGCCGCCGCGGAACCTCCAGGCGTCGCGCGATGGCAAGCGGTGCCACCGCGTCGGGCGGCGATACGATGGCACCGAGCAGGAAGCCCGCTTGCCAGGATAGTCCCAGCATCCAGTGCGTGGCGGCGGCAACGGACGTCGTCGTGAACAACACGCAGCCAACCGCGAGCAGGGATATCGGCCGCAAATTGAAGCGGAAGTCGCACCAGCTCATGGCGACCGCCGAGGAGTAGATGATGGGAGGCAGCACCAGCAGCAGGATCAGGTCGGGCGCCACATCGACGCTGGGCAGGCCCGGCAGAACGGCGAGGATCAACCCGGTTATCACCAGCACGATCGCGGGCGGAATCTTCAGGCGATTGGCCGCGACTGCAGCCCCGGCAATCACGAACAACATCAGGATGAGTACTTCGAGATCTTGCAGCATCGGTGCGCCGGCAGTTTTATGCTATCCCAGCAATACCCGAGTGTATATCGGCGCGAGGCACGGACACGGACGGCACGACGATTCCCGGCGACCTGGAAAAAACATTAATTTCAATTGTTTAAATAATATTTAGAAAGTAAATTATAGTTATCTAATGGCTACCGCTAATACTGGCTGAGCGACAGTATCCAATCGACCAGCGGCCTCAAGTCGGAGTCAGGTACCTTGGTGGGCGGCATGGGCGCTGCGCTATCCCACGCGCCGGAGCTGCCATTTAAGATGCTTTCACTCAGCACGGAGCGGGCGTGCGGATCGCTCGCATATTTCTTCGCGACATCGTGCAATGACGGCCCGGTCATGGTTTTATCCGCCGAGTGGCACGCCTGGCAATTGTACTTGGTCAGAAGTTTCATCCCGTTTTGGAACCCGACGGGCTCGTCGGCGAATGCCGCGCCGGTCGCCAAGCCGGTTGCCGACACTAGAAACAGGGTCAGCGGGATGAGCTTCATAGGGATATGGCCTCCATGTCGGTTAAAACCCGTCCTTATTGGCGGGAATTGAGGAATTATAAGAGGACGGCCGGCTCCTTGCGGCGGCGTCTCGTGTAGGAGGGCGCCCCCCTCCCGGGCCCGTCCGAACGCAACAATGATGTCGGCCAACCCCCATGCCGCGTGGCATGATCGCGGTCCAAAAGTTGGGGGTGGTGAAGGAATGTGTGCAAGTAAGGTGGTAGAGGGCGGCCGGCGCGGGTGGATCATTCCGATCGGCGGAGCCGAGGATAAGGAAAGCTCTCCGCAAATCCTGCGCCGCTTCGTTGAACTGGCGGGCGCCGGTGAGGCAAACATTGCCGTCATCCCGACCGCCAGCTTGGTGAGCGATACGGGGCCGCGGTACGAACGCATTTTTGGCGACATGGGTGCGCGCAGCGTCGTCTCGCTCGATTTCGACACCCGGCGCGATGCCGAAGAAGCGGGCCGGCTCGAGCGGCTCCAGCGCGCGACCGGAGTTTTCTTCACCGGCGGCAATCAGCTCAGGCTTTCAACCTTGATCGGCGGCACACCGGTGGCGAAGGCCGTCCGGCTGTTGAACGCGGGCGGCGTTCCGGTCGCCGGCACCAGCGCCGGTGCCGCGTTCCTTTGCGAGCACATGATTGCCTTTGGCGACGAGGGCAGCACTCCCGTGGCCGGTTCCGTCCGACTGGCGCCGGGTCTCGGGCTCACCAATCGATTCATCATCGACCAGCACTTCCGGCAGCGCGACCGTCTCGGCCGGTTGCTCACCGCGCTTGCCTACAACCCGTTCGCCGTCGGTATCGGTCTCGACGAGGACACTGCGGCTTTCATCGAACCCGACAACACGGTGCACGTGGAGGGGTCGGGCGCCATCACCGTGGTCGATGCGGCCGAAGTGCAGTTTTCCTCCATGGACAACGTGCCCGAAGGCCGGCCCGTGTGCCTTTTGGGCGTGAAAATGCATATTCTCACCAAGGGCGCCACCTTCAATTTGCACTCTCGACAGGCGGACGCCGGTACACTGGTCCAAACCAAACGCTAGCAGGGAAGGGATATCGATGCGCATCCTCGAACGCAACGTCTACGTGGGTCCATCGATGTACGCGCACTTCCCGGTGATCAAGCTGTTGCTCGATCTGGGAGCGCTCGAGGAGTGGCCCAGCGGCCGGTTGGGCGGCCAATTCGTCGACGGCCTGGTGGAGGCACTGCCGACGCTCGTGGAGCACGGATGCTCCTATCGGGAACCGGGCGGGCTCATCAGGCGCTTGCGCGAAGGCGAGGGCACCTGGCTCGGCCACGTGCTCGAGCACGTGGCGATCGAGCTGCAGAACATCGCCGGCGAGGATGTGTCGTTCGGCAAGACGCGCAGCACCGACGTGCGCGGGGTTTACACGGTCGTGTACGAATACGCGCAGCGCGATGAGGGGATCGCAGCGGGCGAACTGGGGATCGAATTGCTTTGCTCGCTGCTGCCCCAAGCCCTTCGCACGAACGGCGCGCTTCCCGCGGACTGGAACTGGAAGGAGAAGCGCGACGAGTACATTCGCTATGCGCAGCGGCGCGCGCTCGGTCCCTCGACGGCGTCTCTGGTGAAGGCTGCGGAGGAACGCAACATTCCCTGGCTGCGCCTGAATGAGCAGAGCCTCATTCAGTTGGGTCACGGCAAGTACCAGCAGCGCATCCAGGCGACCGTCACGAGCCGCACCAGCCACATCGCGGTCGAGCTCGCCCAGGACAAGGAGGAGACCAACAAGATTCTGGCGAACTGCGGCCTGCCGGTACCGCGGCAGGAGCTGGTGCGCTCGGCCGATCGGGCGGTGCGAGCCGCAGAGCGCCTCGGCTATCCGGTCGTCACGAAACCCTACGACGGCAACCACGGACGTGGAATCTCCATCGGCCTGAAAAACGCCGAAGAAGTGCGCGCCGGTTTCCTCGCCGCGGCCGAGCATTCCAATTCGGTCATCGTGGAGAGCTATCTGCAGGGCGAAGACCATCGTCTGCTGGTCGTCGCCGGTGAGCTCATCGCCGCGACTCGCCGCACACCGGGCCGCGTGGTCGGTGACGGAACGCACACCATCCGCGAGCTGGTCGACATCGTCAATCAAGATTCGCGGCGCGGCATCGGGCACGAGAAGGTGATGACCCGTCTGGAGCTCGATGCACAGGCCGAGATGATGCTGGCGCGCCAGGGGTTGACGGCGGACTCCAGAATTCCCGCGGATCAAGTGGTTCCGCTGCGAAGCACCGCCAATCTGTCGACCGGCGGCACCGCCACCGACGTGACCGACATCATCCATCCCGACAATCGCGACATGGCGGTCCGAGCGGTAACCGCCATCGGGCTCGATGTGGGCGGTGTGGATTTTCTGTGCCCCGATATCGCGGAGAGCTACAAGACCGTGGGCGGCGGAATTTGCGAGGTGAATGCGGCGCCCGGTTTTCGCATGCACGTGGCGCCGAGCGAGGGCACGCCGCGCGATGCGGCGGGCCCTGTGATCGACATGTTGTTTCCTCAAGGTGCGCCCTCTAGGGTGCCGATCGCGTGCATCACCGGCACCAATGGCAAGACCACCACCGCGCGCATGCTGGCCCACATCGCCAAAATGGCGGGCTTCACGCCCGGACTGACGACGACCGATGGCGTGTACATCGACGGTCAGCGAAGCGTCGAAGGCGACATGACCGGCCCGGTGGCGACGCGCATGGTGCTCGCTGACCCGAGCATCGACCTCGCCGTGCTCGAGGTTGCCCGTGGCGGGCTCGTGCGTGCCGGCATGGGGGTGCCCTTCGCGGACGTTGCGGCGGTGCTCAACGTGCAATCCGACCATCTGGGCATGAAGGGCGTGGATACCCTGGAGCAGCTCGCCGAGGTCAAGCGCATCGTGGTTGAAGTGGCGCGGGACTGTGCGGTGCTGAATGCCGATGACGAGCACACCATCCGGATGTCGGCGCACACCGATGCGAAGCACCTCTGCTACGTGACGATCAATCCCAATCATGTGGTGGTGCGCGAACACATCCGGGCCGGCGGCCGCGCCTGCGGCCTCGAGGCAGGCGTCAACGGGCAGATGATCACCTTGTACGACAAGGGCCGGCACATTCCGCTCATGTGGACGCATCTGATTCCGGCGACGCTCGAGGGGCGCGCGATGCACAACGTGCAGAATGCCATGTTCGCGGCGGCGCTCGCATTCTCGCTCGACATCAAGCTCGACGCGATCCGGCAGGCGCTGCGCACCTTCGACAGCACTTTCTTCCAGGCTCCGGGTCGGATGAACGTCTACGACGAGCACCCGTTCAAGGTGATTTTCGACTATGCGCACAATGCCCACGCGGTGGGCGCAATGGCAGATCTCGCCGCGCGCCTCGATGTTCGCGGGCGCCGGATCGTGGTCGTTGCGGGGCCCGGCGACCGCCGCGACGAAGACATTCGCGCCATCGCCTTGAAGGTCGCCGGGCGGTTCGATCACTACATTTGCCGGCGCGACGACGGTCTGCGCGGGCGCGCGGAGGCCGAGGTGCCGACCATGATCGCGGAGGCGCTGCGAGCGCAGGGAGTCGCAGAAACCGCGATCGAGGTGATTCCTGATGAGCAAGAGGCCATCGCTGCGGCACTCGCCATGGGCCGGCCCGGGGATTTGTTGCTCGTGTTCGCGGATGCATTGATCCGCTCCTGGAAACAGATCATCAAGTTCAAGCCGGACGCGAGCGGGAACCCGGTAGCGCCAGCGCATTCGCCGGCAGCATCCGGGCCCTCCCGCCCCGCCAGCCGGCCGGCGCTCATCATCGGCGAGGAGGCTGCATCGGGGGCGGGTTCCGGCGATGCATCGCTCGAGGCGCAGGGGTTCGTGCGCGAGGAGCGCGGTCTTCGATTCGTCGGGGAGGCGGCTGATTGAGATGGCCGAGGAATCCCAGGCAAAGCCTGAGCGGGCCGCCGAGCCCGAGCAGCCCGCCGAGCCGGAACCGAACCACGGCTTCATCGACTCGCGGCGCCTGACCGGACCCAGCCGCTACTTCGACGGCCCCGCCGTGACGCTCACACCGATCGGAGCGGCCGCCACGGAGCCGCGCGCGCTCGAGCGCTGGGCCGCGAGCGTTCGGGATGTGTCGAAAGCGCTCGGCTGGCCCGACCCCGCGCCGGTGGTCGATCGCGCCGGTGACAGCACCTTCCTGGTTTTTCGCGCGCCGCCCGACGCGCAATTGACCGCCACCGAGCTATCCGAATGGGCCTGGGAGAGCGCGGCGGCCGAAGCCGGCGTCACCGTCTTCGATCGCGCACAAAATCTTGGCAGCGACCCCACTGCCGTGCTCGCCGCGCGCGCGGCGGCTGAGCGTAATCACGCACTGGTGAAGCTGCGCGCGGCCGCCTCCCGGCACAAGCTCCCGCTGTTCGAGGACGACGAGGAGATTTCCATCGGCGCCGGAACGGGAAGCCTCTGTTGGCCGCGCGCGGCGCCGCCCTCCGTCGATACCGTACCCTGGAGCGCCTTGCACGACATTCCCACCGCGCTCGTGACGGGCAGCAATGGCAAGACGACGACCGTACGATTGCTCGCATCGATAGCGGCGGCTGCGGGAGCCGTGCCCGGATACAGTTGCACCGAGGGGGTGTTCGTCGCCGGCCGTGCCGTGGCGCTTGGCGACTATTCGGGACCGGCGGGGGCACGGGTGGTGCTGCGACGCGCCGATGTCGCGCTGGCAGTGCTGGAAACCGCACGCGGGGGCATCCTGCGGCGCGGGCTCGCGGTCAACCGGGCGGACGCGGCCGTGGTCACCAATGTCAGCGCGGATCACTTCGGCGAATACGGCATCGAAAACGCGGACGATCTGGCGGAAACGAAATTGGTCGTGGCGCGTACCGTAAGCCGGGACGGCACGCTGGTGCTGAACGCCGACGATCACACCCTGATGGCGGCCGCCGATCGGTTGCCGCACGCGGCTCACGCCCGCCGTGCGTTGTTCGCCATGGACCATGCGCATCCTGCGCTCGAGGCATTGCGACGGCGCGACGGCAGCACCTGCGGCGTGCGCGGCCGCCTTGTGCTGCTTCACCATCGGGGCGAGGACCACGAGATCGGAGACCTGTCGACGCTGCCCCTGACCTGGGGAGGCGCCGCGCGCTACAACGTCGCGAATCTCGCCGCCGCCACTTTGACGGCCGCCGTCCTGGAACTGCCGGTGCCCGACATTCGGCGCGCCGCGCAGCATTTCGGCCGCCGTCCCGAGGATAATCCCGGTCGGCTCGAGCGCTGGGATTTCCGGGGAGCGACCGTGCTCATCGACTATGCGCACAATCCGCACGGCCTGGAGCAGCTGCTCGCTGCGGCTCGGTCTCTTCATGCGGGGCGCATGTCGTTGCTGCTGGGGCAGGCCGGCAATCGGGACGACCAGGCGATCGCCGAGCTCGCCCGCACGGCCGCCCGCTTCGACCCCGACCGCGTGATGATCAAGGAACTGCCTCTCATGCTGCGGGGTCGCTCGCTCGGCGAGGTGCCCACGCTCCTCGAGAGCGCCCTCTTGGCCGCCGGCGTTCCCGGCGATCGCATCGAACGGCAGGCCGACGAAGAGAGCGCAGCCCGGGCCCTGCTGGAGGCGGCAGGGCCCGGCCTCGTGATCGTGCTGCCGATTCATACCCGCGAAGTTCGCGAGCGCCTGCATGCCGCTCTGGCGGCCGAAGGAGCGTCCGCCTGGGGGGCGACCACCGGGGGCTCCACCGCCGAATCGGGCCATGAGGACTCGAATCACATCCCCGGCCAATAGCTTGCAAATTCGGCCAACAAAAGCTCACGAGATGACCTCCGTCACGCCACCTGAGACAACCCCATGATCAGATTGGCTATACGAGGATGCTGCGATGCAGTGCTAGGTGGCGGGTATGCGCCTTTCTAGAAAATGGGCCTTGATGGGGCTGTTGGCATGGACTGCCACCACGACTGTGGGGGCGGCAGATCTGTCCTTTTCTGATCGAATCGAGATGCTCGATTGGTCGGATCCCGCGCGCGCGGAGAAAATCATCGACTCGCCGTCCCTCGCGAAAGGGCGCGCCTCCGAAGTGCAGTTCCTGGAGGTCCGCGCGATGGTCTACGCCGACACCCGCCGTGATGCGGATGTCGATGCGACGATTGCACGGTTGAAGGCGATCGCGGAGGACGGGGATCAGTCGGCCGTTCTGGCCGAGCATTACGTGCGCGCCTATTCCCACTACGAGCACGCGCAATCCGCGGCGGCTCGCGAGGAACTCAACCAGATCGACATGACGGCCATCGACTCCGACGCGGAGCGCTATCGTGTGTCGATACTTCGGGGCAATACCTTGCGGACCCTGGGACAGGCTGAGGCGGCACTGCCGTTTCTCGAAGAGTCCCTGGACCTGGCCCGCGACATGCACGACGATCAGCGCAGCATCCATGCGATGCTCTGGCTCACGCTCATCTACACAGATACCGGCAACTACGATCGCGCGTCCGACCAGCTCGAGAGCGCGCGACGCCTGGCGTCCGCGATCGGCGATGAGGCGGCGCTGACCGAGGTGGAAGTGCGCGCATCGGACATCGCGGACCGTCAGGGTGACCGGCCGGCGGAGCGGCGCGCCAGTCTTGCGGCGCTCGAGCATGCCACGCGCTCGGACAGCACCAAGTGGCTCGCACATGCCTACCTGAATCTCGGCGATTCCTATCTCAAGACGCGCGACTACGCCGAGTCTCTCAAGTACTCGAAACAGTCGCTGCCATTGGTGTCCCAGATGCGCGGCAGCGGCGACGAGAGCATCGTGCTGTTCAACGAGGGATTGGCATACATCGGTCTCGGCAACATCAAGGAGGGTGAGAAGCTCGCCGAAGCCTCGATAGACAACGCGGTCAAGGGCGACAATCTCCTCGACGCCAAGGAGGATCTGCGCGAGTACGCCGACGCGCTCGAACACGCAGGCTATCTGATGATGGCGATTCAGGCCTATCATCAATACGATGCAGTGGGCGAGAAAATCATGACCGGCACGCGCCAACGCGCATTCCTCGAGCTCTCGGCCAAGTTCGACGACGAGAGGCGCGCCCGCGAGCTCGAGCTGCTGCGGCGGGACAACGCACTCAAAGCCTCGGAAATGCGTGGCCAACGGCTGAAACAACAACTGATCATGGCAGCGGCGGGCTTCGTGACCTTCATCTGTGCGGCGCTCGCCTGGGCGTTCGCACGCGTGCGGCGCGCGAACGATCGTCTGCGCTTCAACAGCGAACGCGATGCATTGACGGGCCTGCGCAATCGCCGTTATTTTAACGAGCACGTACTGAGCGTCGACGGCGGCCGGCCGGTCGGAGGTTGCGTGCTGCTCGCGGATCTGGACCATTTCAAGCGGATCAACGATACGTTGGGACATCCGGCCGGAGACGCCGTGCTCGCCACCGTGAGCCACCGTCTGTCCGCGGCGTTGCGCGAGACCGATAAGCTGGTGCGCTGGGGCGGTGAGGAATTCCTGGCCGTGCTCGATCCGATCACGCCCGAACAGGCGGACCGGACGGTCGAGAGGCTCCTTCAGGCGGTGCGCCGCGATCCGGTGCTCTGGAACGGCCAGGCCATCCGGTGCACGATTTCGATCGGCTACGCGTGCTTTCCGATGCCGGGGGCGGATACGGAGATCTCGCTCGACAGCGCGATCAGCCTCACCGACAAGGCGCTTTACGAGGCGAAGCGCCGCGGCCGGAATCGCGCCTGCTTGATCAGTGCGGTGGTCGCGCAGGACAAGGATGATTTGACCGTGATCTGCGAGGAGTTCGAGTCCGCCGCGGCCGACGAGCGGGTCCGGCTGGTGGACATGGGCGCCGCCGCCTGATGTCGCCGGCGCGCGCGCGCGACCCGATTCCGTTGTCGGCGTGGCAGCCGACCGTGTCCGGCAACGCCACCCTCGAGGTGTCCGTCGTTCCCTCCGGAAAGACCTCGGCGCTACGTCTCAATTTCGATTTCAAGGGCGGCAAGGGGTTTGCGGTCGCGAGGCGCAGCTGCCCCCGCCCCATGCCGAACGAGTACGCCGTGCACCTGCGCGTGCGCGGACACGGGCCGCCCAATGATCTCGAGATAAAGCTGCTCGACGCCACGGGCCGCAACGTTTGGCGTCACGTCGCCAAAAACCAGAGTCCACCCGCACGCTGGCGACGGTGGACCATCGAGAGCCGCGAGATCGAGTTTGCCTGGGGTCCCGCGAGCGGCAGTGCGCTCACGGAACTGGGATTCGTCGAAATCGCCATCGTGGCCGGTGAGGGTGGCCGCGGCTCGCTCTGGATCGCGGATCTCGAGATCGAGGATTTGACACCGGACCGGGCGCCGACGGCGAGCGCTTCCAGCGAGCGGCCCGGATTTGGGGCCGATGCGGCGCTTACCGGGCAGGGCTGGAAACCCGATCCCGGCGATCGGCGGCCTTGGATCGTGGTCGATTGCGCCCTGCCGCGCCGGATCGGCGGCCTCATCATCGACTGGCCTGACGGCGCGCCGTCCACGGGATTCCGAATTTGCGCATCGAACACCAGCAAGCGGTGGGAAGTCGTGCACGTCGCCGCGCAGGCGGGAGGTGCGCGCAGCTACGTATATCTACCGGACCTCAAGACGCGATTCCTGCGCCTGGAGCTGTCGAGTCCTTGCGCAGGTGCGACACTGCGCGTTCAACCGTTCGAGTTCTCGCGCTCCATCGAGGCGTTTTGGTATGCGGTCGCGAAAGGCGAGGAGCGAGGTTGGCATCCGCGCTGGTTGCATCGCGAGCAAAGCGAATGGACGCCGATCGGCCGATCGAACGGAACCGAGTGCGCGCTGATGAACAGCGATGGCATGGTGGAAGTGGCCGAAGCGTCGTTCTCGCTCGAGCCCATGTTGCGAATCGGTCCGAGGCTTTTCACCTGGGCGGATTTCGAGCCGTGCCCCGCGCTCGAGGATCGCTGGGTGCCCGTCCCCGCGGTGCTGTGGGAGACCGAACAATGGCGCCTCACCGTGATCGCGCAAGCCGCCGAGGATGGCGAGGTGCGGGTGCGCTATCGCGTCGACAACAGAACCGGGGCGCCGTTGGAGGCAGCCCTGTACGTCATTGTGCGTCCGTTCCAGGTCACGCCTCCCTGGCAAAGTTTTCGCGATGTGGGCGGGGTCAGCCGCGTTCACGATCTTGAATGGCAAGAGGGGGTGCTGCGGGTGAACAGAAGCCTCGCCGTGAGGGCCGATGGGAGCGTCCGCTTCGGCGCACTGTCGTTCGACGACGGATTCGTCGCCTCGAGGCTTCGCGTCGGCGCACTGCCGACGGCCGGGTCGATACGCGACGACTTCGGCTTTGCGACGGGCGCATTCGAATTCGACCTCGCATTGCAGCCGGGCGCCTCCTGCGATCGGACCCTGCGCTCGCGGCCCGCCGCACAGGCCAGCCCGGCGGGCGTGCCGGCATTCGACTGGAAGTCGCGGATGCGCACGGATCAGTGGTCGGGGAGCGGTTGGGCGGGCGAGGCCATCGACGCGGCGCTCACTGCGACGGCGCATATCTTGATCACCCGATCGGGGCCCGCGCTGCAGCCGGGTCCGAGGCGATATACGCGCTCGTGGATTCGAGATGGGGCCATGATGAGCGCGGCGCTGCTTCGAATGGGACATGCACGCGAGGTGCTCGAGTTCATCCGCTGGTACGCGCCGCATCAGCGCGACGATGGCTTCGTACCGTGCTGCGTGGACCGGGAGGGCCCCGATTGGCTGGTGGAGCACGACAGCCACGGTCAGCTTCTCGCATTGATCGCCGATTATTACCGGTTCACCGGTGATCGGCAGTTTCTCGACGAGGCGTGGCCTTTCATCCAGAAGGCGGTGCAGTGCATTGACGGCCTCTTGGAAGGCGACGGGCTGCTGCCGATTTCCGTGAGCCACGAAGGCTATCTCGCGCAGCCGGTTCATTCGTACTGGGACGACTTTTGGGCGCTTCGCGGCCTCACCGACGCGGCAGACCTCGCTCGAATTCTCGCGGCGGATGGCGGACGTGTGGACGCCCGGCGCGCCGATGATCTCGCGCGGCGCTCGCAGATGCTCGCCGAGCGGGTGGGGACGGGATTGTTCGCCTCGGTCGCGGCGACCCGCGCGGCCCACAACCTCGACTTTGTTCCCGGTAGCGTCGAGTGGGCGGATTTCGATCCCACGGCCACCGCGAATGCAATTTACCTGTTGGATGTACCGCAAGGTCTCGATCGAGCGGCCGTCGAGCGTACCTTCGACAAGTATCTTGCGGATTGGCGCTCCAAGCGCTCCGATGACGCAACCTCGCCCAACTACACTCCCTACGAGATCCGCATCATCGGAGCGCTGGTCCGGCTCGGGCACCGCAGCGCGGCGCTCGAATTGTTGCGCTTCTTCCTGGCCGACAGGCGTCCGCGGGCCTGGAATCAATGGCCGGAAATCGCGTGGCGCGATCGCAAGGCGCCCGCGCACGTCGGCGATCTCCCGCACACCTGGATTTCTGCCGAGTACGTTCTCGCGATTCGGAGCCTGTTCGCTTACGAGCGGGAAGCCGACCGCGCGCTGGTATTGGCGGCGGGAGTGGCACCGGAATGGATCGAGGGCGACGGCGTGCATGTGCGTGCGATGCCGACACTTTATGGCGCGCTCAGCTATACCGTGCGGCGGATCGACGCTCGCACGGTGCGCTTCGATATTGCCTCCGGCGTGGACTGCCGGATCATCGTGAAGCCACCGCTCGCAGCTGCGCTGCGCGAGGCGAGAGTCGGCGGAGCGCCGGCGCGGATCGACGGCGACTCGGTGGCCGTGCCTTCGACTCCCGCCGAGGTTCTCTGCATCGCGTACTGAGGACTGGTATCCTGGTCCATCGATGTGTGGCGAGGCGCCCGGCACCGTGACTGATCGCTCTTCCAACGTCCCCCGCTCCGATTCGGAGGCCGACACGGCGCCGACCGGCCTCACGGCCCAGGTCCGCATGCTGACGCGCGCGATCTTTGCCTCACGCGCCGGCAAGCCGCTCATGGTGCTGATGATCGTGACCGTGCTCATCGTGGCTGCCACATCGTACGGCCAAATCCGCCTCAATCGCTGGAACAAGCCCTTCTTCGACGCTCTATCACGACGCGATTTGCGCGAGTTTCTCTACCAGCTCGGTGTTTTTTTTCTGATCGCCTGCTGCCTGCTGATCTTGAATGTCGTGCAGCGTTGGCTCAACGAGACCCTCGAGTTGAAGCTCCGCGAAGGATTGGTGCACAGTCTGATCGACGATTGGATGAAGCCGCGGCGCGCATTCTGGCTGGCGAACGCCGGAGCGATCGGTGTCAACCCGGACCAGCGGATGCACGAAGATGCGCGCCATCTCACGCAGCTGTCCGCCGATCTGGGAATCGGACTGCTTCAGTCGTCGATCCTGTTCGGCACGTTTGCAGGCGTCCTGTGGGGGCTGTCGAGCGCATTCAGCTTCCGCATTGGAGATCAGGATTACGCCATTCCCGGCTTCATGGTCTGGGCAGCCATCATCTATGCGAGCGCCGGTTCGTTGATGAGCTACTGGGTGGGCCGGGGGCTGGTGAATCGCAACGCCGAGCGGTACGCGCGTGAGGCGGATTTTCGCTTCTCGCTGGTCCGGGCAAACGAGCACGTGGATGCCATCGCGCTGGCACAGGGCGAAGGGGATGAAAAGCGCCGCATGGAGCGCAACCTGGGCGACGTGCTCGCCGCCACCCGCCGCATCATCTGGGGTCATACCCATCTCACCTGGGTGACCGCCGGCTTCGGCTGGATCACGAACGTCGCTCCGATCCTGGTGGCGGCGCCGCTGTACTTCATGGGCAAGATTTCGTTCGGCGGTTTGATGATGGCGGCCGGCGCGTTCACGCAGGCGCAGTCCTCGCTCCGCTGGTTCATCGACAACTTCAGCTCGATCGCCGATTGGCGCGCCACGTTGTTCCGCGTCGCAACCTTCCGTCATGCGCTCGTGTCGCTGCACGAGCCGCAAGGTTTCGAAAGCCGGATCACCTATACGGAAGGCGAGCCCGGGGTCATCGCGATCTCCAATCTGGAAATCGTTTCGGAGGCCAATGCCGACCGGCTCAAGGAGACGCAAGCGGTGATCGGTGCGGGCGCACGCGTGCTCATTCTGGGCGCACCGGGAACCGGCAAGACGCAGTTGTTCCGGGCGCTCGCGGGGCTTTGGCCGTGGGGCTCCGGAGAAATCACGCGCCCGCGCGGGGAACAGATCTTTTACCTGCCGCGCGGCACGCCGTATCTTCCGCGCGGCACGCTGCGCGAGGTGCTCGCCTATCCATTGAAGCCGGAGAGCTTCAGCGGCAACTCCTACACGCGGGCGCTCTACCGGCTGGGCGTGGAGCGGTTGGCGCTGATGCTCGATGAGACCCATCGGTGGGATCGGGTGCTGAGTCAGGACGAGCAGCTGTGCCTGGTGTTCGCGCGCATCCTGATTCAGTCGCCGCCCTGGGTGCTGATCGACGGCACGTTCGGGTCGCTCGACGATGACGTGCTCGAGATCATCTCGAGCGTGTTCGACGGGGAATTGAAGGACACGGGTGTCATTCACATCGGCGGCCTA
>Ga0187863_10000295_pt1 | contig 43877 bp, 38 predicted proteins | sample June2016WEW_11_1_FD_132975 | JGI IMG/M metagenome (GOLD analysis project Ga0187863, IMG submission 132975) | Peatland microbial communities from SPRUCE experiment site at the Marcell Experimental Forest, Minnesota, USA - June2016WEW_11_10 | ecosystem: Environmental > Terrestrial > Soil >...
GTCGGTGCTGATGAGTGCATGAAGGAAGGCAGCCCGCTCAGCCCAATCCCAGACCGTGACTACGACGTTCCGCTCGGTCCCCTGCGGGCGTGGCGGCACCGAAGGCAGCTCGCCTTGAGCGATGCGGTCAACCCAATCGGCAAAAAGTGCGAGCCCCTGGTCGGGTCCAAGCTGGCTCAACATGCGGGTCATGTGCCGGCCCAACTGGCCGGAACCGATAAAACGCTCCCATGCCTGGGCGCTCGTTCCAAACTTACCCAAGCTCGCAGGAATCTCACGGGTGGGCTTGTTGCCAAGCTGATGGCACCCCCAGCAGTTCTTCACAGAATAGAGCCATTCGGCTTGTGTCGGGATGACCACGGGAGGGGAGGAGGCGATGGTCATGGGAAAGGCGCTCTTGGGCGGCACGTTCAGCAAGGAAACCCAATAACTTGCCGGATAGTATTGCGCTGCGGCGCGCGGATTGGGAGCGACAGCCGCCGCCAACGCCAATGTTGTGCCGGGCATTGCATCGACCGGCTGCGAGTCCACCAAACCGTAGCCGCGCACCCACACTTTGTAATTTGCTTCGGGTAGATCGGGCAACAGGTATTGTCCCCGATCGTTGGTGACCACGATTTTGCGGAACCTGGTTCCCAAATCTGCGGTTTCCGCGATCACCCAAACTCCCGCTTCCGGGCCGTTTGAACTGGTGACAACACCCCCGATATCGTCCGCGTTGGAGGAAACCGAGCGCCCCTCGGGCTGCCGTGCCCCGCTCGGACGTGCTTCCATACAAACGACTACTGTTCCCACGAGAATGCCGCAGAGAGCAAACAGCCATCTGATCGCCCTCCCAGCCGCTTGCATCGGTGAGGGTTCCGCTCGAGTCAGAACGGTTTTTTCCAAGGGCGTCATTAGCTTGCAGCAGCTCCCGAAGATAAGGTCGCCGGAGATGTGAGATGCTTCGAGCCAACTGCGGTACCACTACTTCTTCAGGCCAAACGCATAGACTCTTCCGTCCCAGGTCGAGACGTAGACCTTGCCACCAGCCACGACGGGCTCGCTGAAATGCGTCCAGCTATCAATCAACTTCTCGCTTGAAAATAACTGCTGCCCGGTTTGGGCATCGAGAGCATACAGAATCGCGTTGGTGGCGGGAACGCTCCCGAGTTTTCCGGCCGTGCGAGACTCCGTGGTGTTTTTCCCGGTTTGGAGCGCGTATACCACGCCGTTTGCGACGACCGGCGGGTCCGGTGAGTGCATGTCGCGCGAGATCCACGCAGGAAACAGCGTCGGCGTGTTCTTCGCCGGATCGAGGCGAACTTCAAATGCCATAATGCTGCCCCGTTCGGCGTTTCCGTAGGTGTATTGGAATTGCGGCGCGCCTTTGGACCGAGGACCGGCCATGGGCATTAAGAGCCACCGCCGTCCTTGTCCGTCCTGCCAGGTGGCCATCGCTCCCCACACGCCCCGGTTGTCGTGAAAGGCTTCATCGTTGCCCCAGCGGGGAGACTGGTAGAGCGGTGTGTGATGGTCGGCCCCTCCGAGGTTATCAGCGTCCAACAGATAAATCGCCGATTCCTTACCAGCAGATGCAACCAGCGTCCATTTCTGAAATGGGAAGATCGCCGGATTGGCCGAAGCCAGGTCCAGGTCCTTCTCCTCGAGATATTTCCAGTTCGCCGGAGTGTAGGAGTCCAGAAGATGGAAGTTTCTAAGGGTCAGCACCATTACACTGTGGGCAAACGCCCCAGAAGCAGGATCGTAGGGACCGTCGGCGGTTTGCGCGTAAATGCCCTTCGGTCCAAGAACCAAGCCGCCGCGCCCCCAGGCGCCTGCCGGTCTTCCGCCGCTTGTGTAATACTCAACGGCACGGGGCGCCGGATCCTTCAAATCCACTGCGATAAAGTGGGCCATCGCGCCGCCACAGCCCCGACCCGTGGATGAATAGATAACGCCACCGATCAAATTCAGGCTCCAGTTGCGCGAGAATGGACTGGTGAAATGGGCGGCGGGCATGCGCTCCTCGCCATCGGCCAGGCTGAGGCCCCGAAGGTTACCGTCGCTTGTCGACACATAAATGACCCCTGCCTCTTTATCGATCACGGGAGTGGCATTTTGAGTGTTCGAGCACTGATAGTTGGTGGCTTGCTTGGGAATTAAGGTGTTCGGAAAGCGCTTCTGCCAGGCGACTTCCCCTGTTTCCGAATCGATCGCGTAAACGGTGTTGTCGCTCCCCACCACGAATACGCGCGTAGTTGATCCCCGCGAGCCTTGGACCGTGGCAACCAGAGGAGCCGTCAGGGTGGAGAGAACGAGCTCGCTCGGGGCAGTGGACAGCTGGGATTTCCACTTCAGTTCGAGATGGGAAACATTGTCCTTGTTGAGCGCAGTCTCTGACTGGTTCCAGCCGCTGCGTTGCTGATCGTAGCCCCACGTCAACCATTCGCTTTGCGCGGCCGCAAACCCGGGCGCAAGACAGAACAACGAACCAAGAGCAAAACAAAGAGCTTGGCTCTGCGTTTTTGGAGCCAGTGGCCTCATTTGGCGAGGGGATCGGGGCGAAGTTGAAAGTGGACGGCATAGGGCCGTGTGCCCCAGCCCCCTTCGGTGTGCCATACCACACGGCTGGCGACCGCCGACCATAGCCCGCGGCCCTTCCAGCCACCATTGGGATCGTCGATGCGGCCGTCCAGGCTCCGCGTGTAGAAACCCATCGGGTAAGGCACCCGCATCACGATCCACCTCTTGGCGGCAGGCAGGTAGGCGAGCAGAGAATCGGAACCTGTGCCGGTCACAAGGGGCACATCATTGCCCAAACCGAGAGTGCTCGCGCGGTCGACCCAGTCGTTATAGGAATAGTCGGCGCTCACATCGGTCCCTTGGAAAGCGGGGCCAGGAACCGGATATAGAGTCCAGCCCTCAGGGCAGTGCTGGCCTGTTGCCGTCGGGCCGTTCAGCACTTTGCATTTGCGCCGGTCGAAGCTGGCGAGCTTGCCGCTGCCGGTAAGGCTCACCCAAACGACACCCTTGGAATCCACGTCGATCCCCTGGGGCCCATAAGCCCTCTGGTCCTGAACGCTAAAGGGCGGCTCATATACCTCCGCCTTGCAAGTCTGTGGTGGGTTGGCACCCAGCTCCATGCGGATGATTCTGCCAGGGATGAGGTCGGTCGTGTGATACCACACGCTGTCATCGACCGGATTGACGGCGATGATGTAGCCGGTCGCCACGCTGCCAGCGCTTGAGGCCGCATAGGCACCGGTTGGACTGGCCAGCATGCGATCCAGTTTCGGGTCGGGTGGTTGCTCATTTTCGACGGTATAGGCGCCGATCTTGCCATCCCCGTTGTAGTCAAGAATCGCCGGGCACCAGCCTTGCGATTTCTCCGCGTCGTGCGTTTGGTCCCAGACCCGCGTCTTGATCCAGCCCAGTCCGTTGACGCCGCGGGCGCTCATATAGAGAGTTTCGTCCTTGTCGTACCCAATCGCCGTGTGGGACGCTCCAAAGCACGTGTCGATGAGCGTGAAACTGCTGGTCTGGGGATCGTAATAGGCCGCGCCTGCATCGCGATTCCGCATCCCTTTCAACGGAACCGGATTCATCGGGTAATACTTGGCGAATTTGTTGTCGGAACCTTTCAGGCAGTAGGAGGGAACGTCTAGCCTGGTCTGCACGTTGAACCAAGTGCGCCCCTTGCTGTCCATCATTCCCGGACCCGCGTTCACCTGGTCGTTGCGCACGTTGGACAGCTCCTTGCCCCAGAAAGGCGAGGGGTATTCGATGGGACCCTGCGGTTCCATGGCGGGCAGGTTTCTTCGCCAGCTTTCGTCGCGCAAAGGCACCTTGGCCACCTGCGCGGTGTTCTCGGTTGGATCTACGATGCTGATCAATCCCTCTCCCCAATCCACGATGTAGAGGTGGCCGTAGGCATTTGCCGTGGGCTTCCGCTTATCGGTGCTAATCAGATCGTGCGGAAACGCAGTTCGGTCCGCGAAGTCCCACGAAGTAAGCACGAGATTGCGTTCGATGCCCTGCGGCCGTGGGGGTGTGGGCGGCACTTCCCCTTTTTTAATGCGGTCGGCCCAATCGGTCCACAGCGCCATGGCGGTCGGATTGGTTTGCCCCAAAGCCACTGCGTTATGCAGGAGCCGGGTTCCCTGTCCTACCGCGAGTTTCCGCTCCCAAGCCGCTGCGGTCGTCTGAAACGTTCCGAGTTCGGGCTCGATCTCGCGGGTGGCCTTATTGCCCATTTGATGGCACACCTGACAGCCTCTGCGGAGCCCCCAGATCCAAGCAGCCTGACTTTCGATGGTCCGGCCGGTGCGCAAGTAACTAAAATTGCCTTCGCCGGGAATCGTCATCGGAAAAGCATCCTTGGCCGGGACCCTCAGCATGGAGTACCAATAATTCCCGGGGTAATATTGCGCCGCATCCTGGGGGCTTGGAGCCACGACTGCCGTCAGCGCCAGCGCCTTGCCAGGCGCCGCGTCCACCGGCTTTGAATCCACCAAGCCGTAGCCGCGCACCCAAATCTTGTAGTTGGCTTTGGGCAATTGCGGGATAAGATAGCGCCCCTGATCGTCGGTAACCACGATCTTGCGGAACGTGGTCTGGAAATCGTTGGTTTCCGCAATGACCCAAACGCCCGCTTCCGGGCCATTGGCACTGGTCACCACCCCGCCGATGTTATCGGCATCGACCGCCACGCGACTTGCCTCCGCCTGCACCTGTGCGCGGACGCCGCTCGGACTAGGACGCGCCTCCAGACCAACAACGGCCATGCCCGCGACAATAGCCACGATGCCCCATGCGCCTGACATCCATCCGATCGACCGCCACGTTCCGGCTTTCATTGTCGCTTCTCCCTTTACTGTCGGTTTGGATTGAGCTTCGTTTGTCCGCTCAAAGCGACGCTACGGTCGGGCGGCTTGACGATTCACAATGAGGCGTTTTGGCTCTTCACAGCACAGGGCCCTAAATCCCACCTTCGTGCCTCCTTATATCACACATCCAGTTCAAACTGAATCTCGCTGGCGCCCCGGCCGCCCCGATTCAGGGGCCGAAAATGCGCTGGATCGATCGATTTTGGCATGCTCCTTCGGTCAGGAAGCCGGGTGGTGCGGGAGCACCGTTGGCCACATTAGAACGGAGCGAAGATTCAGACCGAGACTGCCCGTGGGTCCCCGGGTTCGGCAGATACCCGACTGTCAGGCAGAAATGCGGGCCTTCAGCTTCACGCGACCATCCTGGATCGTGACGCTGTATTCGACCTCGCTGCCACCTTTATCTTTTAATTCCTGCGTTTTCTTGCGGATGAACCTCTCGAAGGAGGGGAGGGTCGGCGCGGCGGCGCTTTCACCGGACTCATTGTGTGCTTCGATAAGCTTCTGATAGAGCTGCGAAATTTTCGCTTTCTCGCTCTCTGAATCCGAAAAGGACAGCGCAAAACAGGCAACCTCCTGTTGCCGTGCGGCTCGAATCGTGGCGTTAGGTGCTCGGCCAGACACGGTTTGCCTGGAAACATCGGCCTGCGCTCGCAGGCTCGCTTCGCGTGTGCGGGCTGCTTCGATCGCCTTGGCGGCCGCCCCAAAGTGATGCTGCGAAGTGCCGCCTTCTTTCTGGATGCTCTTCTTCCGCCACATGTCGACGTACTTGGCGTAGGTCTGCGCGAGATTATTGAAGCGGAATCGTTGCCCGAAACTCAATTCGGCGCTTCGTTCGTTGTAGCGGCGCATCAGGCTTTCCAGGCGCCACTGCGTGTCCGCAGGAGGCCGCTGGCGCCCGCCGCCAAAGTACTGCTCGTACTCGATCTTCAGCCTGCGGATATCCTTTTCGATTTGGCCTAAGTCTTCGTCGACAGTCGCCATAACGGGCCACCTTGAGCTGGTTTCAGCCTACGGGGCGACAGCATGCGACGTCAACTTGCGCGTTCCCGGGCTTGTCGCAAAGGGAAAGCCCCTGTTGGCCTGAGGGTAGCTCCTGTGCTCCAATAGGTCGCGATGACATCTCCTGCCGATTCAGCCGCGGGCATTTCGCGGGACGTCTCCGCCTGCTTGCGGGCTATTCCATCGGTCGGCGATCTGCTGGGCCAAGCATCGATCGCTGCGCTGCTGGAAGAAGCTGGGCGCGGGATCGTCACGCAAGCGGCGCGAAACGTTCTGGAAGAGCTGCGCGCGGAGCTGAAAATCGCCGCCAGCAGCCCGATCGGAATGGACGCGATCGCCGCTCGGGTTGCCGCCACGGTCCAATCACAGGTCGCGCCGTCGCTCCGTCGCGTGATCAATGCAACGGGAGTGATCCTGCACACCAACCTTGGCCGCGCCCCGCTTTGCTCGGCTGCGGTTGCCGAAATCGCCAAGACAGCCGCGCGCTATTCGAATCTTGAATACGACACCAGGCGAGGCGAACGCGGGAAACGCGACGTGCACACGGCACGGCTCCTTGCGGATCTGACAGGCGCGGAAGCCGCGATCGTGGTGAACAACAACGCCGCCGCCGTATTCCTGGTGCTGACCGCCCTCGCAAAAGGAAACGAGGTCGTTGTCTCACGAGGGGAGCTGATCGAGATTGGCGACGGATTTCGTATCCCGGACATCATGTCTGAGAGTGGCGCGGTTGTTCGCGAGGTTGGCACCACCAACCGGACCCGCCTGCGCGATTACGAGCGTGCCATCAACGAACGCACCCGGTTGCTTTTGCGCGTGCACCCTTCGAACTTCCGGATTACGGGATTTACCGAGCGGCCCTCGCTCGAAGAGATGGTCGCACTTGGCCGCCGCACGCAAATTCCCGTCTACGAGGACCTTGGATCGGGCTGCCTGGCCGATCTCACTGTCAGCGGTATCGAGGAACCCGTTGTGCGAGCCAGCTGTGCGGCAGCAGCGTCGGTTGTCTCCTTCAGCGCAGACAAACTGCTCGGAGGACCGCAGGCGGGGATCATCGCGGGGCAGAAGGAGATTATCGAGCGCATCCGGCGCAACCCGCTGTTTCGCGTGCTACGAGTTGACAAACTCACGATTGCGGCCCTGGAAGTTACGCTGAAGGCACATCAAAGAGGCGCGCTCGACGAAATTCCCACACTGCGCATGATTCAGATGCCGGCCGGCGAGATTGGCCGCCGTGCCGCTCTGTTTGTCGAGCGGCTGCAGGCTTCCCTGGCAGGGGAGGCCACTGTCGAAGTGCGCGAGGGATTTTCGGTCATCGGCGGAGGATCAACACCCGATCAGCAGTTGCCGACATATCTTATTTCGATTGCAAGTCCGCGCTATTCTCCCGCCACAATCAAACGTCGCCTTCGCAATCCCCAGGAAGGAACGCCTGTGGTCGCGCGCATCGAGGATGATCGATTCGTCCTTGATCTGCGCACGGTGTTCCTCGATGAAGAAGCCCCGCTGGGCTCGGCGCTCGTGGCTGCGCTAGAGGAGTGATCGCGCTCGCCACACGCCCGGCGCCTGCGGTCTCCGCGTTCATCCGCGAACTTGCAGAAACGGCCACTAAACCTTAGTCTATCGCCGTGATCACTCCCGAATTTCTCGTCCTGGGCCTCATTTGGTACATCGTTTTTCTTTTCTCGACCACCTGCCACGAAGGGGCGCATTCCCTGGCCGCTCGTCTCGGCGGCGATCCCACTGCGTTCCAGGCAGGACAAGCATCTCTGAACCCGCTGCCACACATCCGCCGCGAGCCGGTGGGACTTCTGGTTGTCCCGATCCTTTCCTACCTTGCCGCTCATTGGATGATCGGATGGGCTAGCGCGCCCTTTAATCCCGCTTGGCAGCAGCGCTACCCGCGCCGCGCTGCCTGGATGGCCTTGGCGGGTCCGGGTGCAAACTTCGTTCTTGTGGCCGTGGCGGCACTATCGATCCGCATCGGCACCGCTTGGGGATTTTTCCGCATGCCGAGTTCGATCGGCTTTACCCACGTCACCGAGGCCGCCGTCCCCGGCATCGCAGGGTTAGCCGCCACGTTTCTCAGCATTCTCTTCGTGCTCAACCTCTTGCTCGGGACGTTCAATCTTCTGCCGGTCCCGCCCCTCGACGGAAATACCGCGATAACGGTATTTATGAGCGACCGGGCAGCCCTGCGGTTCATCTCCTGGACGAGGAGCCAGGGATTGGGCATGGCGGGATTGCTACTGGCCTGGGTGCTCTACGATCGAATCTTCGGCTCCATCTTTCGCGTCGCTCTTGCCGCTCTCTACCCTGGCTCGCATTGGGGTTGATCTGGCACCTCTCGCATCGGCCGCTGCATCCTGGCTCAAGCGCACACAGATGCAACAGAACAGAACATTGTGCCGCGTAAGGCCTAACCCAGCTGAACGTCTCAAGTTCTTCCCATTGCATCGCGACAAATCGCTGCTGTTGAAAAGGCTGCTGCATCCATCGCCTTGGAGGGGACGATGGATTGGATAACAAGGGAGACTGTCTACCCTGGGGAGGTTTCAGGCGTCAAGACGCCTCGGAGAGGTTCTTTGCCGAAGAAGACCACGCTTGATTGACGAGGAGGCGAGCAAACCTAAATCGGTCTTGGGGTCAGCGTGCGCGAGGGTGCTGCACAAGCCTAGTCCCGTCTCGCGCGAGAGCGGTTTCCTAACGTCGCCGGCAACCAGCCCTGGCGGCGCGCAGTTTGACCGAGCGAACCGCGCGCTGCCCCCACCGGCTACCGCAAGCCGCCGCTAAAGAAGCCAACTCGAACATCAACGCCCGCGCTTTAGTTTCCGCTGCTGGGATAGGACGCGTTATGCAGCAAAGACGCCGGCAACGAAACGGCCGAATCCATGCGCACCAGCATTCCCGTCTGTGCGGGAAGCTCTACGTCCTTGCCCTTCTTCGCGACGACGTAAGCGGTACCGCCTATGAACCCAATCAACGTTCCGCGCACGACGCGGCTGAAGATGAGTCCTGCCGTGGATCCGCCCGCCGTTCCGATCGCAACATCCTCAACGTCGGTCTTCACGTCGTGTCGCTCCTCCACTACGACGCCTTCCACCGTGGAGAGATCTTTGCGTTGCTTGCCCGGGTCTGCGCCTGCGTTGTAGATCGATAGAATACTCATGCGCGCCGGGAAGATGCGGCTCTCGACTTCCACGGAATTAAAGACCAGGTTCATCGAAGCTCCACCGCGGAACATCGATACCCACTTGGGACGCTGCACGCTGCTTACGGTGCCGTGAACCTTGGCCCCCGCGGGCAGGATGATCTGGTTGCCGATGAAAACCGGCTCGGCGATGACGGCGGTAAAGGGATCGCCATTGTGAGCTACCGTAGTGCTCAGGCCGTTTGAAAGCGTAACGCGAACCTGCGTGCCGGGAATTACAGACTGGGACTGATTAGCCTGGGCGTGAATCGCCGGGGTCGCAAATAGGACCAGCAACGCCGCAGTGCCAAGAGTTCGAGTTGCAAAGCTCTTCATTGAATCCTCCTGTGTCGTGAGCGGAACGCATTGCGCCCGCGAAAAATTGGGGGGTTAGAACCTGCACGAAGATTTCATTTCGCGAAGGTGTGGGGAGCAGAACCTCTGGCCGAACGCAAGATGGCCGAGCAAAGCTCCCGACGCCCCCGTGACGGGGGGGTACCGCTGGCGCAGCGGTGAGAGCGCGGAGGACGCGCCCGAGCGATACGATACATCATCGAGAGAAGTTGCAACACGGAAAAAACGAAAAGCGTTCGTAAACGGCATACGGTGATTCCAAGAGTGGGAGCGCAGACGCCCGAGCCGTTTGGATTACGATCCTAAAAATCGCACATTACTTGAATCTGCGGGTGCCCGATCCTTCCTAGACCAAAGAGTCGGGCACCCGAACAAGCGTCACACGCTATTTAGCGGGTCGGGCGGCCCTTGGCTGCGGCGGCAGCCATAGCCGCGGGCTTTTCGGCCTCGGCTGCGGGCTTTTTGGTTTCTTCCTGTCCGTTTGTGGATACAAGACCCAGGGATTTGCGCAATTCGTGGTCGATTTTGCCGCGAATATCCTCGTGCTCTTTCAGGAAGATACGGGCATTTTCGCGGCCCTGGCCGAGGCGTTCGCCCTTGTAGGAGATCCAGGTGCCGGATTTCTCGACGATTCCCTTCATGACCCCCAGATCCAGCAAATCGCCCTCGCGGGAGACGCCTTCGCCATAAATAATGTCGAATTCCGCTTCACGGAAGGGCGCAGCGACCTTGTTTTTGACGACTTTGGCGCGTGTGCGCGAACCGATGACCCGGTCGCCTTCCTTGATTGACTGGATACGCCGGATATCGACGCGGATGGAGGCATAAAACTTGAGGGCGCGGCCGCCGGTGGTGGTTTCCGGGTTGCCGAACATGACGCCGATCTTCTCGCGGATCTGGTTGATGAAGATCAGGCAGGTCCTCGATTTGGAGACGATCGCCGTCAGTTTGCGCAGCGCCTGCGACATCAGGCGCGCCTGGAGGCCCATCTGAGGCTCGCCCATTTCGCCTTCAAGTTCAGCCTTGGGCACCAGCGCTGCCACCGAGTCCACCACAACCACGTCGACGGCATTCGAGCGAATTAGAGCCTCGGCGATTTCAAGCGCCTGCTCGCCGTTGTCGGGCTGCGACACCAGGAGATTGTCCACATCCACACCCAGCTTGCGCGCGTAGACGGGGTCGAGCGCGTGCTCGGCGTCGATGAACGCGGCCTGACCGCCCAGCTTCTGGGCCTCGGCGATCACATGGAGGGTCAGGGTTGTCTTGCCGCCGGATTCAGGGCCATACACCTCGATTACGCGCCCGCGCGGAAAACCGCCGATGCCAAGGGCCGCATCGATGGAAATCGACCCCGTGGGAATTACGCTTACCGGAACCAGCACATCCCGATTGCCGAGCCGGATGATCGAACCCTTGCCGTGCTGCTTTTCAATCTGCGATATCGCGAGATCCAGATTTTTAGACTTTTCGTCGTTCATAGGTGCCACCTCGAAGGCTTTCGTTTAGATCCCGCCGCAGCGGGCGGCCCGATTCTACCAGAGTGCGTATTGCCCGGCCCCGGCATTTCTGGACGAGCATCGTAGCACATGGCGAACATAAGGCGAAAGTGCTATTTGGGGGCTTTGCATCCTGCCGCCCTGCGGTAGGGCGGAAGCCAACGGCATCCAGGTGCATTCCTGAGGCATTTTCTGGCTCGGTTTTTCGCCATGTGTTCCGCATCGCCATATGCTCTCCGTTTCGCGGGACGCCTGGTGACTTGTAAGGAGGTCGTTCTAGTGGTGTTCTGGAACACGCTGCCGAAACGAGTCTCAATTGACGGTTAGCGAAACAAGCGTGCTGTGTGTGGTGCCGCCGGAGCTAGCAGTCACCATGACGACATAGCTTCCCGGAACCGTCCCCGGATCGGTCGAAGGCGTTGAGGTCGCAGGGACCGTAGAGGAACCGCTACCGCAACCGATGTCGGCAAAGGTGATCAGGATCGCCAGGAGAAGCGTGCCCCAGCGAGGTTGTCTCGACGTTCCCGCAAGGAACACCGCACATAGCAAGGCGACCGCCAACAAGTCGCTCCAGTTGGCGCGGGCGCCGGGCTGCCGAAGAGCAGCAACTTGATGGGGGGCCGTTGTCGCAATCATGAGCGTGGTTCCTCCGGCGCCAGCGACAGAAGCAGGGGTGAAGCTGCAGGAACTTTCAGCGGGCAGGCCGGAGCAGGCGGAGGGGGTAAAAGCGACGGTGCCGTTGTAGCCATCCACTGACGTGATGCTGATGGTCACCGATGCCGAACTTCCCGGGTTGACGGTCAGGGTGCTCGGAGTGCTGGCGATTCCAAAATCGGGCTTTAGGGTAACAGCAAGGTTTCCAGAAGAGGCCAGGTAGTTCGCGTCACCTCCATAGGAAGCAGTGACGGTGTAATTCTGGCCGTTCGCGAGACCCGGATAGGTGATGGTCGCAGATGCCTGAGCTGTGATCTGAGATGTGGACAAGGTAGAGGGCGACGCAATCAGGGCTCCACTCACGGGAACTGTCGTAGCTATCCCATTCAAGACGAAAGTTACCGAGCCGGTTGGATTGTTGCCCCCGCTCGTCGTGCCTACCGTTGCCGTCACAGCGAGACCTTGCGCGGCGGCACTGTCGGTCACAGCGGTCGTGGTGGGCGCGGGCGTAATGGTGAAAGACTTTGTGGCGCTCTGACTCGCATTGAAGCTGGCATCGCCACTGTAGGCGGCGGTGATATTGTGAGAGCCCACCGAAAGAACAAAGATCCCGTCGGGAGTCGCGGCATTCCCCTGAGAATTTAACGCGAATGGATTACCAGAGATACTGCTCGCAGAGTCAGAGAACGTCGCGCTTCCCGTGGCCACGCCATTCTGAGACTGTCCTGCCACATCGGCGCGCAGATACACGAAGCTTCCGTAAGGCAGGCTCGTGAAGGGTTGAATTGTTTGACCTTGGCCTGCTGATCCAAGAACAGACAATGTCGTAATGCTCGGCTCCGGGTTGACCGTTATGGAGGCAGAGGGCGAAGAGCTGCTGGGCTCAAAAATTCCGTCGCCTCCGTAATAGGCCGTCAGAGTATAAGTTCCCCCAGGTAAAGTTGAAACCGACGAAAGCGACGAGCCCGCCGACAAAGGGAAAGCGCCGATGCTCGTGCCGTAATTGTACAAAGGGCTGGTTCTCAGCAGCGACACCGCCCCGGTTGGCGTTCCGCTGTTGCTGGCCACCTGCACGTCGATGTTGACGGGCTGGCCGTGGGTAATCGAAGCGGGAGCGACGCTGAGGATCGTCGTCGATGTCGCGTGGAAGGTAGCAGAGGGCCAGTTCTTTAGAAGATTCATGATGTTGACTGAACCCAAGCCCGTCGCCAAGTCGAAGCCGATTCCGCTCTGATATGATTCGTTAGCACTGCCGTAACCCGATTCGCCGGGAACAGCATTGTTGCCCACGGTCACGTCGTTGAAGGTACACGAGGCCGCAGGAAGGCCGGCGGTATTCGAGCCATTGCATTGGGAGAGATTATTCGTTGCAGCCAGTTTATACAGGACATAGTCGGCTTGACCTTGGCGCGACATGGCGGATATGTCGACGAGTCCCATGATTCCCGCAAACGCGGGAGCCGCGACGGAGGTTCCGTAGGCTGCATAGAAACTGAGCTCGCCTTGGGCATTGGGGACACAGGAACGGTGCAAGCAGAAAAGGTAGGGATCATGGGAGCTGGCAGAAAAGGAAATGTCCGGGAGGTCGCGCGCTCCGTCACCCGGAATGCCGGCGACGCCACTCTGCCAGGAAGGCTTGGCAAAAAAGACGCTCGATCCTCCGCCACCTGCAAGAATGTTGTTATCCAGACCACATTGAGCAGCGGAGCAGCTGTCGTTCCATACATCCTCGGGTATATAGGAGATGGCCGAACCAGCGGTGATCGCCGCGTTGGACGAACTCCAGTAATTGGAATCCTGACCGTTTTCATTGAACTCTGTGCCGCCGGCGGCGATGGTGTAGGGAGACGAAGCCAGTACATTGACCGAAATCGGGCCGGTGGCAAGGGTTTCGGTGTCGGGGTCATCGCAGCCTTCGGCGCCGCTATCCCCCGCTGACACGATGTAGGTGATGCCTTGTGCGGCGGCCTGCTGAGCGAGGCTGGCAATGGCCGTTGCCTGGGCAGCCGTATCATTCGCTTCACAATCCCCGAAACTCTCTGTCATTACATCCGTAAGGTCATTGTCGATGATGTAGAGCTCCGAGAGGTCCACGCCGTCGGTCGTGTTGGTGGTCGCCGAAACAACCAGAAGCACCGTCGGCAGGTCGTTCTCCATCAGCGTGCCGGACCAACTCGTATCAAACACCGCCTCGGCTTCGTCCGCCCCGCCTAAGTCGCCTGGGTTTGGACCGTTGAGGATCACGTATGGCGTGGGGACCGCATTTAATCCGTTTACCGGCAAGTGTTGATTGAAATCGTTGACGTCGTCGGTATCGATGTTGGATCTGCCAACGATCCCGATGCGCGGCAAAAAACCATTGTTTGGCTGATAGCCTGTGTTGAAATTATAGATTGTCGCGAAATCGGCGGGAGCGATGGCGTGCGTGGGAGGATTCGAAGTCGACGTAAAAGAGGGACCGCTGCGTGGTGTTTGCAATGAAACTTTGGCCTGCAGCGGGTGTTCTGCGAGGCGAATCTGGGGCGCTTTCAGAAAATTGTGCAGTGTGAGCACGCCCGCCACAACCGGCGCAAGCGCGGAGGGTATCTGGGGATCGGCGGCGTTGGCCCAGTGCTGTTCACCGTTCACGGAATATTTGTGCATGGAGGTATGAAACGCATCCTCAACTTGTGCGGCCGTGCCGGAAAACTCGATTACCGTGCGGCCCCTGCTCACCTGGGCTACGCTGAAGCCGTGCAATCGCAGCCATGCGGTGATGGTTTGAACGTCGGAATCGGCTGGACCGAATAGCTGCCCGAATTGGACTGGGCTCAGCCACTGGTGATAGCGCGGCGAGGACTTATCCTGCTGGTCATCGAGCAGTTTTGTGAGGGCCGATTCTTGCTCCGGATTGCGCTTGAGCACGAGCAACATGCGGTCCAAGGGCAGATCCGGCGGAGCGCTTCCCAGGTCAAATTGCAGACGGGCGAGGCGGTGGGTGTTACGGGGCAACAACACGAGATTGCGCTCATCAATTGCTTGCGTAATCCGGGGCGCGACATTGGGCGTCTGCGCCGAGACACCGAGGCCGCAAGAGGTACTCAAGAAGCCTGCGATCAACGCGCAGTAGGCCACGCTCGGCTTCGGGAATTGCATCAATCCTGTCCTGTCCGGCAAAAATTGACCGAGCCGTTCGGAGGCGCCGTCCGGCGATAAACTCAGAGGCTTTTATACAACAGAACCACCAGCACCTGGTAGTAGGCTCCCGTCGAGGTCCGTCGAGGTAGCCAGAAAAGCAACCAGACGAATTTCTTTTAAGCCCGATCGAGACAACCAGAGGCAAAAACGCGGCCCCCGAAGGCTTTCGCCCCTCGCCCAGGCGGCACCCCAAGAAAAGCAGGACGCCGGCGCAGCGGGAATGGCCTCGCTTTCTTCAGGCGCTCTGTTTGCGCGAGCGAGCTGTTTTCCTACGTACCGGGTTTCAAATCGGGAGGGATTCTTCGCTTCGCTCAGAACTACGGAGCTTTCGACAGGCCGATAGAAATATGAATGAGGGGCGAGGGATGCTAGGATGGACCATGAGCAACGCTTACCGATTCGTCTTTGAATGCCCCAACGGCCACTACATCAACCTTCAACAGAAGTGCGCCAAGGAAGCGCTCTCTGAGACCGAGGCGCTCGAGATATTTGGCGACGTCGAGGTTTCCTGCGAGAGACTGAAGTGCGGCTGGCGCGGGAAAGCTTCGAAGGCGAGACTTCTGCGGATATTGCCTTTCAACTGGATTCTTTCGCCCGTCTCTTGAGCGTCCCTATCGCACTCGTCTCATCGTGATCTCTACCATCGGCGCGGGTACTTTGTTGCCGTCGCAAGTTTTCTCGGACGTGGGTTTACTGTCTATGAAGGCGATTGCCATCCGAACGGGACAGCAACGGCAGAAGGGGCCGGGAAAATTCCACTCGATCACCACTGTGGCGTGTGACAAATGCGATGCCCAGTACGTGATCAGCCACAAGCGGAAGCTGCGAGCAAGCCCCACAATTGCGGCCGCGCAGGCGGAGGAATTGAAAATGCTTTTGGCTGAGGACCATCAACCAAAGGCCAGGCGCGAGCATCCGGATCTGGTTGAATTCGACTGAAAGCCCTAGGATCTGTTCTTGTTCCAGTGTTTTTTGAGCCGCGTCTTCACCCACCCGCCCAGCGCCACATAGTCCCGCTGGCCCTTGATCAGCGCGGCTTGCGATGTTTCGCCGACCTTGAGCAGGAGCTCACGCCTCTGGTTGCTGTCCAGGCTGTCATATTGCTCTTGTACGGTCATCAGTGCCTCCCGGGTACCACCTCACAAATCAAACCGCTTCAATCAGATGAGCGGAAGCTGGAAATTACACGGATTCGTCATGCGCTTTCCAGCAGTTCCGGGGCAAACAGCGTTTCTACTTGTTGGCGGGTAATTGGAAATGGCACGTCAAGATGCACATGGAAGGACTCTTTTCCCTCCACCTGAGCCGTTATGTCCCCCCACTCGGGTGTGCGTTCGTGGCAGGTGTAGGTAACCTGCCTGCCCGCCGGAGTCGCCGCCTTCCACCCTTCCCGTTTCATGTTTCCCCCGCCGGTGGGTTACACCCCCACCAGAAGTCCCGGCACCTTCCAGGGCTCGCAACTGACGCTAGATTCAAAGCCTCTGTGAGCCCCCAGCTGCCCCCCCCCGCACAATAACGCTCGGGGAAGCTAGGGCTCAAGCAAGTTCATCGGCAATGTCCCCGTGCCTGGCCAATGGGGTCCCGACTTAGTACATTCCGCCCATGCCGCCGCCACCGCCCTGGCCTGCGCCCGCGCCAACCGCTTCGGCCTCTTCCTTGATGTCGGCGATCAGGACTTCGGTCGTCAGCATGAGTGCGACGATCGAGGCGGCATTCTGCAATGCAAGGCGCGTAACTTTGGTTGGATCGATTACGCCGGCCTTGATCATGTCGCCGAACTCACCGGTTTCTGCGTTGTATCCGAAGTTTTCGTCCTTTGAATCACGGATCCGGCCCACGATAATCGCGCCTTCCTGTCCGGCGTTCTGGGCAATTTGACGCGCGGGCTCTTCGAGGGCTCGCTTCACGATGGCGACGCCGGTGGCTTCGTCATTTTCGAGCTTCAGCTTGTCGAGTGCGTCGATGCAGCGCAGGAGCGCCACCCCGCCGCCGGGAACGATGCCCTCTTCGACGGCCGCGCGCGTGGCGTGCATCGCGTCTTCGACGCGGGCCTTCTTTTCCTTCAGTTCGGTCTCGGTCGCCGCACCGACTTTGATGACCGCTACGCCGCCAACCAGCTTGGCAAGGCGCTCCTGGAGCTTTTCCTTGTCGTAGTCGGAGGTGGCGTCGTCGATCTGGACGCGGAGCTGCTTGATGCGGCCCTCGATTTCGCCGGACTTACCAGCACCCTCGATGATCGTGGTCTTGTCCTTGTCGATGATGACCTTCTTGGCCCGGCCGAGATCTTCAAGCTTCACGTTTTCAAGCTTGATGCCGAGATCTTCGGTGACCGCCTTGCCGCCTGTCAGGATGGCGATGTCTTCGAGCATGGCTTTGCGGCGATCACCGAAACCAGGGGCCTTGACGGCGACGCAGTGCAGCGTGCCGCGCAACTTGTTTACTACCAGCGTGGCGAGCGCTTCGCCCTCGATATCTTCGGCGATAATCAACAGAGGCTTGTTTACCTTTGTGGTTTGCTCAAGAAGCGGGAGAATATCGCGCAAAGAGCTGACCTTCTTTTCGTTGATCAGGATGAAGACATCTTCGAGCACGCACTCCATGCGGTCGGGATTGGTGACAAAATAAGGCGAGAGGTAGCCGCGGTCGAACTGCATTCCTTCGACTACTTCGAGCGTGGTCTCCATCGTTTTCGATTCTTCAACGGTAATGACGCCATCCTTACCGACTTTTTGCATGGCTTTGGCGATGATGCCACCGATGTGCTTGTCGTTGTTGGCGCTGATCGTGCCCACCTGCGTGATCATGTCGCCCTTCACGTCCTTGTGCAGTTTCTTGATCTCGGCGACAGCGACTTCCACGGCCTTCTCGATACCGCGCTTGAGCGCCATCGGATTGGCGCCAGCGGCCAGTGTCCTTACGCCTTCGCGGAAGATGGCCTGCGCCAGCAAGGTTGCCGTGGTGGTGCCGTCGCCGGCTACGTCGGAGGTCTTGGAGGCAACTTCTTTCACCATCTGCGCGCCCATGTTTTCGAGCGGATCGGGCAGGTCGATTTCCTTGGCGACCGTGACTCCGTCTTTCGTGATGATCGGCGCGCCGAATTTCTTTTCAATTACGGCGTTGCGACCCTTCGGTCCCAACGTGATCTTTACCGCGTCCGCCAGAGCATTGACACCGCGCAAGATGGCCTGCCGTGAACTGGTTCCCGTTACGATTTGTTTTGCCATTGGATTCTCACCCTCCCCGGGTGCGTGCAGATTGCCGTCCGGCTTCGCGTCGCGAAACCGGAGAATTTACCTCTTGCCGCCCGCCGACTTTGCTAGGGCACCTAGTTTCGCGAGAATCTCCTCTTCGCGGAGGATCAGGTATTCCCGGCCATCGACAGTGATTTCGTTCCCGGTGTATTTGCCGAAAAGAATTCGGTCGCCCACCTTCACGTCGACCGGTATGCGTCGTCCCTTCTCGATCTTCCCCAGCCCGACCGCCACCACCTCGCCCTCTTGTGGCTTTTCCTTGGCGGTGTCGGGAATGATGATTCCTGACTTCCCAGCCTCTTTTGCTTCCAGTCTGGTTACCAGAATTCGATCGTGCAGAGGCGTTACGTTCGTCGCGGTCACAGTCATTCGCTTCCATCCTTTCTTTCGTTCGTCTTGATTCCGAGCTTGAAAATTCCCCTCAGACCGATACCACGTGCGCGATCTTGTGGAACGTCGAGTTGATCACATCAAAGCTGTCGACCGACGGCGTGCCGTCTAGAATCCCGGAAAGAATCTTCACGATCACCGGATAGATGCTGCGGCTGTAAACCTCGGCGCTTTCCGCCTGATCCCACAAACTGATTGCAAACGCTTCGGTCCCGAGGTGGTTCACAAAGGTGATTTCATCCTGAAAGCCTTTTAGCTTCCGGAGCAGGGGGACCACTTCCTTCTCAAGCCTCTGTGTGAGTTCGGCGACACCGTTGGGCTTCAGGCGCATGAACACTCGGCGTGCGAACACGTAGGCCTCCTTGAGCTGCGGATGGGAAAGGACACGTCCAGAAAACCGCTTTCTGTTAATACAGACTGACAAATCCATTTGCCGTTAACCATACTGAGTGAATTAACTTGAAGTGTCAAGTGCATTATGTAAAAATATTCTAGTTTAACCACATCTTGTAAACACAGGAGCTTCCGTGGACCTCCCTTTAGTGATTAAGCGGCGGCTAAACGAACTGGGACTGGAACAAAAGGGGTTAGCGCGAAGCGCGGGGGTAACCGACTCCTATGTGTCCCAACTATTGTCGGGCAAGAAACTGCCGCCTGCTCCCGAACGAACTGACATCTACGTCAAGATGGAGAAGTTCCTGAAGCTGCCTGTGGGAAGGCTCTCGGATCTCGCAGGACAGCAGCGGAAGGAAGAAATCCGGAAAGGCCTCGCTGACTCACCCGCGCCTTTGTTCCAAGGAGTGCGGGAACTGATTCTGCGCAAGTGCGTGCCTGAAAGAGACAAGCAAGTACGCGCGATTTTTGAAACGCAGCCGTTCGGCGAGCTGGAGCGGCTGGTCACGCAGAAGCTCCTGGATGTAGCCAAGAGGATCGCCAAGGACGAATTGGACAGCGACAACTGGCTGCACCTTGTCGCGCGAATGAGCGGCCGCAGCTATGAGGAAACGCGCGTGACGATTCTTGAATTCCTCGATACCGACATTTTCACCATTTCCGTCGAGAACTGCGTCTCTTTTCTTGATCCGCTCATCGAATCCTGGGATATCGACCTTGCGACCTTTGCGATCGAAATCGTATTGAACAAGAGGCTGGCTCCGGGAAATCCCAAGAAATTTGAATTCGTCGAGACCGAAGCGGACCTGCCCTATGGGGAAGAACCAGGCTTCAGGGAATTCCTGAAAAATGAGTCGCTCAAGGCGAACGCCACGCCCGGTGAAATTGACTTTCTGAGAAGAATGAGGTTCCGAGGGAAAAGGCCTGCGGCACTCTATTACTACAGAGCGTTGCAGAACCTCAGGGACCCGCTCCATTTTCGGGAAGCCTCGGTCGCACCCATGCGCAAATAAGGCTAGGCCTCGATGTTGCCGGGGGCAAACGCAGCTTCATGCCCGCCAGGGAGCGGGGCCAAGGAAATCGACCCGCCCACAGGGGGGCGTCGTTCTGTCCGGCGGGCGGCTCATTTGTCCGCAGCCGATAGCAGTTCCCTTCCCGCGTGTGGGGCGCAGGTTTCCAGCCGCGCGAGCCGCCACCGTCCCGGTTCAACTTCGGTAAAGCCGTTATCGCGATAGATGTTGCGCGCAGGGAAGTTGCGCGGAGTCTCAACGATCGCTCCGGTGAGGATTGCGGGAACCTCCGCAATCATGTGCCGCAGGAACGTGTGCTCGATGCCCATACCGAGGACGCGGCAGCTGATCACGAGGCCCAAAATGGCGCCGTCCACAATGACCGCGGCTCCCGTCAGTCCATGATCTCCGAAGCGATCGGAAACATACAGCGAGAACAGATTTGCCATCGGACTAGAAAGCAGCGCTGAAAGCTCAGCCACCATAAATGTTCGGCCCGTAGTGTTGAACTGCGTCGTGCGCTGGAACAGCTCCTCGATTCGGGCCAGGTTGGAATCCTTCGTCACGCGCTCGACGCGGCACTTGATCTGAAGCGAGGCCAGATACTGGCTCTCATCCGACGTCTCGGCGCGGAATTGCTGGCGCTCGAGCTGCATCTTCACAAGCGCCGTGCGCGTGGCTGATTGTTCGGTGATAACCGGCAGCTGCAGGCGCGGATCGTTGAGCAACATCCGCCGCAGGCTGAAAGGATCCTCGCCCCAAGCCTCCACCTCGGGCAGGCGCTCGCGCACGCGGTCGCGCTCGACGGGATGATCGTCGACCAACAGGAACGTATCGAGTGCAAAACCCAGTTCTAGGGAGATCGCGCGAATATTATCGACTTTGTCGTTCCAGTTGACGCGCCACGTTACAAAATCGTCCGGCGTGAGCAGGCGGTGCCGCGGGTAATTGTCTGGATATCTCCACAACTCGCGAACCGTCTTCTCATCATTCTTGCTGACGCAGGCGAGCACGATGCCGCGTTTCTTGAGACAAAGCAGCGCCTCGTGCAAGCCGAAGTAGAGACCCACGTAGGAGAAAGCTCCACTGATCTCCGGCGTCCAGGCAAAAGGGCTGCCCGTCTCGGCCAGCACCCCCGGCCACAGGGTGCCGTCGAGATCGACGATCACGCATTTCTTGCGCCCGATACCCAGCACGGCGACAAGAGCATCGATATGTGTGCGCGCCAGCGCGGCTTCACGTATATAGGGATCGCCGCCGACCCACCGGGCCAAAGGCGCCGTGTCGGGGAAAATGCCGTGGACCGCGGCCTTCTCATACTCCGGCCGTTGCAGAATCCAACCGGGCGATCCGAAATGGGTGAACCCGACCTGCCCGTCGTCGAGCAACCGCTCGGAGCCTGCCGCGCCCAGCGCCGCCGCGATGTCGACCACATGCACGTCGGGCATGCCCTCGGCAATCTCCGCCAGCGCGACATTGGCCAGGCGGAAACGTGCGCGGTGCCCGGTGATGCCGCGCTCCGCGAGCCCCAACGGCTGCACCGTCGGCTCCGGCAGATTGTCGATCAGGATGGGCGCCGACGTCCTTTCGCGCAACTGTTCCAGTAGCTGCCGGGCCTGTGCGATATAGGCGGTGTGCGCCTGCTGGCCGGGCGCAGGATCACCGGCGACGAAATGCCGCGCGCGCAGCGCGCCGATAAAAATGGCGTCGTGCTTGTGGTCGGCGGCGAAACGCGTATCGTCGGCAAAGGTAGCCGAGACGCGCAGGTCAATGCCCCGCTGCGCCGCTTCCTTGCGCAGAAACTCGGCCTCCATCTGGATGTCACAATCGCCCAACAGCAAGGCGTCAGCGCGCTTTCGGGCGGCGCCGAAATCCGCCACGTGATAGGCAGGCCCGGCGGCCCAGTAAGATTGCACACCTTCCTTGATTCCGCGCCGGTATCGCTCGAGCATCTGGACGGGATCGCGCCCGTGCGTGGCGGAAAGGTCCGCGCTCGCGGCGGCCAGCTCTTCCTCCGGCGTCTTTTCGGTGAGGACGTTGCGCTCGGCCAGTGCGGCGATCGAACGCGCAATCACCTGGTGCGAATACGGGAGCAGTTTGCTGATGGCGCTGCAATCTTCGGGAATGCTGCGCGGTTTGGCGAAATAATCGAGCAGGATGCTTACGTCGCGGTCCACCGTCAAGCGCGTGTGGCTGATCGCATGGACGATCAGAAAACGGTCCGCGCCGACCGCCAGCTGATGAATGAAACGGGAACATCTTAAAATCATTGAGGCCTTCGCGGTCTCATGCCACGTCTACGGGGTAGAGACGATCCTGATCGGCCTGATAATTCTTCTCGATCTCCTGCAACAGCGCATTGTTTTCCATGCCCTTGTGGGCATCCGCCTCGCCGTAGAGGAAAGACAGAAACGCATACCGCCGGCCTTGGGTAATCGGGGTCACCTCGTGCAACGCGCCGCAGGAAAAAACGATGGCGCCGCCCACCGGCGGTCGGTAGGTTCGTCGACCGAACTCCGCGAACATCAGGTCACAGCCTTGATAGCCTCCATTCAGGTTGAGCGACACCGCAAAGCGGCGATGCTCAACGCCGGGGTTGAGATTGTCGCGGTGGCGAAAGAAATGCCCGCCAATCTCGCTGTCGTAGCAGGCGACCAGGTAGCGATCCATGCGCGTCGCTTTGAATTGGAAATAGAGCTCGATGGCCGGCAGGAGACGCGTTAGGATGCGCTCGCGAATCCTCTGACGCAATTCGGGCGGTGCGATGACCATATCCTGGCGGCGCTTCTTGCTGTGATCGGTGGCCGTCGCCGGCTTGCCGTCATGAGCGACGAGGAAACCGGAATCGGTTCCACCGACCTGGTCGTAGATGGACACCAGTAGATCGCACAGCGGGAAGTCGAATACTCGCGGCACGACCAGTACCGGCGCCGTCAGCGGCACGCCCGCGGAGTTGTCGACCGACGGAAGATCCCGTAGGAGGCGTTCCAAAACGGTGTCGTGGCCGTCCGGATGGTCGCAGGAAATATTTGCGATGGCACGCAGCATGGGATCGAGCGCGATCGTGCGGGGCCTTTCATGAGCGCGGTAATATTCGCCAATGGCACCGTCGTAGTCGGCGATGAACTTCAGCACCGGGCCACCCATGGCCAGCAGCTGCGCCGCATCGGCCGGTGGCGTGGCGAGCACTGCGTAAATGATCAGATGGTCGTCGGAGAACAAGGCCGCCTGCTTCACAAGCGTCGCCAGCCTGCTTTGCGCCTGCGGTTCGGCGAGAGATCCCAAAAAGGCGAGCAGGATCCAGCGCCCGGCAGACACGCAAATATCGGTTTTCCCGCCGCCAATGTTCGCCGCCCTGAACCAAGGAACGGGATCGCCCAGCGTGACCCTGTTTCCATTTCCTGCGCTCATGTGAAATGCCTCCGCCACAGGGCAAGATCGCCTTCCCCATCGGCAAAGCCTGCCCGCTTTGCCAAAAGGATTCTGGCAGTTACGGTCGCGGCGTGGGCTCAAAGTGCAATCGCGGTGCCAGGTTTTCGGGCACAATCCAAGCAGTTGCCCTTACGATTAAGCCAACTTGCTCAGCGTGGCTGGGCCCAGAGAGGCGTTACAGAAGTTGGTCGTGACGCGGAGGATCAAGGCTTTAGGAATGCTTTAGGAGGGGCTTTAGGAGGGCTTTTTTGAAAATCGTTTCAGTTACCGCAGTCGTCTGGCGTAGGCGGAGGTGAGGAGAACCTCAAGAATCATTCGGTTCAGCGCGCATACGGCAGCCGATAGCCAGAGTCGAATATCGGCTCTCCCGCTCCACCCCTGCCGCCCCATGACGTCATGTCTGGTCAATTGGACCTCTTGGCCGCGAACGGGCGGCTAAACCGCCCCCGCCCCAAATGCCTGGACAGTGTAATTACGTCTGGAAGGGTCCGCAGGTTCCAAATATTTAGACTCGCCGGGAATGGGTGGAAACACAACCGAAGCTAACCTGTTTAGAATCTCGCCTCAGGCTGCCGATTGGCCCTATGCCCTGGGGTCTTGCTTAGGCTTTCGCGCACTGGGATCTAGCGTGTCTATGTCCGATCGGCGCCGAATCGTGCGTCAACTGACGTTGCTGCCGCGCCTGGCTGCGAAGGGCCTCCTGCAATAGATTGCGAAGGTGGAAGCGAGCCTTGAACAACTGGGACTTGGAATTGCCGATCGAGCATCCCAGAATCCCGGCAATCTCGTTGTGCTCGTATCCTTCGACATCGTGGAGGATGAAGATTTGTCTGTATCCATGCGCCAACTGATCGATGGCTTTGCTCAGATTCACGTGGTCCAGCATGCCGCTCAGCCGGACGTCAGGTTCGCCAAGCTCTAGCAGCGGCCTCGAATTTTGCTCCGCCGGTTCGCCAGTCTCATCAAGGGATACCTCCGGATGTCTTTTCTTGCGAAATCGCATCAGCGCGATGTTGACAGTCAGCCGGTGCAGCCAGGTGGAAAAGCTCGATTCTCCGCGAAACGTGTGAATCTTGCGGAATAATTGCAGGAATGCCTCTTGGGTCAAGTCCTCCGCTTCGGCCGCGTTTCCCGCCAAGCGCAGGCAAATGCCATATACCCGCCGGCTGTGCAATTTGTAAAGGCGCTCGAAGGCATCCGAATTACCCTCGCCAGCCAAGCGGATGGCTTCAGCCTCCGACATCGCCGTCGGCTCGGTCTGCCCCGGTCTTCTGACACTGTGCTCCATAGCCGTCTGCCGGGGTTCCTGCAGGACCCATGCCAAACGGGATTAGAGCGCAGGGAATGCAGCATAGATCGTTCCAAATGCAGATACTTCCGGTGGATTGATCAAGGTGGTGATGCGGGAAACTAGCGGGTTAATTCGGTGTATTCCGCGCACAACTGGTGGTTTTCAACCACCGATTCGGCATGTGGCTTGAGATTGTGAGGTCCATCGGGCTATCAGTTCCCGGGCGCAACCATTTCCGTAATCCTTGTGAGGGTTGTGTCGCTCACAAATATATTTCCGTGAATGTCCTGGACCATGGAGTTGGTTTCCACAAACTGGCCCAACCCCTTCCCCGGCCCTTCTCCCGCCGCGCCCAGGACGTTGCCGTCCCAGTCCATCTTCACGATCTGGCCGTCCATGCCGGTTGCCATCCAGAGCTGCTTGTTGCGGTCGACGAAGAACTCGCAGGTGAGGTTGGGGGACTGGATGGTTTTGACGAACTTGCCGTTGGCATCGTAGACGACGATGCGATATTCTTCGCGGTCGCCGATGTAAACATCGCCGTCGTTGGGATTCACGGCGATCCCGTGGGCCATGCCGAATTTTCCGGGACCGGCGGCGTTGCCAAACCACTGGTTGACGAATTTGCCGTCCTTATCGAGATGCAGAATGCGCGCAGCACCGTCATTGGGGCTCTCGTTTCCGTGGCCCATGGCGATGTAGATATCGCCATCAGGAGCGAAGGCGAGCGACGTGGGCTGCCACAGAAGCCGCTGGCCCTTGGCCTCATTCCAGTCACCTCGTTGACCCTTCACGCCTAGGGTCATCTGCAGCTTCCCCTCGGGACTAAACTTCATCACCGTGTCGCCAAACTGGTCGCAGAGCCAGACATTGTCCTCGGAGTCGACAGCCAGGCCGTGGGCCTTGTTGGCAATATCGACGCCAAAGGAATTGACGAGTTTGTAATTCTGGTCCCACTCAAACAACATCGGCTTCCCGGGATCGTTGCGCACTACGGCGTACATGTGTCCTTTCGAATTCATGGCGATGGCCGCGACGCCGCCGGTCGTCTCCTCTGGGAATTTCAACGGGTAGGCGTAGGTGAAGCCCATGTCCGGTTTGTGCTCCACGTGATTGACGAATCCGCGATCGACTCCCCAGGCGCAGTTCGGCGAGCCGTAGCATACGGTCCCCCACCCGATCTGGCCGCCTACCTGAACGGCAACGCCGTTGACGAGCTTTGCCCCGCTGCCGGCCAGCCGTGCTGAGCCGGTAAGCGCCGGGGACGGTGGCTCGGCCGGTGGCACATACACATACGGCACGCCGCAAAACTTGCTGAGATTGCAATCCTCGCCCGGGCCCTGAGGCCGGTGGCGGGGTGGCGCCATCGTTTGAGAAAATGCCAGCATCGCGGTGAACGCCACGCCGAGCGCCAACGCGCACAGCAGAAAACCCCAGGATTGGCGAGTCATGCGTTCCTCCCTTTTCAGCACAAAGCAATCGGGGTCCTGTCCCGTCGTGCTGTTCGATCGTCGCGTTTATCGCCTAGATGCTTTGGTTCAGAAGAAAACTTTCCAATCCACGTCGTTCCCCGTAGCGGACTGGAAGTTCACCGCGAGCAGGTTTCCTTCCGCCCGCATTGCAGGCGTGATTCGGTCGCTTGCTTCCACGCGCTGCGCCTGGAAGCCGTCGGGGACGTAGATGCGCAACTGGTACCGATCGCCCGCCACCGCACGAGATCTGCCTTGCAAGACACGGCGCGGAGCATCGTAACCAAGACTCTTGATGTCGAAGGCCATCTGGCGGACGTGACGGCTCGTCGACAGCAGCACTGGATGATCCTGCTTTTCGACGATGCTGTAAACGTCGCAATCGTAGGGCTTCACCGGCCGCGTGGTGAACGCACCGCGAAACGTTCCGACGTAAGCCCGCGACCAGAACTCGTATACAAGATATTCCTTGTTCGGATCCAGGCGCAGGTCCTTCGCGGCGTCGAGCAGAGTGACAAAGGGCGCGTTGTCCTCGCCATCCATCCGCTGGATCAGCGAATTGCCCAGATGTTCGGTTGGCAACTGCGCTGTGTAGTTGAACACCGCCACGATGTTCCAATTCCCGAAGGGCCGCGCGACCGGCAGGTTCCACACCTGCGCCGGCTGCCGCACGAACAAGTCCACCGGATAGGACACATCCATCGTCGGAGGGCTCACGCGCTTTAGCAGCTCGACGCGGTCCTCGGGATAGGGCACATCGAATGCTTCCGAAACCAGGATCGTGTTGTTGGCGATGGCACGAAAGTTTGCGACGACCTTGGCCTCGCGCTCATCGACATGTTTCCCATCAGGCTCGATGTATTTGTAGACGTGGAAACCATCGCCATCGTTCCAGAACACGCGGCCGTTGTAGAAAAACCGGTTGGCCGAGCCGAGCACCGTTTCCGAGAACACGCAGGGTTGTGTGTAGGGCAGCAGTGACGAGGCACGGTAGTCGTAGCCGCGATCGGCATCCTCCGAAATGCGGCAGATGTCGACAATGCCGTAGGAATGATCGATCACGTTCATGTTCGAGCGGATGGTTCGGCGCGGCGCCTTCTGGTCGATGGCTTCGCGCCAAACAAGCCCGCAGGCGCGATAGGTTTCAAGCGCACTCCTATAAGGATCGAACTGGCCGGGCCACTTGTCCCAATAATCCGCGAAGTCCATCTCGGCCGCGCCCGTGTGCAGGGGCTGTTCGGAGGACCATTGCTCGGCGCGCTCGCGCTCGAGCCGGACCGCAAGGGGATTGGAAAAGTCGATGACCCGTTCGCCGTTGTATTTGGCGGTGCGCACGGGCAGGTAGCATTCCGGTTGGTAATTCACGCGGCTGGGCCTTCCGCGAACGCCCCCGCCGCAGCCATATAGACCGAAACTCGCCTGGTGCGGGCCGCTGTCGGAAACCCCGCCCAGCCAGAAGGCCTCGAGTCCATGGTCATCGAAGAACTTCTTCGCATTTTCCTTGCTGCCGGCCGACATCCAGCCATGAAAGCGGCTGTAGGTGTTAGCGACCAGATCCTGGTCGCCGAGATCGATCGGCCTGCGCTGCTTCAAACGGATGTCGTGCCCGATCGCAATCAGGTTCCCCTGATGCTCCATGGCACGCAGCGCGTCGTTACTAAAGTGGATCAGGAGTTGCTCTCCAGCGAAGCTTGCGCCCACAGGGACTGTTACTTTGTAGCTGCAGTAGCCCCGGATATTCATCCGGTCGTTGGCAGTTCCCTGCCAGCCTTGCGACACCTCGAACCGCGATGCCCCCTTCCAGGCCGTCACGTGCCCCATCAGCAGGCAGTTGCCCGTGTGGGCGTCGCGCACGACATGATTCACCGCGTACATTTTCGGCGCGGATATCTGTTGCACCGGGAGCAGTTCGTAATAGTCGCGATTGCGCGAAGGCGTTCCGAGGCTGATCCATTTGTCTGTTGAGCCGCCCAGACGCGCATCGCTGCAGATGAAATAGTCCATGTCCTCCAGCTCGACCGGCTTGCCAGTGCCGTTGGCGCGGCCGAGGCTAACAAGGATGTCATGGCCTGTCTTGGCGACAGAGATCCGATACTCGAAATCGAGTTCTCCGGATTTCGCGCCCCGCAGCGTCACTGTGACGAATGATCCAAATTTGTTGTTGTCATCCTTGTTCAAAGAACTGGCGATCTTCCAACCGGACGGATCGTCGTGGGGAAGGAAATGCACATTCCCCAATTCCATCATGCTTGCCTTGACGCGCCCGGACCAGCGGCAGCTGGCGGGGTCGACCGAGACGCTAAGTTGATCGGTGTCGATCTGGATGGGATCGGCAGCTAAGGTGGGCACTGCCGCAACGCTTAGAGCCGAGGATATGGAAACCAGCGCCGCTCCTTGTGCAGCGTGGGCCAGCATCTTGCGCCGCGTCAGGGGGGGCTTGGGCCCTGCCAGCTTCTCCGCCAATCGTTCCTCCTGTTCAAAAAAACCGCGCGTCGTAGGGGAGGCCGCCCGCCCAGGGCCCCGGCATCGCCTACAGAGACTTCCGGCGGGAGGCTATATTTCCAGTGCCTCTCGTCAAACCGCCGCCGTGCTGGCAGCGCCCTTGCAGAAAGCGAGCAAGTCGGCGTTGATTTGGTCCGCATGGGTTCTGGGCATGCCATGTGGAAATCCCGGATATACCTTGAGCGTTGCCCCCTTGACTATCTTTGCGGACAGCAGACCCGCAGCGCCGATGGGCACGATCTGGTCGTCATCGCCATGCATGACCAGCACGGGGATGTCGATCTTCTTCAGGTCTTCGGTGAAGTCGGTTTCCGATAACGCCTGAATGCAGTCATAATGGGCCTTGATGCCTCCCCGCATGCCCTGCAGCCACCAATGCTCACGGATACCCTCTGAAATCTTTGCGCCCGGGCGATTGTATCCATAGAACGGGAGCGTGATGTCCCTGTAGAACTGCGGCCGGTTGGCCGCGAGCGCCTCTCGGAGGCCGTCGAATACCGACATCGGCAGGCCGCCCGGATTGTTCTCGGTCCGCAGCATGAGCGGCGGTACGGCGCTGATTAGGACAGCCTTGGAGACACGCTTGGCGCCGTGGCGGCCCAGATAGCGGGCGACCTCGCCGCCACCGGTCGAGTGCCCCACCATGATGGCATCCTTCAGATCCAAAGCTTCGAATAGGGTCGCTACGTCGTCTGCATACGTATCCATGTCGTTGCCGTCCCATGTCTGCGCGGAACGCCCATGACCTCGCCGGTCGTGCGCAATGACGCGGTAGCCGCGCTGGCCGAAAAACAGCATTGTCCCGTCCCAGTCGTCGGCGCTTAGCGGCCAACCGTGGCTGAAAACGATTGGTTGTCCCGTGCCCCAGTCCTTGTAGTAAATCGCTGTCCCATCCTTGGTCGTAATCGTCGGCATCGGAGGTTCTCCCTGTTGTTACCTTCTTTCGGATAAATCTTACGCCCGCATGTCAACTCTTCCGGGTTTAGAGGCCCGGCTCGATCTTTTGATGAAGTCTCTATCGTAGGTGGGAGTCGATGCCTCAACCATTGCCAATAGGCTCGCGGCCATGGGATATTCGCAGCGTTCTGAGCTAACAACTTGCGCGACTTGGCGTCGCCGGTCGATGACCTGTGAGCCGCTCAGAGATCCTCCACGCGGACGACCGCTTTCATTGTGTGTTGCTGGCCCGGTGCCAGAGCCACAGAATCACCGGAGACATTGCTGGTTTCGATGCAGATCATTCGCATCCACTCGTCGTCGGCAAGATCGGATAGGGAATGCGCTTTCTCCGCCCATGGATTCCACACTACGGTCGTGCTTGAATTCTCCTTGGTAACGCGGGTGCGGCGCCGCAAGCTGGGATCGTCGAGTTCGATCGTATTGCTCGTGTCAAGGTAGACGCGGTCGGTCTCCGAAACAATCGCGATATCACCGTGTTGCGTCTTTTCCCGCGAGTCGGTCTTATCGAAATAATGAACAGCATCCAGACCGCGTACGCGCGCCTTTTCGATATGGCCCACTCGATGGTAGGCATGCAAGGCTTCCTCGAAACGCAGCGCTGTTGTCCCAATGTTGGTTAACTCAAGCGCAAGAGTTAACTCCGAATCGAAAGTGGCCCGATAGACCAAGCGAAATTCCGCGGGCCACCATCCTTCCGTATCTTCGCCGCTTTCGGTGAACAGGCTGACTCTGACCGCATCGCCTACCCGCGCGATCGACTCAAGCTGCCACGCCTTCGTGCGTACGAACCCGTGCGCCGGCGCTTTAGGATCATCCGCCTTGCCTCCGAACCAAGGAAAACAGATGGGAACACCTCCGCGGATTGCCCGGCCATCCTCCCATCGCGACTGGGAGCTGACAAAGAGCACCTCTTCTCTGCCGGCTGGTTTCCAGGAGGTAACATTGGCGCCAAGCAGGTAGACCTCCCCTACTGCTTTCGCCGAAGTTATGCGCACCTTGGTCAGGCCTCCGTTCCCTTCGACGATATGGGCCGTACCCGGAAGCTCGAACCGGCGATCCGACCCTGCAATGACCCTCTTCATGCACCTTCCCTCTCGAATCTATGCCCGGGCCAGAACCTCTTTGGCTGCCGCCACCACGTTTTCCAGCTCGAAGCCGAATTCCTTCTGGAGCTCCTTGAGCGGCGCCGAGTTGTAATTGAGAACCTCAAAACCAGGGCGGTTGTAACGCGCCACCAGCCATTTTCGGCCTATGGCCATCCTCACGCTAGTGGCGGCTCTTTGTCCCAGCGGGCCGGTGGTTGTCTCAGACTCCCGAGACCCGAGTGATACTCGGGGTGGCCCGAAAGGGTGCCAATGGTGTTGACACACACCTGGCTTGCCTCCGCCTCTGTGATGGGTTGGGCCATCTGCGTCATATCCATCATCCATTCTCCCCACAACTGCTATTTTCTGTTTCCTTCCGCGCCGCCTGTGTCAGCCCCCCTGCTGGTATCCGACGGTCAACTCGCCTGCTGCGGCGCGGTCTGCCAATAGCAAAGCCTGGTCGCGGCGAACCCTCCCGGCGGGAATCGACGTGTCGCCATCCCGCAAGCGGCGAAGCATGTCGAGCTTTTCGGCCCCGGTGACGACCCAAAGAACCCGCCGGGCGCGATTGAGCACGGGATAGGTTAACGTCATGCGGTGCCTGCCCTGATAGATTCCCGTCAGAGCCACATCTTGCTCGGTAACATCGAGCGCAGGATCGCCAGGCACCAGCGAAGCAGTGTGTCCGTCGGGGCCAAGACCAAGATGGACCAAATCGAGCACCGCCGGCAATCCGGCGATCGCCTCGAGGTCCTTGGCGTACTTGCTCGCAGCAGCTTGCAGATCGCTTGCCTCTACCGGCATGGCATGGATCTGCTCCGGGCCGATAGGGACGTGGCGAAGAAAGCTTTCGCGCAAGTGGGTGAGGTTGCGATCCGGATCGCCGGCTGGAGCGATTCGCTCATCGACCTGAAACAGATGCACGGCCGCCCACCGAACATCTTCACCAGCGAGCGCGCGCAGCATGATCCAGGGAGTGTGCCCGCCGCTGACAGCCAGGCTAAAACGGCCGCGAGACGCAATCGCGGTGCGGGCATCCGCGGCGATTGTCGCGGCAGCCGCTTGCGCTACCCTATCGGCATTGTCAAAAACTGCAAGCTCCATATGCCCCTTCTCCCCGTGCAAATTCGTCGCGGCATCCAGAGAGACAGAGATGCAGCAGCCGACAAAGCCCATACCGGCCCGCCGATCCTTACTTGCCGGCTGCCTTCTCCAGGTGTCCTCCGAAACCAAAGCGCATCGCTGAAAGCACCTTGTCCTGGTAGTCGGCTTCGCCGCGCGAGGTGAAGCGCTGATAAAGCGCGGCTGAAAGAACAGGCACCGGCACGGCCTCGTCGATGGCCGCCTTGATCGTCCATCGCCCCTCACCGGAGTCTGAAACGCGGCCCGCGAACTGGGACAGACTGGGGTCTGTCACTAGGCTGGCCGCCGTGAGATCGAGCAGCCACGACGCGATCACGCTGCCCCGCCGCCACACCTCGGTGATGTCGCGCAAATCGAGGTCGTATTGGTAGTGCTCGGGATCGCGCAGGGGAGTCGTCTCCGCATCAATTGCATGCTGTTGTTTCCCTGCGTTGGCGCTGCGGAGGATGCCCAGCCCCTCGGCGTACGCAGCCATGAGACCGTACTCGATACCGTTGTGAACCATCTTCACGAAGTGGCCGGCACCGTTGGGACCGCAGTGCAGGTAGCCTTGTTCGGCGGTTCCGCCAAGCTTCTCGCGTCCCACCGTGCGAGGCGCGTCGCCCGCGCCCGGCGCCAGCGTCGCAAAAATTGGATCGAGGCGCGCGACCACATCCTTTTCGCCGCCAATCATCATGCAGTAGCCGCGTTCCAGTCCCCAGACTCCGCCGCTCGTCCCCACATCGACGTAGTGAATTTGTTTTGTCGCGAGTTCCTTGGCCCGCCGGATGTCATCCACGTAATAGGAATTGCCGCCGTCGATGAGCGTGTCTCCCGCCTCAAGAGAAGGCAGAAGGCCGGCAAGCGTTTGATCCACCACCGCGGCCGGAACCATGAGCCATAAGGCCCGGGGCTTTTCGAGCTTCGCAATCAGATCGTGCAGGGAAGAGCTTGCTGCCGCGTTCTCCTGAGCCAGATCGTTCACCGCTTGGGGAGACCTGTCAAACACGACGCACTGGTGGCCTCCCCTGAGAAGCCGCCGCACCATGTTTGCCCCCATCCTTCCAAGACCAATCATCCCCAGTTGCATAATCGATTGCTCCTTTTGACTGGTATATCGCTATTCGACCCGGCCCTGAGTATCATCGAAGCTCTTTGCTGAAATTCGCAGGAAGCATTGGCGTCTCACCACACCTCCTCGGAGAGCCTTGGTGTCGGCGCTTGTCAGTTCTCGCGCAGACTCTTGAGATTCCGATAGCGCCGGATCAAGCCGTTTGTGGAACTATCATGGCCGAGCCTGGTTTCGTTCTCGCTCTCAAGCTCCGGGATAATGCGCTGGGCCAGCACTTTGCCCAGTTCCACACCCCACTGATCACCGGGATGTCGCCATGTTTCCGGCTCCTTTCGTGTTCCTCCATCAAACCAAGCTTGCGGGGAGAAAACATCACCACAAGCGTTCAACGGGCCGCCGCCTCTTTCAGCGCGGCGCTCTTGGAAGTGATGACCCCCATGAGTTCTTCCCAGGATGTAACGAACGACTTCGCCCCTTCCTCCTGAAGCTGCGCTGCCAGCGCCTCTACATCGATACCGGCTTGGGCAAACTGAGCCACCACTTTCTCGCAGTTGCCGCCGTCGGCAGGCAGGACCGCACCCACCTCGCCGTGATCCGCGAGAGCCTTCAGGGTCGCTTCTGGCATCGTGTTTACCGTGAAGGGTGAGGCGAGCGCCTTGACATAGAGTATGTCCGACGCCTTGGGATCCTTGGTACCGGTGCTGGCCCACAGCAACCGCTGCGGTCGCGCGCCGTAATTAAAGACTCGCTGCCAGCGCGCGGATGCGAGCAATCCGCAGTACGCCTTGTATATCCGCTGCGCGATGGCGATGCCGAGCTGATTGCGCAGGGAGTCGGGCACCCTACCCGCCACGGCAGTGTCCCAGCGGCTGATAAATACCGAGGCCACCGAACCGACCACCGGTGTAAGCCCAGCCGCGATGCGCCGCTCAATGCCCCGCAGAAAAGCCTCGGCCGCCGACACATACTGCTCGCGGGAAAACAGCAGGGTCACGTTGATCGGGATTCCCGCAAAGATCGCTTCCTCGATCGCCGGCAATCCCTGCTTTGTTCCAGGAATCTTGATGAACAGGTTCGGCTGCCCCGCCCTCCCGTGCAAACTCTTGGCCGCAGCCAAGGTGCTGGCTGTGTCATAAGCGAGCAGGGGCGACACTTCGAGCGACACCCAGCCGTCCACGCCGTCTGTCCGGTCATGGACGGGCCGAAACTCCGTGGCGGCCCGGGTAATGTCTTCCAACGCCAGATCGAAGAAGAGATCCTCCCCAGATCGGCCTTCGGTCAACCTCTCCCGAATGGCGGCGTCGTAGGCGCTGCTGTTCTTGATGGCCTGGTCAAAAATCGTCGGATTGGAAGTAAGACCCGTTACGGAGAGATCGACGATGTAGCGTTTGAGTGTGCCGGTGTTGAGCAGGTCGCGTGTGATGTTATCGAGCCAGATACTCTGGCCCAGGTCGTGAAGCAACTGCGGCGCTTTCGCTTTCATCATGTCACCTCGGTTTTGTCGCCCGCGAACAATCCGGGCGAGTAAAATTCACATCAGGGTTCTCGACCGTGGGTCCGCTGCGTGTTTTAGGACTTCAGGGTGTTTTCCACAATCTCCCGGGCCGCGCTCACAATCGCATCGAGGTGCGCGCTGTCCTTGAGGCTCTCCGCATAGATCTTGTAGATGTTCTCGGTCCCCGAAGGCCGGGCCGCGAACCAACCCGCGCCGCTCACAACTTTCAAGCCGCCAATCGCCGCGTTGTTCCCAGGGGCCCGGGTCAGCTTTGCGGTGATCGGCTCGCCAGCCAGGCTCGACGCCCTTACGGCGTCAGGAGATAGATTCCGCAGCTTCGCCCGTTGCTCAGGCGTTGCGGGCGCGTCGATGCGGGTGTAGTAGGTCGCGCCAAAATCGGCCGTCAGCGCGCGATAATGTTCTCCCGGGTCTTTTCCCGTGCGGGCGGTGATTTCTGCTGCCAGTAGGTCCATGATCAGACCGTCTTTGTCAGTGGCCCACACGGTGCCATCGCGCCGCAGGAAACTCGCTCCGGCACTCTCTTCGCCGCCAAAGCAACAGGACCCGTCAAAAAGCCCGGCCACGAACCATTTGAACCCTACGGGAACCTCGTTGAGCTGGCGTCCCAACTTCCGCACCACCCGATCGATCATGCTGCTGCTCACGAGCGTCTTGCCCACTGCAACACGCTCCGGCCACTGGGGGCGGTGGGTGAGCAGGTAGCCGATGGCAACTGCCAGGTAGTGGTTCGGGTTCATCAGCCCCGCCGAGGGGGTGACGATTCCGTGCCGGTCGGCGTCTGGGTCATTGGCAAAAGCCACGCGGTATTGATCCTTGAGGGCCACGAGCCGGGCCATCGCGTAGGGGCTCGAACAGTCCATGCGAATCACGCCGTCGTGATCGACAGTCATGAATGAGAACGTGGGGTCGATTACCGGGTTAACGACTTGGACTTCCAGTTGGTATTCCGCGTTGATCGGTTCCCAGTAGGGTCCGGCGGCGCCTCCCAGAGGATCGACGCCCAGCTTGAGGCCTGCGTCCCGAACGGCATCCATATCGACTACGTTCCGCAGATCGCCGACGTAAGGAAGGACAAAATCGTCCTGATGCGTGCTGGCCGCCTTGATGGCCGCTGCAAACGCCACGCGCTTCACGCCGGCGTTGTTGCCCCTCAGTAGCTCGTTGGCCCGATCCTCGACCCAGCGTGTCACGTCTGTGTCGGCAGGCCCGCCGTTGGTCGGGTTGTACTTAAAACCACCATCCTCGGGAGGATTGTGCGACGGAGTGATGACGATGCCGTCCGCCAGATGCTGCTTGCGTTCGCGGTTATAGACCAGGATGGCCCGCGAGATGACCGGAGTCGGCGTCACGCCGTTGTCGCGCTGCATGATGGTATCCACATGATTGGCCGCCAGAACCTCGAGCGCAGTGCGCTGGGCCGGGTCAGACACCGCATGTGTATCCTTGCCCATGTAAAGCGGCCCGTCGATTCCCTGCCCTTTTCGGTAATCGCAGATCGCCTGCGTGATGGCCAGAATGTGCGCTTCGGTAAAGGTTCCGCGCAGGGGCGATCCGCGGTGTCCGCTCGTTCCGAAGCTCACCATCTGGTTCGGATCACTTCGATCCGGCTTGCGATCGAAATACTCACGTTCGAGCCGCGCCACATCGACCAGCATTTGCTTGGGAGCGGGCTTGCCCGCCAGCGGCGAGATGTTCGGGGCGGAGTGGCTCTCTACGGCACGGGACACAGCTTCACCTCCTGAGATCTATGGGGCACACATCCAGCGACCGTACGGTCGCCTGGTCCGCCGCTAGTCAGTCCCCGCACGTCCATAATGTACCGTAGAACGGTGCGAAACTGCCGGGCTGATTTCGGCGGAAGGAATGCTCACCCGAACAGGCCGGTGCTGGCGATCGGGTGAATTGGTCACCGGTGTGAACTGCCTCCCTAGCCGATGGCCGGAGAAGCTTGGCAAGATCGGCCGCCGGTGAGAGTGTTGGTCACGGAAGCGTCTTTCGCTTAAGCCGCGCCGCTGCCATTCCTCCGGCCGCGGCATTGCTGGCAAAAAGCCTGGGATCTAGTGCAACTGAGGAACATATCCGATGGCCCGCCCGGCGAGTCCAACCGAGGTCCAGAGCGCAAGGGAAACGATGGCCGCCCATTTGGGCCAGGCCGCCGCCAAATGGCTTTCATCCCATCTCTTAACCTTGCCGTGCAGCGTGAAGGAAAAAAGAATGGCTAAGACGAGCGCAACCATCTTTATGCGAAACGCCGGATTGTCATACATCTTCATGGACTCGGAGGAAAACAGGAAAAAGCCCGACACCAGCACCACACCCAGGCTGATGTACATCCACGGCTGAATGTCGTTGGCAAGTTCAGAAACGGGTTCATCGGCAAAGCGAAGTCCGAGGAGTCGCGCGTTCATAAGCAAGACCGTGCCGCCTAGAATACCGAGCGCCAGAAGATGAAATATTTCAATGCAGGGAAATAGCCAAGCGGAATTGCGCACGCCGGCGCCGAAAAACGAATAGTCCACCCAATTGCAGAACCACATCAGAAAATGGCTGATCGATGACACGTTCGGAACTCCTCCTTCTTTCTCATGGCGGTGGAAGCACGTAAGCGATCGCGCGTCCCGCGGCAATGATCGCAACCCACAAGAGCAGGGAAAGCACCGCGGCTGCCTTAGCCCTTGTGGGCGTAGGAGAATCCAGATCCCATGTTTCCATCCGGCTGCCGATGGTCGAGTTAAAGACGAGGACATTGAGACCCGCCACGACAATCAGAATGATTTTGACTTTAAAGAAAGTAGTCTCGTAGAAAGAGACTGGATCGCCCATGAAGAGCAGGATCCCGCTGACGGTCATCACGACGAACCCGGCGATCAGCCATGGATTGAGCTGCCCAAGCACCTCGGACATACGCCTGCGCTTCATCGTGAGCCCGAGAAGACGGGAGTCAAGCAGCACGGCGAATCCGAAAAATAAGGTGAGGCTCAACACATGAACGGTTTCAACGATCGGCTCGGTCCAGGTTGAGTCCCGGAGCCAGATGCTGAAGGAAGTATCGTGGAGCCAATAAAACAAGCTAGTCAGAGACATTGTTCATCCTCGGGACGACCCTCGCTACTGGATGACGCCCACCCACTTCCAACCGTCGGAGGGCCGCACGATGCTGTGAAGCCGGAGCCTGTGTTCGCTGGCGTCGCGCCCCGGATTGCCCGTGACGACCACATGATCGCCGGCTTTCAGTGTGTCTCTGGAGACGCCATCGCGGCTCAGTTGGGCTCCCCCGCCCCATTCGACGGTCCATGTCTGCATCTGTCCGGAATCGTCGAGACCCTCGAGCTTTACAAACGAATGGGGATTGCGGTACATGAACTCGGTCAATTTGCCTTCGACCTTTATTTCCCGATCGACAATATAGGTTGCCGCGAACGAATGATGCGCGGAAACCCTTCCCGCCGCTAAAACTGCGCCCGCAGCGAAGGCCAGAATCAGCAGTTTCTTTCTCATCATGATTCCTCCAAGACACAAGCCAGTGCCAAAGTCCCCGTAGCCCGCGATCTTTGCTTGATCTTTTATACCGGGGGGTCCTTGGCGCGAAGTGAGCGGCAACACGGGTCGATGTGATATTCGTCACTCGACTTCGGGCAAGCGAACACGGGTGTTTTCGGCTTTGCCTCGGCCGATCCCTACCAGGTATGGCTGACAGTGAACCGGGCGGGTGTTCCGGCTTGTTGCCATCCTATTTCGCCTGCAGCGATTTGATGTAGTGAGTCAGGTTTGCAATCCGCATGGCCACTTGAGCCTCATTTAATCCGTCACCCGCTCTGAAATCCGCCCCCCAGATGGGCATCTCGGCTGGGCCATGCGCGGGCATCGTTACGCCATTCCGGAGCACGTCGGAAACATAGGCGTCTGGGAATTTGCCGCCGTGACGACTGGCGAGCGTGGTCAAATCGGGCGGGCGTCCTGCAAATGGATACGGCGCAGGGCCGTTTCCCTTTAGATCATTTCCATGGCAGGTGGAACAATATCGCCTGTACAGCTGCCCACCTGAGGGGGGATTTTCCGCCGCCAAAGGTTTCACGACCCGCCCCTCTTGAGGGGACCGGATTGACTGGATCGATTCGAGGTAGGTCACCAGATTTTCCAGCCTGACATTGCCCCGATCCACGTCCGACTCGATTTGGTGAAAAATGGGTCCCCATATCGGCATCTCCCGAGAGCCATGGGCAGCCAGGACTTTCTCACCCATGATCGTGCTGCGCACACGGCTGGATGGGAACTCTCCTCCATTGTTCTCCGCCAAGACAGTTAAGTCGGCAACCCTTGCCTTCAAGGCTGCCGCAGCAGGGCCGTGCCCTTTCGCGTCTAAACCATGGCAAGGCGCACAATAGGCCCGAAATAAATCGGGACCTTCTACCGAATGAATCAGCTCCTGAGATTGCTGTTGCGCCCGCGGACCTGTGGGAGCCCCCGCCCAGCCTTCCCCGCACCCAACGCAGATGAGCATACATCCCAACCAGACGCCCACAGCGATCCTAGATTGCCTGACTCGCATTCTCATGTGTCACGCCCGTTGGTTGGTCATGTTCGGCCACCGCTAACTCAATCTGCCGTTCCCAGCAATCTCTATTGCTCTCGCATGATGAACACTCGCCCCATCATTCACGGCTGCCAACGCTTGAGAAACCGGCTCCTTATACGCCAGCCAGCTGTTCCAAGGCTGCCCGATTCGGAATCGTCACAGCCGAACCTTTCAAGGCGACCAGATGGCGGCTCTTGAATTCGCTGAAGGTGCGCGTGACAGTCTCCCGGGAGCTGCCAATGAACTCGCCGATTTCCTGGTGGGTCAAGGGCATGATGATCCGCGTTCCGGATTTGGTCTGCTCTGCCCCCTGACACCAGCCGAGTAGAACCTTGGCGAGCCTCTCTGAGGCTGACGCGGAGAGGCCAACCGTACGCAGCTGCTCGCAAGCGCCATCGTAGGTGGCAGCCATCTGCTTCACGATGTTCCGGTAGGCTTCGGGATGACGTGCGATGAAGTGTTGGAAATCGTCCCTGCGAATGAAAACTACCTGAGAAGGTCGCAGGGTCTCGGCCGTCACCTCGTAGGACGTACCGCCAACGACGGCCGCCAATCCAAGCACCTCCCCCGGCTTGGCGATTCTTACGATCAGCATCTTGCCGTCGCTGGAGCACATCGAAAGCTTTACTTGCCCCTCGCAGAGAATGAATACGCCCCGCGGATCCTGCTTTTCCATGAAAAGGACGGCGCCCTCCGGGTAGACAGATGACGCCTTTACCGTGTCGAAATCTTTCAACGCGGTGGCCTCTAATTGGCAGAAAAAACCATCCTTGCGGAGTTTGCAGGCCTGGCAATTCTCGTTCATCTCGAAGCCATAAGGTCCACGCATGTTATTCCTCTTTCAGTACTTGCTTACTTGGGAGCCGCGCTTCGTCGGCAAAGCATCTGGTCATCGGGCTATCGGCCAGAAAATCCGCACCCGTCTTTTCATGTATTTCGCCAAGTAGCCGTCTCGCGGCAGAGTTAAGGTGAAGCACTCCACAGAGATCGATGACCAGTTTTCTCGACTGGAGAGTAGATTCCAAAAGCCGCCACAGCCGATCGAGTTCTGCTACCCATGGCCCCATCACCTTTCCTTCAAGCTTCAGTCGAAGTACGTCGGGTTGGTCGTGAATCGTAATCTTCAGCGTAGTTTTTCTCTACCTTTCCCCTGCAGCATCACCTATGGCATGCGGGGTACCAAAGAGATGCGCCGCACCGTCTCAAGCTATCTCCTGGAAGAAGATGGATTTAGGCGGGTCACACGCAGACATGACGTGTGTCACTCACTCAAAGTGACGATGGTCACCGACGAAATATCGTCGTTGGTGACTATCTGTAGTCTTCTCGGCGGATATCCAGTTTCTTAAGCTTGGAATTCAAGGTAGTTCTTTTGAGCCCGAGCTTGGCGGCGGCTCCGCCGTTTCCTCCGACGACGCCCTTGGTGTCTTTTAGCACTCGAAGGATATGCTCTCTTTCGGTCGCTTCAAGGGTGGCATTGCCCGCTGTAGGGCGCGTGGCCGGACCTTCCAGTTCGGCCAAAGGCGCTCGCAAGGTGGGCCCGTTTGAAAGAATCACGGCCCGCTCGAGGAAGTTTTCCAGTTCGCGGATGTTCCCGGGCCAGTCCCAACGGGTCAGCGCGTTCATAGCGCCAGATGGGATGGTTTCAATCCTCCTGTTCATGCGCCGGCCGTGTTTCGCTACGAAGTAGCGAACCAGAATCGGAATATCCTCGCGGCGCTCGCGCAGGGGGGGAATGGTTATGGGGAATACGCGCAGGCGGTAGTACAGGTCGCTTCGAAATTCCCGATCAGCGACCATCTTTTCCAAATTGCGGTTTGTGGCTGCGATCAATCGCAGATCCACTGGAATCGTGCGCGTTCCGCCAAGCCTTTCGAACTCTTTCTCCTGCAGGGCGCGCAGCAGTTTAGGCTGAAGTTCGAGAGGCAAATCCCCGACTTCATCGAGAAACAGCGTTCCCCGGTGAGCCAACTCCAGGCGCCCGACTCTCTGGGAGATCGCGCCCGTGAAAGCGCCTTTCTCATGGCCAAAGAGTTCGCTTTCAAGCAACCCGGTCGGGATCGCCGCGCAGTTCAATTTCACGAAGGTCTGTCCCTGCCGGGAGCTCAGGTTGTGGATCGCTCGAGCGATCAGGTCCTTTCCGGTGCCAGTTTCGCCAAGAATCAAGACGGTGACGTCGGTGGCCGCCACAGTTTCGACCTGTTTCAGCACCCTTTTCAAGCCTAAGCTTTCTCCTATAATCTCCTCAAAACTATGGACGGTATCGAGTTCTTCTTCGAGATACTGCTTTTCCCGCGTTCTTCGCTCAAGCTCTTCCTCGGCCCGTTTCTTCTCAGAAAGATCGCGAACCACGCTGAGTACGACTCTTCCACCAGGAGTTTCGATTGGGCTGAGCATGATGTCCACCGGAAACTCGTTGCCGTCTTTGCGCCGGCCGTACAGGTCCATTCCCACACCCATCTGACGCGTTCGCGGATGAGCGGCGTATTCCTTTCGGTGCGCGGCGTGAGCATTTCGAAATCGCTCTGGAATCAATAAATCGATCGGTTGCCCCTTCAATTCATCCCGAGCGTATCCGAAAAAATTCTGGGATTGCCCATTCACTTCCACGATTTTCCCTTCCCGGTCGGTCACGATGATCGCGTCCGGAGAGAATTCGAAAAGCGAACGAAAGAGCTCCTCGTTCAGGCGAACCGCCTCTTCCGTTTTCCTACGCTCCGTGAAATCGCGCGTGACCTTTGAAAATCCCAGCAGCTCGCCCTGCGGGCCGCGCATGGCGGTGATTACCACATTGGCCCAGAAACGGGTGCCATCCTTGCGGATTCGCCAGCCCTCGTCTTCAAACTGCCCTTCTGAAGCCGCCGTCTTCAATTCGTAATCAGGCTTGCCCTGATCGATATCTTCTTGCGCGTAGAAAAGTGAAAAATGCCGCCCCACAATCTCATCGGCGCTATATCCCTTAATCCGCTCCGCCCCGGCGTTCCAACTGACTATGGACCCGCTCGGGTCGAGCATGAAGATTGCGTAGTCCTTTACACTGACCACCAGCAGCCGGAAGAGCTCCTCGCTGCGACCAAAAGACTCTTCGGCTTCCTTCCGCAGGGTACTATCTCTGTTGATATCGAGGATAGCTCCCCCCTCCTGTTTTAGTTTGAAGTCATTCACGTGCGAACACCGCCAAGAGCCGCGGCTTACGCGTTTTTGGGAATAAGACCGTTCCCCAAACGGACAGGCCTTCACACAAGACCAATATCCTACTCCGCTTATCCCGTCAATGCATGAATCGGCGTATGAACCAGCGTTGGTAGCAGGGTGGTCTGCAAGCAGGACTTTCGATTACTCCGTGGACACAACGGCTGTTCGCGAAACCAGGAGAAGCTAACTCCGGACAGTCAAAACCGGGCACGTTGCCTGCGTCACGATCTGGTAGAGAGCGGAAACCTGGAAATGAGGTTTCTTGGCAAAATGCCGGTCTGTGCCGTCAATGCCCAGCACCACAAGATCCACACCGTGCCCCTCGGAGACGTCTAGGATCTTTTTCCCGTGCGGCCCTCGCTCGACGACACAAATCGGCTCGCACCGCAGATCGGTCCCGAACGGTACCAGTTGCCCGAGCGTTTGCAGCATCGGGTGCATCTCTTCGGCTCCCTTCTCAAAACAATGGACCAAGATCAGCTGCGCGCGATGTTCCCGAGCGAGAGAGATTGCGTAAGGCGCGGCAGCGAGCGACCCCGGGCTGAAATCGGTGGCATAAAGGATACGGCTTAACTCCGCCGCATGCCGTGATGACCTCACCCTCGCCTTAGGACCAACCGTCAGCACGGGACATGCCGCCTGACGGAAGGCTGTCTCAGCGACCGAGCCCATGAGGGCCTTTTCGATGCCGCTTCTGCCATGCGTCCCCAGGACGAGCAGATCGGCTTGCTTCGCCCGGATCAGATGGCTTAGGGTTTGCCACACCTCGCCCTCTTGAAAGATCAACTCGTGAGGAAGCAATTGCAACTGCTCCTCGAACCGCGCCTTTGCCTCCCGGCGAAATGCCTGTTCCTCTTCCGCGAGCTTGGGCCAGGCTGCAGCCGGCGCGTAAGGATACACAGGCCGACCCACCACATGAACGACGTGCAATGTGGCGCCATATCTCCGGGCAATCTCGGCGGCGTAGTCAAGCCCCTTCCCGGCCGCCGAAGAAAGGTCGGTCGCCACCAATATATTTTTGAAGGTGACACGAAAGGTCGTAGCAAATGCTCTCGGTTGCTCGGCCCCGATGTGTTCCAAAACCATCTTCTTCCTCCTAGGCGCTTGGACACTATTTCTAGCAAAGCGGCCACAGGGATGGAATGGCCTGTGTCACCAATCCGCGTGATCTACTTCACAGATCCTCCGGTGCTCTTTCGCGACAGTTGACCTGTCACCATGCGGTTGCATCCAGGGGGAGCCAACAAATTCAGAGAGAGAGAGAGAGAGAGAGAAGGGGAGGCCAGAAATGAGCGAAAAGAGGAACCGCAGTGCAAACGGCCCCAGGACCATGACAAAACGCTTCCCTAAGAAAATGGCCACGGCTCAATCCGCCGCAAGCGCAAAAAAAATCGCTCGTGAAAGACGTCGGTTGGCAACACAAATGCCGGAGTATCTTCTTGAAAAACATCCTGAACTGGGAGAATAGCGGTCAGCCCATGGATGGGCGTATGCCGTCGAACACGCGTGCGTGTCGGCCAACAGGAAGAAACGTAAGCGATTCTCCCTGTCCAAAGATTGAGCCCCACTTCCCACTGCGCCAAGTTGTTGGGTCCCACTCAAACACAGGCGGCCCGGGCGGCAGGACTCTTCCTCGGCAATGCGAACCTTGTGGCCTGGCGTATGCCCCTGGCAGTCGGGTGACACAAATCACTTTCCCGGGTGAGTCTCGTCACCGAAAGCAACCTCCCGATGGGCCAGATTGAAAGGCGAGGTGGCCTATGACATCTATTCAAGTCGCGGCGCCGCTCACAATCAAGCGCATCCTTTACTTGGCGGATTTCTCGCCCTCGTCAGAGGCTGTTCTCCCGTTTGCAATTGCCCTAGCGCGCA
>Ga0187863_10000300_pt1 | contig 43374 bp, 41 predicted proteins | sample June2016WEW_11_1_FD_132975 | JGI IMG/M metagenome (GOLD analysis project Ga0187863, IMG submission 132975) | Peatland microbial communities from SPRUCE experiment site at the Marcell Experimental Forest, Minnesota, USA - June2016WEW_11_10 | ecosystem: Environmental > Terrestrial > Soil >...
ATCCGCTCGACTACGATCCCGGTCGCACGTATCCGATGGTGACCATCATTCACGGTGGGCCCTCCGCGCAGGCGGTCCCCTCCTTCGCCAGTCGCGATGTCAGCGGACTCTGCTCGCAAGGCTACTTCGTTTTCATGCCCAATCCGCGCGGCAGTTTTGGTCAGGGCGAGGCATTCACTCGCGCCAACATCAAGGATTTCGGTTATGGCGATTGGCGCGACGATCTCACGGGCGTCGACGCGGCCGTCAAGGCGGCGCCGATCGATCCGAACCGCTTGGGACTCATGGGCTGGAGTTACGGCGGCTATATGGCGATGTGGGCCGAGACGCAGACGGCGCGCTTCAAGGCGATCGTCGGCGGTGCCGGCATCGTCAACTGGCAGTCCTACTACGGTCAGAACAAAATCGATCAGTGGATGATTCCGTTCTTCGGCGCTTCGGTCTATCAGGATCCCGCGGTCTATGCGAAGAGCTCGCCGATTACGTTCATCGAGCAATCGAAGACGCCGGTGCTGATTCTCCAAGGCGAGTTCGACGAAGAAGTGCCCGCGCCGCAAGCGTTCGAGTTTTGGCATGCAATGGAAACCCTTGGCGTGCCCACCAAGCTCATCGTCTACGCCGGCGAAGGCCACGGGCCGCAGAAGATCGCCAACCAAATCGACATCCTAACGCAAACCCTGCAGTGGTTTAATAGGTACTTGTGAGGTTGCCGGCCCGCGCCGCGCACGCCGCCTGCGTAGTCGCCACCGCCTCTGGTCTACGGTCGTCATCCGCAAGATCCGGCGCAACGCGACTAGCAGCACCCCAAAAGTGGGTAAGACGCCAAAATGTACACACCTGCCGGCCCCTCTGAACCGGGCGACCCGAACCCGGGCTCTCCACCCGATGGCGACGAGAACATCGACGGAAGAAATAACGACGGCGACGACGACGAAGGTTAGGGGAAAGAAGCGTAGTCACGCGGGATTCGCGCTTGCAGTCGCGCTGGCGGCGGGATGCGCGCACCATATTCCGTACGCGCTATCGAGTGGCGACCAAGCGCGCTTTGGGACGAGCGTCCTTCGCGTAAATGTGAGTGGGCACGCCCCGACGATTCTCGGCCTCAACGACTGTATGTTGTACAAAGCGCGGACCGCGCACGAGGATATCGTGGGATGGGACGTCGTGCTCGCTTCCGACTGGGGGATGCACAGTTATCCGAAATGGATGACGGGCTGCACGTCTCAGCAAGTCGCTTACAAAAATAGGTACATTGTCGTAAGCTTCTGCGCACAGGCGCTCGGCGCCGGCGGCGGCTGTGCCGGCGGCGACGGAACGTACCGCAGCCGTACCGCGGATCCGACGAGCTGGCAAATCCAAGACGGAAGTCACTGGCTCAGTTTGGCTAAGTACTAGCGCGCTGTCGATAGATCTCTGCAGCGGCTGCAACCGGCGTTCTCATGCGGGTTGTTCGAAATCTCGTGCCGGTGGTCTACTGGGAACTATGCGGCCACCGGCACGCTCATATTACGGGCTTAACGAGAACACCGTTGGGTAGCCGTACGCGCCCCCTCGTTGGGTCGTGCGGTAGTGCCTTCACGCGTATGGGTGGTATTAAAACAGCCTTGGCCGCACGCGGGTAGTGCCGGACTTCTTTGCAATGGTTTGCCAGCTAGACTTACTAGCCCGGAGGCGCCGCGGCCCTCGGGGGCGCTCCACGCTGCTAAAACGTCTGACCGTTAGTGAGCGCGAGTCCCTCGATCGACTGACCGGCGTTGCTTTCGATCTGCAGCGGTTCACTCGGGGCGAGTGGATAGGCAAGGCGGTAGACGATGCCGTCGACGCTCGACACGAAAAGTGAGTTTTCTTGTTGGTCGAGCACGAGCTGCGTCATCTTCTCGCTGGTACTGATCGTTACTTCAGGCGTCTTCGAACCGGGGGCAAACGCCTCGATATTCGTTGGGCCGTCCTCGACGACGACGATCGTGCCCTGGCTATCAACGGCGAGGCCTTGCGGCGACCCGAGGTTCATCCCGAGACTGTGATGCCGTTTCAGACCGTGCGTGAACTCATCGATGCCGGAGCCATAAACGCCGCCGCGGTACGCGACGTAGAGGTTTCCCTGGCGGTCAAAGTCCATACCGTCCGCTTCAGTGCCATCCGTCTGCAGCACTCTCGGGTGCGAAACGTGGCCTACCGGGTATTCGACGACGGTTCCGTTGTTCGCGTTGCTTACGAAGATATCTCCGGCTCCATCGACGAGCGGGTACAGCGGTCGATCCAGGTCCTTCCTGTACGTGGCCGACGGCCGCAGTATTCCGGACTTGTACTTCACCACGCTGCTGCCGTATTCGTTGACCACGTACAGATTGCGCTTCGCATCGACGAACAGACCCCACGGAAAGGTCACGCCGTCGGTTATGGTTGCAATCGGAATCGGGTGCTGCACCGGGGTTTCCGGAAGCATCAAGATTCCACTTGGTGCCGCGACGTAAGCTAACGGTTGCGGCGCTTTGAGCGCCGGCGAACTTAGCGCAGCCGTCGACGTCCGAGCGAGCGACGCGCTCGCGCCGGTCAAGCCGCTTTCCTCCCCGATGCTCACCGATTGCCCGTAAGGCAATTTAGGAGCCTCGTGAAGAAGCGAAGACGGGTTTTTGCCCTGGAGAAAGTCCCAAGAGCCGACCTCGCGCTCGCACCAGAGGTTGCCGCCGACGACGGTCTTGGCAGCCGATTTGTTTACCGGCGTATTCGCTTTGCCGACGAGGAACGGCTGCGCCACGTCCGCATAACCATTGTTACATGTGTCGGTCAGAGTGACGGTGCCAATAACGTTGATATAGCTTCCCGAAAGCGTGGCCGCGTAAAGTCCGGTTTCATAGTTCTGATTAGCGTCCTGATCCGCGAAAATCAAGTATTTTCCGCCCCACATGACGCTGCCCGGAAAGTGTATCTGCGCCCCAAAGCCGATTGCGCTCATCGACTTGCCACCCACGGGAACCCAGCACACATCGATCGAGCTGTACTCACCCTCCGCGAAGAGATTGCCCTTGGCGTCGTACCCGGGCGGCCAAACGTAATAGCACTCCGAAGGATCGGAATACTGTGTCGGCGTGCCGCCCGCATCCTTAAAGACCAAGACGTTGCCGGGCCCGCTCTGCGTCGAGAAATTCGCGACGGCAAGATCTCCCGCGGACGATACGGAACAACCGATCGGATAGCCCTTGGTTTCGAGCGTTTTGATCGGGATTGTGCCGCCGTGTGCGTACTCTAAGACGGTGCCCGCGTCAAAGTTGGTGATGTAAACGTCCCCCTGGGCATCCACGCACTGACCGTCAGGGTAATTGAAGCCGGTCAGCTTGCCGATCTCGGTTCCCTTCGGGTAATCGTAAACATATACGTCGTTCGTCGCTCCATCCGAGACGTAGAGGAGCTCGCTCTTCCCCTTAGCGTCAGCCGACATCCACGACGTGCCACTATCCACGTGGGCTGCGATAGCTGGCGCTTCCGGCACTGTGCCCGTTGCGCCGATCGGCGTCTGCGATGCGCCGCAACCGACGAGCAATGCTGCTGCGATGCAACTTGTGAGTACGCAGCGGCTCAAACCGAAAATCCTCATCGCAGGCCTCCTGAAGCCGAACGGATCGGCGTTAGGACGTTCGGGGCGACGGCGTTAGAACCCTAAGTCCGCTAATAACTCACGGGCGCGGTTGGCGTTCTTAGCGATCGCCATCCGCGAACGGAAGTAACCGTTATTTTTCTTCACCGCCCGCTGAACGCATCGATGCATTCCTCGCCGAGGGCCTTCCCGAGGCGAAATAGCCCTCGTTAGTACACGCGTTGCTACACGGCGCCCGTCCGTCCGATTCGGGGAAAATAGAAAACCCTTACGGAGTAAGCGTTCGCGATGGTGGGCCGTCCAGGGATCGAACCTGGGACCTCATGCTTATCAAGCATGCGCTCTAACCAGCTGAGCTAACGGCCCGACACCCCGGAGAGTATAGCACGCGGCTCCAGGCTCCCTTTTAGATGAGGGCGATCCACTTCTTGGTGATTCCGTCCTCGTTCTTGAGGTGCGCCATCAGCATGGTTTGGAGTACCTCGTGTTCGCGAAGGATCTCGGCGCGCTCGGCCGCTTCGAAGTCGAAGGCCTCGAGTTGCGTGGCGATCTGCTCCTGTCCCTCGGCATCTCCGGCGGTAGGGCAAGACGTACGCTCGATGAAAGTTGGGGCGTGTGGTTCGCGCCGAGGCCGACAAGAGCGGGGCGGCTGCTGATCATTGCGACGTTGCTGTTCGTCCCCGTAATCTATTTGTATGTCTGGTGCCGTCTGACCCCACGCTGGTACGACGGAAAGCTCAGGCCCCGATTCGGCATACTCGTCACCGCCGGCGCGGCCGACGCCTTGGAAGGCGAACGTGTGAAGTAAGGCCGCCGGCCCGTGCATCGCTTAGACTCTTCCGGCTTAGGTTGCAGGGCGCGGTGCCGTCGGGAAGAAGCGTCATATCATCACGAAGTAGTGAGGTATGCGATGCGCTGTTTGCTAGGAATTTGCTTGCTTGCGCTCGTCTCGATCGGGTGCGGCGCGGTGCAGCCGCCGCTCGGCGCGCCGGCTGGAAGTGCGCCAGCTCCGCTAATCCGGCGAAATTTGACGTACGAAGTACTCTACAGATTCGAGGGCCGCGGGTCGCGCAACGGCGCACATCCAAGCACCGCGCTCATTAAAGTTGGCGGCACTTTTTATGGTGCGAATGCTGGGACTACCCGCGGGGCCGGTCGCTACGGCACGATCTTTACGATTACGACCTCCGGCACCGAAAAGCTGTTTTACCATTTCAGAGGCGGCCCGAAACAGGGCGCGCATCCCACGGACCTTACCGATGTCAACGGCACGCTTTTTGGCACTACGTCGGAGGGTGGAAGCAACGGGCTCGGTACGGTGTTCTCCGTCAGCCGTTCCGGCAATGAGACCACGCTCCACAGCTTCGCCGTGGGAGCCGGCGATGGCGCGAAGCCGAACGGTTTGGTCAATGTCGAGGGAACGCTGTATGGTACGACTTCGGCCGGGGGCACGAATGGCGAGGGAACGGTCTTCTCGATCACCCCCTCCGGCACGGAAACCGTAGTGTACAACTTTGGGGGGAGCCAGACGGATGGCGAGAAGCCGACCGCACCTCTCATTAACGTCGGGGGGACGCTCTACGGCACGACGGCAGCTGGGGGCACAGGCGGGAATGGGACCGTTTTCGCAATGACCCCGTCGGGTAAGGAAACGGTGCTCTACAACTTTAAGGGCGGCGCGAAAGATGGCGCGAACCCGGAGGCGCCGCTTTTCGACGTCGGTGGCGTGCTCTACGGTACAACCTGGGACGGCGGCAGCAGCCAGAACTGTGGCAATGGCTGCGGGACCGTCTTCGCGATCACGCCGTCCGGTAAAGAGACGGTTGTTTACTCCTTTAAAGCCGGCACGCCGGATGGCGCGTACCCTGATGCACCGGTAGTGGACATCCGTGGCACTCTCTATGGCACGACGTTTTTTGGGGGCACAAAGAGTGCCGGAACGATCTTCGCGATCGCACGCTCCGGGAAGGAAACGATGCTCCACAGTTTTGGCGGCTCCACCGGGGGAGTCTTGGATGGCCGACTCCCCGGGACGGCCCTTCTCAACGAAAGCGGCACGCTGTACGGCACGACCACACAGGGAGGCGGTACCGGCGCAGGAACGGTGTTTGCGTTGACGCCATGATCCTTAAATCAGGGCGATCCACTTCTTCGTGATCTCGTCCTCGTTCTTGAGATGCGCCATCAGCATGGTTTGAAGGACCTCGTGTTCGCGTAGGATCTCAGCGCGCTCGGCCGCTTCGAAGTCGAAGGCTTGGTGTTGCGTGGCGATCTGCTGCTGACCGTCGGCATCGCCCGGAGAAGGCGGGGACGGCGGACTGCCGCGGGGCGCGGCGAGGCCGCCGCGCGCCGAGGCACGTTCGTTGCGCCCGACCGGAAGCGGGCCGTTCATTCGGTGATCGATTGGATGAACTTTTTCGTAATCGAATCGTCCATTTTGCGCTGAGCCATGTCGACGTTTCGAAGCGTGTCTACTTCGCGCATGTTCTCGCTGCGCTCGTCCATCATTTGATCGAAGGCCTCCGACTGCACTTGCAGTTGTTCTTGGTTTTGGATCTCGGATGAGTACATGCCGAGTTGGAAGGTTTCGTCTTGGGTGTTGAGCGCGTTCATTGCGGCGTTTTGCGCGTTGCCGGCAACGCCGCTGCCAAGTGACCCACCGATCGCACTGCCCAGAAGCCCCGAGCCGAGCCCTTCGAGAGCCGGGAGAAGGAATGCCATGTCGTTGCTCCTTTAGCGAACGCTCAGTTCGAGCCGTCGAAGGCGTAATCGAGCGGTTGGGATTGATAGCCCTGACTCTGCGGCAAACCCGGCAGCGTCGGCGGCGTCAAGGGAAGGCTTTGAGCCTGATTGGAGAGCGAGCCGAGCGACGAAATAAGGGCGTTGACCTCGGCCATCGCGGCGTTCTCCGGTGATTCGCTCGAGTCGCCACGAAGCGAGCCGCCACGACCTCCGCTCGAGCCATGCAACTTACCGCTCTTATCGCAACCATGCAGCATGCCGCTATTCCCGCTTTCGCGACCACCGGTGACGCGGTGATCGTGCCCACCGGCGACGCGGTGATCGTGCGAACCGCCGACGCGGCCGCTCTCGTCGCTGTGGAAGGGTCTGGCTGAGATGGTTCCTTCGTGAATGGAAGACAATGAACTCATCGTATGATCTCCTTTTCTACGAGTCTGTCTCGTCGGTGTCGTCGCCCAGGAGCGACATATAATCGGTTGACTGCCGATGGTATGAATGCGCGTGCGAGCTGCTCGGCAACGAAGGCGCCGGTAGCGAAGGCGCCGGCAACGGATAGCTCTGCGCCGCCGCTCCGAGCGCCCCGACCGAGGAGACTGTCGCGCTCGATTCGGCAATCGCGGTGGACTGCGCCGATTCGTCCGGTTTCGGGCTGCCCGTTAGGCGTGAATAGTGGCGCATCACCGAGTCGGCATATCCTAGGTCGGCGCCGTCGGCCCAGCGCGTTTTGGTGCCGGTTGATGCCGGCGAGCCGCTGTTATAGGCGGAGAGCGCTTCGTGCACGTTGCCGCCGTAGCGCTTGAGCAGCCCGGAAAGCATGCCGGCGGCATAGTCGGCGTTCTTGCCCGGATCCATGGCGGCTCCGGTCGAGGCGAAAGGGTGCCAGCGGTCGTCGATCTGGAAGAGCCCGCGCCCGTGTCCGCCGTCGCCCACGATGTTGTGGCCGGCGTTGGTATCGGGGCCGCCGGTTTCTTGTGCGGCGACCGCAGCAAGCAGGCCGGGATCGAGGCCGTAACGGCGGGCCGCGCTTTCGATCTGAGAGGCGAACGCGACGCCCGTAGCGGCGAGGCGGGAGGCAACCGGGTCGAGGCTCATGACACGCCTCCATCCCGCGTCCGAGGCGTTTGACAAGGAGCGGTGCGGGTTCTAGAATGGCAAAGTCGTGGCGGCCCTGCCTGGTTGGCGGGGCCTCGTGCTGCGGCGGGTCTCATTTATGGATCGTTCGCACAGGGTTGACATCAGCGGGCTTCTCGCCGGCGGTCGCCAGTTAATGGTGATTGCCGACGAAGTACCGATCGAGCCTTTCGAGGGAATCGCGTTCGCGGAGCCGGTTCGGGTGGCGTTGGAGCTGCGCGAAGCCGACCGAATGCTCGCGGTCGAAGGAACCGTGGACGCTCGCGTTCACGGCCCCTGCGACGCCTGTCTCGAAGACGTCGATTTGGAGGTTCACGTCGACGTCGAGGAGCGGCTAGACCCCTCCCATGGGCGTGACGCTGAGCCGTTCGGCGAGAACAACGTCTTGACGGGGCAGCGGCTCGACGTGGCGGACCTAGCACAACAGACCGTGCTCAGCGCGCTGCCGATGGGGCTGCGGTGCAAGGAAGACTGCCTCGGTCTTTGCGGCATATGCGGGGCGAATAGGAATATGGGCGAATGCTCGTGCGACCGCGCCCAATAGACTTTTGAACGGAGAACTATGGCGAACTTAAAATGGAAAACGCCGCGCAGCAAGACGCGCAGCCGCCGGGCGGCGAACTGGAAGCTCGGCGCGGTAACGACCGTCCAATGCGCGCAGTGCCATCAGCCGAAGCGGCCACACTTTGCCTGCGCAAACTGCGGTACGTATAACGGCAGGCAGGTCATCAAGGTACAAGACGAGCCGGCCGGTTAAGCATAGGTGTCCTTGTGCGGCGTGAAGATCGTTGGCGTCGGCCATTACGCGCCGGCCCGCGTGGTCACGAATCACGATCTCGAGGCGTGGCTCGATACGACGGACGAATGGATTACGACGCGCACGGGAATGAAGCGCCGTCATTGGACGTCCGATAACGAGGCGACGAGCGACCTAGCCTCTGCGGCGGCCGAGGCCGCGCTCGTGCATGCCGAACTCCAAGCGACCGACGTCGATTGCTTCATCGTGGCGACGGTAACGCCCGACTACTATTTTCCGGCGACGGCCTGTCTGGTCGCCACCCGGCTCGGCGTCCGCGAAAAGCCGGCCTTCGACATCGCCATTGCGTGCAGCGGTTTCATTTACGGTTTGACGGTCGCATCGGGTCTCATCCGCTCGGGCGTCTACCGGAGAGTCATGCTGATCGGAGCCGAGTCGCTCTCCAAGATTCTCGACAAAGGGGACCGCTCGACCGCCATCCTTTTCGGCGACGGAGCGGGCGCCGTCATTCTGGAACGGTCCGAGCAGGACTCGTTCCTCGCCTCGGATCTCGGTGCCGACGGGAGCCGCCCGGAGTTGCTGTACGCTCATGGCAGCGGATCTCGCGAGCCGATAGATCACGCGGCGCTCGATGCGAAGCTGCATCTCATCCACATGCAAGGGCGTGAAACTTTCAAGCTCGCCGTCAACAAGATGGTCGAATCGACCGGCGCGGTCTTGAGCAAAGCTAACCTAACCAAAGCCGACATCGCCTTCTTGATTCCGCATCAAGCCAACAAACGCATCATCGATGCGACCGCGCGGTACTTGGGCCTCCCCGACGATAAGGTCGTGATCAACATTTCCGAATACGGCAACACCTCGGCAGCATCCATACCGATGGCGCTCTCGGAAACGGTTCGAACCGGGCGAGTGAAGCCTGGAGATTTGATCGTGTTCGTAGCGTTCGGCGGCGGCCTTTCGTGGGGCGCCGTCGCCTGGAGATGGGCTTCGTAGATGCGGTTTGCCGCCGTGTTCCCCGGCCAGGGATCGCAGTGTGTCGCAATGGGGTGCGACGTTGCGGCGAACTCGCGGGCGGCGCGCGGCATCTTCGAACGTGCCGCGGCGGTACTCGATTACGACCTGCTCGAGGTGCAGCGCGAGGGCCCCGACGAGAAGCTGCGAGAAACCGAGTATAGCCAGCCGGCAATCTTTACGACCAACGTTGCGCTCTATGAAGCCGTCGGAGACGAGGTTGAGCCGGTGGTTACGGCGGGCCATTCGTTCGGCGAGCTTTGCAGCCTGGTCGTGGCCCATTGCTTACAGTTCGAGGAAGCGCTGCGCATCGTGAACGAGCGCGCCAAGGCCATGCAGCATGCGGCGCAACTTGCGCGCGGCGGCATGTCCGCGGTTCTCGGATTGGAGGCCGCGCAAGTGCGCGACGTATTGCAACAGTTGCAGAGCGCGAACGTGGGGCGAGTCTCCATGGCGAACTTCAACTCGCCGACGCAGATCGTGATCAGCGGTGACGTCGCCGCCGTGCAAGCCGCGACGGCGCCGATGCTGGCCGCCGGCGCCAAGCGCGTCGTGCCGCTGAACGTGTCGGGAGCGTGGCATAGCGTGCTGATGGAGCCCGCCGTGGACCGCCTGGCAGCCGTGGTTGAGAAGAGCCACTTCGCGATGCCGGAGTTCGACGTAATCTCCAACCTGGACGGACGACCCTATCGCGACGTCGCCACAATTAAAGCCAATCTCGTTCGATCGGTGGTTGAAGAGGTGCGCTGGCACGACACCGCGCAGCGGCTTCTCTCGTACGATCTCGATCGCGTCGTCGAGTTCGGAGCTAGCGCCGTACTCGGCCCCTTGATGAAACGAATGCTCGCTAGCCACGAGCCGGGCGCAAGGTTTCCGGCCGTGAGCGTCGTCAACGATTTCGCCGGCGTCGGGAAGTTTCGCGTCGAAATCGAACGCGCGACCGGAGCGACGGTATGATGTTGACCGGCAAAATCGCGCTCGTTACCGGTGCCAGCCGCGGAATCGGGCGCGCGATCGCCGTAGAGTTTGCGAGACGCGGCGCGGATGTGGCGCTGGTTGGCCGCGACGTCGCTGCCCTGGAAGAGACCGGCGCCGCCTGCGCTAGCGCGCGCGCGGGCGCGACCGCGGAGCTCTTCGAGGCCGACGTCACGGATCGGGAGTCGATGGACCGAATCGTCGGCGAAACGCTGGAGCGTTTCGGGCATCTCGACTGCGCGATCGCCAACGCCGGCCAGTCCATCGATGGGTTGCTCCTGCGACTAAAGCCCGAGACGATCGATCGAATGCTCGACGTCAACTTGAAATCGGCCTTTTTTCTGTGTGGCGCCGTCGCAAAGCCAATGATGAAGCAGCGTGCCGGCTCGATCGTGCTCATGACCAGCATCGTGGGGATTACGGGTAACGCCGGCCAGTCGGCATATGCCGCTTCGAAGGCCGGGCTCATCGGCCTGTGCAAATCACTGGCAAAGGAGTTGGGTTCGAGGAATATAAGAGTCAACGCCGTCGCACCGGGCCTCATCGAAACGGCCATGACGGAAAAGATGCCCAGTGCTGCCAGGGAGTTCTTGATCCAACAAGCCGCTCTCGGCCGAGCCGGGAAGCCGGAGGACATCAGCGGAGCGGTTGCCTTCCTCTGCTCTGATGCCGCCGGGTACATCACTGGACAAACGCTCGTGGTCGACGGCGGGGTCCTGATGTGACTTCGGCAACGACACGCTTTGAAAGGAGACGAAATGTCCACCACCTTCGATAAAGTGAAGAAGATCATCGTCGAACAACTCGGCGTCGACGAGTCGGAAGTGACGCCCGAAGCGTCCATTACCGACGATCTCGGTGCCGATTCGCTCGACCAGGTCGAGCTGGTGATGGCGTTCGAGACGGAGTTCAACATCGATATTCCCGACGAGGAAGCAGAGAAGATCAAGACGGTCGGCGATGCGGTCAAGCGCATTGACGAAACGACGCCGGGTTCTGCGACGTCGTAGTTGTTCGACCAGCTCAGTGACCGCCTCGGCGCCATCTTCGACCGCTTAAGCGGACGAGGTAAGGTAACCGAAGGCGAAGTCAACGAGGCCCTGCGCGAAGTTCGGGTCGCCCTGCTCGAAGCGGACGTCTCGCTGGCCACGGCCAAAGCCTTCGTCGCGCGCATCAGAGAGCGGGCGGTGGGCGCGAACATCCTGGAATCGCTGACGCCCGCACAGACGATTCTTACCGTCGTTCACGCGGAGCTCGTCGAGCTTCTCGGTCCCTCCAGCACGTCGGCGCGCGGCCGTTTGCGGTTCGCCGACGCTCCGCCTTCAGTCATCATGCTTGTCGGCTTGCAAGGATCCGGAAAGACGACGCAGGCTGGAAAGCTCGCCCTGCGCCTCAAGGAGCAAGGGCGGCGTTCGCTGTTGATTGCGGCCGACGTCTATCGCCCGGCCGCTATCGAGCAGCTGGAGACGCTGGGCAAGCAGATCGATCTGCCCGTTTTCCAGCGCGGCACGATCGCGCCCGTGCGCATCGTGCGCGAAGGCATTGCGGAAGCCAAACGCCTTGCGCTGTCGACGGTCATCATCGATACCGCGGGACGGTTGCAAATCGACGAAGCGCTCATGGACGAGCTGGCGGAGATCAAAGCCGCGGCCGCGCCGAGCGAGATCTTGCTGGTCGCCGATGCGATGACCGGTCAAGAGGCGACCAATGTAGCGAAAGGATTTCACGATCGCCTCGGCATCACAGGCGTCATCCTTACGAAGATGGACGGCGACACGCGTGGCGGCGCGGCGCTCTCGATTCACAGCGTTACCGGTGCGCCGGTCAAGTTCGTCGGCGTCGGCGAAAAGCTGACGGCGCTCGAGCCGTTCTATCCCGATCGGCTGGCCTCGCGCATTCTCGGTATGGGCGATGCGCTCACGCTGATCGAAAAGACCCAGAACCTCTATTCCGAGGAGCAGTCGCGCACGCTGCAAGAGAAGCTCCTCAAACAGACCTTCACCCTTGAAGATTTCTTGGAGCAAATGCGCCAGATGCGAAAACTGGGCTCGATGACCGATCTCTTGAAGATGGTCCCCGGTTTGTCGCGCGCTCTGCCCAAGAACTTCGAGATTCCCGAGCGCGAGCTGGTGAAGGTCGAAGCGATCATCTGCTCGATGACGCGCAACGAGCGCCGGAATCCCGATGTTCTCAACGGATCGCGCCGTAAGCGCATCGCTCGCGGCTCCGGTACGCAAGTTTCCGACGTCAACCGGCTCGTCAAGCAGTTCGAACAGGCACGTCAGTTGACCAAACACCTTGGCGGAAAGAAGCGGCGAGCGCTCTTGCCCTCTCTTACGTCTTAACTTGTAACGAAAGCACTGTAGAAAAAATGGTACGAATTCGATTGCGCCGGATGGGCGCCAAGAAACAACCGGCTTACCGATTTGTCGTGGCCGACGCGCGGGCGCCGCGCGACGGGCGATTCATCGAAATCTTAGGGCACTACAATCCGCGCACGGAGCCCCGCACCGTGGTGGTTGACGAAGAGAAAGCGCGAGCGTGGCTGGCAAAGGGCGCGCAGCCCTCGGTGACCGTTCGCCGGCTCTTCGCCGAAAAAGGACTCGTCGAACGCGGTCCGATTCCGGAGACGAAGCGCAAGCCCAAGGGCGCAAAGGGCGACGGTTCGTGAGCGCGTTCGACGACGAATTTGGCCTCTTTAGCGAAACGGTTGTCGACGAAGTAGAGCGGGAGCCTACGCGCCGGGCGCAGCCGCCGCCACGCGCGCCACAGACGCAGCACCGCTCGGCACAAGCGCCGCCGCATCCATCACAAGCGCCGCCGCGACCCGGGCGACCGCCTGAGCGCCGGGAGCGACGGCCGAACACTCCCTCGAGCGACCCGTGGGCCGGACACCGGCGCGCAACCGAGCTGCTCTCGTTTCTCGCGCGCAAGCTGGTTGCGAATCCCGACATCGTCGCCGTCGAGCTTTTCGTGGATGAAAGCGCGCAGCCGGTAATCGAACTGATCGTGCATCCCGACGATTTGGGAAAAGTTATCGGTCGCAGCGGCCGCGTCGCACACGCGCTGCGCACGATCGTTCGTGCGACGGCGGAGGGACGGGTCGCTGTAGATATTCTCGATAGCGAAGAGGCAGCCGAGGGCGCCGAGGATGATACCGGCGACGGATGACGGAGATTGATCCTTCGACCGATGAGATAATTATAGGGCGGATCGCCGGAATATTCGGCCTTCGCGGAGAGCTCAAATGCGACCCGACCAGCGCGGGTCGCATCCTCTTTTCTGAGGGTACGGTCCTGCGCTGCGAAAGCAAAGAGAGTTCTTTACCTATTCGGTTGACGCAGATCCGCCCGCACAAGGGACGTCTCCTGATTCGCATCGAGGGCGTCGACGACGCGGACGCGGCGAGCGCGTTCGCTGGTGCGGTGCTCTATGCGCCGCGTCAGGACGTCGTGTTGAACGAGGGCGAATATTTCGACGCGGACCTCGTCGGATGCGACGTGCGCGGCATTGACGACACGCTCTACGGAACCGTGGAGCGCGTCGAACACTATCCCGCCGGCGATATGCTCGTGGTTGCCGGGCACCTCGTGCCGATGGTGCGCGCGATCGTTTGCGAGATCGATCTCGATCGCCGCCGCATTCTCATCGATCCACCCGCGGGACTATTGGAGTAAGGTCAAGGAAGCTCTGATTTAGTCCAGATTGAGGAGCCGAAGAGCTGGGCTAAATCAGAGCTTCCTTAGCTGTTGTCGGGGTGCGCGGCGGCGTAGGCTGCGACGGCTGCATCGACCGCCGTTTTGAGCGACGTGCCCTTGCCGACTTCACGGTCGAGCGGCGCGCCGAAACACGTAGAGACGAGTAAGGCGAAGGTCACGGCCACGTTGTGCTTGACCGGCGTCTCCGTCAGCGTGCCCGTCGCAATCGTATTGTCGCGGTTCGGGCCGCAGATGGTATCGGCCGATTGCTCCGGCGGTGAGGTGACGGCCGTCATTTGTGTGACGAAGCGGCGATTGAGCGCGAGATAGAGCTCGCGCAGGGCGTTGGTCAGTTCGGCGGGCGCGACATATCCCGAAGCCGTGACGGGTGCAATGATGACGCCGCGCGACGGCTTGACGACCGGAGCGGGCGGCGGCGTTTGCGCACCCTTATGCTTAAAAACGGAATCGACGATGTTCGTGATGCCCGAAATCGGAACTTGCGCACCGTTGCTCGACGTCGGTGCGGGCGTATTTGCGGTTTGCGCTCCGACGTTCTGAGTTTCGCGCCCGACGAAAGCCAGAATCTGCGCGCGGGCGAGCAGCGATTGCGAAGCGACGTCGGCAACGCTCGAGACCTGAGCCGTCTGAGAGAAAAGAATGACGCCGCTTTCGACGCTGACCACTTGCTCGACGACCGCGGCGGACTCTCCGACCGGCGTCACGTAGCCGCTGATATAAAAGTCTGCTTTAGCGGCACGAGCGTTGTCGAGAAAATCGGGTCGCTTTACGCCCTGGGGAATCGCAAGCACCGTGATGCCGCCCGCGGCAGCCATCTCCTGCCCGAGAATCTGAGCGATCGCGGTCCCGATCCGTGCGTCGGCACCGGTTTGTACGTCGAACGGATAGACCACGATGACGGGCTGCTGCTCGAGGGAGGACGGGGTCGGCGAGGGCTGCGGCGACGGTTGGGGCGAGGGAGTCGCCGCCACGATGAAGCCGAGCAGCGAGCACGAGAGAATCAGGCCGGCCAGCCGGTACTTATTGCGTTTTTCAGCCATGAAGCGACGAGTCTTCGCGCGCGGCAGCTTGATATCCGGTCGAGAGCGCGATGCTGTACTCGGCGCCAAAGAGAAAGATCGAGCCGATGCAGTAGAACCACAGCAGCAAGACGAGCGGTGCCGAGAGGGCCCCGTAGATGAGCGAGAAGTCCACGTGTGTCACGTACGCGGCGAAGGCGTATTGCACCGCCGGCCAAGCGACGGCAACCACTGCGGCTCCGCGGAGGGCGAATGCCCAGGAGTTGCGGCGATTGGGCAGCCAGCGATAGAGCACGACCGCCACGATGAAGACCAGCGCGATGGATATCGAGTAGGCCAGAATATGCGTGATGCGGCGCGGATCGTGAATCCCGGCGACGTGGAACGTAACCGAGAGCACGACCGGTAGCGCGATTGCAATCAGCAAGAGTACTCCGGTGACCGGCAACATCACGAACGACAGCAACAGGTTGTGCACGAGCGGGCGCCCTTTCGGAACGGCCAGCGCCCGATCGAGCGCGAAAGCCAGGCCCATAAAGAGATTTTTGCCAGACCAAAGCAGAACCGCGGCGGCGATCAGGCTCGAAATGCCGCGCCCATAGATATACGTATGCAGGTTCTTCGCGATGTAGTCGTGCAGCGCGGGCGCCAATGTATTCACGAAGGCTAAGGTCCGGCGCTCCGAATCGGGAAAGAAGAGCGTGGCGGCGCTCAACACCAAAACCGCGAGTGGAAAGACTGAGAAAAGCGCATTAAACGCAACCGATTGCGCCAGAAACGCGCAGCCGTCGCGAGAGAAGCGAAGCAGGGCCTCACGAAAAGCGGAGATGAGTCGCCGCATCGCAAGCGGTATATCGTGGGAACGTGCCGCTATTCCCACCGGTTCCGGTAGCGATTCTGGTCGATGGCCGCCCGCTCGCAAGCTACGTCCGCGCGTATGTGGCCGGCGGCCGCGTCTTTGCGCCGGTTGCGCCGCTGGTGACGCGATTGGCCGACCGCATTTGGTACGAGGGCGACACGCTGGTCATCCAACGGGGTGCGCAGAGGGTTCGAGTTCGTCTTGCGCAGACGGTTCCCGATCAGTTCGATGGTGAGTACATTGCCGTGGCGCCGGTGCTGCAAGCGCTCGGAGCGTCGCTCTGCTGGGAGCCCAAGCGCCGGCGGCTGCTCGTGCGCCTTCCGAAGCAAAGCGGGGTTGCGACGCCGGCCCCCTTCGATCCGGCGGCGCCGTCGGCTCCGCCCGCGACGGTGTTCACACCATCGCCACCGGTGACTCCGCGTCCGGCCTGGACCGGCTCGCCGCTGCCTCGGCGGACTCCGCTACCGCTTCCTCCGCCCCGCCCGGAATGAGCACGACCTTTCCCAGGACGCCACCGGCGACGCGTTCGTAGGCTTCACGGGCCGCCGAGAGCGGAAATCGAGCAGCGATGGCCGGAGGCGTCAGCGCTCGCGATTCAAAGAGCGGGCCGAACTTTTCGTAGAGCTCGGCGATCTGCGCGAGGTCAAGCTGGGCCGTATCGAGCCCCAGGAGCTGTAGCCGGCGCCGGTAGAGCAAGAAGAGATCGAGTTGGACCTCCCGGCCGCCGGCCGCCGAGAAAACGACCATGCGGCCCCCGATTGCCAGCGACCCGGCGAGCTGGGCAAAGACGGGCGCGCCGACGGCATTGAGGGCCACGTCGGCGCCCCGGCCGCCGGTCAGCTCGAGGACGGCTTTGGGGACGTCGTCGGCATCCGAACGCAGAACCGCGTCGACGTCGAGGCCGGTCAGCGGCGGCCCAAGGTCGACTTTGGAAAGGTCCACGGCGATCGCGTGACCGCCCAGCGCTTTCGCCAGCGCCACGGCCGCCGATCCGACGGCGCCCCCGGCACCGGAGATAACGGCCCACTCGCCCGATTGGAAACGGCCCAGTTCGACCAACGCGCTCCAAGCCGCCACGAAGGGCACTCCGGCGACGGCGGCCGCTTCCGCGCTCAAATGCGACGGACGCGCAATCACGGCATCGAGCGGCAACACCATATGCTCGGCGTGCGAGCCGTCCTGGGTCAGTCCGAGGATGCCGCCGCCGGAACCCCAGACTGCGACCCCGATGAAGTCCTCCGGACCCTCGATGACCCGTCCTGCAAAATCGCGTCCGAGAATCCTCGGAAGCGTTACCTGCGGGAAGTGGCCCAATGCCACGCCGGTGTCGCTCGGATTGACCCCGGCGGCCTCGATTTTGATGCGCACGCAATCGGCAGGCAGCGGCGCCTCTTCCACGTCGCCGACACGCAAGTTTTCCAGCGGGCCGAACTGCTCGATTCGCAGCGCTTTCATGCGTCGCCGGCGCCGGGTATGCGGGCGCTCACGACCGGCACCATCCATACGGCGTAGCCGATGGGGTCGCGAATATTTGCAATCATTTGATTGAAGTAATCGATTGCCGACTCTTGGCTGATCGGCGTCAACTCTCCGATCGCACCGGCATATCCGTCGCGCCAGGCGGTGATAATCGTTGCAAACGTTTCGCGCGGGACGCGGATCGTGTCGACCACGATGTAGTCGATTGCAACGTTCTCTAAACCGAGCGCGGTGAGTATTCCGAACGTGTTTCGGCCGATCGAGAGGTCGGTATTCGTCGCGCGCTCCATAGCGCGCGGCCCCTCATGCCAAAAGTCTCGCGGGTCGAGTTGGCCGCGTTGAAAATGAAGCATTCCGTAGTCCTCGACGATGAGGTGGAGGTAGCCTCCGGGCCGCGTCACGCGCGCAAGCTCGGCAATGACGGCGTCTGCCTGTGGAATGGAATGAAGCACGTGACGACAGACGGTCAAGTCGAAGTTTCCCGTTCGTTCCTGGAGCGCGAAGATGCTTTGATGTTCGAAGGTTAGCCGCGGAGCCAAATCGGCATAGAGCGCCCGCGCTCGCGCCAAGTGATCCTCGAGAATGTCGACGGCCAAAACGTGCGCGCCGGGAAAGAGCCGGGCGACGCGCGATGCGCCTTCGCCGGTGCCGCAACCGGCATCGAGAATGGACGCATCCGGCGGCAGCCCATAGCGCTGCAGCAGCGCGACTTCCTGCGGCCAGATCGCTCGCGCCTGAGCGTCCAAGTTTCGTACCATGGATTCATCGGCCATCTGCCGAGCCTGTGGGTTAAGGTCCATGAGTTCCACTAGCGCATTGCGACGGCGCCGAGGTCGCGATCGCCCATGCCGCGCTCCGAAACGTTGCGGAGCAAAGCCTCCATGGCGTCGATAACCGGCAGGCGTTCGTGGTGGGCCGCGGCTTGCATCAGCGCGGCATCCTTGCGCGCCATGTCGACGCTCCAGAACGGATCGTAATCGTTGTTGACCATGCGCTTTCCGCGGCCGCGAATTTGCCCCGTCGGGTCGTAGAAGTCGAAAAGCTCGTAGGCTTGTACGCGAGCCAAGCCTTGCACCTCGGCCATGCGCAGCGCGTCGTTGATGCCGCCGACGACCGCCAGAATCATCGCGTTCCCCATCAGCTTATAAATGGCTGCGAGGTCGGCGCGTTCGCCGAGGTAGCGCAAGTCGCTGCACATTGCCTCCAGTGCAACGCGAAGGCGCGCGAAGAGCGACAGATTGCCCGACGTCATCATCACCCCGGTGCGCTCCAGCGCCATCGGCGGGCCCATGAAGACCGGCGCGTGAAGCAAGGCGTGCCCCGACTCCTCGATCCGCGCAACCCGCTCCGCGACGCGTTGCGGCAGCACGGTCGAATGGTCGACGATCGGGCAGTCCAATGCGATTCCCGCCAGCGCCGCATCCAAAACGGCGTCGACGCTCGCGTCGTCGCTCAGGCAGAGATGAACGCGCTCTACACCGGCGGCCGCTTCAGCGGGATCGGTGAACGCGCGTGCGCCGTCCGCTTCGAGCGCTTGCGCTTTGGCTGCGGTACGGTTCCAGACATTCACCGCGAGACCACGGCGCAGCATCGCGCGGATCATCGCCGAGCCGAGCATTCCGGTACCGTAGAAAGCAATTGTTTCCACCGGCGCTATTCCGTTTTCGGGGCCGGTCTGCGCGCGAGCAGGTTGAGCCCCGCGACGACGACCGCGGCCGCCAATGCGTACCAGATCTGCATGGGATCGGTAAGGAACTGCAGATTGAACGCGTTATCCAGAGAGTAGAGTCCGCTACCCGCGAATGCGACCGCGATCGCACCGGCGATATAGAGCGCGTTGAGCTCCCAGCCGCCGTTGGTCACAAAGAAACCTTTGGTGATATGGACCGATCCGATGGCGACGAGCATGACGAGAACGATCAATACCGGGCCAAGCGCGCCGCCGAGACCAAGCACGGTCAAGAGCCCACCGGCGGTCTCTCCCAAACCGGCCATCAATGCGAAGATCTTGCCCGGGCGAAAGCCAAGATTCTCAAAGAACCCGCCGGTCCCATTGAGCCCATGCCCGCCGAACCACCCGAAGAGCTTCTGCGTCCCGTGGGCAGCTAAACCAAGCCCCAGGATCAGTCGAACGATTAACAGCGCGACGCTCATATTCCGTTGTTCCCCCGATTTGGGCGATTGACTCCCAGCGTCAGTTCTTGCCGGTGAGGTCTTGGGCGAGAACGAACCGGATGCCGAGTGCCTGGAGCTTGGGAATCATCGCTCTCACGGCCGCCAGCGTCGTCGGACGCGGATGACCGATCGCAATGGCACTCCCGGTGCGTTGCGCGATAGCAGCCGCCTGCGAAAGCTGCGCTTCACTGTAAGCAACGTCGGCGCGATTATCCAGAAAGACGTCGCGTCCCGCCGTCGGAACTCCCATCTGTCGCGCGGTCTCCTCTCCGACCGACGCAGCGTTGGTGCGCGAATCGATGAAGAAGAGGTTGTGCTCTGCGAGCACGCCGATTACCGCACGCATCACGCGGGGATCGGCGGAGGCCTTGCTGCCTTCGTGATTGTTGACGCCGCGCGCGAGGGGCACTTCCGCGAGATCGCTTTGCACTTGCGCGACGATCTGCGCGTCGCTCATCTCGGTGGTAACTTTTCCGGGCCCCGGATTGAGGCCGGAGAGCGTCTCCATCGGTAGATGGAGCATCACGCCCTTCCCCGCGTCCGACGCCTCGGTGGCGATGACGCTCGTGTAGGGGACGTCGGGCAAGACCGAGAGCGTCAACGGTATGTCGAGTGCGACGAATCCACGCTCGGTTGCAATCCACTGGCCGCAATCGTCCACGATCAGCGCGAGCTGCGGACCTTGCGGGTTGACTGCTGGTGTGGACGTGGGCGTCGCCGCCGGCGCTGCCGACGGCAACGGAGTCGCGGCGGCCGTTTCGACCGGCGTCGCCGCCGGAGTTGCCGGCTCGGCGGACGGCGCAAGCGTGTGGAAGACGTAGTGAGTGACGGAATGCGGTTTGGGCCGCAACAGCCACCATCCGGCAATGGCTGCGAAAAGGATCAATACGATCAGCGAAACGAGCGGCCCCACGCCGGAGCTCGAGCGTCGCGAGGCTCTCTTCGGCACCGGACCTAGTTGTTCGCCAATCCAGGATATGGCCCTCGCCGGGATGTAGCAGTGGTCCCTATGCAATTACAGGGAAAGACATTTATCGTAACGGGCGGGAGCTCCGGACTGGGAGCGGCCTGCGTCATGGAGTTCGCGCGCGCCGGCGCGAACATCGTCATCTGCGACGTCAGCGATCGCGGAAACGAGCTAGCGCGTGAGATCGGCGCGGCGGTTCGCTTTGCGAAAACCGACGTTACCGATAGCGCGCAAGTTCAAAGCGCGGTGGACCTGGCAGCAGAAGCCTTCGGCGGACTGCACGGCGCGATCAACTGCGCGGGCATTGCAACGGCGGAACGAGTCATCGGCCGCGACGGGCCGCTGCCGTTGGAACGGTTTTCCAAGGTCATCGCGGTGAACCTGATCGGGACGTTCAACGTCATTCGACTGGCGGCGGCCAAAATGATCGAATGCCCCGTCGAACCGGGCGAGGATCGCGGCGTCATCGTGTGCACCGCATCGGTGGCGGCCTACGATGGGCAGGTCGGTCAGGCGGCCTATGCCGCCTCGAAAGGCGGCATAGTCGGGCTCACGCTGCCCGTGGCGCGCGAGTTCGCGCAGCACCAGATTCGCGTGATGAGCATCGCTCCCGGAATCTTCGACACGCCGATGCTGGCCGGGCTGCCCGAGCCCGCGCGCGAGTCGCTGGGCAAGCAGGTTCCGTTTCCGTCGCGTCTCGGAAAACCGGCAGAGTACGCGGCGCTAGCGCGGCATATTGCCGAGAACCAGATGCTCAACGGCGAAGTAATTCGCCTCGATGGCGCGATCCGAATGGCGCCACGCTAAGCGCGACGAAGCGATTATCGTGAAGGCATTATTAGCATGCTTGTTTGCTTCGGCATGCGCGGTGATTGCGTTGTCGGCGCAGGCCGGCCAAAACGTGCCGCCGTGGGGACACCTTGCTACGTCGCGACCCGTTACTGCGACGCCGATCCCGCTTCCGTCACCAGAGCGATTGCTCTCTTTAATTCGACGGCAGTTCCGGTCGCATCGGCCGCCGCCGCCCTACGTTACCTACACGCTGATTCGGAAGCAGACGCTCGACGACGGCTATCCCGATCTGCTCAACAGCTATACCTATCACATCTGGTGCCGAACGTCGGACAAGGCGGCGTTAGGCCGGCGCGTCTATCACGGCTCGGCTCGCGGTACCCTCGAGTTCTTGCGCCCCTCGTTCAACGAGCCGTGGGATCCGGGGCCTCCGACGGCCGATCTCTTCGAGCCGGCGCCGATCCATCCTCATACGAGCCCGCGCGACTTCGTGCCGACTCCGGAACCGACGGGCAAGCTGCTGACAATCGCCAGCGTTACCGCGCTGGGAGAGTTCGACTATCGCGTCACCCGAGTCGCGAACGAGGGGAACCAGATTCACGTCAGCCTTCAGGCCCGTCGCGACCCCGATCGTAATCGGTTGCGCGAGCTGTACGTTGACGCGAAGACTCTAGAACTGCAAGAAGTCATCGCGACCGATAAACTTTACGACGAAGGGGATGGCGGCAAGAAGGTCTATCCGATGCTCTTTACGGTCACCCTAGGATGGATGCACAACATGCCGATCGTCACGCACATCCACGGGACTCCGACGTACCAACAGGACGCCGACTACCTCGGGATCGACGCGACCGTCGATTATGATTTCACGGAGATAACCTTTCCGGATTCGTTACCGGAGTGGTACTTCGATCCGCATACGTACGCGCAGCACGTCGCCGACGCGCCGTCCTAAGCTGGAAACGGCGGGTTGGGCTTGATCAGCCCCGGAAACTCCTGGCGCAGCCGCTTGAGCTTTGGCAGATCGTTGAAGACGATGTACGGGTCGTGCGGATTGTGCAGGGCAAACTCTTGATGGTAGGCTTCGGCGGGATAGAATCCGCGTAACGGCGCGACGATCGTGACGATCGGTGCCGGAAAGGCGTGCGTTGCCTGCAGGTGCGCTATGGTGGCGACGGCCTGCGCGCGCTGCGCGTCGGTCGTGTAGAAAATCTCCGAGCGGTACTGCGAGCCTTCGTCGGGGCCTTGGCGATTGAGTTCCGTGGGATCGTGCGCGACCTCGAAGTACACGTCCAGCAGCGACTTGAACGAAATCTTCGCCGGATCGTAGGTGATTTCGACGGATTCGGCGTGCCCGGTCGCGCCCGTGCTCACGGTCTCGTACTCGGCGGTCGCGGCGTTGCCGCCGGAGTACCCGGCTACGACGCGGTCGACGCCCTTGAGCTCCTCGAAGACGAGCTGCATGCCCCAGAAGCATCCGCCCGCGAGGACGACTCGCTCGGACGTGCCTTGGGCGACCGCCGGTGCCGTTGATGCGCCGATGCCGAGGGCAAGAAAGAAGGCGATAGCGTTACGAATCTTCACGCTCTCTAGAACGCATCTGGGGGCGAAATGGATGACCCCTCCGGTGGGCGCGCATCTCTTTGCTGGGCCGGGCGGTTGACCCTTGAGATGCGCGACGATTTCCATCCGCTCGTTCGCGAATGGTTCGACTCCAGTTTTACGGCTGCCACGGAGCCGCAAGTCCGGGGCTGGCCGGCGATTCGAGCCGGCGAGGACGTGCTGATCTCCGCTCCAACGGGCTCCGGAAAGACGCTTGCGGCCTTTACGCTCTGCCTGGACGACCTCGTCCGCCGCTCGACCGAGGGCACGCTGCCCGACCGGACGTTGGTGGTCTACGTCTCGCCGCTCAAGGCTCTGACCAATGACGTCCGCGAGAACTTGGAAAAGCCGCTTGCCGCGTTGACGGCGCTCGCCCAAGCGCGGAGCCTGCCGATGGCACCGATTCGCTCGGCCGTGCGCACCGGCGATACCACGCCCGCGCAGCGCCAAAGCATGCTGCGCAAGCCGCCGCACGTGCTCGTGACGACCCCCGAGTCGCTCTATATCTTGCTGACGGCCGAGAAGTCGCGCGCGCTCTTCGCCGGCGTTACTACCGTGATCGTCGACGAGATTCATGCGGTGGCGGCGGACAAGCGCGGTTCGCATCTGGCGCTCACGCTCGCGCGCCTGGATCATCTGGTCGTCCAGACGACCGGGCGAAAACCGCAGCGCATCGGCCTTTCGGCCACCGTCCGTCCGCTAGAAAGCGTGGCGCAGTTCTTGAGCGAGCGCGCGACGATCGTCGACGTCGGGCACCGCCGCGAAATGGAACTCTCGATCGAAGTTCCCAGCGACGAACTCGGCCCGGTGGCGAGCAAAGAGATGTGGGGCGAGATTTACGACCGCGTCGCTGCCGAGATTCACAACCATAAAACGACGCTGGTCTTCGTGGGCACGCGCCGCATGAGCGAGCGCGTCGCTTTTGCGCTCAACGAACGCCTCGGCGAAGGCTTCGCGATGCCGCATCATGGCAGTCTGGCGCGGGAGATGCGTTTCGACGTCGAGCGGCGCCTGCGAAGCGGCGAGCTGCGAGTCGTCGTGGCGACGGCCTCGCTCGAGCTGGGCATCGATATCGGCTCGGTCGATCTCGTCGTTCAGTTGGGCTCGCCGCGCGCGATTTCCGTGGCGCTGCAGCGCATCGGGCGCTCGGGCCACTGGGTGGGCGCCAAGCCGAAGGGCATCTTCTACGTGACGACGCGCGACGAACTGCTCGAGTGTGCGGCGCTGGTGCGCGCGATTCGCGGCGGCGCACTCGACGCGCTCGAGATTCCTAAAGCGCCGCTTGACATTCTCGCGCAGCAGATCGTCGCGGCCTGCGCGCAGCACGAATGGGAAGTGGAAAACCTCTACACGATGGTTCGCACGACCTTTCCGTACCGCGATCTCGAGCGCGCGGAGTTCGAGGCCGTTCTCTCGATGCTGTCCGACGGCATCGCGACCTCGCGCGGGCGCAGCGGAACGTACCTGCACTACGATCGCGTCAATGGCCGGCTGCGCGCGCGGCGAGGAGCGCGATTGGCGGCGATCACCAGCGGCGGCGCGATTCCCGATACGGCCAACTACAGCGTCATCGTGGAGCCCGACGGCCACGTCATCGGCTCGCTGGACGAAGACTTTGCGATCGAAAGCATGGCGGGCGACATCTTTCTTCTCGGCACCAACTCGTGGAAGATCCGGCGCGTGGAAGCGGGAGTGGTACGCGTGGAGGACGCGCACGGTGCCCCGCCATCGATTCCGTTCTGGAATGGCGAAGGGCGCGGGCGCACCATCGAGCTTTCACGCGAAGTCTGCGCCGTGCGCGTGGCGATCGACGAGCGCGACGACGCCGATGCGATCGCGTGGCTGGAAGAAGAGTGTGCCCTCGACCGCGCGGGCGCCGAGCAGGCCGTCGCGTACGTGCGCGCCGGTAAGAAGATTCTGGGCGTCGTCCCGACGGATCGCACGTTGGTCGCGGAACGCTTCTTCGACGAAGGCGGCGGCATGCAGTTGATCCTGCACACGCCGTTTGGGGCGCGCATCAACCGCGCTTGGGGTTTGGCGTTGCGCAAGCGTTTCTGCCGGTCGTTTAACCTCGAGCTGCAAGCCGCTGCAACCGACAACGGGGTCGTACTCTCGTTGACCGACCAGCACGCGTTTCCCCTCGACGTCGTCTTCGAGTTCGTCAAGTCGGCGAGCGCCGAACAGACGCTCACGCAGGCGCTCCTGCCCGCGCCGATGTTCGCGGCGCGGTGGCGTTGGAACGCCACGCGTGCCCTTGCGATCCTGCGCTTCAGCGGCGGCCGCAAGGTGCCGCCGCAACTGATCCGGATGCGCGCCGACGATTTGGTTGCGGCGGTCTTCCCCGATCAAGCCGCTTGTCCGGAGAACCTCACCGGTCCGATTCGCATTCCCGACCACGTCTTGGTGCGCGAGACGCTCTCGAACTGTCTCCACGAAGCGATGGACCTCGATGGGTTTCTTGCGATTCTGCGTGAGATCGAGAACGGCACGCTGCAGACGGTTGCCATCGACACGCCCGAGCCGTCGGTCTTCTGCCACGAGATCCTCAACGCCAATCCGTACGCCTATCTCGACGACGCGCCCCTGGAAGAGCGGCGCGCGCGGGCCGTGCAGTTGCGGCGAACGACCCGCGACGACGTGGACGGCGCGGGAATCTTGGATCCCGCCGCGATCGCCGAAGTTGCGGCCGACTCGTGGCCCGTCGTGCGCGATGGCGACGAGCTGCACGACGCGCTTACGACGCTGATCGTCCTGCCGCCGGTCGCGCACTGGCAAACTTGGTTCGATGAACTCGTTGCGCAACGAAGAGCTTTTGTCATGTTGAGCCCTTCGCCTGCGCTCAGGATAAACTCCGTCGAAGGGCGGCACGAGTATTGGACCTGTGCCGAGCGGCTTGAAATTGCGCGCGCAGCGTACGGCGCGGCTTCGCCGGCTCGCGAGGAAGCGGTCACCGAAATTTTGCGCGGCTGGCTCGAGTCGAGCGGGCCGATAGCGCCGGGGGAGATGGCGCAGCGCTTGAGCCTCGACGAAGAGACGATTATGGCGGCGCTGCTTCGTCTGGAAACGCAAGGCCAAGTGCTGCGTGGCCGATTTACCGCGGCGGCGCAAAGCGAGCAGTGGTGCAATCGTCGCGTGCTGGCGCGCATTCATCGCTTGACGCTCGGGCGTTTGCGCCGCGAGATCGAACCGGTGACCGCGGCGCAGTACATGGCCTTCCTGCAACGCTGGCAGCACGTGACGCCGTCGACGCGTTTGCATGGAATCGACGGCACGCTCCAAATCGTGCGGCAGCTCGAAGGCTACGAGATTCCGTCCGTCGCTTGGGAGGGACAGATTCTTCCGTCGCGGATCGCCGGCTACAAGCCCGAGTATCTCGACCGCCTCTGTTACGCCGGCGACGTTATGTGGGGACGCCTCTCACCGCATCCGGCATTGGAGCCGCGAGATGCGGCGGAGAGGAGGCGCGTACGGCCCACGCGCCTCGCACCGTTGGCGCTCTTTCTTCGCGCGAACGCCGACGAACTGATCGTTCGCCGGCAGAACAATGTTGAAGCGCTCTCGGCCGCGGGGCACGAAGTTCTCGAACAAGTGGAACGGCTACGCGCACCGTTCTTTGCCGAGATCGTGCGGGCCACCAAGCGCCTCCCGAGCGAAGTTGAAGAAGCGCTGTGGCAGCTCGTCGCCGCCGGCTTGGTAACGGCCGACGGCTTCGATGCGTTGCGATCGCTTAGCGATGCGAAACGCCGGCTGGGCGAGAAGGGCCTTCGCGCACGACCGCGCTCCTCGAGCGGGCGCTGGACGCTTCTGCAAGCGACGACCGAACGCATCGCGCCGGACGTCTTCGCGCGGCGTTTGCTGGCGCGCTGGGGCGTGGTCTTCCGCGACGTTATCGCCCGCGAGAGCCTCGCACCGAGATGGCGCGAGCTGCTGATCGCGCTGCGCCGGATGGAGGCACGCGGTGAAATTCGAGGCGGCCGCTTCGTCGCGGGATTCGTCGGCGAACAGTTTGCATTGCCGGAGGCGATCGACGCTTTGCGCGCCGTACGCCGAACCGGTGCGGGCGTCGAGCGGTTACCGCTTGGCGCTTACGATCCGCTCAATCTCGCCGGGATCATTACGCCCGCGCAAGAACCCGACGACGCGCTGGAGTCAACATTGCGTGCCGGACTGCTCGCCTGAATAGATCTCGATCACGCCGCTTACTTTAAACGGAATCTGTTCGTTTTTGAGCAGCCCTCCGATTCCGCCGATCACGCCGCCGTACTTGCCTTTGGTCGCGGTCGTATAGCAGGGACCAAACTTGACCTTGTAGCCGTAGATCGACGCTTCACCATAGGCGGAATACGGATTGCCGGCGATGATCTGCGCGCCCGTTAGGCCGCCGCCCTTCTTGATCTTGCCGCTGAATGTGACGGCGCCCGAGGTGGTAAACGCAAGATAAAAGATCGGTGTACCCGAGCCGAGCGTCGGAAAGTTATCGTAGTTTTCGGTGCTCGCGCTCACCGTGAGGGTAATCGACGGACTGAGGCTGGGATAGTTCAGCTTACCGCCGAAGCCGCCGTATGCCGGAATACAGAAAGAGCCCCCGCCGGTCTTAAGCGTCCCTTTAAGCGTCGCATATTCTGACTCGTTGACCTGGCCTTTGCACTTCGGCGGGTTGCGATCGGGAGTCGCGACCGCTTGGGATGAAGTTGGAAGCAGCGCGCCGCCGTGTTGTGCGCAGGCGGAAAACGCGAGGACTGCCACGATCGCGAGCGATCCGGACAGGCGAGGTCGCAGAAACGACATAGTTGCTCCTAGCGGTGGCTGGCTCTCAGCACTCTTGACTGACTTGCATGCCGGGATAGATCTCGATGACGCCGTATCCGGCGCCGGTAATGGTGGTATCGCTAAAGAGTTCGCCTAACCCTGGAAGGACGCCGCCATACGGCCCTTGCGTCGCGACGGCATAGCATGGAGGGAACCTCAGCACGAGATGACCGACGGTTACGATCCCGAAGGCGGCGTAGGGTTGGCCGGCCTGGATGTTTGCGCCGGTAAAACCACCTGCCGACTTTAGCTTCGTTCCAAAATGCGTCCCCGCAAGGAAGTGTAGGTTCAAGTAGAAGATCGGCGCTCCCGAATAACCGAGGAGCGGCTCGTCGTAAATATTTTTTGTACTCGAGCGAAGCACTAACTCCACGCGACGCTCGACGCCCGGGTACTCGATCGTGCCGCCAAAACCGTGAAACTCCGGCACACAGAACGAATTGGCTCTGGTTTTTAGCTTCAACCTGATCTGCGCGTATTTTGGCCGGGTGTGTTGATTTTTGCATTGCGGCGGTGCGGTCTCGGAACGGACCGTCGCTACTGGGGGCGGCGTCGAACCGACGAACTGACCGCAGCCCGCAAGCGTGAGCGCCGACGCGAATATAAACGCAAAGCGAGAGCGGTTCATGGTACGAGGGCCTTCAGGCGTGCCTCGCCGGCCTCGGCCAGCGCCGCAAGGTCCTTGTACGCCGCATATTCTGCGACGGTCGGCCGTTGATAGGCGCCTTCGAGTGAGTTGAGCAAGAAACCCAGTTGCTCGCGCACTTTGGTCTCGTGCAGCAAATCGGCTTCGCTCGAGTGAATGTCGAGCAGCACGAGATCGGCGATCTCGCTATTGACCGCTGCCACTTGCGTCGCGCTCATCTTCCTGCGACCGTCCATCGCGGCGACAATCGCGCGATCCAACGAGTCGATGGAGGTGCGGATTTGCATCTCCAAGGCTAGCCGCGCTTCGAGGTCGGCCGTTGACGAATGAACGCGGGGATCGAGAACCACGGTGAACGGAGCGTGGAGCGTTTGCGTGCCGTACCGCAGCACCACCGTGTACGCACCCGGAACAATTGTCGGTCCGTCGCTGCTATCGGGAAAGTCGTCGGACTCGAGAACGCGAACGCCCGGGACCTCATAGGCCGGCTCGTAGCGCAGATCCCATTGAAAGAGGTTGGGCCCGGGCTTGACGGCCGTGAGTTTTTCCAAGTCGCGGGCCCGCTGCGAAACCGCGTCAAGATTATCTTCTTGTTCGGGCGTTAGCTTGTGCTCGCGCGGATTCTTCGGATGCAGCGAGAAGCTGCGAACCGTTGCGCCGGTGGAATCCAAGAACGAAAGCGCCAGCGGCCACTCTCCGTGGTAGGCGGCCGGAATGTTGAAGAAAACCGCCGCTCCGTACTTCGGATTATTGGCGAAGTTCGGAATCGAAAAATCTGGGCTGCCGTAAGCATTCGAAATCCATGCGGTTTGGGGTGCGAAAAGCTGCAGGTTCGCGACGGAGAGCGTCTGTTCGCTCGCGAGCTGCTCGAGGTACGCGAGGTTATCGAGAATCCAAAAGGCGCGACCGTGCGTAGCTGCGACCAGCTCGCCTTCACGAGAGTCGATTGCGAAGTCACGGACTTGGACGCCGGGTAAGTTCAGCGTGAGCGGCTGCCAGGCTCGACCGCCATCGAAGGTCACGTAGGCGGTGCTCCGCGTCCCGGCAAAAAGCAGGCCCGGCACTAACGGATCCTGGCGCACGACGAAGACGTATTGATCGCTGGGCAGTCCGTTGGTGAGCTGGATCCAATCGCTGCCGAAGTCGGTCGTTTCGAAGACGTATGGGTGGAAGTCGTCCCACATATACCGCGAGGCGGTGAGGAATGCCGTGCCGCGCTGCGTATGCGACGGTTCGATCGAGCTGATTTGAGCCCACTGCGGAAGTTGTGGCGGCGTGACGAGCTTCCAGGTCGCACCGTGGTCGGTCGTAACGTGAACTAAACCATCGGCTGAACCGGCCCAGAGAATCTTGGCGTCGAGGGGCGAAACCGCGAGCGACGAGATGTCGGGGAAGGTTTCGGCGCCGGTTTCATCGTTGTCGATCGGTCCGCCGGTGAGGCCCTCGGTCGACGGCTCGTTGCGCGTGAGATCGGGACTGAGAATCTTCCACGTCTGGCCGTGGTCCATGCTCGAGAATACCACCTGCGACGCGACGAGTAGTTCGTGTGGGTCGGCCGGCGAGAAAAAAATAGGATGCGTCCAGCCGAAGCGGTATTTCGTTTCCGCCGACGTGGCGCCCGACATATAGCGCGGCCACGGGCTCACGTTCTTCGTATCGCCGGTGATGCGGTTGAGGCGAGCCAAGAAGCTGTAGTATCCGCTGCCGTAGGTGACGTATGGGTCGCCGGGCTCGGGCGCGACGAACGTGCTCTCGCCCGAAGCGACCGAATGCCATTCGTCCGGACCAATGCCGGGACCGACGGCCGCGCTGGGGCCTTCATACGCACCTTCATCCTGCGAGGCGCCGAAGACATGAAACGGAAACTGGTCGTCGAGCGCCACGTGATAGAACTGCCCGGTGGGTTGATTGTGGTCGTCGCTCCAGTTGTCGCCACCGTCGACCGAGACCGTTCCACCGCCGTCGTTGCCAACCAGTAGAATCTTGGGATCGCGCGGATTGACCCAAACGATGTGATTGTCGCCGTGCGGAATATCGATGAGGGTGAACGTCTTACCGCCGTCGCTTGACTTGTAGATGCCGTCGACTTGCGGCGCATAAATGACCTGCGGGTTGGTAGGATCGACCGTGAGCGCCATATAGTAAAAGCCACGCTGGCGCAGCTTCCACTCGGCGTTGACGCGCTTCCACGTCTGGCCGGCATCGTTGGATCGGAAGACGCCGCCGTCGTGCGCCTGCACGATGGCGTAGACTATGCGCGGATTGCTCGCCGCGATGGCGACGCCGATCTTCCCGAGCAACCCGGTGGCAAACCCGCGGTTGGTGGAGATATTCATCCAATGCCGGCCGCCGTCAAGCGTCTTGTACAGCCCGCTTCCGGGTCCGCCGCTGGTCAGCTTCCACGGAACCCGCTGGGCTTGCCACATTGCCGCGTAGAGCGCGTTGGGATTGCGGGAGTCCATCGCGAGGTCGATGCCGCCGGTGTTGTCGTTGACGTAGAGCACCTTGTTCCAGGTTCTTCCGCCGTCAATCGTCTTAAAGATGCCGCGCTCCGAGTTGGGCCGGAACACGTGTCCCATGGAGGCTGCATACGCAATGCGTGCATTGCGCGGGTCCACGATGATTTTCGCGATCATGTGGGTATCGCGCAGGCCGGCGTACGACCACGTCTTGCCCGCATCGGTCGTTTTGTAGACGCCGTCGCCGCTATCGAAGTCGCTGCGAATGTCGGCTTCGCCGGTTCCGGCGTAAATGACGCTGGGATTGGAGGGCGCTACCGCGAGCGAACCGATGGGATCGGCAATGCCGGGGATCTTGCCGTCGGTGATGTTGGTCCAGGTTTGGCCATAGTCGGTGCTTTTCCAAACTCCAGCCTCGACGCCGCCCATGTAGAACAGGTCCCGGTTGCTCGCGACACCCGCCACGGCGACGACCCGGCCGCCGATGTACGGGCCGATGCTGCGCCACTGCAGTTTGCTCAATAACTGTTGCAGCGGCGTCGAACTGGCCGCGCGAGCACCGAGCGGCATCGCGGCAGCCAAAACAAAGACGAAAACCCACAGACGCTTCATCGTAGCGATATCGCGCCAAGGCGCCCCGAAACCCTTCTCGCGCTGACGGGTCAGAGCGTTGATTCGACCCGATTTCCAGAGTCGAGGGTATAGCAGAACCGCCCTGCGGGATGACGCCAGAACGTGTTGGCGTCGGGATTGTCCGGTTGATCCGGCGGCGTCGGCAACTCAAACGTTGCGCAGAGCCGGTAACGAGTATTGCCTAAGCGCTGGTAGTCGTAGGGTTTGCCGCTGACCGGATCGTGGGGAGGGTGCGGAAGCGCGGCGGGCAGCGGCCCCGCGCTATAGTCTTCGTGCAGCTCCGCGGCTGCATCGCCGAGGTCCCGGAGGCGTTGGCGATCCAGCGCCTCCGCCCGCGCGCGGTTCGGGGGCCCAATGGTGAGGAAGGCCGCCACGACAATAGCGACGACGATAAAGATGGCAGCCGCCGCGATCGCTCGCGAGAGGGTCATGAAGTAGGTTTCGGGGGATCGATCGTCAGCAAATAGTACGCAAAGATGCCGCCGCCGATAACCATAAGGCCCAGCGTATCCAGAAAGAAATGAATCGTCAGTTGGCCGATGATCAACTGTTGGACGGTATACGCCGCGTCGATTACGATGGGAATCGCCGTTAACACCAGCGCGACGTACGTAAGCCAACGGCGGATGGCGGAATAATAAAGCTCTGGACGGCGCGCCAGCTCTCGCCCGATGAGCGAATGCACGACGACGAAGATGGGAAAACTTACGAGAATGAGGGCGACTTGCCAGGCAATATCGTCGCGCAACTCGCCCCCCGCCGAATTGGAGAGCGCGTCGGGAAACCAGCGGTTCACCAGATGGTCCCAAATTTGCCAGAGGGCCACCGTCCAAAATCCCAGCGTGATGAAGCTCAGCAAGTAGAGGAAGGCGTCGCGAGCATTTCCGGCCGCCTGCGCTCGACGTGGCACCGGCACACCCAAGACGCCGGCATACTGTTCGGAGAGCGCGCGGTAGATCCGCCGCTCGGACCAGCCGTTGTACCGTAGTATTCCAACTACGGATTCATCGGGGACCCCACGTTCTTTGGCGGCGCGCAAAAACGCCGCTAATTCGTCGTCAGGCATCGTCCCAGGGCTTTGCACGCTACGGCCCTTTCAAGGCCTCCAACATGCCGTCCTGGATGCACTTTTGGTAAGCCGCCATCGCAGCGTCGCTCTGCGTATTGATGAGCTTCTCGCAGGAGCGTCCCAGCGCGAGTATTGCCGGATGCCGCTTGATCTTTTGATTGAGCGTTTGGTCCGGCACCGTCGCCACGAAGCAGAGTCGCAGCCCGCGATCGTCGTACGACGGAGTTGGGCCTGGACGGAGAGCTGCGCGGGCTTGTTTGACGTACATCTTGGCGTTGCACGTGTTGATTGCCAGCACATGCTTCAAGACGTCATCGTCGCTCGCCGGTGGCGACGCCGAGCAGGCGGCAAGAAAGAGCCCAGCCAGTGCCAAGGCAGCTGCAACGGAATGCCTCACGCCTCAAGACTTCTTACGGGTGTCGAACGGCCGGCGAGACGAACGAGATTGGACTGCAGCGCACGATTGATGTCGTGACGGGTGGAGGTACTCATCGGGTAAAGGCGAGTGAACTCCTCAAAACGATTGACCGCATCCGTTGTGCGCTCGATAGTGGATCGTGATTCCGCGGCGTCGATGCCGTGTTCGCGTCCCAGTTCTACCATGAGCCCCGTAGTGATATCATCGCCCTCCCGTCCTTTGACTGCCAGGTAGTGTTCGCCGCCGCGACCGCGCGCGAACGTCAAATCGAAGCTTGGCGCTAGATCCCAGGCGCCCCGTTCGTTCATCAAAAATGCATGCTGTTTCGCATGATCGTCACGGTTGCTGGCCACCACATTGAAGACCATGCGCGCAAAGAGGCGCTCCGCGGCATCGTGGCGTTGGACGACATAGCGACCGAGCCTCAGCAAGTGGTCGTAATCCAGTCCGCCGCTCTCCCAGTCCATGTCCAGCATCGCCGCCGCAGAGAGCATATGGAGACGTCCGTCACCGGCGAGGCGATCGAATCGCTGTGTGCCGAAGTATCCGTACGCCGTGCCGGGAAAAAGACGCGTTGGCGCAACGCTGAGTCCAGCGTCACGCGCCATGTCGGCGTACGCGGCCTCTTGCGGCCCAAAATCTTCGAGATCGTTGCGCGAACTGCGAAACTTGACCAGCCACGCCTCGAATCCATTAGGCATGCGTCCCGTACCGTCCGCTATGGCATTCGTGCTCTGATTAAATGCAATCAGCGCTTTGGGGCGTGCGCCGCCCGACGATCCGCCCAAACGTTCAAGCACTGGGAGCATGGCGATATCGCGGCCCTCGAGCAACTCAAGCGACTGCGCTGCGAGTCGTTCTAGATCGACCGCCTCCGGGTGGTCGCTCGCGATTTCAGGTTCGTATTTGAGTGCGCCCATGGCGCGCGAACCAATGACCGCGAGCTTATCGAGCGGCGTCAGGGAAGAATAGCTGATGCCGGCGGCCTCGGCACGCCGGTGCATGAGCAGCCGTCCCCATGCGTCGGGTAGACTGTCGGCAATGAATCCTGGAAGTCCGTCGAAGTCGCGCGGCGATTTTGGCTCGACCAGACCCTTTGCCGGCGGCGGGAGATAGGGATTAAGCGTTAAGCCCGATGCGATGAAGTCCGAATCGTATTCCAGCAGCGCGATGCCACGGTCGAGAGCAATGCGTCCAACGCTCACGCGGCGCTGTGCCCCGAAGTTCAAAAAAATGCGCAGCGGCGTTCCCGGCTTGGTCCTCATGCGCGCGCGCGCTGACGCTGACGAGTGCGTCGCAGTACGTCGTCGATCGAGCCTGCGCTTGGCACCGTAAAGACGTTGAGTAGTTCATGTTCGGCGCGCAGTGCTAGAGCGACGTTGACAACGACATCCAAGCCTACGTTGTGGCCAGCTTCAAAGCGCCGTACCGTGGTGATTGGGACGCCGGCGGCCGCTGCAAGATCAACCTGGCGCATGCCCAAGGCCAGTCGCCGAGCCTTGGCTTGGGCGCCAAGGGTGCGGGTGATTTCGGCTGGCGAATAAAGCGTCGTATTTGGCATGTTAAAGCTGGCTCCCGAAAGTAGTATACCATATGTGGATGGTTATTTAGCATTGTAGCAAGCAGGCCATTCGCCTATAATGGAAGCACCCAAACGCCGCAAATCGCTCAGGCTAAGGACCTTACGGAGCGCCGGTGTAGCCTGGTTTATATGGCGGCCCGATCCCGCCCGGCAAAGTGAGCGGCGGCCTCGGCGGCTGCGTAAAGTCAAAGTCGTTCTGCAGGTCGCCGAGCTGCGACGCGTTTTCTGCGACGCCGTCGCGCGGATCGGGCCGGCCGTCGGTTTTTGGATCGAGGCGGCGCCCACCGAGAAAATCGTCTTCGATGAACTTGACGTAGGCGTCGTGGCTGAGCGTTTGATGGTCGATGTATCTCTTGCGGGCGTACGCGCTGATCACGATCCCGGGGACGCGCAGGCCGTAACCGAAGTAGTTCACGTCCGGCGGCGCGACGTGATCGTAGAAGCCGCCCCAATCGTCCCAGCTTAGGAAGATCGCCGTCGAATCCCAATAGGGGCTGCGCATAACTGCGTTGATAAGGCCGGTGACGTATGCCTGGCCCGCGCTACTTCGCCCCGGCGGGTGCTCGCTGTACCGGTTTCCCGGCGCGAGCCACGCAACCGCCGGCAGCGAGCCGTTGCGCAGATCGCTGAAGAAGGCCGAGGTGTCTTTGATATTTGAAAGCTGCCCGTCTTGTTTTACGTCGTCAAACGACAGCAGCGGATTCCAGATGCCCGGCGTTCGCGCAGTTTGCGGTTTGAGGTTGCAGCTGCTCTGATCGTTCTCACAGTCGGGCTCGAACCCGTCCATTACGTAGTAGGCCCAGCTGACGCCGCTCGCGTGCAACAGATAGGTTAAGTCGGTCCAAGGATAGTCTGGACGGCCGGGTGCCTGCGGCTCGTCCGAGGTGAACAGGTCGCGCGGAAAATCTTCTTCCTTGAAGTACGCCCGCTCCGGCTTGCAGCTCGCCGCATCGCCGATCTTGGGGCAGTCTGCCGCCCACTCCGAAACCATGTAGAGGTGCGTCGGAAGACTCCACGACCGCACCGGCGCGAACATGCGGTCTTGCAGAACGAAATTGCGGGCATAGGCCCAGTAGTTCGGAAGCTCTTGCGCGGTGTGATAGCCCATCACGGTCGTTTCGTGGCCTTTGACGACGCACGTTGGAATATCGGTCGGGCAGCCGCCAGTGCGCTGCACTCCTTGCATGGCGTTGACGAAGCCGTCCATCTTTCCGCCGTCGATATCGAGATCGGCCGCCTTCGCGCCGTGCGGGCCGCCGCTATCTTCGTCGTTCGCGTCGTGGTACGGTCGCACGCACGTCTTGGTTTCTTCATCGGGAACGCAGACTTGCGCTACCCCGTCACGCATCGGAATGCCGTCGGCGCCGGGAAACGTTCCGAAGTAACTATCGAAGGAACGGTTCTCCTGCATGATGACGATCACGTGACGGATCTTGTGAATTCCCGGCGTTGCGGCGCCGGCCGATCCGGAGACCAGGCCCAGTACGACGAGAGAGGATAGCGCAAAACGAAGCATTAGTTCACCTCGAGACTGGTTGCCCACGCCCGCGCAACAGCAACCTCACCTCATAATCTTCGAAGCCCTGCACGGCAGAACGGCCTAGCGTTCGCGCACCCGCGCGTGGCGGCGCTTAGTTACATCCGGGCAGACCATTAAAAAGCGCGACCGCTCCATCGTTTTTCGTACCGCCTGCCTCCGTAGTCACGTACAGATGGCCTTTAGTGTCAACGGATGGCCCCGCGAATGGATACGCGCCGTTAGCACCGGTGAAGCTGTACACGCTTTCCTTGTAGGTGCCTCCCGACGGCGTCAAGGTAAAGAACGTTCCGAGACCGCTCGAGCCTGCGGCCCCGCCCCCTAGGGTAGTCCCGTAGATCACGCCCTTCTTGCTCACGCATAGACCTCCGGTCGGATCTACCCCATCTCCCGAGACGCTGCCGAAGTTCCAAAGGACTTTGTAACCGCTACCGCTCGAGGTGAGCCTGTATACCGTTCCGTCGTTGTTTACGCCCCCGTACACGGTGGTGCCGTAGAAATCGGTTGCGGTATGAGCTATTAAGCCCGACTCCGGTCGCAATCCGTCCGAATATCCCAGGAATGAATGGAGGATGCTCTCGGTGTAGCCGCTGCCCGATGGCGCTAGTTTGAACACGGTTCCGTAACCCGCAGAGCCACCCGACTCGGTGGTTCCATAGAGTGCACCTTTTTTGTCGATGATCAGAGCGCCAAGGGGGCCATCGCCGTCGGTCCCGCCTTGGAAGCTGTACAAGACACTTTCAGTATAGCTCGACACCTTCGGCTGCATCCGGTAGACGGTGCCAGTGGAGTTAGTGCCGCCTGCCTCCGTGGTACCGTATAAGTTCCCGGCTTTGTCGGCGACGACGCCTCCCCACGGGGTGGCCCCGTCAGGCGTGCCGCCGAAGCTGTAAATAAAGCTTTCCGTCCAAGGGCCGCTACTGGTTGGAGTCAGCCCGACGAGCGCGCCGTTGTTGCTGGCGCCGCCGGCTGCCGCGCTGAGGAAGATAGGACTGGTCCCGTCCCATTCCTTCTGGATGCCGACGGGTTCCGACCCATCTCCATAGGAAGCACCTTTGAACGTGTAGAGCACACTCTCGGTCCACTTGCCGGGTTGCTTTCTTCTGAACTGCACAACGGTGCCGTCGTTATTCGAATCGCCGCCTCTCGTCGTCGTCGTGAGCCCGATATCGATCTTCCCCTGGAATGTTATGGACGCTTCCGGCTGCTGCCCGTCAGGAGAGCCTTCGAAATTGTAGATGTCTTGCAGGCCGGAGGCGGGCGGACGCAATCGCCAATCGAGCGATCCCGCCGGCGCACCTGGTACCGGCAAAGCCGAATGGCTGAGGTTTGCCGCGCAGCCGCACAGCAGCGCGACCAATAGGCCGGCGCCGAGGCTCCGAAATGCATAGGAAAGCGTCATGGTAAGCCCTCCGCTAGCTGGGCCGAAGAATGTTGACTCTTCGACTCCCGCATCCTTTTTTTTTCGCGGCCGCGCCATACAGCGGTCGCCGCTACAGGTGTGTCAAGATGCGGATCTGACTCGTATAGTCGTCCGTCCACAATGGAATGTTATCGCTCGGCGGTAGGGCGTGCCACCCGGGTTCACGTTCTAGTCCGGCGAGATCCTCGTCGTTGCGCGCAACGACGATCCATTGGGACGGAAACCAACCCGGGTCTCGCGTTGCGCTATCGGACTGAGCGTCGAGACGGTCGTAGGCGACCATACCCGCATTGGCAGCGAGGGTCCCGATGACCGGGCGAAGGTCGAAGAAACTGTTGCTGATGTCGAATGCGAGCACCCCGTGCGGGGTCAACGCCTTGAGGTAGATGGCCAGCGCTTCGCGTGTGAGCAAGTGGACCGGCATTTGATCCGAAGTGTACGCGTCCAAGATTAGCAGGGCATCCTCGTGCCTAGCCTCGCGCGCCAGCGAGAGTCGAGCGTCTCCGAGAACGATACGAGCTTTCGGCAGGCACGCCGATAGGTATCGGAAGAGGTTGGAATCGGTTGCGATTTGCGCGACTTGTTGGTCGATCTCATAAAACGTCCACGTCTGACCCGGCCGCGCATAACAAGCTAGCGTCCCGATTCCGAGCCCCGCGACGGCGACGTGTGCCCGCCGGAGCGCGGGTTGCAGGTGGGCAAAGATCGCGCCGACCGGTCCGCTACGCTCGAAATACGTGAGCGGCTCCCGCTCGTGGGGTATCAGAGTGCTCTCGGCGCCGTGGATCGTCCCGCCGTGCGTGAATAGATGATACCCAGGTGTGCGCAAGACGTGCTTCACGCCAAAGAAGTCCCGGGCGTGGTAGAGGTCGCCGTTGAGGCTCGGTAGATACAACGCGAACCCAAACATTACCGCCAGTATCAAACCGAAGCGCAACGAGTGCCGCACAACGCTCAGTGCCACGAACCCGGCGAGCGCAAAAACGGTGACGGCTCCGAGCTTGAGCTCGGACACCTTCGGGGCCACAATGAGCAAGAACATGGCGACGCCGACGATGAGCGGGACGCCGACATCCCAAATGCGATCGGTTCGGCTCTTGGTGCCGAGTTCGTCGCTGCGGAGTAACAGCGCACCGACAACGAGTGCCAACGGATACTCGATGACGAGCGGAAAGATCTGCGGCGCGATCAAAGCATTGAACATTCCTCCGATCGCCCCACCGACGGCAAGCCAGAGATAGAATTGCGTCAGGCGACCCTCGGGCGGCCGGTCGTCGCGCAACGTCGTGTGGCAGTAGAGTGCGAGCAAGAAGAACACCACGACGTTCAGTCCGATCGCAAGCTCGACCGCGACGACCTGGCCGGCCATAAAGAACGCAACGATGACGAGCCCGAAGGCTGCCGCGCGACCGACGACGACGCGCGAGACGAACCTTCGCAGACCAAAGGCGATGACGAAGGTTCCGAGATACAGCGCGAGCGGTACCGTCCACAGCAGGGGGATCGCCGCAACCTCGTCCTGGAGATACGCCGTGACGCCGAGCATCAGGCTGGACGGGACGGCGGCGAGGACGATCCAGCGCACGATTCGCCGGGCCCCAATTGCGGGCCCCATATCATCCGCGATCACCGCGCTGCGTGTAGCAGGGCCTTCGCCGCGCCGGCGCAGGGTCACGAACACGCATCCTGCGAGTAGGGCCGCGAACAGAAGAAAACCGCTTTGCCAAAGCCGGCTTTGCAACGTGAGACCAGTGAAGGGCTCGAACGCGAACGTGTAGGCGATAAGCCCGAGCATGCTTCCTAAGTTGCTGGCCGCATAGAGCGCGTAGGCATCGGCCTGCGGTCGAAGGCGCGCAAACCACGCTTGAAGCAGCGAGCTGTTGGCCGCAAGTACGAAGAACGGTAGCGCGACGGTTGCCGTCGCGATGCGGAGTAAGCTCAAGACCGGCGACTTTGTCGGATCGCCGACCCATCGGGGCAAGACCGTCGGTAGAAAGAGAAAGGCCGCAATCAGCAGCACACCGTGAACGAACGTCTGTTGTCTTATCGTGAGATTTCGTCGCAAGAGATCCGCGTACGCGTAGCCGGCAAGCAAGACGAGCTGGTAAAAAACGAGCGAGGTGTTCCAAACCGCCGGCGAGCCGCCGAAAAGCGGGAGCAGCATCTTGCTGAACATTGGTTCGAGCGCGAACAGAAGAAAGGCACTAGCAAAGACCGTCGCCGCAAAAAGCGCCGTAACTGGACTCAAGGCAAGCGCCCGCGCACCGGCGCCCCGAACGGCGTTCAACTCGCGAACTCCCATGTTTCGATCAGTGCCTTACTCCTATATTTGAAGCGTCCGCCACCGTTCGAGCTCAATGTTGCTACCCGCCCGGTTTCGCGCCCACGGCGCCGATTAGCGGACCGGTTAATCGAACCATTCCCTGCTCGCTGAGCGGAGACGTTAACGCATTATCGGGATAGCGCGCGCCGTTTCGCGACGGATCCGACGATAGGGGCTTACGAGACGGCGCTCTTGGTGTTAAGATGGGCCAAGCAAACTCTTCCTTTGCCCTGCACTTCGCTTTAGAAGCTGCAGCGCTGCTCTATGAATAGTGAGACGTCTTTATGCATTTTTCTTGTACCTCCGTGCGCGCGCGGGCCTCGATCGCAGCACTCTCGATCGCGCTGCTTGCCGGATGCGCCGCCGGGGGCCGCTCCGGCAGCTTCGGCGCCCTACCGGCAATGTCCACGCAAACGAAGTCCACACAAACGACCTTCTTACGCTTCGGCACGGACGGGCCGGTTCTGCAAACGCTCGACGTTCCGCTTAGGCAGTTTCCCAGAGCGGTCGGAACCCTTCTTACCGGCATCCGTGGCAACCTGATCACGGGTTTCATCGATCAAGCGAACGGATCGAACCTGGGCGTCGTCTACGATCGAAAAACGGGCATCTGGACGCCGATTAAGTACCCCGGGTCGGCGAAGACCAGCGTGTACGGCCCAGCCGTCACGCCAACGGGCTATCGGCTCGTCGGCAGCTATGAGAAAAGGGGTCAGACGAACGCCGACGGCTTCGTCTACGACTCGACGACGAACACGTATCTCACCATCGACGCGCCGCGAAAACTGTGTGCGCCCAAATCGTGCAACTACACGATCGTTCACAGCAACTACGGCAATGCTGCTTATAAAGCCGTCGGAAACTACAATGCCATAAAATCCGGCGCGTCGCTGCCCGATTCGCGCACGTATCCTGCCTCGGGGCACGCATTCATCTACGATTCGGCCACCGCGAAGTTCTCAACGCTCGAGTTTCCCGGCTCGATCAGCTCGACGGCTTACGGTATTTGGATGGACGGCAATGCCGTCGCGATCGCCGGCGGCTACACCGATAAGAAAGGCACGCACGCTTACGTGCGCAATCTCTCCGGGACCAAAATGCTCGTCTACTCCTGGCCGAAGTCGATCCTTACACACTTCGAAGGGATCACCGGAGCGGGTGGAGCCGGCAACTACAACGTGATCGGCGACTACTTCGATCTCAAGAACAAAACCCTGGAGTATGGCTTCTTCGTGCCGATTCGCAACTGGACCGCCGGTACCGCGACAGTTATTGGCCCCGTCAGTGCCAACTCGGTCTATGGACAAACGGTCATAGGCGTCTACGTCGGCGCCGGCCTAACCAACGGGTATATCACGAAGATCCCGTAAATCGGTTGGCGGCAGCGCTAAACCTCGAAACGCGTTGCCGGCGCCATGGGAACTGGGGTATGCCGGTCGAAATGTAGCCGCCCGTCGATTCGTTGCTGCTGGGGTGGAGGGTTGCGTAGATGAGAATCTCGGTTGTTGTGCGTTCTGTGCTTGGGTTCTGCGCCGGCGCGGCCGTGCTCGCTAGCTGCTCGCTTGGCTCGCGCGGCTTCGGCTCGCAGGGCTCGCTGCCGTACATGCAAAGCGACAACGCATTGCGCGCGCTCAATGCAACCGGGGCCGGCAAGATCACGCATATCGTCTACATCGTTCAGGAGAACCGCAGCTTCAACAACCTGTTCTACGGCTATCCGGGCGCCTATACGGTCACGGAAGGCAAAGACTCGAAGAACCGAACGATCAAACTCAAGCCGTCGAAGCTCGGCGCGTTCTACGATATCGATCACTCGGTGGCCGCGATGATCGCGGCGTGCAACGGTACGGGCAAGCTGCCCGGGACCGACTGCCGGATGAACGGGTTCGATAAAGAGATGAACGACGCTGGTTTTAAGTACCCGCAGTACGTGTACGTGCCGCACGATCAATCGCAGCCGTACTTCGACATGGCGCACGAAGGCGCGCTTGCCGATCGCATGTTCCAGTCGCAGCTCGACGAAAGCTTCGTCGCGCATCAATACATCATCGCTGCGCAGGCAGCCTGGAGCGCCGACTTACCCGACAGCTTCTACTGGGGCTGCGAAGATCACGAGCGAGCCGTAGTCGCCAAGATCACGAAAGAGCGTGTCGTGACCGGCTCTCAGAAGGCGTGCTTCGACTATCAAACGCTGGGCGACGAGCTCGACAAGGCGAAGCTCTCTTGGCGCTTCTACGCCAGCCAATACGGTAGCGGCTCGAGCGGCAACGGGGGAACGTGGTCCAGTTATCAGGCCATCAAACACATTTACAATGGACCCGATTGGAAGAAAGACGTCATTTCGCCCAACTGGAAGTTCATAACCGACGTCCGCAAGGGGTATCTCGCAAACTTTACGTGGGTCACGCCCGTGTGCGACGACTCCGACCACACGAACTGTCCGGATGACTACGGACCGTCGTGGGTCTCGGCGCTGGTGAACACCGTGGGCCAAAGCAAGTTCTGGAACTCGACGGCGATTTTCATCCAGTGGGACGACTGGGGCGGTCTCTACGACCCGGTGGCTCCCGAATACAAGGATCGCGACAGCTTAGGCTTCCGCGTGCCGCTGCTCATGCTGTCGCCGTACGTCAAACACGATTACGTCTCGCACACGCATTACGAAACGGCCAGCGTGCTGCGCTTCGCCGAGGATCTGTTCGGTCTCCCTCAGATGGCAAAGGCCGATACGCGCGCGAACTCGCCTGCCGACTCCTTCGATTTCTCGCAAAGCCCGGCCAAGTTCGTAAAGATCCACGCCCCCTACCCGCCGAAGTTCTTCATGCACCAGTTCCCCGACGACTATCTCATTCCCGATAGCGAATGAAGGCGATCCGTTAAGCCGGAGAATATCTTTTTAGCTGCATCCTGAGGTCGATCCGCACGAGTCGCATTTTTCGCATGCGCCGTTGCGGACCATCGTGAGCTGGCCGCACTCCGAGCACGCGTTACCGGTGTAGCCCTTGGCTTTCGAAGCGTTGATGGCCTCGGTTCTCACCATCACGGCGACAGCCGCGCCGCCACCGATGCTGCCGGTACTGCCGGTACTGCCGGAAGTAACGGTTGGCGCAGCTTGCAGCGCAGGCGCGGCCGGCCTTGGTTGTTGGCCCGGATGAAGATGCGTGCTCACCGGATGGAACATCTCGGCGACGCCCACCGGCCGAACATTGACGCCACCCTCTTCCTCAGCGACGTAATCCTCGCGCGCTTCGGGACCCATGGCGTCCATCTGCATGGACGGTTCCACGTGTGCGAGATCGTAGCGGCCGAGATAGCTAACGGCAAGCTCCCGGAAGATGTAGTCGAGAATCGAGGTTGCCATCTTGATATGGTCGTGACCGACGACCGGTCCGTTGGGTTCAAAGCGCGTAAAGGTAAACGCTTCGACGAACTCTTCGAGCGGCACGCCGTGCTGCAGCCCCAAAGAGATCGCGATCGCGAAGTTGTTCATCAGCGAGCGGAAGGCGGCGCCCTCCTTGTGCATGTCGATGAAGATCTCGCCGATCTGACCGCCTTCGTATTCACCCGTGCGCAGGTAGACCTTATGGCCGGCGATCGTAGCCTTTTGCGTGTAACCGCTGCGGCGCTGCGGCATCGGCCGGCGTTTGGC
>Ga0187863_10000302_pt1 | contig 43269 bp, 34 predicted proteins | sample June2016WEW_11_1_FD_132975 | JGI IMG/M metagenome (GOLD analysis project Ga0187863, IMG submission 132975) | Peatland microbial communities from SPRUCE experiment site at the Marcell Experimental Forest, Minnesota, USA - June2016WEW_11_10 | ecosystem: Environmental > Terrestrial > Soil >...
CGCAGTCTGGCGACGGAATTTTCGCCCCATTGCTCGTAGGCGTGGACGATTACTTCGGTATCGGAGCGAGTGAGGAACGTGTGCCCCTTGTCTTCGAGTTCCTTGCGCAGCTCGCGGAAATTGTAAATTTCTCCGTTGAAGACAACGGCGAGAGTGCCGGTTTCGTTCCAGATGGGCTGAGAGCCGCCGGGAAGATCAATGATGCTGAGGCGGCGCGAGCCGGCGACTACGGGCGAGGCGGCAAGAAAACCTTCTTCATCGGGGCCGCGATGAACGATGGCAGCGAGCATGCGGCGGACGATGGTCTCGCTGCTGATTTTCGGGTCTAGTCCGATGGCACCGCAGATTCCGCACACGGAATCGGTTCCTCTTTCAGTCTAGATTGTAATAGCTCGAAGGGCGCCGAATCCGACGAATACCGCGAGTAATCGCGATCCCGAGCTCAGAGTATATCCTGAACCCTTCATGAATCTAAATTGCTTGAAGGAAAAGATGAATCGGAGCGTCATTGTCGAAAAAATTCTCGTCAGCGCGAACAGCTTGCCGGGCGATTCGACGTGTGCACAAGCGCGAAAACGTTTGTTTAGGCTCTCAAGAAACGCAAAGTGTTATTTTTCAAAGGATTGAATCTTAGTGGGTTAGAGGAGTTCGTTTTGCAAAAAGATCATCCCGCTCTCTAGGGCGATCGCACATCCAATTGCGCTTATTCTCGATTTTTTGCTGATCACGAGAATCCTGACTATACAATTTCTACCATGTATGTAGCGCGACGCTGGCGATGCCAACGCTGCGGCAGGTCCCAAGATCTCCAGCTTCATCATCTGCAACGGAGAAGCCAGCTAGGAGAGGACCTAGAAGAAAACCTTATCACCCTTTGTAGTGTTTGCCATCGGCAGGCCCACCTCCAGCCCGGGCTTTGCGCATTGTAGGCCCCAGGGATCGATCGAGAGCCGGAACCGGTAAGAGTTCGCTAACGATAGCTCAATGAGACAGCGAAGCCTCTATTCGCAGCGCAAGCTATGTCGCCTGCCGAGATTCAAGAGCCCAATTACCAGGGAACCCATGAGCAATAACAGCCAAGACGCTGGCTCGGGGGCTGCGACGGCACCTGCGCCGGGATTCAAATACATCCACGCGCCAGAAGCGGATACGACGTGCGTACTATCGGACAATCCGAAGGACTGCGGTAGGGATGATAGCGTGAAAGGCCCAAACTGGATCGTTAGCTCAGTTCCACCTGTTGAGAACGCGTTGAATACATCGGGGCCAGTCACAGCCGGAAATTGGTAGATATAGTATTGGCCAGAGCTGTAGGACGTGCCATCCGCAAGGAAGGTCGAGTTAGCTATGGTTCCATTGCTCTCATCGACGACAAATGCACCAGAGAGACCGCCGCCGTCAGTGAAGGTGCCAGTTACGTTGTATGCAACGCATGTATCGACAGAGCAATTATCCGCTCGCGTAGTTCGAGGCGCAAACACAACAGCGGCGACAATTAGCACAAAAGCTATTACGCGCGCGACAAAAAGGCGTCGCTTCGCGACATCAAACCTAACGTCAGTCATTTTGAACTCCTTGTTCCTCCGTTTGTGGTGCAAGTAAGATGCCAAACTATAAATACCCTGTTTTCAGCGGAGCGGCGTTTTAGGTCCCATTAGTAGAGGGCTCGAGTTCCACAGAACATGCAGGACTTTCCTCAAATCACCAAATGGCCGGAATCGGTAGTTTACCGACAGAATCTGTCGCTTCGACCGATTGCGCGGTGAAGCTCCGACCGCCTGCCTCCCGACTGGCACTCCCAACGGTGGTCCCACGTGAACAGTCTTCTCCCCTACTGTGTAGGTCCTGAGTTGACGGACCGGATCTCTTCGGAATCTGGGCCGAGCCCACCGGAGAACATCGGCGTGTGGATGTTCCATTTCGAAACGTTGTCGTGCCACCGCACAGCACTATGGTCTCCTTTCAATTTAATTATGCGCGCTGAGAGACTAGATAACGGCGGCCAAAAAAAGAACGGCAGCTGCGGGCTATTCGCATCCCGGCGCAACGCTTTCGACCGTCAATCCAGCCGCCCCACACTCCCACGACTTCCGATGAAGGATCCTAACAAAATGGTCGGGTTTATCGCGGATTACCAAGCTCACGTTTATCCCATTACGGCAACTCCCCCGGGATCACTTGGAAGAGCGCGGCATCGAATGGCGAGCGCGTCATCCAACGGCTTGAATCACCCGGCACATGGAGCCCGTTGGGATTTGCAGAAGTCGTTTCCTAACATTCCAAGGCTGGCAATCTCTACGATGCGGCGGTTGATTACGCGACAAGCATCCGATACCATGAGATTTCCTCGCTTATATGGATTTCCCCAGTGAATTTTTTTCGAGTTGATACCGCACTTGTGTCTTAGCGCGCTCGGAGCCGCGAGCGTTTGTGGAGGATTTGCTGCGAATGAGCCTAAGGATCCTGTTAAGGTTCGCATAGGTTGTTGGGTTTATCGTAAGTACCTGCGTTCGCGGGTGTTGCACGTACAACGGGCCGCATGAAATGCTAAAGTTGTTGTAAATCGAAAAGTGATTACAAACTTAAGACCAAAGGGCTTCCAGTGGCAATCCTTGTGACAGGCGGTGCAGGCTATATTGGGAGCGTAACTGTAGAGCGCTTGCGGGAGGCGAACGAAGACGTTGTTGTGTTGGATGATCTTGTCCGCGGCCATCGCGCGGCATTGGAACCGGGAGTACCTTTTTATCAAGGTCGAGTGGGAGATCACATTCTGATTGATCGAATTGTGAGAACCCACAAAGTCAGTTCTTGTATCCATTTTGCTGCGCTGGCGTATGTCGGAGAATCCGTCGAAATGCCTGCTGCTTATTTCGAGAATAATGTCGAGCAGGCAATAATTCTAGTGCGGGCGCTAATGGGCGCTGGAGTTCGCCATTTCGTTTTCTCGTCAACCTGCGCAACCTATGGTGAACCGGAGGAATTGCCGATACGCGAAAATACCACACAGCGTCCTACGAATCCGTACGGTTGGTCAAAACTCATCATAGAAAGATTGCTTGATAGCTATAGCCGTGCGTACTCACTTCAATTTGTGGCGTTGCGTTATTTCAATGCAGCGGGCGCAACGAAAAGAAACGGCGACCATCACGAGCCTGAGTCTCACCTGATGCCAAACGTCTTGGCTGCCTGCGCTGGGGAAAATACCGAGATCTCCGTTTTTGGAAATGACTACCCGACTCCGGACGGCACCGCCATCCGAGATTACATACACGTCAGCGATCTCGCTGATGCTCACATACGCGCTCTAATCCATCTCCGAAAGGGTGGTAATTCGGAATTCTTGAATCTCGGGACCGGCGTGGGTTATTCGATTTTGGAAGTAATTAACGCCGCCATAAGATTGACCGGGAGGGATGTTAAGATTCGATTTATGCCGCGTCGGCGTGGCGATCCAGCACGTTTAGTGGCGGATCCTGCCAAAGCGGCGAAAGTATTGGACTGGCAGCCGATGAGGTCTGATTTGCTCGGCATTCTCCGTTCACAATGGGAGTGGAACAGCCGGCATCCGAAGGGATACGACTCGTAATTCGTTATAGAGCAGCCGGATTGACAGCGGTATACAGAAAACCATCGACATTCACTTTGCATGGTCAGCTAGGACGCCCCTCAGCCGAACTCCCAGTAAACGATCGCATAGGTTTTCGACAGAGGATCTGATATTGGGCCCCGAATGGTAGCCCCGAAATGAACTTCTCAAAGGGCCTGAGGATCTTGAAAAAGCGCGGAAAGAAGAAAACGAAGTCTGTGCGCAGGACGGAAAGCCTTTCGGACTGCACTAGTCTTCGAGATTCGACGGCGCTCAGCTTGATTGCATCCCGGTCGAAGGGCAATCGCGCCATCACGTATTGTGTCCCTGGATTCCAAGGATTGTTCTCCCAGAGCGAAAACAAGCCACCTGGTCGAAGCGTTCGGTCGACGAATTGCAATGCCGAGCTACGATCCTCGGGCGGAATGTGATGGAAAACCCCGTTGCAATAGACCAGATCTGCGTCGCCCTCAGGCTCAAACTCCTGCAGCGAAGAAAATTGAACCCGTTCCGATGCAAACTCTCTGCGCGCCACCTCGATAGAGCGTACCGACGCATCAATTCCAATTACCTTTTTGGCGGTCAGGGATTTCAGTAGAAGTGGCGAAGTCGAACCCGTACCACAGCCATAATCGATCACGATCGACGGTGCTGAGCGCAGTCGTAGTAGGCAGTCCGCTAACCACTTGACGCGAGCCTCCGCGAAGTATTGCCGACTCTCTCCGGATACCGCGAGCCCCTCGTTGAGCGTCCGGTCATAAGACTCGGCATAGCAATCGAATTCGGCGTTGTTTTTCACTTGCGGCGCACTGCCAGAAGGCTCAGAAAAAAACTTGAGAGGATGATCTGTATCCCCAAAGTGAGCGAAACGAATCCAGGGATCACGATTCTTAGCGTTTTCTCTGGATCCAAGGGCCCAAAATGAGTACCTCTCCAGTAGCTAAGGCCAAGCACCCACATCGACGAGCCAATCAGGACTAGGAGCGCGCCAACAATCAATCCTACCTCCAGGGTGATGTAGCGGTATAGTCGATTCAATAACGGATCTTCTGGAAGTAGGCCTTCCGCAGTTGCGAATATCTTGCTAAAGGCCGCGAAGTTGATAGATTGAAATCCAACCAATATCGCCATCGCACCAAACAGCAAGGTATGGTAATCAAAGATCAGCCTCCCGATTGCGCGCTGCCCCGGAAGCAGCCAGGCATTAATAGAAACTCCAAGCAAGAAAAGCGCGATTCCAGGATAGAGAAAGAGCCACCGGGGACTGTAGAGCAGAAGAAAGCGCAGGTAGCGCCAGCCGTCGCGCCACGTTCGCAAATGCGGAGGTCGGTCGCGGCCATCGGGGGAAAGCACAGTCGGAATTTCCGCGATTCGCAACTTAAACAGCGTTGCCTTTACGACCATCTCAGTCGAAAACTCCATCCCCAGTGTCCGAAGATCAAGTGTTTCAATCGCTGTTCTCCGAAAGCCTCGTAGCCCACATTGAAAATCACCTACGGGGCAGTTGAAAAACAATCGCCCCAGCCAGCTCAAACCGGGATTACCCAAAAAGCGATGAAGCGGCGGCATCGCGCCAGGTAGGATGCCACCTTGAAAGCGATTTCCCATCACAAGGTCGTATCCCTCGTCCAGCTTGCTCACGAAATCACCGAGCTGAGTGAAGTCGTAGCTGTCGTCGGCATCGCCCATTATGATATATTGACCCCTCGCCGCAGCGATCCCGCCGCGCAGAGCACTGCCGTATCCGCGCGTAGCTATCGGAATCACCCGCGCTCCAAGTTGCATTGCAATCGATTGCGATCCATCCGTGCTGCCATTGTCGGCGACGATTAATTCGCCAGCAATGTCCAGCCGCTCCATCGTCGTAAGTGCTTTCCTGATACAACTTCCAAGCGTCAAGCTCTCGTTCAGGCAAGGCATCACAACGGAGAGTTTCGGCAAGGATGAATGGTGCGCGGAGAATTCAATACCGTCGGACACTAGTTTTGAATCCGATTGCTCGACGATTTTATCGTTGAGTTCGTTCCTACTCTCGACCACTTCGATTACCTCACGCTCGAAAATACCGGCAGGCTAATTCTTTTCGCAATGGTATCACTAGCGGCCGCCTAAGCCCGTTGCCATCCTGGAAAACGGGAAGCGCGTGGTTACGATCTGAACTTCACACCGAGCGGGACAGTTTAGCGCTCGGGCGTGTCACGCGAGTGATCAACTGCGATTCGAGCACCGCATCGTACGAAAGTCATCACTCTCTTGAACCAGAACACCGGTGAGGTAGAGGCAACAGTTGCCCGTTACCGTCACGCCCTCAGTGTAAGCGACGAGCGGTTTTCCTCTCGGGTTCGTAATTGGTCGGCGACTCTTGCCGCTAATATCGAATCGCCTCGAACTGTACACGGCAGCCAGTCGGAGCCTAACATTCTCGACACTCTCCGCTCGGATGGAGACTAAAGGGGCGGCCGGTGAGTGTCCTGGCAGCTGCAGGCGACCTGGATGAACGCCACCTGACATGCTATTTGCTATTTCGGATTGCCAAAACATAGATAGTCGACGACGTCAGTTGGGCCTCCTACAATGGTTAACGTTAACGGTGTGGGAATGGCTTTGGCTGCACCTGCGCTCGATTGGTCGTTGGTCATGCACACAGGAGCTTCTTTCCAAGCGGGAGAAAACGTAACGATTTTTCTTCCGTTAGTCAAAGTTACGTGGCCCAGCATGTTGCTGTTGGTAAACCCTTCTCCTTGCAACCCAAAAATGTATTGAGCCGTCGCTGGAAATGTGTTGTTCACGAAGCTGGGAGTTCCCGGGGCCCAATCCTGACCGGTGTCGACATACGAGGTCGAGCTCACGCCAGGCACGTATTTGTAAGCATTTTCTGCGCCTGAGGCCGTGCCACGCCAAATGCAATATCCGGTGATCGCGGGTCCAGTCGATGCGGCCCAACTCAGTTTGACGCCCGTATTGCCATCGATAGGGGCAATCGCCGCCTCAGGCGATGGCCCAGTTGACGACGATGCGGGGCAGCCTGCGCCCTTTAGGTTTGCCTCGATAAAGTAAAAATACGGCTCGGGCATCGCACCGCCTGTACCATCGCCAGGCGTGTCGGAATTGAACGACCAAAACTGGGAGCTCTGCACCGACCTCACCGTAACTGTCCCATTGAGTTTAGAATCGCTGTTTCCCGAGATCGTGATCAGTTCCCCTGCAAGCACCGGACAGCCATCCGCGCAGTAGACTTGCTCGACAGATCCTTCCCAGTTTGAAATGCTTGTGATCTTAGCGGTTCTGGTTTTCAAGGAACCGCCGGATGTCAGAGCGGTGGAAAGCGAGCCCGGTGGATCAGCCTGGGCTAGCGCCAGCGTTTGCGTCTGCGCTCCGCTGCGAGCAAAACTCGTGTCCCAGCCGCCGGTCGAGCCACCAGGGCCGCCAAGCACACCCATTAACGAATCAAATCCGACGCTGGCATTCAGGTCGCCCGCTCGTCCGGCCCTGAGTGGAATGCCGTTGAATTTTCCCAGGTTGGTACTCTGCGCGGCACCGGTGTAGTAGGAATCCCCATAGTGGGAGGGCCCGGTGATATCCCAACCGCCAGTCGCGTTTGAATTTCCGCAGCCAGTAACTGGTGCACCGGCGGTGTCGACAGCAGAATGAGCTGCAAACCATCCTCCGACGACGGTGCAGTTAACGATTCTTCCGTCATCGACCTGGATGGCATGGCCTCCCGTCGATGCGGTGACATTGATGAGCGTAATATCGGTCCAAAATGAGCAACCACTCAGTTCCAAGAACGGAGTTCCTGGATTGTTATCGCTAATTCCGCTACCAATGACGGTAAGAGGCCCCCAACCATTACAAGGCTTCTCAGCCTGAACTTTTAGGAAGGGAAGGCTACCGCCGCCCTGCTCTTGCGATACGTTGTCGAAAATTATATTCCCCGGCTGCGAGCCTGATACACGCTGATCGTAAAGAAATCCGCCTCCGTTCGTTATTACGTTGCGAAATGTAACCAGTCCAACCTGCAATGCGATTCCAGGACCATAAGTACTTTCTCCCGTCAGAATAGCCACCGGAACCTTCGCACTTTGCGTTTGAAGCGCGCTGCCATCCACGAACTCGAACCAGAAGGTATCTGTTAATTTGAGCGGAGTATTATCAGCCAATCCGGTTGTTGCGACAGCTAAGCCGACGTTGCGCATCTTTACCTGTGCGGCGCCATAGATCCACACGCATTGGCTGTAACAATTGAGCGAAAGATTCTGAAAGCTCGATTGAAATCCTCCTTGTGTCATACCCGACTGCCCCTGCTGCAGGAAGAACACCGGAGAGCCATTGGGATGTAGCCCATTCACAACCTGTAACGTAGACGACGGCGCGGTTTGACCCGCCACTACGCCACTCCGATTACCGGTGTTTCCTCCAAAGAAATATAAGCCAGAGCACGTCGGTGGGATGCTCAGATCGGGAACATTCGTCGGGGTTGGCGATTGCTGCTGGCTAATCAAGTAGTTTCCAGGGGGGAAGTAGATGCCACCTCCCGATTTGACTCCTGCCGGTAGTTCTTTGGAGCAGGCGGCATAGATTGCTTTTTGGATCGGGTGAGTGTCATTTGTCAATCCGTCACCTCTCGCTCCGTACGCCGTCACATCAATGTAGGGTCTCGGGCCCAGAAAGCCCTGCCGCATGCTGTCGGGTTTCCCTTGGTCACCCGGGGTCGCATCTCGCGCGTATTGATGGATTGAATGAGCAACGGTCGTTTCGTGCGCGGTTTCGTCGCGATCACGATCAACTCTGAGATCAAGGCTGTGTAGGCCCCATCTCGCACGCAGAGATGGGGGCACTTTCTCCGATCCCACGTCATTCCGAATCTCTCGCTCATCAAATATGTCATAAGAGTCAGTATCTAAGGTATGCAAACCAGTAGACTCGTCAGATTGGAAATGTTGCACAATAACGCCCACGCAGTGAAGGGCCATCGATTTCGCACCCCCAAAAGAAAGCAGGACATATAGTGAAAAGAATGCAAAGTCCTTCTTCACGGTTCCCCCCAATTGGATACGTTTTCGACGCGAGGGCTCTCGCACATGGATTCGATGTATCACCCCATCTTGTGGAAGTGCTTTAGCATGAATTGCTGGGAATAGATTCGAGCATTCCAATTGAATATCTACGCGAACTTGGCGGCGGCCATAGTTTCCATTTGGAGTAGCCATCCGGACCAAGGCGCTCGCCACCAGGGTAGAAGGGTACGGCAAAAAATGAAGCCGGAGTGCGCATGTCAAGAATCCGAAACCTCGAAATTACGCCCTACCGCATTTTCTCTCGAGAAGTGTTTTACTGCTCGTCAGCAATTCGGAGCCGCTCAAACTGCCCTTGAAAAGAGGGCATGCATCGCACGGTGAAATTTTCTGCGAATGCGGACCTTTCGAATCCCAAGGCGCACCTCGCCGTACCAGCGGAGAGAAACGCGCAAGAAGCACATAAACAGCAAGAACACTAAGGACGCAATCACGGCAGCTAAAGATTCCCGCTCAAAAAGCAAGCTCGTCACAGGCGAATCGGCCCATTCTGGCAGATAGCGATCGAGAATCCATTGAATCAACGCCCCGACGAAAGGAATGCGCGTGAGGTGAACGTGTCCGGTTTTCACATAGTTGTAGCTCGGATCGTAGTGGGGAATGTCATGAGTCGCGATTGAAAACACGACAGGGTCGGCAAGATCGTGCTGTGTCAACAGTTGGCCGCTAGCGCCGCGCAGAATCGTGCGGAATGATGGATCCACGACGATCCACCGTCCATTCAGCAGTACCTCGGCAACCACATGCTTGGCGCCGCGGTCTCCGTCGAGGAGAAGGAGACGGCGAGCGGCCAATCCGCTACTGTCGGCCAGGTTTATGAATCCATTGGTGGCGGACCCACACACCTTTAGCAATGACTCGTAGTTCAGCGTATCGGTGGGATCGCGATCCTGAGTCGTGCCGTCGGGAGCCAGAGGCAGGCGAGCCGGACCGTGAGCCATCCAAGCGAGGATCGCGGTGATCTTTTCCTCTGGCGCTGCGAGTGCTGGAACAACTGCGTCCGAAAATCCCTTCAAGTATCTGCGCGTCGAGTATTCCCATGTCATCGCGCAGAACACAAGGCAGAGCGCGACTAGAAACAGCGCATTTACCACGAGCCAGATGGTGCGATAAACCCAATGATTTTGCGTGACGGAAGAATCGGCACCGGTTGACGGATGGTTCATCTGAGTCCCCATCTCCAAATATTCTCGAGCAGGGACCAGTACAGCTCCGGCAAGACCATTCGCGGCGCTGGCGCGCTTGCCGACTTGCTGAACCTTAGCGTCACCGAGAATTCGAGAGATCATTTCTTTCACAACTCGTGCGCGTGTCCGACCCTGGTTCTTTCACTAAAACGAAAGAATGCACGTTGCCACCACGATTCTCGTCGTACACCACAACGCGCGCGCCGTGGACTTTACACCATGTTTCAATGGTATCGCGAGAAAGGAATGCAACGCGCGGCGTCACGAAATAATCGTAAAACAAGTTTTGAGCCCCGCTCCACGTGCGCCCGCCTCCGGACCGGACAAAGTGCAACAAAAAGTATGGCACTTGCGCCAAAAGAATGACAAGAGGCCTTGTCCAAGATCGCCGCAATCCACTTCGGATTTGCCGGCCTGGAGTTCGATAGAGTCGCGGATACCGCCCGGACGGCTTGTATACTGCCAGATACAACTGACCGCCTGGCTTCAGAATTCGGAGATTCTCCAAGAATGCCGCCACAGGATTCTCGGTGTGATGTATGACGCCATCGGATATGATGGTGTCAGCCGTCGCATCGGCGAGAGGAAGGCTCAAATTGTCGGCCACGATACCGGGCCGCCCGTATCGGCCCACCGCCCGCGATATGGAAACATAGCTTCGGTCAATGCCTATGCACCGCAGCTCGCGACGGGCAAGGAACCCCAGCACTCTTCCCGGGCCGCATCCGACGTCCAAGACTAAAGAGTTCGTTTCCAAACGCTCAATCAAGTCGGCGAGGGCTGGCGAAACGACCGAGCGGATGTCCGTGTCTGCACCAGCGACGATCCAGTCGAACGGATGTTGGTCGTAAAAAGTAGGTCGCTCAGTGAACGCCATTGTTCGACGCCAATACCTCGATGTAGCATCCTTCCATCTGCCGAGTCAGATTCTCCCAGCTCAAATCCGCTGCAACCGCTTTGCATTCAGCCTTGAATTGCGCGTAAAGAAGCTTGTCTTGTAGCAACCGGCGAATCGCGCTTGCGAACTCATTTACGTTTGGGGGAACTACCAAGCCGACACGTCCCTGCACCATCGACCGGATTCCGCAGAAGGGAGAAATTATGACAGGAATGTCATAGGCAATCGCCTCGGCGACCACGTTTGCGAAGTTTTCATAGCGCGAAGGCAGGGCGAAGATATCGGAATCGATCAGGGCGGCCTTCTTGTCTTCGTCGTACATTGGTCCGACAAAAATCACGCGTCCGGCCACTCCAAAGTCGATGGCGCATTTTTCGAGAAAGGCACGATAGCCCGATTCCCCCTCCGGACCTGCAATCACGAGATGGCCCGACTCGGGACAGGCACGCGAGAACGCTTCAATAAGAACGTCGGCTCCTTTTCGTGGAATCAAGCGACTCAGAAATAAAAGCAGCGGCTCGTGCATCGAAATTCCGTGTTTCACGCGGAACCCGCCACGTGGAAACCCGGTTTTGTTGGAAACTAACTCTACTCCGTTGTGTCGCATTACAACCTTCTCCGGCGAATACTTGTCCTCGATAAGTTCGTGCTGCTCCAGTTCGGAGGTAGCGATTATCCTAGCTGCATTTTGCATGAACGTATCTCCGACGCTACGGTGCCAAAGTTGCTTCAGCCGGATGTTCCTGTCGATCGGCCTATTCATTCCCATTGGCTCAATAACATAAGGGATCCCATAACGGCGACAATAGAAACTGATCGCTGGGCCGAGCAGATCGTAGAGGCCGTAGAAATGAACAAGATCAAACTTCCTGAGGGCTGACCTGGAGAATTCTATCACACGAGGATTGAGGGTGAGCGCTCGATAGCGGGCCACCGTTGCGAAATAAATGATCTCCACCCCGTCGCATTCCGCCCTCCACCCCCAGCTGCGTTGCTCGAGTCCCATGCCGATTCCTCGGCGCGTAGCCAGTCCGAGGTCTGCGGTTACCACGCTGACGTTGTGTCCGTGCCGGGTAAGGGTGCTTGCCAGGGCTTGGACCTTGATGATCGGCCCACCCATCTCTCGGAAAGGGAGGTAAGCTTGAACTGCCTTTAAAATCTTCATGGACGCGCAGTCTTCAACCCGCTAAACCAGATCTCATACGCAAACCACGGGAATCGATCCACCGCCCATTCATCGAGTTTCTGGATGGATAAATACGCACGTAATGGAGGAAATTGGTACTTCCCGATCCTCACTGGCACCGTCGCGACAATGCCGTCGCCTTGCATCCCGTCAACTACCACACCAGTTTCATAGAGGAATTTGCGAAACGAGGTGGGATTACGAAACTTTTGAACAAAACCCTTCTTGCGACGATTCCAGATTCGAACGGGAAATGAATAGGGCGAGAGACTGTTGTTAATGCTACACACGATCCGACCGCCGTGACGAAGCACGCGCACAAGCTCGCGCACAGCCAGATCCGTTTCCGCAATGTGCATCAATACACCGGTACACAAGACTTTGTCAAACTCGCCATCCTGAAACGGCAGGGAGACTCCGTCAGCCAACGCGACCCGCCTTTCTTCTTTCAGTTCGAGCCGGCGGATACGGCAGGCCATTGCCGCAGAACGGTCCACGCCATACCAGTCGATTTTGGCTGCATTCCAAATACATTGCGAAATCCAGCCATATCCAAATCCGACCTCTAGAACTTTTTCACCATCGTGAAGTTCCAAAGTTTCCAAAACGAGCCGACGATCTCGATGAGATTTATATCGCCTGTAAGGATTGTCCGATTCGCGCCAACCCTGCCAAAAATCGGGGGTCCATTCGAATTCGCTTCGATTCATCGGCCTGGTTTTCTGCCCCTTTGCGAGTGCATGATTGCAATACTACGCGTCTTTCTGCTCCACCGTAATCAGATAAGAGTCCCTAAGCTCCCCGAGCATCCGGTCCAACTCAAACGTGAAATCCTCGAAGCGAAATTTCTTGCGGACCAACTCTGCGCCGTGTCGCCCCAAGTCTATCCGGAACATGTCGTCTGTGAGAAGACTGCCTATTGCTTCCGTGAGTTTCTGTGTGTCACCCGGAGGAACTAAGAGACCATTAATACCGTTGCGCACGAGGTCCGTCGTTCCACCGCAAGCAGTCGCTATCACCGGCTTCGCAAATGCCATCGCTTCCAGGAACACCAGGCCGAACCCTTCCCCCGTACTCGGCATGGCAAACACTTCAGCGTGTGCATAACAAGCCGCCAACTCGTCGCGGGAGATGTTCCCGAGAAAATGTACGGAATCGGCGAGGCAACAGTCCACCGCGAGTTTGCGAAGACGTGGAAGATCATCGCCTTGTCCGACAACCACTAAATGCAAGCTGGGAAAGGTTCCTCGAAGCATAGCAGTTGCCTTTAATAGCTCGTCTAAACCCTTATAACGCTCCGCCGCAGACCATCGACCGACAGTTAAAACCACACGGCCCTTTGGGAAGGCGCGCGGTAAAGCGAGGAGCGCGGGCTGCTCGGCTATAGAGAGGAACATTGAACTCAAGGGCCAAGCCAGCTTACGGACTTTGCCCGGCGCGATCGCTTGTATGCCGATTAGCTTCTCCACCGTATCGCCACTAGGACCGAGCACGAGATCAGCGCGCAAAATGGCATTCCACTTGAGCCAGTGCAAACGGGTCCAGACTTCGACCCCATGCGCCATCACGATGATCTTCACGGAACGAGAAAATATTTTCATCATCCAAGCAGGAAATGCAAGATTGGGATGTCCTGCAACCACGACGCGCATGCCGTCCCTCTTGGAAAACAATCGGTGTCGAATCATGTGCACGAGGAAGGCGATCTTTTTTCGGCTGAATCCGCGAAAGCAGATGTTGTGATCTGGTGAAGGCAGGCAATGCTCACCAAAAATGTCATTTAGGGTAAATATTTGTACGTCCCAACCTCGTTTGCGAGCGATCTCGTCGAGTGCTCTGACGGTTTGGCGACCGGATTCTTGAACTCCGCCGACGCCAAGCAACTCCGGAAAAATTCCGATGATTGTGAGCGATGAACTAGCCATGGGGAGCGTCATCGACTATTTATACTGCGCCAGATCCAGGTCACAAAACCGGGGCAAGCGTTTTCTCTGAAGGATTCGCCTTTTGCCGTAAGACTTCCTCAAAAATTTGTGCCAAATCTTTACCGTTACGCTCCCACGAATATTGGCGAGCCGTTTCGGAAGCCTTTCGACCAAGCGAAGCTCGAAATTCTGCGTCCACAAAAAGTCGTCGAATCATCGCTGCTAAGGACTCTGCATCGGTAGCATCTTTCAATATCATGCCGTCGATTTCGTCGGTCATGATTTCAACTGTCCCGTTCTCGGCCGATACAATCACAGGCAATCCACAGGCCATAGCTTCAGCGGGGGGAAGCGCAAAGGTATCTTCCAGGGACGGTCCAGTGTAAGCATCCGCTGCCGCGTAGTAGAACTCGACATCCTTGCGCGGTGGCAAAAAATGGACATGACCTTCTAGAGCTCTCTCTTGAACCATACGGCGGAACGGCGCAGGATCCTCGCGCCCTACTACGAGCAGATCAAGCGGAAGTTCTCGCAACTGAGACATTGCGTCTAATAAAACAGAGATCCCTTTTTTTCGCAAGTCATTGCCGACCAAAAGAAGAGTGAAGCGGTCGGGCGTAAGATCGAGCTGCTGGCGCGCCGTATCACGCAATGCCGTGCATCGAAGAGGGTTAAATACCTCGTGATCGAGCCCGAGATAGAGAATTGGTAGTCGATCCCGCCTGCCGTAGAATCGCTGAAGATCTTTGGCAGTCTTCTTTGCGTACAACACGAGCGCTGTGTCTCGATCTGGGTAGATTCGATTCTCCAGCGCGATAATCAACCCGTAATACATTCGTTGATGCAGAAGCCGCGGCCAGGAACGAATTGGATTTCGTGTAGGCCTTAATTCCCGGCGGGCCTGGCGCTGGTATTCGGCAAAGACGATGTGGACCGAAATGACGTCGGCATCGAAGCAGTTTATACCAGGACTATAGACGAGGTCGTACCGCAAACGCCCCACTCTTCGATCCCAAGCGCGCGATACATGATTCGCAGCAAACCACCATAAAAACCGAAGCAATCCGGGGCCAGGAATTGACGGAATCCGATGGAAAGTGAACCTGCTAGGGGGTAGGTCCTGAACGCGCTCGCTGTAGACGTGTAGTTCAAATGAATCGGGCAAATGGCACAGCCACTCGATAACCGTTCGTTCCGTGCCGTAACTCTTATCTAAGAATGGGGAAACAACGGCGATACGAATCTTGCGCTCAGCTTCATTCATTTTTGATTTTCCCGTCTCTGTATCTACGTGCACCAATTCGCGCTCACAACCGTCTTCGGTGATTGGCGTCACGCGGAGTAGCTAGCGCCGATAGCTGCGGATTGTTTAAAATAGTAGGAAGCTTGAACAAAACTCCGACGAGAAGCCACAGATATAAATTGCAAACGTAATTTTCGAAGGCTGACAGCGACCCAAATGTCATTGGGTAAAGCAACAGAAAGGCGTACCAGAAAATTGCAAACGCAATTGGAAACAACCGCGTCGCGCGTAAGCCAATCACTGTCTTCCAAGCATGGTAGAGAAGCGCGGCTGACCATGCAATCCACAAAAATGGAGCAAGGATTCCCATTTCGATTATCAAAAGCCCAAACCCTTCCTCGACCGAGATATCAGGAGATCGTTTTCCAATGATCTTGGCAACGTACTGGGTTCCTAGCGACGCCGTGCCGATCCCATTTCCAATAATCCAATTTGGGTTTGTAAACGCGAGTTCAAGATTGTGAATCGGATAGTCCCAGGATCGATGTCCAAGCTGATATTCCGAGCTATTCGGCAACAGGGTCTCTGCATAAAACGCAATGCGTGATCCAGCCTCGTTAGGGAAAATCAGCACGATGGTAGTTAGTCCCAATACGGCCATAATGAATAAGCGGCGGACTGTTTTTAATATTCGATGAGCCTGTTGCCAGCGCCACGGCGCACCCCAAAGAAAGGCAATTGAGAGAACAATAACCGTCGTGATCGCATACATAACTGCGCCCCGCGAACCGCTGAACATCGTGGCGGCGCCGATGATTCCGAACACAAGAAATATGAGATTTCGGCTCCGCTTTGTGTGAAGCAGTAGATAGCCAGCGGAGCCCATCGTGAGAATCAACGCTACGGTAAGATATTGAGAAAATCGGCCGGCGCTAACGAAGACCGCAGACGGTAAGGAAAGCACTTGTTGAGTCAAAGGGGTGACCTTATCGAGCTCACCGAGCTCACGGAGCTCCGGCGCAAGAGTTCCCGGATTCAGGAAGCTGTGACCGACTATAGCCTGAATGATTCCAATCCCACTGATAACTCCCGCTAGCCAGCCGTTCACTACAAGGAATGTTCTGAGATCCTCATCGTCGCGGATCAGGGCGTATCCAACAAACATTAGAGGAATGTAATAAAAATAGATCTTAAAGCCCATTAGGCCGTAGAGAACATGGGGAGAATTCGGGTTGAATATTTGTAAAACACCTAGCCAGAAGAAGACGACGAGAAAAAGTAGGAACGATGGACGGAACACCTTTGCACGACCGTTTCGAATATCAACAAACAGTGATAGATACACTAGTCCGACCAGCGCGTCCTTGGCAAAATAAATAGCCATGTTGTTGCCGAGAAATTTACGAGTCAAGTCTTCGAATAGAACCCAAATGAGAAAGAAGTAGAGTCCCAGACGCCAATTTCGCAAGATGGCGATTGCCGCCACGCACCCGGCGAAGGCCAGCGCCAGATATTCGAGCGAGCCGATATCGCGGTCAATGATACTGTCGCCAATTTTCCAGGCGAGCCAAACACCGAGGATGAGAGTACATAGTCCGACGAAGGCTTGGTTCCTCAACACCGGCAGGCGTGCATTTAGCATGTTATGCGATAAGTTCAGAAACTATCGTAGATGGGCGCCAAAGGCGACCCGTTCGATGCATTTCAACGCAGCGGATGATGGCGGTCATCCCCGTATCAAATTTCGGCTATTTGTCCCCGCGATAAGCCACGCAACGCACGATTGACAGTTCGAGTATGCTACTCCGAGAGAGAAACGCTCCGTCGAATGCATATGGCCTATAATCAAGCCGTGCGAGTTCATCAAGACTCGAATTAGGATCTCCGCCGTTCAAAAGTACCATCTCATTGTGCAGTTCAAGAAACAAAAACGGCGAGTAACGGCTTAGGGTATCCTTTGCCCCACGAAGCACTGCCGCTTCGTGGCCTTCGACGTCGATTTTTATGTGTGTCGGAGGTCCGAAGTTAGTAACCATTTGATCAATGGTGACGGCTTCTGTCTTCGTAAGGTCTCGCCTGGATCGACCGCTGACCACCTTGAAGTAGCCTGCTGAGAAAACCCCTGAATTCAACATATTTAGCACGCCATTGGCGTCACTAACGGCCGCCTGAATTACTCGGATTTGATCCTTACAGCCATTGAGAGCGCTCTCCGTGACGATCATTTGCACCGCCATGGGTGAGGGGTCGACGGCAATTGAAGCGCCCCCGTAATGCGCGGCCGCTAGACTAAATGCGCCAAAGTGAGCGCCGATGTCGAAGAGAAACATTTTATCGGAACAGTGGGATTCAAAATGTCGAAATTCCTTTCGCTGATCGAAGTCGTTAATTTGGGCTTCACGAAAGATTTCATAGGCATGAGGGTGGCAAATGATAGGATAGCCGGAGGGAAAGCGTAAGGTTTTTCTGATTCCGACTGAGAATTGAACGGAGTCACGCAACCATTTGGCAGTTTTGGACGGTGAGCGAAGCCAGTTCCGAGCGTCTCTTGGGACGGTCGCCCGAAAAATCTCTTTCAAAAGCTCAGATTGCTTGGACATTTTATGATCAGATTCGGATTCGATCGATTCAGAAGCAAGAAACTGGGAGAAGCGACATCACCCCAACTTGTTGCATTGTGAGTCGTAGAAATATCTTTCGCGATTGCTTTCCGCCAGCGTGCCGCGAGCTCATTGCGGGAAGCAGTTCCGAGAAGGTGAGTCCGATCTTCCAACTTAGAATAGCTCCTTAGATTTTCCAAGGCCCAACGGTGCCGTCTCTGACCTATAGCTTCGATGCTGAAGTTAAGGCCGCACTCTAGGAGTTTGTGCGTGGCCGTAGAGAGTGCGCTCTTTGCGTTCGCTAGATGCCGTACGAATGAGAAAATCATGTGCGATGGAGTAATTTTAGCGAGGGTGCTTCGCTCCCAGCCTTGACGTGGAGAATGATCAGTCCTCGGGTTAATCGCAATGTGACGGTCTGAACCTCTATACAAAAAGAGCGTACTCGGTACTATCAGTAGCATCCTATGCGTGCATCATCCTGTCCGAGGTCACGAATCGCATCCCTGAGCGAGCCTATCGACGAAAATAGTTCCGATAATTTAACGCCTCTTTATAGTCCTCACCTAAGGCCAAGGGTATACACCGGGTGCCTTGTCGCCTAACTGCGAAATGGGTTGATCAAATGCCAGCATTCTGCTTTCTTGGCCGGGTCTGGATTCGCATGAGCCTGCAGTACAACTGCAAATGCTCTTTTACCATACGTTCCTCCGAAAATTCCCGTGCGGCGTTAATCCGAGCTTTCATGCGCATTTGAATTGACGCCCCCGGGTTTTCAACTGTTTTCTGCATGCACACCTTTAGAGCTGTAATATCTCCTGGCGGAAATTTGAGGCCAAAACCATTCACCGTTTCGCCAAGGCCGCCTACGTCGGCCGCAATGACGAGCCGCCCCTGCATCATTTGTTCAAGAGCAACCAATCCGGCAACCTCCTCCCACGTGGAAGGTATCACGACGGCGGTCGCTTCAGTTAGCACTCTGGAGACGGATGCCGCTGACACCGCACCAGTGAATTCCGTATGTTTCTTGAGATCGAGATCTTCAACCAGGATTTCAAGAGCCGCGCGTTCCGGACCGTCTCCAACAATTTTGAGCCGGAATTCGTACCCTTCGGCAGCAAGCGCGTGCGCGCTTCGCAGCAAATCGGAAACACCCTTTTCTTTGACCAGGCGGCCTATAAAGGCAAAGCAAACTGGGCCTCCGGGCGGGTTAGTCAATAATTCGGTGGAAAGATCTGCGTGAGCAACTCCATGGTGAATCACTCGCGTTCGGGGAAGCGCCACGCGCGCTTTCACGTGACAGGTGGGGGCCACATTCGCCGTGGCACGTTTGGCTAACCAACGCCGGGGAAACGCTAGGAGCAATTTGAGCATGCTACGTCGTCGACCGAGCGTCTCGGAGTTGCATCGGATACATTCTTTGAAGCGGCCAGCCAAAAAATGGCCAGGGCAAATCGTGAGATCGGTCTTATGGATTAGCAGACCATTGGGACACATCGACTGGTAGTTGTGGTGCTCGAGCACAGTGCGTTTCTTGAGTAGCCTTCCGAGCGCAAGCGGAAGCAATGCCGGGCCGGCCAGATGCAGGATGTCCGTCGAACGAATGAGTTGAACCAGCCTCCAAACGCTCGGTCTCCGGACAACGCTGAAGGGGACAAGCGAGTCATCCATGCCGGCGGCGGCGGTTAAGGTCACGACCGTCACCTGTATTGAAGGGCGAGCTCCGCTATCTGACCATTTTGCCAACCCTTCGGCCAGCGTACTAGTGGTCGCTTCCACTCCTCCGACTGCGGGAGCCCAGCTGTGCGCATAAATTAGTAATTTGAGGTTCACGATTTCCCTGACAGGATCGGCCATTTCTCTGCGATGCTGGTGCACGTTAAACCCTGAAACGTCCAAACAAAAATCAGCGGATCCTTTCGGTACGTGTGTTCCTGCTTCCATCTCGAAAGTGAATCGCTTTCAAGATGGCTTCGATCAATCCGTCGACATTATTCTCCGGAGACCATTCTTTCATTCGTTCCTGTGCGGCTTCAGCAATTCGTTTGAGAAGATCTCGTTCAGGCAAAACCTCACGCAGCAAAACGGCTAGAGCCTCAATATTCGATACGGGAAAGATAAAACCCGTTTTCCCGTCGAATACCAGATCGAGGCGTGCGCCAACGCGGTCGCTCACAATTACCGGACAGCTACACAGCATTGCTTCATTCACTACCAAGCCGAACGCCTCGTAGTCCGACGGAAGAATTAGCAAGTCGGACGAGCGATATACAGCCGGCAGTTTCGATTGATTCACAAAACCCAGGAAGCGCACCGCTTTAGCGATACCCAGGGCGCGGGCGTCGCCCTCGAGATCAGCCCGCATGGGCCCATCTCCAGCAAATACCAAATATGCTCCTTCCACACGAGACTTCGCGAATGCCCGGAGCGCATCGTGAGGCCGTTTCCACGGCTGCAGCTTTCCACAAAAGAGGACGACCGGTGCTTCGTTGGGAACACCCCATTGGGCGCGAACGGCATTTCGGTTCACTCTCGATGCTTGGTCGATCCACCACCTGTTATCGACCGAGTGGGCCGTCCGCACGATTCGCTCCGCCGGGATTCCTAGTGAACGCATCAAGAGGACGCCGCCGCTAGAAGGGACAGCCATCACGTCGGCTAAGCCATACAACCGCGGCCAGAGAAGTCTTTTTACCGGTATCTTCCACTTCTTGCCATCAAGAGGCGCGATTTGCGTAGCATCAATGGCCAACAGGAAGGGCAGAGACTGTGCCTTCGCAGCTGCCAACGTTATCCAGAATGAGGCATACATGTAGCTGGTGAGGTTCATGACGACATCAAATTGGCCGTTACGAATGGTCTTCCACAGGCCTGGATTAACGAGACCGAAGAATCGCCCGAGGCCCGGCTGAGGGGAAATATTTGGCACGCACAGCCACGAATAACCTTCAAGTACGGGAATGTCCCACGCGACCTTCACCCCGAAGTCCGGATCCACATTCGATTCAGAACCGGCCAAACTGCAATAAGCAACTACTAGATCGATTTCCGGTCGTCTTGCCAAGAGCCGGAGTGTAGGGGCGAAGTACTGAACCGGATGAGTGATCACTAATAGTGTGCGGTATCGATCATCACTCATCAACCAGCTCCGCGACGAATCGTTCTGCAATCCTTTCCCAAGAAAAATATTGTGCGTGTGCGCGACGACTTCGTATTGCCAGCTCTTCTCTCAAACAATCATCGGAGAGGATGCGGGAAACTGCCCTGCCCAACTCTTCTCGGTCGCGATACGCAACAAGTTCGAGACCCGCTTCCGTTATCGGAAAGCCTGTTTCCGGGCCTTCGTAACAGACGATTGGCAAGCCGCAAGCGATTCCTGCGATGGCGCTTCCACGGCGAGAATAGATCGCTCCACGCACACACAGCATTAGGTCGGAATCCGCGAGCACATCACTAATTTCATCGGCACCCAAGAGGCCGAGAACGGAGATGTCGACAGGAATGCCACGAAACGCGCAGGCGATCTGTTCGTTCACCTCGATAGTTCCCTGGCCAAAAAACACAAATCGCAATGCCGAGTTGGTCGAAACCGCCGAACGCGCGGCTTGTGCTATGTCCTCTATTTCAACGGAGGCGTGAGGCGCTCCGGTAATGCAGAATATCGCGACGGTTTTAATACTATTTTCTTTCCGAGGGCTTACCGCAGATGAAGATCGTTCGGGAATGTTCGCTCCAATCGGGATGAATATTCCTTTCGAACCACTCTTCGGAAGCCACCGGACAGTGTCGAGTGGGTCAGCAAAGAACGATTTGTCCGAGAGTCCGTAAATCCGACGAATCACCCACGATTGGCAAGTGCCCCGTATCCAACCTAGCCAGTGCGGCCCCCCATTGCTATGCGGCTCGTGAAAGACCACTCCGCAGCGGACGCCGCGCGTGCGGAGGATTGCCATAACTGCCACGACGCCGACGGGGAATCCGCGACGGGACCACGCAAGAGCCGTATAGTGCAGAATTACCCAGTTCCCGCGCCACGCGTTGCTAGAATGCCAGAGTTCCCACAGGGCTCCTAACCATCCCTTTTTTGCCCAGTCGATCCGTACGATCGGTAACGTGACGCCACGGCGGTCGAGTGCACGGCCAAGAAACTCACAGTAGTCTTGAACACCGTCGGTCGAAGAATCTCGGTGCCCCAACAGTGCGATCACGGAAAACACTTGGTTTGATCCATTGACGAGAGCCCGCAAATTGAACAGACCGGTATAGTACCGCAGTCGAAGCCATCGGGAAATCTGCGTCGACTGCGTTCATCCGAAAATGGTGCATTTGACGCAGGCGGCGTAGGCGAGAATAGACCTCTATTCAGCGAATGGACCGGGTAGAAGAGATACTCCCTCCAATAACAGTCGATTCGAGATCACTCGTATGATAGGCGCCGAAAACTCTCTTTCGTCGTTGAACCCTATCTGGTGGGTGCCCCAGGCGAGGATGGTCTCCGCCAATTCTCGTGTGGAATATGCCTCGGGATGAATTTCCGCTGCGAATGAATCAACCACTGCGAGTTGCTGCGCGGTTAGCGTACGAATAATCTCGATTTCAGAGCCCTCGGCATCGATCTTACAGAGCCGCACACGCTGCAGCGAAAAGAGGTCGAACAACTGAGCGAGCGTATAGGTCGGGACCTCCAGTGTTCTTCTGACCTCAAGTCGAGTATTTCGAGCGAAGTCAGAATTGATCGTAGTCATTCCACCCCCCAGCTCGTGCGAGACCAACAGTTCCGCTCTGCCCTCCTTCTCTGCAATAGCCCAAGGCTTAGCGATAACTCGGTCCGAGAAGCCGTTCATTTCGATGTTCGATACCAAGCGGTCGTAGCTTTCCGGATTTGGCTCGAACGCATAAACACTCGCGCCTCGATACGCCGCGTAACAAGTAAAGAAGCCTTGATTTGCGCCAATATCGAGCACGACATCGCCCGGACGAATCGGAACGTGCGGCACGTCATAATCGTGCGAGTACCACGTCGAGCCGAACATGTGATAGGAGCCAACCGTACAGCGGCAACGGATCCCACTCCGCCGGTCGATTATGATCATTATGTCTTCCGGTTTACCGAACAGGCGCCGAAAGAGCGTTTGAGATGGATTTCCAAGCCGCTGGAAAGCCTCCAAATAGTGTGCGCCTCGAGAGATCAATGATGCGACGCCTGACATATTCTCTCTCACCGCCCATATCTCAAGATTCTACCCAGCCGTTGTGTGCGCACTTAGATTTCCTGCCTTCGGTCGACTATTTCCGTACCGGTCGGGTTGCGAGTTAGATTCAACGTATCTCCTTGCGACCACTCTAACCTTTGTTTTATCGGGTTGCAGCGAATTGCGGCGTTCGTCCAGGAAGCGCCAAGATGTGATTGGAATCGACGACGGAAAATGTGTAACCGAAACGACCGAGAAATTCGCGCCAGGCGCTATCGTTCGACTGTGAGTGCATCTCGCCAAGAATCCAGGGTCGGTGGGCGGCCAAAAGACCTTCGGCGCCACGAAGGACTTCGATTTCCGCCCCTTCGACATCGCACTTAATAGCATTGGGCGGCGGTTCGAAGCGGACGAAGTCATCGAGACACACGACGCGAACGGGAGTTCTGGTCGCGTCGCCGCGCGAGTAAAGAAAGGTGCCGACTCCACGATCGGGAGATGTTGGGCCCGCGGCGGTGAAGGCCAGAGTGCCGGTGGATGACCACACACCCGATTCGACAACGGTTATCTGAGAAAACGAATTGCATGCGACATTGCGGCGAAGCCGATCGGCGATAATAGCATCTGGTTCAAAGCTGAAAACCTTGCCGGAACCGCCCACATATCGAGCAGCTAGAAGCGAAAACAGTCCGATGTTAGCGCCGAGATCGTAGAAGACGTCGTCGGGTCGGAGGCGCTGGGCGATCGCCAACTGCGTCGGGAGTTCGGCATCGCCCGCGACGTGAAATTGGCCCGTCCGTGGAAATACCTCGATCCAAAGGCCCTGCGCAGGGCCGGATCGAATTTGTGCCCAGACCATTTGGTCAGCAGGCAGAACGAAATGGCTAACTTGGTGAATCAACTCCCCAATAATTGGGAGATCGCGAAGTGCTCGCAGCGGCGCAGGCATGCGCAGCAGTAAGGAACTGGCCCATGACGGTACGCCAGTCACACTATTTCTCCACCAGGAAATTGCCGATTACCAGCGCATCCATCCCGGAGCTAAAAAACGTCCGCACGGCGTCGGTAGGCGTACAAACAATTGGCTCGCCTCTTAAATTAAATGACGTGTTCATGACTACCGGAACGCCAGTACGCTGGCCGAACTCGTGGATCAGGCGCCAGTAGAGCGGACTGACGCTGCGCTCAACGGTTTGCGGTCGCGCGCTACCGTCCACGTGGGTAACTGAAGGTATTACGTTGCGCTTTTCCGCCCTCACTTGCGCAGTTAGAACCATAAAGGGGGAGTCTGTGGCAGATTCGATATACTCCCCAGCGCTTTCGACGAGCATCGAAGGAGCGAAAGGCCTCCACCATTCACGGAATTTAACCGCACTATTCACCTTCGCGTTCATTTCGGGATCGCGTGGGTCCGCGAGAATCGAACGGGCACCCAAAGCACGGGGACCAAATTCCATGCGTCCCTGGAACCAACCGAGGATTTTCCCATCGACAAGCAATTCCGCAGCGGCTTTGGCAGGGTCCGCAACGCGTGTCATTTGCAATTTGTATGTTTGCAGTATCCTTTCGATCTCCGCATCGGAATATTCGGTTCCCAAATATGCGTGACGCATCCCACGGACCGGTAGTTGCCCTCCATTATCCAGATACGGGTCAAGCGCAGCGCCGAGGCACGTACCATCGTCGCTGGCGGCCGGCTGAACAAAAATTCGATCTACTACCCGGGATGCGAGAATTTTTCCGTTGGCCTTGGAATTTAAAGCTACACCGCCAGCCAAGCAAAGATTGCGGCATCGCGTCCTCTCGATAGCCGCCTGCGCGAGCGTTAGCATGGCTTGTTCGCACGAATCCTGAACGGCGAACGCTAAGTTCTTGTGACGGGCATCGATTTCGGATTCTGGGACTCGACTCGGACCAAGACGCGACACAATCCCGGCAAGCGGCGCGGAATCTCTTCCAAGCAGAAGGCGATTCGAAATCTGATAAGGATTGTCGTCCGGGATGATGAATTCGCGCAGATTTATCCCGGGCTCGCCATACGGAGCCAAACCCATTACTTTCCATTCATCGCTATATGGCTGAAAGCCAAGATACTGAGTGAATTGCGCGTAGAAAAGCCCGAGCGAGTTGGGCCAGGGAATTGTCCAAATATGCTCCAGCCTACCATCCCGTCCATGCCAGAGCGAGGTAGCTTCCCAAGCACCGCGGCCATCGAGCACGAGCACGGCGGCATCATCAAATCCTGAGAAAGCATACGCACTAATGGCATGTGCCAAGTGGTGGTGGACAAATCGAAAACGCGCATTTGTTGCTCCGAAGTGAGTTCGGAAAGGACTCTCCCCGTCGTGTTGACGGGTCAGGCTCACATACCGTCGAAACAGACTCGCGACACTGGTGTAATCGATGGGATAATCGCCTTTGATCATTCCCTTAAGATCGTGGCGAACGGATACCCCAACTGGGGGCCATCCGAAGCAGACGAAGTCCAGTTGATCTGGTCTGACGGATGCAAAGTCGAAGCAGGCGCGGATCGCAAGTTCGGGAAACCGCGCGTCATGCTTAACGCGACTGAGTCGCTCTTCGGCCACTGCAAAGAGGACTTCCCCATCCCTTGCGATGCAAGCGGAGGAATCGTGCATTTGTGAATAATTGATTCCGATCGAGATCATAAGTTGTGAGTGGTTCCGCCTCGCCGAGACTTTCTTGCGCAACACCATGCCATCGGAGTCTCTGCTTCAAGAAATTCCAGAACTGCACCGCCATTCCTTCGAACTGTATCGGCAACCTGTGTACTTTTCACGTCCGTCCCGTGCCAGGTTTTTCCGGCCATCTCCGCGTCGAAACCCAAGAGGGACGCAGCGAAATTGCTGATTCGGTGCAGTCGCAATTCCCGTAGCGAGTCCATCAAAGCCCAGGCCATACGACCTTTCCAGTTCATATTGTTATCTGTAGTTCCGTTGAATTGAAATAAGCAGACGCCACCCACTTTTAGTACACGCAACATTTCGCTGATGTATGACTCCACGAGCTCTTCGGTCGGTAAGTGTTGCAAAACAAGATAGCTAAAAGCGAAATCCAATGAGTCGTTCCGAATCTCGGCCAAATTAATCCCGTTCCCTTGAATCCACGTAATGTTGCCGATATCGGTATGAAGTGCCGTTGCGAGCTTCAACATTTCGCATGAGACATCGACTGCCGTGACGCGGCTGAAGCGCTGCGCAAAGCTTCGCGTCATTCTTCCAGCGCCGCATCCGACCTCGATCATCTCGGAATTCGAGAGGATCCTGTGACGCTGCAATATTTCCTCGACGAATTTCTTGTAGTCATTTTCACCCGACTCGAAGAAAGACGACTCATTCCAGTCTTTTCGCCAGGAAGCGATGTAGTGGAAGGCGTCCTTCCGAGCGCGGATGTCCCAGTCCTCCCGCATGGAATCGGTAAACTTCGACGTGTCGATCTTCATTTGATCTTTCTATTATCGATTCGAAAGTCTTCAATCCGAAAGCCGGATCGCTCAAAGCGTGTCATAGTGGCCTGTGCTCTTTCGTTCGGTATTCCAAGCAGCTCGCTGGACCGCGGAAGATCTCCCTGGCCGAGCGGTGTTATGGTCGCTCCCTCTAGTTCAAAAAGGTTGTAGTCGTGTCCATAGAAAATCTCGGTGAGGGCCAATGCGGAGGTGTGGGCCTGATGGAGCACGACGTCGTTCGCTTCGAAGATCACAGCAGGTCGTACCCGCTTTAAAACTTCTGTTGCACCCCGGAATATGTTCACTTCCGATCCTTCGGCATCTACCTTTATTGCTGAAACGCATGCGTTTCCATTTTCAGATAACCAGTCATCCAGTGAAATTGTATCTATGGTGATATGTTCCCCGCGCTTTAGATCGCGCACCGTTGTAAGGGTGCCCCATCCAGACTCAGTGGGCTCTGAAGATCGTTCAAAAACGACGGTACTCGTACTGGACCAGACTGCCCGATTCACGGCGCTCGCCCACGGAAACGGGCCTAGATGATCTCGGAGTCGCGCGAAATTCGTGGGATCAGCTTCGAAAGCAATAACCCGTCCCCGTGATCCTACCAACGACGCCCCGAGCACAGCGTGATATCCGATATGTCCACCGACATCGATAAACATATCCCCGGGCGAGAGCAGAACCTGAAGCGAGTGCCGTACGTGAGGTTCATAGCATCCGCCCCACATTTGCCGTTCGATACGGTCAAACAGATTGACGTCGATCATTATTCCGTTTCCCGGCGAGCACGTTCCCCGGGTCTTACCTGTCGACGCGGCAAAACGCGCTATCGCGTCTGTTAGACGAACTTTTCCTGGGAAACTAGGTATGCCGCTCAGTAACTTCGAACACGTATCTGCTCGCTGTCTCATCTGGGAGCGCTCTTCATCTGTCCGCTCCCGGCGAAGTCCCTGGGCTTAGCACCACCTCGCTAACTTCCGCTCGCGGCTTCGGTTCTCCAAGCCAAGATCGAAAGCGCCGCAGGTCTCGTTCGGCGTACGACGTTCGAAGTTTGTAGTAGAGACGAGGAGGTAGAAGCAGTGCGAGCAATAGGGAGAGTTCCTTATAGAGACGATACCCCAAGCTGACGCTCTGATACGACAAGTAAAAATCAGCTCGCTCGACTCTGTACGTCTCCCAAGGCAAGCCGCCATCCAGCATAAGCGTCATGCGAGAAACGGAGGTTCGAATGGGCTCCATGACAATCGAGATTGCCGATGCCGTGATTCCTATCTTTGCCAACTCCATCGGCAAATCGGAAGCCAAGCAAGCCAAAACCCCTAGCTTCCGGCGCATGCGGACTGGATCCCCAACTCGAAATTGAAACAGATTCTGGTCATGCAACCTGTAAAAGGTCAGGGGCTCCTGCAAAAATACCCCCCCAGCGTGCGCTACAGCCATAGTGGCCATAAACTCATCGGCCTCGACGACGAGTGCTTCCGGCACGGGCAAAATCTGATCTAGGACTCTTTTGCGGATGCTGACGCGACTTGTCCCGAGAAAAGCCATAAAGTTGCGAAACACGTGCGCACCCTCGTCGCTGGCGAGATCGAAATCACCGGTCAGCCCCGGTGCCAGAGCAGTGGAGGAATTGGCGACACTATCGAATTCGATGATTCCATGACCGACGGTTCCTGCGTCGGGATTCTTCTCGAAGGCCGCCATAACGAGTCGCAGTTTGTTTTGCGCCCACCAGTCGTCCCCATCTAGAAACGCGATAATTTGACCCCGCGCTTTCGGTATGCCGAAATTGAAGGCAGACGCTTGTCCGCCATTCTCTTTGCGTAAATAGCGAACGCGCGGAGCGAACTTACGCACGATTTCCGCAGTGCGATCGGTTGACCCGTCATCGACCACCAGGATTTCCATTTCAGCGGGCGGGAAATCCTGCTTTAGGACACTCACGATGGCTTCTTCGATGAAGCGCTCATGATTGTAAGTGTCAATCAAAACCGAAATTGGCAACGTGTCCATATTCAGGACCATTCTAACCTAAAGGGCATCGTTCACTCGGTACTGCAAGATAGTTCCGGACATCCGGATAGTGGTCCTCAATTTCGTGAGGGATGATCGATCCATCCGGTCGAATTTCAAACCAGGAGTATCCGAAGCTCTGAAACTTCAAGACAATTTCGCGTGCTTCGTATCCCCAAGCGTGGGTAGCCGCATCCAAGACTTCGCAAATGAATACAGGGCGAAACTTCGTTAAGACGTTTGATGCGCCTTGCAGCACCTCGAGTTCGCCGCCCTCTACATCCAGTTTCACGATGTCAACGCGCTTGAGCGGAAACCGCGAAACGTAGTCGTCCAGACGCACAGTCTCCACGGAGGTTTCAGCTATCTCGTCGCGAGTGGCTGGCGGTCGCAAACCTCCCCTCGTGGAGTCGCCTCCGATCACTTCAAAGAATCTTCGTGTAGATGCCGCAGCTCCGATCGCGACAGGTTCCGAGCGGACCCAATGCATTCGATTTAATCGAAGGTGCAGGCGCAAACGGCGAAATTCACGCAAAGATGGCTCAAAGGCCACGACGGTACCGTCCGTGCCCAGGCGCTTTGCGGCGACGATCGAATAGATTCCATGATGTGCCCCGATATCGAGAAACACCATTCCGGAGCGAAGGTTCCTCCACAGAAAACGCAGATCGCACAAATCGTGGCCCCAGTAATCGAGGAATCTCCGACCGGGATCGAAGTACGGCACGATATAAGACCACCAAAATCCGAGCTCCACACTCTCGGACAACTTCATGTGAATTGGTACCAGAGCGTACGGCATTTTCGCCAAGCTTTTGCGGAACAGATACCGAGCAGTCGTCAATTTTTCACTCCACGACTTGTGAACGAAGTTTGCGATGCCACGGGTTCCCATAGTCTTCTACACGGATCGCAATTGCAGGTCGGCCGGAAGATTTAGAACGCCCGCCCAACGATCCTGAGAATGCGAGACGGGAGGAGTATCAACGATCAGCGGAGGTACCGCATACCACTGCTCAACGAGAACGCCCCCGGTCAGATTGTTGCCATGATTGTAGACGGAACAGGTAAGAGAGTAAGCCCCAGGACGGAAGGGAAGAACCGGGACGCGCAGAATTATTTCCTGTTGACCCGACGCGATATCTAGGTTGTCGAAACCCCATCCGGCTAACACGGTGCTTGAATCACTTAAGACTGCCATTCCGAAGTGGCCTTTAGAAATCGGCTCTGTTAGCTGGACACGGAAATGAAAGGCAACTTCATGTAGCCCATCGCGGACGACGTTGTCGTGACCAGAAATTGACCATCCTAGAAAACAGTGTCGTCCATCGCGCGAGCTTTCGCTTCGCTCCAGGCCAGCGGACTCGTAGTTCGCGACGATCTGGCCAGTTGGCCCAGATTCTCGAACCTGGCCCGCGTCGATCCAAAGGGCGCGCTCGCAGAGGCGGCGAATTTGGTTCATCTGATGGCTAACGAAGACGATCGTTCGTCCGCTTCGTGAGACCTCCTGCATTTTGCCGAGGCATTTCTTTTGAAATTCGAGGTCGCCCACCGCCAAAACCTCATCAATAAGCAATATTTCCGGTTCAAGGTGGGCGGCGACAGCGAAGGCTAAGCGCATTTGCATTCCCGTGCTGTAGTGCTTCAATGGGCTATCGAGAAAGCGCTCGACCTCTGCGAACGCGACAATGGCATCCTTCTTCTGATCGATTTCGCGTTTGCGCATGCCGAGGATCGCGCCACTCAGATAGATATTCTCGCGACCGCTCAGTTCTGGGTGAAATCCCGTGCCGACTTCCAAGAGGCTGCCTACGCGTCCGTGGATTTCGGCAAACCCGGTGGTCGGCCGCGTGATGCGGGAGAGCAGCTTCAACAATGTAGTCTTTCCGGCTCCGTTACGGCCGATCAGCCCTACGACTTCGCCTTGCTTTACATCCAGGGAAACATCGCGCAGTGCCCAGAGATAATCCACCGAGCGACGAGCGCCGTTCCTTGAGAAAGGCGCTTGAAAAGCACGGGTGATCAGATCGCGCAACGCCAGATAGCGTTCCCGCTCACCGACGCGGTAACGTTTACCTAGTCCTTCGACGCGAATTGTGAGCGCTGTCATTTTCTAAGTCACGTCCGCCATCACGGTTTCCATTTTTTGAAAATATGCCAGGCCGGTCAGCAGGATCACGATGACAATGCCCGAAGAGACCAGGATCAGACGCCCTGGCGGGTCTCCGCGGCCTGCGAGCGACCATCGAAACCCTTCGATCACTCCCGCCATTGGATTCAATCCGAAGAGCCAGCGCCACTTCTCAGACATCAGCGAGGGTGGATAAATGACAGGTGACGCAAACAGCCACAGTTGCACGAGAAACGGCAGAACGTAGCGCACATCGCGATAAATTGCGTTTAGCGCCGAAAGCCACAGGCCGACTCCCAACGCGGTCAGCACTGCTAGGAGCAAGAATGCGGGAAGCCACAGGATCTGCAAACCCGGTCGAATATGGTAGTAAGCCATCATGACGGCGAAAATCGAAAACGAGATGGCAAAGTCAACGAGGCCAGAAAGGACGGCTGACAGTGGCAGCACCAAGCGCGGGAAATATACCTTCGTGATGATGCGCTGATTTTCCACAATCGTGTTCGTCGCATTCTGCAGGGACGCTGCGAAATACATCCATGGCAGCAATCCGGCGTAAACAAACACTTGGTAGGGAAGACCTTCCGATGGAATGTGCGCCAATTTTCCGAAGAAAAGAGTGAAGACCAGCATCGCAAGAAGAGGTTGCAGGACAGCCCACGCCGCCCCGATCGCCGTCTGTTTGTAGCGAACCTTAACGTCGCGCCATACAAAAAAATATACCAGTTCGCGCGCCTGCCATAATTCGGCGGCCGGAATCACCCACCAGCGGCTCGGAGGCGTAATTCGCAACAACGGCGGCAGTGGTGCGACGATGTTGGCCTGACTGACGGGACGCATGGGCTATTCGGTCCTGGTACGCGTGGTCGACTTCAGCTGGTGGATATCTTCGTCTTCAATGCGATTCATGAGTTGATGACGGCGCAGGAAGTAGCTCTTAACGCTGCGCGCGGCTACTGGCGGAACTACAGCAACCTGATTGTAGGCAGCTTCGCGAAAGGAGATCGGTCCGCGTGCCGGGATTAGATGCATCCCCCACTGGAAGATGAGTCCCAGATTCCACAGGATTAGAAAAAGAGTCGTGGAGGTGGCAACGATCCGCGCCGGGCGCGCTTGCCAATAGCGGGCTAGCCCGTCAAAAAAAGCTGCGAGGCCCAAAATGAACAGAGGAGTCAACGAGACGAAATATCGGCTCCCGAAGGAGGACATGCCATCCCAAGTGGGTTGGATTGAAATCACGTAATAAAACGCTAGAAATGCCGTCAATAGGTACGCGCCGAACGAAGGATCTCGCTCAGAGAAAAGCACGAGGCCGAGCAGCGCAAGAATCAGAATCGGAGTCCAACTGACCAACCCATGGTCCCACGAGAACATTACATTCCAAAGCGCGGGGGCCTTCCAATTGAAGGTCTCTGCCGCATATCCGGTTCGAAGCGGGCTACCAAAAATGACGTCCCTAGTGGTCAACGTCGGCAAGAGGGCTATGATAAACACGCACACGTAAACACTGTGTTGGGCGAAGAGGCGAATCGCCCCTGCAAAATCGTGGCTACTTGAGACCCAATTCTTCCGATAAGCGCCTAGCGCCTCCAGCAATGGAACTAGCAGCATTACTCCGTTCGCGTAGTACACATTTACCATGAGCCCGGAAATAAGCCCCAAGACAATCCACTGCTGCATCGTCCGATCGCCACGCGTTCGTTGCCAGTACCAAAGGAATAATGCGACGGCAAAAGCAGAGTGCGCGTGCGACCAAGATGGATTGAAGTACATATAAACTGGCAACGAGCTGGCCCACCATATTCCCAGCGTACCGATAAACGCCCACTTTCGATCAAAATAGTTAACTGCAAGGCGATAGGAAAGACAAAGTCCCAGAAAGCCATAAAATGTCGTGGCGAGAGCCATCGTTACCAGATAGGGAAGCGAGAAACCGTCAGCTGGTATATGAGCTCCTAGAAGATTGCAGATCAATATCGCCACATGGGTTGCGATTAGAAAAGGGGCCCAAAGAATCGACGGACCAACGGACCAGTGATTATTGATACGCCCCGTCTGTGTATATTCTGACGCCAAGACTCGACCGTTTGCGTCCAGACGACCCATTACGAAACTGTCATTACCGTGCTGCCAGTCTTTCTCGAAGTTCAGTTGGCGTTCGATCAGAAGCGATCGCGCGTAGGCGTAATAACCCACTCCATCGCCCCGCACCCAAGGATTGCTCAGTGGAATCGCGACTAAGAAAATCAGGATCAGCAGCTTTTCGTATTTGTCTAGCTTCAACAAGTGTGTTGTGACGCTTCCTGAATAGGCCTTGAGACCAACGGAGTCTGCAAAAGCCTCCTACATGCACTCGGTTCCTCGCAGAGATACCGGGGTCCCACGAGCAATTTTACACCGGGCGCGAATCACCCACCTTGCGCAATATCGCGATGATGGATAGCGGCGGCAGAGGTATCCAGGAGTCGATATGACGGAAGATCGGCGTTAATAGATTCAATAGCCGGATCTGGGCCAGACCAAAAGTCCTTCGATGTAGGACACGCCCGTTTAACCACCAGCCAAGTACGCCAGGTCGATTGAATTTAAGCAGCCGCTCAACTTCAAATCCCGCGGCTTGCCCCACTTCAACCAGCTGTTTCTCGGTGTACCGCCGGTAGTGCCCCAGGACTTCGTCCAACGTTCCGAATAGTCCAGGCCCGTATGGGACTAGTACAATCGCGCGGCCGCCGACCTCAAGCGCATTGTAAACGTTGCGTAGCGCGCCCAGATCATTGGCAATATGCTCCAAGACATTTAGGAAGATCACTGTGTCAAACGAAGGCTCGACGGGGAACGATGCTACGTCCATCGCGTCCAGGTAGGCTACGCTTAGGTAGGGACGATTCGCTCGAAGCCGCTCGAGGGCATCGAGGTATTCGGGGTTCACGTCAGTAGCCCAATAGAGCGCGCGCGGAACTAGGTGGAGAGTCAAATTGCCGATTCCGGCCCCAATTTCCAGGATGCGATCCCCCGCGTACGGCCGAATAACATCCGCCATCCAGCGTGTGAAGCGCGGCGCGCGGCTTAGGCGCTGCAGGATTTCTCCACCGTGCCCATCGGCGGCGTAAATCTTGTCGGACACCGAGTAGCGGCAAATGGCCCAAAACGCGCGCACGCCATCTTTCCAATTGATCTTTTTGCCCTCGGCGTAAGTTCGTCCAGAGTAACTGATGGGCACTTCAAAAATTCGGCTGCCGCGTTTGGCCAGCTTGATAGCCAGTTCGGGTTCCACATCGAAGGTCGAGCTTTCCAGTGGAATGCTCTTGAGCAAATCCGCGCGCACCATCTTGTAGCAGGTTTCCATGTCCGTAAGATTCAAATCGCAGACGAAGTTGCATAATAACGTGAGCAACTTATTGCCCAGCGCATGGCGAAAGAAAAGTGCACGTTTGTAACCGCCGGGCATAAACCGTGATCCAAACACCGCATCCGCATCTTCGTACAGGAACAGCTCCACCATTTGCAGCAGGTCCCGGGGGTGATATTCGAGGTCGGCGTCGTGAATGACCACCAGGTGCGTGTTCACGTGAGGCAGTGCGGTCCGAATGGCCGCTCCTTTGCCCATGTTACTTTCGTGTTTCAACCAAACCCAGGAGAATTTCTTAAAGTCCGGGCTGGATTTCAAATACGTCCGAAAACGCTGAATGGACTCGACGGTTGTATCCGTCGAGCAATCGTCCACGACGATCACCGTTATCGCCTGCAAGTGCGACGATTCGTCCAGAATTGCCAATCCCTTCAGACTGGCTTCGAGAAGATACTGTTCGTTATATGCCGGCACTATGACCGACAGCGTGGTGTTGCATCTGTTATCGTTGACAGCCTTCTTGTGCATAACAGTAGCTTCCCCAATTAGAGGGGAAGGATTAGCACTTGCAACTCGGTTGGTGGTTGGCGTGGTACTCATTTCTCCCAAATGAAATTCCGTCACACCTTCGGTCAGCAACGAGGATCTAGCCATGCACCGTAATCGCGTTTGATTTCACCCGACGGGAACGCAACACAAGTGCTCCTACGCATCGGCTGGGTGGCAAGACGTCTGCGCGTAGCACAGGCGGAGGGCCGTTCAGCCGAACACGGGCTGTCAATCCGCGGAAAGTCTCGCTACGGCGCTGTTCGTCGAGCCACTGGCAGTCACAATCTTGGCCAGGCCAGCCTCTGGCTTGTCGCGGAAATAGGCGATCACGCCGTCCACGATATCGTTCAGAGGAATCGAAGGGCTGAAACCGGTGAGCCCCTGCAGTTTTTCCAGGGCCGGGACGCGGCGCGGCATGTCTTCGAATCCCGGTTCGTACGCCTGATCGTAGGGAACATGCGTAATCGGCGATTTGCTGCCGGTGCGCAGCTTCACCAGGTGCGCGAGATGTTCGATGGAGACTTCCTCGGTGCTGCCGATATTGATGACTTCGCCTACGGCTTGCGGATTGCCGATCAGGTGCAGCACAGCTTGCACGCAGTCACGAACGTCACAGAAGCAGCGCGACTGCTGGCCCGTGCCGTACACGGTGATAGGCTCGCCAGCGAGGGCCTGGCGCACAAAATTGGGAAGCACCATGCCGTAACGGCCTGTCTGGCGCGGCCCGACTGTGTTGAAAAAACGCGCAACGATAACCGGTAGCTTTTTCTCTTTCCAGAAAGAGAGCGCGAGGAATTCGTCGAGAGCTTTGGACGCGGCGTAGCTCCAGCGTCCTTTGCTGGTGGGACCCAGAACGAGATCGGAATCCTCGTGAAACGGGACTTTATCGCTCTTGCCGTACACTTCGGAGGTGGAAGCGGTAAACACCAGTTTTTTCTTTTTGGAAGCCGCATCCAGCACGTTCTGCGTGCCGTGCACGTTGGTCTCGATGGTGCGCACCGGGCTCTCGACGATCAGGCGCACGCCCACGGCGGCCGCGAGATGAAAAATCACATCCGATTCATCCACCAGCTCGGCGAGCAGGTGTTTGTTCATGATGGAATCGAAGATGTAATGAAAACGGCTGTTGGCTTTGAGATGGCGAATATTTTCGACGCTGCCAGTGGAAAGATCGTCGAGGACGAATACTTCGTCGCCGCGATTCAGCAACGCTTCCGATAAATGAGAGCCGATGAAGCCGGCGCCCCCGGTTATAAGGTAACGCATCATGACACCTCTAGGTGGAGGGTCCGTGTGATTCCCCGGACTCCGTTGGAAATCTGGGAGTTTTTCCCACATCTTCGCCATACCCATAGCCGTAGGCATACGGGTAGTAGCGGTATGAATAGTAATAATCCGGTGCGCTGGAATCGACGGCGTTCAGTACCACGCCAAGCAATCGACATTTCACGGCCGCAAGCAGATCCCGTGTGCGCGTAAAGGCTTCCTTGGGCGTTTCGCCGCTGCGCACGACGAGTAGGACGCCGTCGGTAAGCGCGGAGAGAATCACGGCGTCGGTAGCCGCCATGACCGGCGGCGAGTCAATCACTATAAATTTGAAGCGATGGCGCAGTTCGACGATCGCCTCGCGCATGCGGTGCGAGGAAAGCAGATCGGCGGGGCTGGGTGGGACGGGCCCGGTGGTTAGCGCCACGAGATTATTGATGGTCGGATGTGGGATGGTGACTTCGTCCAAGGTAGAAACGCCGGCGAGATACGAGCTAAGGCCGACTTCTTTTCCGATGGTCAAGTTCAGCGCACGGCGGATGCCGGGCTTGCGCAAGTCGGAGTCCATCAGCAGCGTCCGGTCGCCAAGCTGGGCAAGAGTGACCGCCAGGTTTACGGCAGCCGTGGTTTTCCCTTCGCGCGGCAATGCGCTGGTGACCAGGATTACCTGCGGCGGATGATCGGCCTGCGAAAGCAGCAGGGAAGTGCGCAGCGCGCGAAACGCTTCGGAAATTTGCGACTTGGGCTGAATATAAGATAGCAACTCAACGCGCGGGCCCGATGCGGACTGCGGCGCAGCTTCGCGCCCGAGTCGCGAGAAGCGATTGTGCGTTGCGCGCAAGCCCGGCAGCGAGGGCACGACAGCGAGGGATGGAAGGCCGGTGAGCGCCTCGATGTCGTCCGGGGATTTTACCGTGTTGTCGAGATATTCTCGGAATAGCGCCAGTCCTATTCCGCCAACCAGTCCCACGAGACAGGCTAAGAGGATGTTGCGAGCTTTCTGCGGACGCGATGGCCCAGAGGGGGGCAAAGCCGGATCTACGACCCGTATATTACTCGATCGCAAACCAGCCGAGATTCCCGCTTCCTTCAATTTCTGCAGCAGGCCGTCATACAATTGCTTGTTGGACTCGGCGTCATGTTGAAGTATGTGATATTGGACCAACTTTTCAGCAAGATCATTCGCTTCTGCTTTCTGCTTGTCGAGAGCCTCCAGCAAAATCTCCACATGGCTACGCGACGTATTGAAATCCTCTTCGACGCTTTCCACCAGTACCTTCCGTGCTCGGCTCAAGCTGTCGTCCACTTCGTTTCGCTGTGCGGCCAGCCGCGCGACCTTGGGGAAATTCGGACCGTACTGGTTCACCGCTTCCACGTACTGCTCGTCGAGGTCTGATTTGCGTTTTAGTAGATCGGCGATCACAGTGTTGTTCTGCGCCGCGGGAAGGGCATCGACGTTTCCGGAGGCAGCCATACGGTAGAGTGCTTCTTTCTCGGCAGCTCCCGTTTGGGCATCAGTGACGGCTTTGCTCAGGTCGGCGAGTTTTTGAGTCGTGATATCCTGTTTTTCGTCGATCTGCCAAATCTGGTTCTCGCGCTCGTATGCGATACGAGCATCCTCGGATTTCTCGACCTTGATGCGCAACTCTTCGAGTTCCGCCGACAGCCAATTCGATGCCTGCATGGTAGCGTCGTATTTACTTCGGAAATTCTGCTCTACATAGTTCTGCAAGTGAGCGTTGACGATTTCCGCCGCTAACTGAGCATCCTCCGCCTCGAACTGCACTTCGATGAGGCGACTATTTGGCACACGCTTTACATTAAGGCGACCAAGAAATGCGCCGAGAATGGCGGGGCGTCGGGTGGGAAGGCCAACGTGCTGCCAAGCGGCAGTGTCGGCTGTCCCGCCGAATTCCGAGTAGCGCCCGAGGTCCAACGACTTAATTGTCATCAATGCTAGGGTCTCACTCTGCAAAATCTTCGTCTGTGTTTCCAGATAGGTTTCGGCGTCTTCGTACTCGCCGTACGAATTCGAATCTGGGAAAGGCTGCATGGTTTGAGCTTCTTTGTCGACTTCCACTCGAGCGGCGGCCACGTAAATAGGCTTCATTTTGAAAGAGGAAATCGTAACGACGGTCACGACGGTCAGAAGGAACGTGAGAACCAGCCATTGGTGTTTCCGAAGTATGATTAGATAGTCGAGCAGGTGCGGCTCTCTGGGCACTTGGTCCCAAGGGAGAACCGACGGTGCAGGGATAACCGTTAAGGGTTCCGCGGATTTGCGATCGCGGCCGGCAGGTACAAGTCTAGACGCTTCTTCCATTTAGTCCGCTATCCTCAAATTCTTGTCGACTCACTATGGTCCGCCCCGATAAATAGCTAAACCGGTCCCGATCGCGACTCCTGCCTCGGCGCCTCGGGCCAAGACTTTAAGGCCAACGTTGTCGGGAACATAGAGAAGATCTTTCGACTTCATTGGAACGTCCGGAGTTTTTCGATTCAGGATCTGCTTTAGGTGGACTGGGATGATGTCATTCTGCCCTGTCATTGGATTTGGCCGAAAGATGACTGCATCGTCAGCCTTGGCGAAGGAAGTCAGACCGTGCGCGAGCGAGACGGCTTTCATTGCCGTGATTTGATCGCCGTGACTTTGCAACACATACCCGCCTTGCTGCTGAACGCCTGAGCCGGCGACGTATACAATGCCCGCCCTGGGGACGCTAATCACGTCTCCTCCGTAGACCGAGACGTTGTAAACCGGATTCCCTGACTCGATCAAATCTTGTAGGCGAATCGTGATGATTTGCGAGTCGGACGCTGGAAGCTGTCCGTTCTCGGTATCGGAACTAAGGTCAGTAGTCTTTTGCGCCGCGCGCGTGACGATGATGAAACTCCCTGCGTCATCGGTTATGCCCCCCACAGTCGAAAGCACTTCGAGCAACGTCGTTGGTCGGACAATCTGGTACACCATTGGTTTTTGCACGGCGCCGACGACCGAGACAGGCTGGCTATTTTGTTCTTTTACGAACACGGAAACCTGTGGATGCGAAACCAAACCGTTATCGATCAACAGCTGCTCCAGTTTGCGTTCGAGCTGGAATGGCGTCAAGCCGGCCGCGATAATTTTCGTCGGGATCAGAGGATATGAAATGTCCCCAGCATCACCAACCCGCACTTCGCGGGAAAGTTCCGGCACATCAAAAACGTCAATGTGCAATAGGTCACCGGTCCCGATGGGAACGTCGTGGGGCTTGGTGCGCTCTTGCGCGGCGAGCTCTTGGATTTTCTCGTTGGTTTGTTGCGGGGTTTCGACTTTTTGCTGAGCGTGCAGTGCCGGAACGGCACACAAAGTTAGTGCGGACAAAAATGCGACGAGCTTCGCCGTGGGCCAGCTTGCGACACGCCGGGCCTTGGAATTCACCGCTATCGATAACATCTCAAACACTATCCCTTAGCGGGTGCGCCACTGTCAACCCGCGAAATCCCGTCAAAAAAAGTCATAGGGAGCGCCAAACCAGCTTAGCAAGTTATAACGTTGAGCGGTGTCACTTTTGCTCGGTGTCTTAATCGGTAGAGCACGCGAGCGGCCACCAAAATGCAAGATTCCTCCTCGAGTTCCACCGCGGAACCGCCTACAAGTTGCTTGCCGAGTGGGCGATTTCGCGCGACGCGCAATCTCCGGCTGGCGCCGCGTCCGGAATGGAAACCGTAATAGCGCAGGCTGATTTTGAATGACGAACGCGCGGCGGGCAGCGGCAGCTCTGCAGAGCGGCATTTATTGGGGGATTTGCAATCGTGAATGGCGAACTAAGCGCCAACAGCAACACGAAGCGCTATCCGATCCTGGATGCGTTGCGATTCGTGTTTGCATTTTGGGTGGTAATGGATCACTGCGGGGAATTTCCACTGTTTGCGAACGCCGATACCTCTGTGCCGGCCGTGTGGCTGCTCAGCCACAGCTACGCGACGATCGTTTTCGGCGTCGCGGCTGTGATGGGTTTTTTTGTCATTTCGGGTTTTTGCATTCATCTTCCATTCCGAAACGGGAAGGCTTTGCCCGTCGTGCGATTCTACGCTCGACGTTATGTGCGAATCCTGATCCCGGTAGCGGCGGCGATCGCAATCTACCGGTTTTCGGGGAATCGCCAGCCTCTGTTTGGCCCGAAGTCCATAATGTGGAGTTCGGTGTTGTGGAGCTTGATGTGTGAAGAGATTTATTACGCCGTGTATCCAGCCGCGCACTGGTGTCTGCAACTTTGGGGCTGGTTCCCTGTAATGTCTGGCGCATTCACGCTGGCCTTCTTCACCGCGCTCCGGCATTTTCATAACGAGCTGTGGGGCGATTTCGGCGCGATCCAGACGGCCGTGATTCTTTATCCTGTCTGGCTTCTAGGATGTCTGCTCGCCGAGAAAAACGAAGGGCTCAGGCCGCTTAATTCCGCACCGGAGATCTGGACGTGGAGATGTCTAACGGTTGGCGGAGCCTGGAGCTGCGAAATGCTGAGTTTTCACGCAGCCGTCCCCTATACGCAGACGATGCTGTGGTTTGGTATTCTGGCGTTCTTCTGGCTGCGAAAAGAGCTGGCGTATAGTTTGAACAAACAACCCGCGGGAGCGCTGGTTTCCGCCGGTGGCTGGAGCTACTCGTTGTACTTAGTACACATTCCGTCGCTACACATTTATGCCCAACTGCGGGTGCCAAACTTTGGCGCCCAATTAAACTGGTGCCTCGCTATCGGTTTCGTCATGGGTTCCGCCTATTTATTTTATCTGGTCGTCGAGCGGCCATCGCACCGTCTGGCCCGGAGGCTGGGAACCGGCGAGCGTCCCGCACCGCAACGAATTTCGCAGCCTGCGGTGCACGACTCGTTCGCACCACGCGGCAAATCGGCTCGAGCCATCTCCATCGGGCACTTGTAAACCTCAGCGCGTCGGTGCTCACTGCACTACTTGATCGTCGCGAGTCTACAATCTCAGGGTGTGTTGCACCATTTGGGGTCAGGCGGCTCGACAGCGTGCGTCGAGCGGCCGCGCAGCTGAGAATTGACGAGTTGTTCTTCGGCGTGCTGCTAGGTTATTTCTATTCCTTGTATCGCGAGAGCGTGGAGGATTTCATGCGCCCAACGGCGAACGGGCTGATGACTGGGCGGTTGCGGCGCAACTGCCGGCACTTCGTATGAGACATTGGTTTCAGCCAAGAGTGCCCAACCACGGAAAAATTATTCGACGTCCAGCTGGCTATTCCGGTCGCGCACGCGCCTTGCTGTACGGACTGGCAAGCCTCGCGAAGGCAGCGGCGAGGTGGTGGCTAGGTGGGCTTGCAGAAGAAACAGCAGGGCGTTAGAAGGAATATGCAGATTGAAATCGACGAGACTATGGAGCAGGAGTCCGCAGAGTGCCGCGATGGCTCCGGCATGAACAGCGCGCGAAAGATGACCCTGTTCGGCCGTGAAGCTTTTGCGCGCATCGCGAAAAAGAACCCACAAGAATGCTAAGCCGCAGAGGCCGCCGAGGACGCCCATTTCGGCGAGCAGTTCCATATAATCGTTGTGAACATGATCAACGACCAGGCCGTCGTAAAGAATTTCGTAGCGTGGGTATACGGCAACGAGCGATCCTAGGCCTGTTCCCGTGACCGAATGATCGCGGAAAATATGCGCTGCTGCGCGAACCATGGTCGCGCGTCTTGAAAGCTTTACGTCGCCCGGGTGTAGAGTCGAGAATTTTTCGATTGCTCTCCCGGCGCCGAGCCATGCGACCAAAGCCAGAGCAGCGAATCCAACGAACGCGAGCGCCATAAGCCCCGGTGCTTCGCGCGCCTTGCGGAAGCGGGCCAGCAGCGCCAGAACGGCAAGCTCAAAAGCAAAGCTGACGATACCACCCCGTGATCCAGAAAGCACCATCGCCCCAACGGGAACGATGATCAGCAGTCCCGTCAGAGGAATCATGTCGCGCCGCAACCCGCGGAAAATCATCAGAGCTAGGCCCGCCGTGAGCGTAAGTTCTACGAACCCTGCGAAGTGATTTCGGTTCACAAATGGGCCGAAGGGATCGCCGCCGGCGGTTAGCTGGCGAAATCCGTATATTTTCGCGTCAGAGGTGAAATGTTGCACGATACCCACCAGTGACACGAAGAAGCACAGGAGAATAAGGAACCACATGACGGCCGTAAGATCGCGTCGTTCGCGAAAGACCTGAGTAGAGAGAAAGAAAACGATCAAATAGGCGCCCAGTTTCAACAACTCGACGCGAGTTAAAAATGGATACGGTGTAACGCGCGAGATAAGTTGCGCCAAGCCAATACCGAATAATCCCGCTAGTGGCCAATTCAGCGGACTCCAGTGAATCCTGACACCGCGATCGAAGAAAATGAGCGCCGCCCAGCCCATGAATAGCGCGCTAGCTCCAATTTCCAAGACGGATTCTGACCACACTTCGACCCCGCCGAAGGCCAGAACGGTAAACGCGAATAGGAATAGAAGGCCGTTACGGATCGTGCTCATCGCTTCCCGTCGCCCTCGGTTGCCGCAGGAACCAGCGAAACATCCGCGATCCAGACCCAACCGCTCAGCTTGTTGTCAAATAGTCGACTGCGATCACGCATCACGCGAATCAAAAGAAAATGCGTGCTCGGTAAGCTCGTGAAACGAAGTTCCACTGGTGTCCACCCATGAGATCCAGTCATATTTTCTGTGTGCTGGTCAATCGCGCCATCGTGATTAGGATCGATAATAGAGAATCGAATTCCACTCTCGGTAGTAATATCCTCGGTCCTCATGTAAGCGTGGAAATCGTACGTTACACCGGGTTCCACTGGAACATATTGAACGGGCTGTGCGAGCGTCAAGTTGGTACCGCCGTTAAATTGCAATCGCACGGCGCGCACGCCGTAAGAGGGCGGAGCGCTATCGAAGTCGATCGCACCTCCGAGGTAGGGTTTCCATCGCCAGCCCAGGCCTCCATTATCGAAATCGCGCGAAAAATCACCGTTCCACACCAGCGAATGGTTCAGCGGTTCATCGTGCGGCAGTCCCGCCGCGGTGAGGGCTTCGATCCAGACTTGCTTGGCGTCGGTGGAGCGGTCGTCCTGAATCAGCTCGTCGAGAAACGGAAACGTGCGCGGCAGAGCCAGAATCTTTCCCAGCGCAAGAATGCGGCGCCACACCGTAAGCGCAGCATCCGGTTGGCGAATCGACGCGAAAAAAGTCAGCGCTTGAACGTAAGCGTCCTGATCCACGGGCAAAACCTGGTCGAGCAAAATATTTACGTCGTGGCTCGAGCGCCACACGCGGGAGATCGCCAGCGTGAGCAGCCTGGGGTCCGATTGCACCGCGTGGCGAATTTCCGCGTAGCCTTCCGCTTCTTTTTCCTGACGCAGCAGAAAATTCCCGTAGTTCCAGGCGACTTCGGCGGAGAGCGGATAGACGGAGCGCGCGCGTTCAAAGGAGTTCTGCGCAGCGTTTAAATCTCCCTTGGCTTCGTAGGCGCCGGCCAGGTTCATCCAGAAAGTTGCGGAGAGCGGATCATCCTGCACGGCGTGTTGGTAATCCGCGAGTTCCTGCTGGGGATCGGCGCTAGCGAAATCGAGCTGGCGGTA
>Ga0187863_10000308_pt1 | contig 42661 bp, 38 predicted proteins | sample June2016WEW_11_1_FD_132975 | JGI IMG/M metagenome (GOLD analysis project Ga0187863, IMG submission 132975) | Peatland microbial communities from SPRUCE experiment site at the Marcell Experimental Forest, Minnesota, USA - June2016WEW_11_10 | ecosystem: Environmental > Terrestrial > Soil >...
ACGTAGAGCTTGACGTAGCTCTCGGAGCCGCCCTTCGTCCTTCGTCCTTCGTCCTTCGACTGCGCTCAGGATGACATTACTGCGCTCAGGATGACATTACTGCGCTCAGATGACATTACTGCGCTCAGCGTGACGATGCGGGGGCTAGGTGTGATCGTGGGGGCCAAGGAGGAAGGGGGGGTGGGCGCTCGGTATCCTTAGCCGCAATGCGCACGACCTTATGGGGCCGCTGCCTGGCTCTTGCCTCGCTGACGTGAATCGTTTGAGGGACGAGCACGGAATTGGGCCGGAGGGACATTCCCTCGGGGAGCGGGGATTCCAACCGGAAGCCGACCCTATGGACCGGCTCCAGCTTTCCTATTTACCGATTCGGAGAGGCTACGAGCCGGCGAAAATCGCGGCTGCCGCGGCAGCCGTGGCCGCCTTGCTCGCGGTCTTCCAGCTCTTCTTTCGCTACGAGTACTTGAGCGGCGGGAGCGCGGTCTATCGGATCGACCGCATCACGCATCAGGTCTGCCGCGTCGTGGACGGCCTCATCGATTGTGCTCCGACCCCGAAGAAGAAGACCTTCAGCGTCAGCACCAGCACCAGCATCAGCACCAGCACCGCCGTCAAGTAGCTGCTTCGCCGCGCGTGCCCGCGGGTGGCGGGATCGCGACCGGCTTTTGGTTTGCTGCTTTAAGTGTGGCGTTGACGGCGGGGAGCGAGGCTCTCCACGCGTCGTAGGCGGTTGCCCGCGAGGCGTAGTCGCGCTCGAGGCGCGCGTAAAGCGTGAGGCTCGCCTGTGCGAGCGGCTCGTCGCCGGTTAAGTTGAGGGCGTCTTCGCGTAGCTGCCCCGGTTTCTGAATGAAGTCCTCGAAGCTCTGCGGCGACGAAGTGAGCGTCGCAACCAGCGCGTCGATGGCGTCGATCGCCGCTTGTACTTTGGCCGCGGTCGCCGTGTCGGCAGGCTTGAGTGCCGCCTTGTCGGCAACCATCGTTGCGCGAGTGTCGTGCAAGTTATTGAGCATGGTATCGATGCGTCCCACGAGGTTGTAAGCGCGTCGTTGCGCCTCGAACGCCGCCTGGTACTCCGCGGGGGTCGTGCGCGATTGCGGATCCGCGAGTTTGACCAACGGAAAACGATACGTCGTGCCGTTGAGGTGAAAGACCATAACGTAGCGGCCGGGCGGAAGCGCCGGGCCCTCGTCGGGGCCGCGGAAGAAGAAGGGCGCGCTGTCATAGCGGGCGGGTCCGTCGATCGTGAAGTCGTAATCGAACTGATTCTTACCGTCGGTGCGAGTCAACCAGTACGACTCGCCTTCCTCGCCCGTAAAGACGTCGTGTTCGCCCGCGACGTGGCGCAAGAGATGACCGTGGAGATCGTAGATTTCGATCGTCGGGCGCTTCTTGGCCTGCGCCGGCAACCAGTAGTAGAGCGTTGCGACGGCACCGCCGCCGCCCAATAAACTTGCCCCGGGCTGTTGCGCTTCAAAATCGGTGTAGTTTCCTTCGTCGTCGCGATAGCTGATGAGATCGGTCGCGGGACGCGGACCGATGACCAGCGCTGCCGTCGGGATCGAGCATGCCGACTGCTGCACGGCTCGAATGTCGTCCATCACCCAGATCGCGCGCCCGTGTGTCGCAATGACGAGGTCGTCGAACTGCGGCTGGATGCGAATGTCGCGGACTTCAACGGCCGGCAGGTTGTTCTGGAAGCTCTGCCAGTTTGATCCGCCGTCGCACGAAATGCGAATCCCGCGGTTCGTGCCGGCATAGACGATGTTGCGATTGAGGGTGTCGGGGCGAACGGCACGCACGTATTCGCCGGCGGGAATGCCGCCGGTAATCTTCTGCCACGTCGCGCCGTAGTTGTGCGTAACGAAAACATAGGCGGCATCGTCGCCCATGGCGTGGCGATCGGCGGACACGTAGGCCGTTCCGTCGACCAGGGTGGACGGGGCAACGGTTTCCACGGAACTATCGGCCGGAAGAGCCGCCGGCGTGACGTTGCGCCAGTGTTTGCCGCCATCGCGCGTGAGGTAGACGAGGCCGTCGTCGGATCCGGTCCAGATTTCGCCGCTGCGCCGAGCGGAGGTTTCGATGTCGAGAATCGTGCCGTAGTTCTCGGCGCCGGACTCGTCCTGCGTCACGGAGTTCTTTGCGATCTGCTGTTTGGATTTATCGTTGCGCGTGAGGTCGGGGCTGATCGCCTTCCACTGCTTGCCGCCGTCGCTAGTCTGGAAGAGTACGTTGGCCCCGATGAAGGCGACATGCGGATCGTAGGCGGCAAACGCAACCGGCGATTGCCAGTTGAAGCGATAACGCGACGTCGCAAGGACGAAGTCTTCCTGCGCGGTACCGCGATACGGGCGCACGTTGGTGGATTCGTGGGAGAGCCGGTCGTAGACCACCAGCTCGCCGTTTTGCGAATCGGCCCAGATGAGCCGCGGGTTCGCCGGATCGGGAACGGCCCATTCGCCGTCGCCTTCGACGATCTTGAACCAGTCGCGATTGGTGATGCCGTCGGTGTTTCCGCTGAACGCCGGCCCGCAGTAGGCGTTGTTATCCTGCAAACCGCCGCAGACGAAGTACGGGATCGTGTTGGAAAGCCCGACGCGATAGAACTGCCCGATCGCAATGTTTCGCGAGTTCGCCCACGTCGCGCCGCCGTTGGTCGAGATCGCGATCCCGCCGTCGCCGGCCAGCGCCATGCGATTGCCGTCGGCGGATATCCACATGTCGTGCAGATCGGGATGGACGCTGAAGGCGGAAAGGTTGAACTTTTCGCCACCGTTATATGACGTTGCAAGCAAGATGCTCACGCCGTAAACGGTTCCCGCGTCAGTCGGCGAGACGCGCACGTGCGAGAAGTAGAAGGGGCGCTGGTTTGCCAGAGAATCCTTACTGACCATCTTCCAGGTAACGCCGGCATCATCGGAACGCCAGAGAATGCCTGCAGCCGATTCGACGAGCGCGTAGATGCGGTTGGGCTGCGAGGGCGCAATCGCCACGCCGATGCGGCCGATCGGCGGTACGGGGAAACCGTTGCCGGTCACCTGCTTCCACGTTCGGCCGCCATCGCTCGAACGGTAGAGCCCGTCGTCGCCGGTTCCGCCGCTGGTGATCGACCATGGCCGGCGCAAGACGTGCCACATGCCGGCGTAGATCACGTTGGGATTCTTAGGATCCATCGCCATGTCGCTCGCGCCGGATTGCTCCGATAGGTACAGCGTCTTGGCGAACGTTGCGCCGCCGTCGAACGAAACGTAGACGCCACGCTCCGTGCTCGGCGCGAAAACGTCGCCGAGCACGGCGACGACGACGTGCTTCGGATCGGTTGGATCCAAGAGAATCTTCGAAATGCTGGGCGCGTTGGGGAACGCGACGCTCTGCCACGAGCGGCCGCCGTTGGTCGAGTGGTAAAGACCGCTCTGTTGGATCACGTCGTTGCGCGGATTGGTCTCGCCCGCCCCGACCCACACGTTCGTGTCGTCGTTTGGCTGCACGGCGATGGCGCCGACGCTGCTGAGATGAATGAGGTCGGAGATGTTCTGCCACGAGGTGCCCCCGTCGACGCTCTTCCAGACCCCGCCGTCAGCGGTGCCCGCATAGAACAGCAGCGCGTGCTGGTCGCTGCCGACGACCGCGGACGCGCGGCCTTCGGGCAGCGCCGGGCCGAGCGCGCGCCAGCGCATCTGCGCGATCGGCCCTTCGTCGGCGCGCGCGGTAAGCGGAGCGGACAGCGCGAGAATGGCGGCCGCCAGGAGCAGAAACCTCCGCCTCATGCGCTAGTTGCCTTCGTCTTGAACGACTTTACCGTCGACCTTGACCAGCACGCTCACATCCTTGCTTTGCGTCTGCAGCCAAGTGCCGTTGGTGAGCTTCCAGGTGTCCGACGAACTCGCGGTCACGTCGATATCGTGATTGCCGTCGGGCGCCTGAATCTGACCGCCGACCTTGCCGGCGACGACGGCCACGATCGTGGTCGGGTCCGACATGGTCGTCGAGGTGATCGTGTTGGCGCACGACGTGATGTGCAGCTGTTTGAGCTGCTGCTTGGCCTGCGCGATGAACGCGTCGCGCTGCATCTGCTCGCCTTTGAAGCTGACGTGGACGAAGTTTGGCGCGAGCAGGGCGTTTGCCGCCGCTAGGTTCGCGTCGGTCGGATCTTGGGAGGCGGTGCACACCAGCGCATAATCGGCGGTGAGGGCCTTTTGCACGGCATCCGGCACGGGGTCCGCAGCGGCGGCGAGCGGAACGGCTATGGCCGCGCACAGCAGCGCGGCGGCGATCTTGGATAGCATACAACGGGACCTTTCTTGGGCGATAGCTCTCCAAGGCTACCGGAAAGCGGTCCCCGATGTTTCGCCGCTCGGGCCCCTGATGCCATCCTGACCGGTACGGGGGAACGGAATAGGGACCGCAAGCGCTTGGGTAAGAATGGTCGATGAAGCGATTGATCATTCTTGTGGCCCTTCTGGCTGCGGTGCCGGCCGCCGCCTCGGTCATCAACTATCATCTTACGCGAACCTATGTGCTCGGCGGCAGCGGGGGTTGGGATTATCTTACTTACGACGCCTCGTCCCACAGCCTGTTTGTTTCGCGTGCCACGCACGTCATGGTCGTCGATCCCCGGACCGGAACCATCGTTGGCGACATCCCAAATACGCCGGGCGTGCACGGCATCGCGCTCGCACCCGAACTCGGAAAGGGCTTCATTTCCAACGGGGCCGATGGAACCGTGACCGTCTTCAACCTTTCGACCCTGGCAACGATCGCGACCATTCAAACCGGCGCGAAGAATCCCGACGGAATCGCCTACGACCCCGCGAGCTCGCGCGTCTTCACCTTTAACGGCGGCAGCAACGATGCAACGGCGATCGATGCACGCACCAACGCCGTCGTCGCCAGAATACCGCTCGGCGGCCGGCCGGAGTTCCCTGCGGTCGACGGGCGCGGCATGCTCTACGACAACGTCGCGAGCACGAGCGAAATCGTGGCCATCGACGCACGCAGCGCCAAGGTTACTGCGCGTTTCCCGCTTGGAAGCTGCCTGCATCCGTCGGGGCTCTCGATCGATGCGCAGCACCGTCGTCTCTTCACCGCGTGCACGGGTGAGATGGGCGTCGTGGATGCCGACTCCGGAAAGGTCGTTGCTACGATTCCGACGGGCTCGGGAACCGACGCGACGCGCTACGATCCGGCTTCCGGCTTGGCCTTTGCCTCCAACGGGCGCGACGCCACTTTGACAGTCGTCCACGAGGACGCGCCGAATCAGTTTACGTTAGTGCAGAACGCCGCGACGGCATTGGGTGCGCGGACGATGACGCTCGACCCGCAGGCCGGCGACGTCTATCTCGTGACCGCAAAGCTGGTTGCAAACCCGCGTCCCACGTCGTATCGCGATCGGTATACCGTCGTGCCGGGCACGTTCGAGCTCCTCGTAATGCAGCGCACCTGACGAGCGGTGCCGCGCGCTTTCACGTCGTAATTGCGCCGAAATGAAAATACTTGCGATTCTCTGCGCGATCTTTGTTCTTCTCGGTATGCCGTCGCACGGTGCGGCTCAAAGCCCGCCCACGGCGCAAGACACGGGGGCGCTCAGAGCCGCGCTGCAAGCGGACCTCAATGCCTACCTTAAGGATCGCGGAGCGAAGGAGCACCTCTCGTCGCTCTCGCTTTCGGTGAGTTTGGCGAAGGATGCGCCGGCCATCAACGTCACGGCTGGGACGACGCGCTACGGGGCGGGGCCGCCGGTGACGCCCACGAGCCTCTATCAGATCGGCAGCAACACCAAGGCCTTCACGGCGGTCGCCATCCTGCAGCTCGAGGCGCAGGGACGGCTCTCGATCGATGCTCCCATCGGCAAGTATCTCCCGCAGTACCCGGCGTACGGCAAAATAACGCTGCGCCAGCTGCTCAGCATGACCGGCGGACTTCCAACCTACGACGACACGCCGGCCTGGTATGCGATGTACGCGAGGGCTCCGATGGCAAAGGTCGCGGCGAGCGCGCTCATCAAACTCGTCTATCCGAAATTTCAGTCAACGCGCGGCACGAAGTACTCGTATTCCAACACGGGCTACCTCTTGGCGCAGGAGGTCGTCGCGGCACGAAGCTCGAGCCGGAGCTTCGCCGCCGAGATCGAGCGTATCATCGCCAGCGTTGGTTTGAATAATACGTATTACACGTCGCATTTGTATCCGGCACCGATCGCCAATCGCGTCGTCGCAGGATACTACGAAAACGACGACCCCGGCTTCGCCACGCTCATCGGCAAGAACGTGACCCCCGACAGTCTATCGTGGGCGCAAGGTGCGGGCTCGATCGTCTCGACGCCGGAGGACCTTACCGTTTGGGCGCGCGCGCTCTATCAGGGAACGACGCTGCTGCCCGAAAAGCAGAAGGCCGAACTGCTGAGCCTGGTCTCGACAAAGACGGCGAAACCTCTTGCGAAACCGACGGCCGCCGATCCCGCCGGCTTCGGTCTCGGCGTCGCGGCGCGCTTTATGCCGGCATTCGGCGCGTTCTGGTTCTACCAAGGCGAAACGCTGGGTTTCCGCGCCGCGCATCTCTACTTCCCCGATTCCGATCTGGTCGTAGCGATCTTTGCCAACAGCCGGCCAACGGAAAAGAACAGCGACATCCCGCAACTCTTCCAGAAGATCTATGCGACGATCAAAGCGAACCCGGTGTCACCCTGACCCTTCGTCCTTCGACTCCGCTCAGGATGACACGCTCGAACCTAGGACGGAATGGGCAAGCAACGACGTAGTCTTTGCGCGTTAGGTCGCAGAAGCTGTCGGCGGCCCGAGAAATGCTCGAGGGTGGTCAGGGCGCAGCCGCCCGTCGCGCGCATCCTCAAAGTGGGACGCTCGACGCTCCATCGCGCGCTATCGGCAGCGTGACGTACGACGACATCGCTCTTACCACGATGATCGCTTGAAGCTTCATGAATCCGACCGATAGTTCCGCGAAGGATTTCGGCCGGACGCATTTTGCCCTTGTGACAGGGCTTCCTCAAGTATACACCCGTCCCGCCCAAACCCTAATCAGCACCGCCGCTTGCATGGGTTCCGAATGAACACTTATAACCTACGTCAGCAAACGTCTAAGCGACGATCGCCTGAAAATCATGAATCCGACCGTTTAGTTCCCCAGAGAAAACTCGGTCGGATACATTTTGCCTTTTGACAAGGACTCTCTCGTTGTACCCATCCCAGCCAACCCTAACTAGCAACCGCCGCCTCTGCGCGGTTAAAACGGCCAATTTATCGGAAAGCTTTGCGCGTCCGGCGCGACGACCAGCAAACCCACCGAAACGAGGTATTGTATGGACTGGTCAAAGGTTTGATTCTTGTTCCCCTTCCCTTGTGAGACCTTAAAGAAGGCCTCCGGGCCAGCCATGGTTTGAGCGACGATGTGGCCATCAACCATGCCGCGGCGAAACGTTTCGCCGGAGCCAGGGTTGCGAACGACCAACAAGCCCGCAGCTCCGACGTTGACGACGTCAAAATGCTGTAACTCCTTGGCCACGAGTGAAGGGCGAAACCGTCGATGTCCGCCGACGTTCGCGCCGCGCAAGAACACTACGATTGCCATGCAGTCCATTGCGGGGTCGGCGGCCTTAATCCGTGAACGCCTCGTACTACAAGAAAGTCCCGCTATTTCTTCGATTTCGCGCCGGAAGTCGATTTCGACCGCTTCTTACTTCGCATGTAAGGGCAGCCGCTCGCGAAATGTGGTTTCGTATTAGGCGCCCCTAATGTCGAATACACATCCTGTCTTTTACTTTCGGGATTGCAGAACACCAGGATTTGCTATAAACTTAACGCCCAGCGTGCGCCGCGGGCGCTAGCTACGAGTTTTTCTCCGCAGCCCACACATTGGCCGGCCTATGCAAATGCATAAGGCCTTTAATATACGGGAGTACAATGTTATGAACCGCCAACCTACCCCACCACCCGCAGCGCCCGGATCTGCCGGGCCGAACGGAATCGTCGCGCTGAATGTGGTTCGCGCAGTCTTGCTAGCATTTACGTGCGCATTGGCGTTTTCCGCACCGGCCGCCGCAACCGGCCTCGTTCGCGTCCAGCAGAGCAACGGATCCGTTCAGGAGTATCCGAACGCCAGAATTGACTATTCAAAGGATGCGAAAGCATTAACAATCACGACGGCTGACGGCAAAGGAACGCTCGTAATCGATCAAGCGGCGTGCTCGTACGCCGGCGAAGTTTATCGGTGTCTGCTGACGCACATGACGTTAACCCAAAACGGGGAAACCCACCCGCTCGACTTCTCGAAGGGCACGATCTATGCAAACACGACCGGCGAAAGCTTGAACTTGCCGCTCTCGTCACAAATTATTCCGCCCAGAGGCATCGTTATGGCGCTAACGACCAAGGCAGGCACGTACATTTCACTCATCGGCACGATCGACAGCGGTGTAAAATGAGAAACATAGCAATCGCAAGCCTCGCCCTGATCATGGCACTCGACGCATCTGCGGCAGTGCTCGCTGCGCCGCCCAACGGCGGAGGGGGACGTTCAGCCCCTTCGCGGTCGTCTCAGTCGCGGCCGTCCCAATCGCGGCCGTCCCAATCGCGGCCGTCCCAGTCACGGCCGTCCCAGTCGCGACCGTCCCAGTCGCGACCGGCAGCGTCGCGGCCGAGCTCTTCATCGCCATCAAAGGTGACCAGACCTTCGAATGGTTTTCAACTCGGCAACGACGCGTCTAAGTCGCGTCCGTCTTCCGGCAAGGTCTCTTCAGGTAACAACACCGGAAATAAACGCCCGAGCACTGGTAAGAGCGGTACGGTCGGCAGGGGGAACGGTAACGGGAATACGAACGGGGGTCGCAACACGACCGGCAATCGGAACAACAATGCCAACGGTAATCGGAACAACAACGTAAATCGAAATAACAACGCAAACCGGAACACAAATGTCAATCGCAACACCAACGTCAATCGCAACAACAACGTCAACGTTAACCGGAACACGAACGTTAACGTCAACGCGCGGTACGGTAATCGTACCGTCGTCGTAAATCCGGTCTACCGGGGAGGCGCGGCGTGGGGCTGGAACCATGGCTCGCCGTGGTATCCCGCAGGGAATTACTGGGGCGGTGGCTTCTGGGGCGCGATGGCAATCGGCGCGACGTCGGCAGCGGTCTCTGCCGCGGTCTACGGCTCGATCGTCAATTCGTCGAACCATCAGACGTACACTTCGTACCAAGCCCAATCGAATAGCCCAGGTTCCACCTTGCTCGGCAACTACGGGCTGCAGCAGGTCCAGTGCGGGCCGTCCGGACTCGTCGTGATGTACGGCCCCAGCAACAGCGTAATCTGTGCCAATCCCAACGACAAGGTGGCGGCCGGAGACTATGACATCGACTCGGAGACGCTTTCGCTCGTCGCACGTAGTTAGGCTCACAAAAAGGTGGCAATCACTGAATACACGCCGGGAACGCGGTTTCCCGGCGTCATGGGCCGGACGGTCGACGTGTCACAACCGGCGTGGCCGGCGCCGAACCGGGCGAAACCGGAAGCGCCCAACGTACTTTTCATCGTTCTGGACGACACCGGCTTCGGGCATCTCGGATGCTACGGCAGTCCCATCGCGACGCCGAACATCGACGCTTTGGCGGCTGGCGGACTGCGCTACACCAATATGCACACGACGGCGCTCTGTTCGCCGTCCCGGGCTTGCATCATCACCGGCCGAAACCACCACTCCAACCACTTGGCGTGTCTCACCAATGGTTCCACGGGCTATCCAGGATCCGATGGCTACATTCCGTTCGAAAATGGCTTCCTTTCGGAAATACTTTTGCAAAATGGCTACAACACGTATGCCGTCGGCAAATGGCACTTAGCGCCGGAAGAAACGATGACTGCGGCCGGGCCGTACGATCGGTGGCCCCTGGGGCGCGGGTTCGAGCGCTACTACGGGTTCCTGGGCGGCGACACGCACCAGTATTACCCGGAACTCGTTCGCGACAACTCGCAGACCGAGGCCGAGAAAACCCCCGAGGAAGGTTATCACTTAACGCCCGATCTGGTTGAGCGAGCGAAGGCGATGATCGCGGATGCTAAGCAGGTTGCTCCGACCAAACCGTTCTTCATGTATTTCGCCCCCGGCGCGATGCATTCACCACACCACGTGCCCAAGGAGTGGGCCGACAAGTATAATGGAAAGTTCGACGAAGGCTGGGATGCCTACCGCAAGCAGGTCTTTGAGAAACAGAAACAACTCGGGCTCCTCCCAGCGAACGCCGTGCTCTCGCGCCACGATCCCGACGTCAAAGACTGGGGCTCGCTCGCGCCGGACGAGCGCCGGGTCTACGCGCGAATGATGGAGGTCTTCGCGGGATTTCTCACACACACCGACCACTACATCGGCGAATTGATTGGGTTCCTCAAGGACCTCGGCGAGTACGACAACACGCTGATCATGCTGGTCTCGGACAATGGTTCCAGCGCGGAGGGCGGTCCGCACGGATCGGTCAACGAGTGCCGCTTCTTCAACAACGTCCCGGACACGATCGAAGAGAACCTTGCGGCGCTCGACGATCTCGGCGGCCCGAAGGTCTTCAATCACTTTCCGTGGGGCTGGACGTTCGCCGGCAACACGCCGTTTCGCCGCTGGAAACGCGAGACGTACCGAGGCGGCGTCAGCGATCCGTTCATCGTCCACTGGCCTAAAGGCATCACGTCGCGCGACGAGGTGCGCACGCAGTACGCGCACATCATCGACATGGTCCCGACGGTCCTCGATGCGCTCGGACTGGAGCCGCCGCCGTCCATCCGGGGCGTGACCCAGTCGCCGCTCGAGGGCGTGAGCCTTGCCGCCACGTTTGACGACGGCAAGTCTCCAAGCAAACACACGACGCAGTATTTCGAAATGCTCGGGCACCGGTCGCTCTACCACGACGGCTGGCGCGCGGTTTGCCCGTGGCCGGGGGCTTCCTTCACCGAATCCGGCAGGGCGTTTGGAGATCCGATCACGTACGACACGCTCACGGAGCTCGACGCGAAAGGCTGGGAACTCTACAACCTCACTGAGGATTTCGCCGAGACCACCGACCTGGCCGCCAAAGAACGGGCCCGGCTGATTGCAATGATCGGCATGTGGTACAACGAGGCCGGCAAATACAACGTGCTGCCGATCGACAGCCGAGGCACCGCGCGCATCGCCGAGGAGCGGCCTCAAATTGCCGTCGATCGCAGCCGCTACGTTCTGTATCCAGGTACGCAGTCGATCGTAGCATCGGCCGCGCCGAAGATCCTCAACCGCCACTATTCGATCACCGCCGAGGTCGACGTTCCGCAAGGAGGTGCTGAAGGTGTGCTGCTCAGCATGGGCGGCAACGACGGGGGCATCTCGTTCTACGTGCAGGACGGCAAGCTGTGCTTCGTCTTCAACTATCTTGCGATCGAGTATTTCTACGTGAAGTCGAAAGACTCCGTGCCCGCCGGCCATCACTTCTTGAGTATGGAATTCGAGCCAACCGGTAAAGCCGACATCAAGAACGGCAAAGGCACGCCCGGCCTGGTAAAACTGCTCGTTGACGGCGAGGAGGTCGGGAACGGTACGTTACCCGTGACAACCCCGCTTCGGCTAGCGCAAGGTGGCGCGATGCTGGTCGGAGCCGATACGGGCGCGTCGGTCACCCCAAAATATAAAGCGCCTTTCCGGTTCAGCGGCGAGATCAAGCGGGTGATCGTCGACGTCAGCGGCGAGCACGTCGTCGACTACGAAGCAGAGATGCGCATAGCACTGGCCAAGCAATGATCGCCACGAAAGCCATTGCACTGGCTTTCGTGCTCGCGGCAGTCTCGTTTGCGCGCGCCACCGCCGAGGTGGCGCCTCTCAGCGCACCTCCTGCGCCCGTCCAGGCGCTTCCGCACAACTTCCATCCCTGCGGCGGACCAGAAGAGCTTGTCAAGAAGTCCAGCATCAACCCAAGCGTTGCCTTTCCCGGCGAAGTAATCTTGGGCGGCGGCTACACTACTGCGCATGTCTACGGGTCGATCACGCCGGCCGGATTCCTGATTGTAATTCCTGCGAGAGTCACTGCCGAACTCCAACCCCAAAGCAGCGTGGTCGCCGGCATCGTGCCGCATCTGGACGCGGCGATTGTCCCACCCTCTTATCTTCAAGTGACGACCCCCAAACAAGGGACGCTGTTGGGCGGCGACGCCGACATGAGGTTCAGCGCGCAATGGCTGTTCAGCCGCGATTTGAAGAACCATGTCTTAACGTCAATCGGCGTTGGCGTCGAGTTCCCCACCGGATCGCCATCGCTCGCAGCACCCGCACCGGTTTATTCCTTGCAGCTCATCGGTTTCAAGGGGCTTGCGCACGGTTTCGGACTGACCTACGAAATGACGGCAAAGAACTTCGGACAAAACGGCTCTCGCACGACGATACTCTCGCCAACCGCGTTTGGGAACTATCTGTCGCCTGGCGGCTTCCTGATGGCGGCCGGCGCCATCGTGCTGCCCAACGGGAAGGTCCCGCCGTTCGTTCAGGGTTCACGGCTGCTAGGCCGCCACGTACAACTCAACGTCGTATATGCCGGATTTGGACTCGGTCTCGTCAACATCACGAACGTCGGCGTTCAGTTTTTACACACGACGCTCAATGTGAACGGAAGTACTAACCTCTTTGGTGTGAGCCCCGCCCTACTAATTTGGAAAGAGCGGTCCCTGATCTCTGAAAGAGGAAAAATCGATGTCGCGTAGCGACGGCTCGGAACTGCCGTTTCGACCAACACCCTCAGCTAGCGTTGCCGGCCAGACGTTGCAAACTTCAACGATGGTCTGGCGCAAACAACCTGCGCGCCTGCCCAAAGATGCGCCCAATATCGTCATCATTCTAATGGACGATCTCGGCTTTGGTCTGGCGGAGACGTTCGGCGGTCCCATCCGCACGCCAGCGCTGACGCGCGTCGCAAATGCGGGCATTAGCTACAACACATTTCACACCACGGCGATCTGCTCGCCGACGCGTGCCGCGCTCTTAACGGGCCGGAATCACCAGCGCGTCGGGTCGGGGACGATCGCCGAGCGCGCCGTCGACTTCGATGGCTATACCGGAATCATCCCAAGAACGTCGGCCACTCTGGCAAAGGTTCTCGGATATTACGGTTACGGCACTGCCGCGCTAGGCAAGTGGCACAATACACCGGCGACGGAAACGACCGCGGCGGGACCGTTCACGCTGTGGCCTACCGGTGAAGGAATCGGCTTCGACTACTTCTACGGCTTTCTCGCCGGGGAGACGTCGCAATGGGAGCCTCGGCTATTCGAAAACTTTACCGCAATAGAACCGCCGCGCGACGAACAATACCACCTCACTGAAGATCTGGCCGAGCGAGCTTTGACGTGGATGAAGCGACACCGAGCGTTTGCACCCGATAAGCCGTTCCTCTTGTATTGGGCGCCGGGTGCCGCGCACGGGCCGCACCATATCTTTAAGGAATGGGCCGACAAATACAAGGGCCAGTTCGACGACGGTTGGGACGTCCTGCGCGAGCGCACCTTTAAGCGCCAGAAGGAACTCGGGTGGATTCCCGATAGCGCAGAGCTGACCCCGCGCGCCGATACGATGCCGGCGTGGGAGAGCATTCCGGAAAGCGAGCGCCCTTTCCAACGGCGCCTAATGGAAGTCTTCGCAGGGTTCGTCGAGCATGCCGACGCACAGGCCGGCAAGCTCATCGACGGTCTCGGCGAGCTCGGTATACGCGAGAACACGATCGTCATGTACATCTGGGGCGACAACGGCTCGAGTGCCGAAGGGCAGAACGGCACGATCAGCGAGCTGCTCGCGCAGAACCAGATTCCCAGCACGATACCGCAGCACATCGAGGCGCTCGAGAAGCTCGGCGGATTGGACGCGCTCGGCGGCCCGAAGACGGACAATATGTATCATGCCGGTTGGGCGTGGGCCGGCGACACTCCGTTCCATCATACGAAGTTGATCGCATCGCATTTCGGCGGCACGCGCAACCCCATGGCCATTGCGTGGCCGGCGAAGATCGAGCCCGATGCGGCACCGAGAGCGCAGTTTCATCACGTCAACGATATCGTGCCGACCATCTACGAGATTCTCGGCATCGAGCCGCCCGAGGTGGTCGACGGTTTCGCGCAGGACCCGCTCGATGGTGTGAGCATGTGCTACACGTTCGACGATGCGGCGTGCCCGGCGAAAAAGCATACGCAGTACTTCGAGAACAACGGCAGCCGCGGCATCTACCACGACGGCTGGTATGCGTGCACGTTCGGCCCGCTGACACCGTGGCTCACCGTGAGCCCCGGCCTCGCGACGTGGGATTCGGAGAATGACGTGTGGGAGCTCTACGATTTGCGTAACGACTTTTCGCAGGCTCATGACCTTGCCGCCGAGCAGCCCGCGCGACTTGCGGAGATAAAGGCGCTCTTCCTCAAGCAAGCCGAAGCGAACAAGGTGTTTCCCATCGGTGCCGGGCTCTGGACGCGGCTTCACCCCGAAGACCGCATCAAGACGCCCTTTACGAGCTGGCGCTTCGACTCGACGACTACGCGAATGCCGGAGTTCACGGCACCCGGCCTCGGCCGCGAGAGCAACCACGTGACGCTCGAGGTCGGGTGCGGCAACGGCGCATCCGGCGTCCTCTACTCGCTGGGCGGCGCTGCCGGCGGCGTGACGTTGTATCTGGACGATGGCCGGCTCGTCTACGAGTACAACATGATGATCATCGAGCGGTACGTCATCCGATCGAAAGAGAAGATCGGCGCCGGAGGACATACGATCAAAGCCATCACGAGTATCGCCAAGCCCGGCGCGGCCGCCGACGTTCGGCTCCTCGTCGACGGCGTGGAGGCGGCTCGCGGAACGGTAAAACGTACGGTCTCGGGCGCCTTCTCTGCCAGCGAAACCCTCAACGTCGGCATCGATCTTGGATCGCCGGTCTCGCTGGACTACTTCGATAGGCGGCCTTTCCCGTTCAACGGCACGATCGCACAGATGAAAGTAGAAATGAAGCCATGAACCACACCGGCGGACTCCTTAGCTTCGATACCCGTGAGATCTTCACGTTTCTCTTTATCATGTTGGGACCGATCAAACTGCTCGCGCCGTTCGCGAAACTTACGGCGACCAGTTCGGAATCGGAAAGTCGTTCGCTGGCGCTGCGCGCCACACTTATTGCCACGCTCACCGTTTTGGCTGCGAGTTTCATCGGGCAGGCGATGATGGCCAAATGGAACGTGAGTCCGGGCGCGCTCGCGATCGCCGGGGGCATCCTTTTTTTTCTCGTCGCGCTCTCGCTCGTGCTCGATCCCTACACCGAGGCGGTCGCATCTGCGGCCTCTGCGCAAGCGCCTTCTATCGGCGCGCTGCTGCGCCAGCTCGTTCCAAAGATCGTCACGCCCTACGGCATCGCCGCCGTGATCCTTCTCTTGACGCTCATGCCGGAGAAGATGATCGCCATCGTGGAGATCTTAGTCGGAATCATGGCGCTGGATCTGGTTGCGATGCTCTTCGCCCGAAACATCTTAGCCGGCGTGGCGTTCCCGCTTCAGATCTTGGGCACGGTCATGGGCGTGCTGCAAGTCGCCCTCTCGGTTCAAATAATCGTTTACGGGATTCGGCTCATTGCAGTGCAAAGCTTCGGCATCACTTTTGGGCCTGCTGCATAGACTGCAACTGTAGTTTTATCGGGTTGAGGTTCACCCTAACGAATCCGGTCTGCGGCCGATCGTAATCTACGACCATGCTGAGTACGACGACCGAGGCAATGACGAAGAGAGCACTCATCGCCAGGGGCCGCGAGTTGTCGCGCGCGAAGCGCATCCCGATTGAGAGTGTGCTCAGCCACATTAGAACGACCGTCAACACCAAGATCGCGGTAGGCACGTGACTTGTGAGCGCCTGGAGCTGTTCGGCCGAGACGTCGATTGTGTCGTTGAGCGACTGCATCAAAAGCGAGAGCCCGAGGTCGGTAGGACGCACGCGCAACGCTTGCGATGCGATCGACCAGAGCGTGGCCTGGTCCCGATTGCTGCTGTCGATCGTTTTCCGATAGAGGGCCGGATCGTGCGGCGTTTCGTAGGCCGAGAGTCTGGCCGCCGTATACTCCGTCAAGGTCCCGCGGAATCTGTTCGCGTCGTTGGATTGAAGTTGATCGGCTCGGAGCCACGTCGTCCCGATAGCGTTGGCCTCTTTGACGACGAGGCCGCGGCGGGCGTCGAATCGCGCTGACGCCTGCGCGAACGATAGGCCTACAACGAACGCGGCCAATGTCACAATTCCGGCTTGCACGGCGTTCCAGGCATCGTCCTTAACGCTACCGCGGAAGAGCGAACCCACGAAACGGTACGGCAACTCGATCGACAGGCCCAGCAGAAGCAACATCGCTGCGGGGAAAAGCCACGGATTCGACGAGAAAAAGAACTGTCTGAGCACGTACTCTACCTCCGTTGACTACGAATGCGCGTGCCTGCGCACCGTTGCGGACTTGCGCGGAAGAATGACCAGTTCCCGTCAGCGAGCGCGCGAAACTGGCAACGGCTGCCTCGTGAGTGTCGCCGCAAGATCGAAAACGAACGTGGCGATCGCGGAATACAGATGCGCCGCAAGCTGGTTACAATGATCGACGTTCGGTAGTGGAGGGCGCGCTTTTGGAAGCGTGGCGTTCGAACGACGAAAACCTAATGGCCTGGAACTACGGCCCCGGCTGCATTGGATCGGCCGCGAAGGTCTCGCCGGACCACCGTGTCGCCTCGGCCCCGCCGCCCGTACCGGACGTTGCGGCTCCTTGTGTACTATCCCTGCGCGAACGGCATGGGATGTAGACGGCGTAACAGAGACATTGCAATCGGGCGCAGACCGCCGACGACGAGGCTAGTGTTGTCGAGGTTTTCCGAACGCACACCAGACTGTTCAGCGGAATGGACTAGTACAAGGCCGCGTTTCCAAAAACGTTTATCTTTCTACTCTTGGTATTTCAATATTACCTGAGCATGCGTAGGAGCAGGCCATCGGATATTAAGATAAAACATGTGGAGGACTCGTCAAATGAGGGGGAGGCCATTGGGCCAATAGCGTTGACCAGTGTAACGGTCGCGGCAGTAAAGGCAAACGCTGCGATTAGCGACGAGCAGATCGAGCAGTTAAAGCGTCACATTCATGCAGCCAAGGCGGAGCGTGACAAGGCCCAGTCTACCACAGACTCCGCTGTGCCGTCAGACCAATCAACTTGAGACATGCTTCCCCGCCTAGCTATCCAAGCAAGCTAGAAAAAGCCTTACGTTATAACGCTTTTCATGGTGGGCGGTATAAGGATTGAACTTATGACCTCTTCCGTGTCAAGGAAGCGCTCTCCCACTGAGCTAACCGCCCTAACGCCGAGCTAGCGTCCGCACATGCCAGGTTCGCATCGCCGGGTTTCGTCCCTTCCGCAAACGTTCGTTGAGTCGGAACCTTTGGTTTGACAGAGCGTCGACGCTCGTGGTAAAGTTTCGCGTATTACTCGCACGCCATAAAGGAGGCACGATGATTAATAACCGTCAGCTTTCCTCGACCACGCCGAACGCCGGCGTCGGCTCGCCGTGCGTTGGACCTTCGGAGAATAGACTGACCTAGCAGGTCGTCGATCTTTCAGAATCTTCGAAGGCCTCCGCCACGATCGGGGGCCTTTTCAATTTAGTTCTTTTGCAAATTACTTCAAATTACGAGGCAAATCATGGACCATTGGATTCTCCGGGAAACCCGGACCCGCCGTGACGACGCCTTCGAAAACGCCCGCTGCCGCCGGCTCTCGCGCCTCGCTGCAAGCGGACGAAGTAGGAGGGTTCGCATTCGCATCGCCGATGGGGCACAGGCCATTAGCGAGGTCCTGGCCGCGCTCGCGCGCAGCCTGAGAAACGGCGAAACGGTATAACGCTTACGGGAGATCGGCGCCGTCAATATGCGTGTCGGCGCCTTCCCACTGTTGCATGAAACGTACGCGCATTGCTGCAGCCGCGGCGCCCTGGCCGTCTGCCGCGAGCGCGGAGGCTAAACCGTAGAGGCCGCGTGGGTCGTTCGGATAGAGTATGAGCGTTTGCGTGAAGGCTACGATCGCTTCGGGACTATCGCCGCGCCGCAACTCGAGAAATCCCAGCGCCTCTTGGGCGGGCAAAAACGGAATAAGTTCGCCGCTAAAATCGGCCTGTTGATTGCGGGCCGCATCGGCAATCCAGGTGCGAGCTTCGGCGAACCGGCCATTTGCTTCGGCCTCGCGGGCCAGGAAGAGCTGGGGAAGATAGCCGTTGACTGGAGGTTTCGCGATCAAAGGCGCGGCAATCGCGGCGGCTTCTTTGGTGCGTCCCAGATGCAGGGCTGCAAGTCCCCGTACGGCCGGATTGCCGTAAGCGGAGTCCGGTGCCGCGTAGGCCTCGGAGCAGCGACCGAAACGCAGCGCAGTGAGGGGAGCGAAGTTCGTGTCGTAGGCGATGTCCATACGCGCGGACCAGAGCTTCGCCGTCGCATAGTTTCCCAGCATCATTGCCGCGGAGTACCCAACCGCAACGTCGTGCTTCTGATAGCGAAGCACGTGTTCTGCGTCGTCGTTCGCGGCTTCGAGTTGGAGGAGAAGTGCATAGGCGCGCTCGCTGGAAGCCAGCGCGACGCGGTACTCGCCGGTTTCGACCCAGTAGTGTGCCGGCATGTGCGCGAGATGCTCCGCTTGCGGCGGGAATGTGGCGGCATCGAGGCGGCGGGCGCACGGCAATGCGGGTAGGCGATCTGGCGCGAGATCGTAGACGTGAATACACAAGTGGTTGGCCATCACGTTGGACGGGTCGTCGCGCAGCACGGCCGCGTCGAGCTGCAGCGCCGTCCGCGATTCGTCACTGGCGAGGCGGCCGTTCTCCCACGAGAGTCCGCCATGTTCCAGCAGCGCCTCGGCGGCCAAGAGCTGCGCGTTCTCGTCGTGGGACGATTGCGCGAATGCCGTCATCGCTTGCCGGTAGGCGTCGTCGTCCATATTCCAATCATTGAAAGTGCCCGCGTAGCGCCCGGCCATGATTGCGATGAACTTGCGTTCGCGCTCGGACGCGCCGGCAGAAAGCGCGACTGCGTGCCGGATGGCCAGCTGCCCAACGTCGAACTGCGCTGCCGTCATCGGCGTATTGAGGTTCGGTCCTGCGGCTAGGGCGCTTCCCCAGAAGGCTGCCGCCAGGCCATGCTCGCGCGAAGCGGCCTCACCAAATGCCCGCGCGGCGGCGCCCTCGTTGTATGCGTAATAGAGGAAGAGGCCACGATCGATCGCATCCTGTGCTTGCGGATCGTTGGTCGAAACGGGAAAGTGAACCGAGGTGGCCGCCGCTACCACGGCAGCGAGAACTATCGCGGGAAGGGTCACGTCACATCTTTCTCCAAAGAGCCGTGACCGGCACGGGCGCGTAGCTCAGTGGGAGAGCATCCGCTTCACACGCGGGGGGTCGTTGGTTCAATCCCAACCGTGCCCACCATCTCCGGAGTTGGCGGTCGTTTCTGGCGCTGTAGCTCAGTTGGTTAGAGCGTCGCCCTGTCACGGCGAAGGTCGTGGGTTCGAGCCCCATCAGCGTCGCCAGCGTCACGAGCGCATCGCTGTTCACGAATGAAATCGTAACATGCGGTGCGCTCGCAAATCGGTGCGCCAAGGTAGCTCAGTCGGTAGAGCACGCGCCTGAAAAGCGCGGTGTCGCGCGTTCGATTCGCGCCCTTGGCACCATCCTATTCTGAGCGCAGCGTACGGTCGAAGAACTCGACCGTGCGCTGCCACGCCGTTTCCGCGTGCTCGCGATGATAATGCCCGAGACCTCCCTTGCCGGGTTCGCCCGAATTGTAAAAGCCATGCTTGGCACCGTAGCGGTGAAACTCGTACGCGACATTGCCCGCTTTGAGCTTCTTCTCGATGGCGTCCACGCCCTCAATAGTGAAGTGACCGTCGTCGAGGGCCCACTGCCCTTGAAGCGGGACCGTGATGCTCCCCGGATCGCCGGCTTCGGGGGGTGGATAGCCGTACCAAGTGCTTGCGGCATCGAACTCGCGGCCGTGGATCACACTGAGCATAGCTAAGGCGCCACCCATGCAGAATCCCATGACGCCGACGTGCTTGGCGCCTCGCTCGCGCAGAAATCGTGCCGCGCCGGCGGCGTCTTGCGTTGCGGCGTCGCTAAAATCGAGCCCCTGCATCAGATGGGTTGCTTCGTCGGGAGTAGCGGCATGACGGCCGCGATACAGATCCGGCACTACGAGGTTGAAGTCGTGCGACGCCAGGCGATCGGCGGTGGCTTTGATACGTTCGTCGAGGCCCCACCACTCTTCAAACAGAACGATTCCCGGCGACTCGCGCCTCTTTGACGCCGGCGCGAAGTACGCGGGTGCCGTCTCTCCGTCGGGGCGAACGAACTCGATCATGGAGCCCATCAGCGCTGCTCTACCGCGCCGACCTCTTCGGCATCCTGACGGTCGAGGTTCTCGGTCCGCTCTTTAAGCAGCCAGTCGTTGGCTCTTTGTATGTCCTGCGGGGCTACGCGATCGCGCAGCCAGGCATGGAGCAGATCATCGGTCGGATAGCGGCCCAGCGCGTCTTCAAACTCCTTGCGCGCGACCTTCCATCGCTCCATGACGCCTTGGTCCATTGGGCAGGGATAGACGTAATCGTAAATGGTTCCGGCAAGGTGCGCGCGGGCTTTATCGGAGAGCCGCAGCAGCCAGAGTGCATCGCCGATCGGCTCGCGGCCGCGGCGCGGAAAGGTCTTTCCATCGCGAAAATCAGTAGGCATGCGCCTCATAATGCTCGCGGGAAACGGCGGGTTGCGCACGTGAGCCGAGCGAACCGTGCGTACTCATGCGAGAGCGAAAACCGCAGGTGCCCGCGGAGCCGCGATGGCACGCCTCCTTGGCCGTCCTGGGAGCGGTCGCGCTCTATGTCACGCTTCCTCCACGCTTGACGATCGGCCCGGTCTGGGTGGCGCCTTTGCTGGTCCTGCTGATCCTTGTACCGCTCTTGATCCTCGCGCCTCGCCGGCATGGCGACACTCGCCGCATCCGGTTCGCGAGCATCTTGCTGATCGCAATCGTGAATTTCTTCAATCTCGCCTCCGTGCTACTGCTGGTCTCGTCGCTCTTTCACCCCGAGCGAGGGCCAACGCACTCGGCTGCATCGTTGTTGCGCACCGGCCTGCAGATCTGGCTCACGAACATTCTCGTCTTCGCGCTCTGGTATTGGGAGCTCGACGGGGATGGCCCCGAGGTGCGCGCGCAGGCCGATGCGGCGACGGACGTTGAGAACGCGGACTTTCTCTTTCCGCAAATGCAAATGGCCATCTCAGGTAAGGCGACGCCGCCATGCATCGATCCAAATTGGAAGCCGCAATTCTACGATTATCTCTACCTCTCGTTCACCGATTCGACGGCCTTTAGCCCGGCCGACGTCATGCCGCTGACCCGCTGGGCCAAGGCTCTAATGACCGTGGAGGCGCTGATCTCGCTGATTACCGTCGCGATCGTGCTGGCGCGATCGATCAACGTCATCTCGTAGCCGTGCCGGTGCCGCGTCGTAGGACGCAGTGAAAGGATGCTCGAAGCGGAAGGATCGCCTGGCGCGCGGGTATGATGTAATGGCAGCCTGTGACCTTCCCAAGGTCGACGCGTGGGTTCGATTCCCACTACCCGCTCCAACTTCTATGATGCGATCACATTGGATTCTCTCCGCCGGTTTTGTTAGCGCGGTACTTCTAGCGGCATGCGGCGGCAACGACGGTCTCTCTTCGTCAACGGCGTCGCTAGCGCAAGGCGCGAGGCTAGCGCAAGCACTCGGTTTGCAGCCTCGCGGAAGTGAGACTGTGGTCTATAGCTTCGAAGGCTACTCGGAAGACGGCAGTTACCCGGTTGCGGGCCTGCTCAACATCAATGGTACGCTCTTCGGCACGACCGAGAGTGGCGGGAGCGGCGCGTGCGGCAACAAGAACCGTGCGCTTGAAAAACCCATTTTCGGTTGCGGGACCGTCTTTGAGATCACCACGTCGGGCGCAGAGAGCGTGCTTCACAGCTTTAGCCCCAACGGAGACGGCGCAGGTCCCGAGGCTGACCTCGTTGAGGTCCACGGCACGCTCTACGGCACGACCGAAGGAGGGGGGGTCAAGAGCGACGGAACGGTGTTCTCGATCACGCCGTCGGGCGCGGAAACCGTGCTCCACAGCTTCGGCGCCAGCTCGGACGACGGTATATCCCCGCTCGCGGGCCTCACGAACGTCAACGGCACGCTCTACGGTACCACCAACTTAGGGGGAACGAGTTGCCGCTCGGGAGCTGACGGTTGCGGAACGGTGTTCTCGATCACGACGTCCGGCACGGAAACCGTGTTGCACAGCTTCGGTGGCTCGACAGACGGCGACTACCCGGTTGCGGGCCTGATCAACGTCAGCGGAATGCTCTATGGAACGACCGCGGGAGGAGGCGCAAACGATGCCCCTGGAACGGTCTTTTCCATCACGCCTTCCGGCAAGGAAACCGTGCTCCACGACTTCGAGAGCTCAAGCGACGGGGTACACCCTGAGGCGCCTCTCCTCGAGGTTAACGGCGCGTTCTACGGCACGACCGAAAGAGGGGGATACTACGGCGACGGAACGGTGTTCTCCGTCACGCCCTCTGGCGCGGAAACCGTGCTTCACAACTTCGGCGGCTCGGGGGATGGCGCATATCCGCGAGCGGGTCTCATCAACGTCAAAGGCACGCTCTACGGCACGACTCCATACGGCGGCCTGAAGTGCAACAAAAAGCACACTTGCGGAACGGTCTTCTCGATTACAACGTCCGGCACCGAAGCCGTGCTCTACAGGTTCAAAGGGCACTCCAACGGCAGGAAGGACGGCGCGCAGCCGCAGGCACCCCTCATCAACGTCAACGGCACGCTTTATGGCACGACCTATGGGGGCGGCGCGAACGGCGCTGGCACAGTCTTAGCGTTGTCACCGTGAAACGGAGAAACAGCTCGGTCAAGAGAAAAGCGCATCCATCGCCGACCTTCGGTTGTCTGAGTTGCGTCGGCTCTGAGATTCGATTCTGAAGACCGGCTTCATCACGCATCGAGGCGACGTAGCCAAGTGGTAAGGCAGGGCTCTGCAAAAGCCCCATTCGGCAGTTCAAATCTGCCCGTCGCCTTTAGTGATCCCCCGTGACGCGGATCGCGGTCGTGGGTGCGGGCGCAATCGGCGGATTCCTCGCCGCGGCGCTTGCCCGGGCGGGCAATTCCGTCGCAGTCGTGGCTCGTGGCGAGCACGCCGAGGCAATTCGCCGCGACGGCTTGATCGTCGAGAGCGACCTGGGGGCGTTCTCCGTGCCGGTCGCGCTCGGCGACGACCTCCGAACGCTCGGCGCCTTCGATTTTCTGTTGCTGACGTTCAAGGCACACCAGTGGCCGGCGCTGCTGGAGCAGATCGCGCCGTTCGCGGGCAGCGATACGCAACTGGTTACCATGCAGAATGGAGTGCCGTTCTGGTACGTGCGCGAGCCGGCACTGCGCAGCGTCGATCCGGCGGGAACGATTGGGGAACTCTTCCCAGACAGCCAGGTGATCGGCTCGGTCGTACACGTCTCCGGAGCGATCGTTGCGCCCGGCCGCGTTCGGCAGAGCGGCGGACTGCGCTACGTGTTCGGCGATCCCGGTGGCGGTTGCAGCGGTCGCGCCGCCGAGCTCGTGCAGCTCCTCCAGGACGCAGGGCTTGCCGCCGAAGCGGACGCCCAGATTCGTCAGACCGTATGGCTAAAGCTCGTGAACAATACCGGCCTCAACACCGTCAGCGTCTTGCGGAACATGACGATTAAACCGATGCTGGAAGACGTGCAGGCACGCGAGGAGGTTCGGCGCCTCATGATGGAGGCGCTGCGGGTCGGGCAAGCGATCGGGGTTGTGGGCGACGTGGACGTTGACGCGAGAATCGCGTATGCCGCAAGGCTCGATAACGTGAAGACTTCGATGTTGCAAGACTTCGAGCGTCACCGGGCGCTGGAGATCGATCCGATCTTGGGGGCGGTCTGCGAGTTGGGCGAGCGTTACGGCATCGAAACGCCCGAAGTGCGAAAAGCCTATGCGGCCCTGCAACGGCGCAGTGCGGCGGGCATATGATCGCACAGCATTCGCCACTAGTAGATATTTCCGAGCTCAGCGGCGTCGGGCCGAAGAGCGCGGCGCTTTTCCATGAACTCGGCATCGATACGGCCGAAGCGCTGCTGGACTACCTCCCGTTCCGCTACGACGACTTGCGCTTCCCGACGCCGGCGGCGCGATTGGGCGAGGCAGGGGGCGAGGAGAACGCGGTCGGGCACGTCATTGCCGTAAAGGAACGCCGCGTGCGCGGTTTAGAGATCGTGGAGCTGCAGCTCCGCGACGACGCCGGCGGTCTGTTTACCGCAAAATGGATCGGACGCAATCGTTACGTCGTCGGACGCTTTCGCGAAGGAATGCGGCTGATGGTGCGCGGGCGCGTCGAGCGAATCTTCTCCGGGCCGGTCGTCAGCGTCATGCACTACGAAGTACTCGGTGAAAACCAATCTTATCGGGGTGAGCTCGTCCCGGTCTATCGCGCGAGCAAGGAGCTTGCCACCCGCAAGATCGCGATGGTCGTGAAAAAGAACCTCTCGGATCTGCTCGAGCTCGCTCCTGCGGACCCGTTACCGCCGGCTTTGGCCGCGCAACGCGAATACGGCTCGATCCGGGAAGCCTATCGCGCGATGCACGCGCCACAGACGCCGCAGGAATCTGAGCGCGCCCGCGAGCGCTTTGTTTTCGCGGAGTTTCTCGCACTAGCGACGGGCGCGCAACTGCGGCGCGCCGAGCGCGAGAGCGATCACGACGCGCCGGTATTCGCGGTTCCGGAAGACCTGTTGGAACGCGTCGAAGCGACACTCCCCTTTGCGTTGACCGCCGCGCAGCGTCGGGTGATCCAGGAAATTTGGCGCGATTTAGGTCGCGACGTTCCGATGAACCGGCTCTTGCAGGGCGACGTCGGCAGCGGTAAGACGCTGGTTGCCGCGGCGGCCGTTCTGGCGGCAGCCGCAAACGGTTTGCAATCGGCCGTGATGGCGCCCACCGAGCTGTTGGCATGGCAGCACGCGAGCAAGCTCGCACCCTTCCTGCAACCTTTTGGCCTCGGCGTGGAGGCGGTCTTCGGCAGCCAGGGCGCACGCTCGCGCCGGGCGGCAATCGAAAAGCTCTCCAGCGGCGAGGCATCGCTGGCCGTCGGCACGCACGCGTTGCTTACCGAAGGCGTCGACTTTGGGCGGCTCGGCCTGGTCGTGATTGACGAACAACATCGCTTTGGCGTCGAGCAACGGGCGCGTCTTCGCGGCAAAGGGTCGTCGCCGCATACGCTGCACATGACGGCCACGCCGATTCCGCGAACGCTGGCGCAGTCGGTCTACGCCGATCTCGACATCTCACTCATCGACGAGCTGCCGCCGAACCGCACTCCGATCGAAACGTTTGCAGTTCGAGCGAGCCGCTTGAGCCGGGTCTACGACTTCGTTCGAAAGAACGTCGCCGCCGGGCGTCAGGCGTATATCGTCGCGCCTGCCATCGAGGAAGGGGAGAACGAGCTGACGAGCGCGATCGCGGAGGAAGAGCGGCTGCGCCGCGACGTCTTTGCGGATCTGCGGTTGGGATTGCTCCATGGGCGTCTGGCGTCGCGCGAGAAGGAGCAGATCATGGCGACCTTCGTTCGCGGCGAGCTCGACGTGCTGGTTTCGACGACGGTCGTTGAAGTAGGCGTGGACGTCGCGAACGCAACCGTGATGGTCGTTCTCGACGCGCATCGCTACGGGCTGGCGCAGCTCCACCAGTTACGTGGGCGCGTCGGTCGAGGAGCCGCGAAGTCGTTTTGCATCTTTGTCTATCCCGACGACGTGGGCAGCGAGCGGCTCGAGATCTTGATTCGCTCGACCGACGGTTTCGAGATCGCCGACGAGGATTTGCGGCTGCGAGGGCCGGGTCAGCTTTCGGGAACGATCCAGTCGGGGGCCGCGGACCTGCGCTTTGGCGACTTGGTACGCGACATTGACGTCTATCGGTCCGCGAAAGCGGCTGCCTCGCAGATCGTTGCCGACGATCCGGCGCTGGCACGTCCGGAACACGCAGGGCTTCGAGCCGTGCTTGCGGCCCAGCCCAGTACGCGCGCGCTGCTGCTTTCGTCGTGAGGGTTCACGGGCCGCGGCGCGAATAGCGCCGCCAATGTATAAGCCGGGCATCTTCATTGCGGCCGCGACGGCCGTACTCTTTTCCTCGTGGGGAGCGGTGGCGGGCGCAGCCTCACCCGATGTGGCGCGCGCGACCCTCTCGAACGGGTTGCGGGTCATCGTCGTCCGCAACACGCTGGCGCCGGTCGTTACCACGGTTCTCGACTACGAAGCCGGCTCCGACGAGCAGTGGATTCCCGGCCTCGCCCACGCGACGGAACACATGATGTTTCGGGGAAGCGCCACGCTGTCGTCCTCTCAGCTTATGGATGCGGTCGGAATTACCGGCGGCGACTTCGATGCCGACACGACGCAAACGGTCACGCAGTATTACTTTACGGTTCCGTCGGCCTACCTCGACATCGCGCTGCGGGCCGAGCGGTCGCGCGCAACCGGACTGCTGATGTCACAGAAGCTGTGGGGTCAAGAGCGCGGGGCGATCACGCAAGAAGTGCAGCAGGATCAGAGCGATGCATTCTATCGCCTCTTCGTAAAGATGCAGGGTCGCCTCATCGGCGGCACGCCGTACGCGAAGAACACCCTGGGCACCGTCTCCGATTTCGCCAATAAGGTGAACAGCACGCAGTTGCTGCGCTTTTACCACACTTGGTATCACCCCAACAATGCGGTCTACATTATTACGGGCGACGTCGATCCCGCGCAGACCATCGCCGAGGTGCGCCGGCTCTTCGGCGATATCCCGGCAGCCAAACTTCCCGCGCGCGAACCGGTACGTCTGCAGCCGCTCAAAGCCGCGATCTTTCACGATAAGTCGGACCAGGCGTATACCGCCGTCGCGTTGGGCTATCGCTTTCCCGGCTACGACAGCCCCGACTATGCGGCCGGCCAGATCTTGGGTGACGTGCTCTCGAGCGCGCGCAGCAACCTGGGCGGCATGGCCTATACGGGGCAAGCCTTGGGCGCGGGTTTTGACGCGGAAGCGTTTCCCAAAGTAGGCCTCGGCATTGCGTTTGCCGCCGTTCCGGTCAGCGTGCCGCCGGCGACGGCGGAGCGCGAAGTGCGCGGGATCCTCGAGGGATACAAGCGGACCGGAGTCCCGGCGGAGCTCGTGGAGGCTGCCAAGTTGCGCGAAATTTCGCAGCTTGAGTTCAATGCGAACTCAATCGAAGGCCTGGCTCTGGAGTGGAGCCAAGCAGTTGCCGTGCAAGGCCTCTCGTCGCCCGACGACATGGTCGAACAGTATCAGCGAGTCACCGTCGCTGATGTCAACCGAGTGTTGCGAGGCTACGTCGACAACCAGCGCGCGGTCGTCGTCTACGCCGTTCCGCAAAACGCCGGTGCGCCGCGGGCGAGCGGTCAGCTGGCCAAAGAGAACAATGAAATTCCACCGACCTCGCACGAGCCGCTGCCGAGCTGGGCTCAGCACGTTCTCGACAACCTGCAGGTGCCGCAGCAGACGATATCGCCCAGCGATATGACGCTGCCCAACGGCATTCGCTTGATCGTGCAGCCCGAAAGCATCTCTCACACCGTCGTCGTCGCGGGCGAGATTGAAAACAACGAGGACCTTCAAGTGCCTCCGGGACAGGATGGGGTTGCCGACGTAACGGCCGGCCTTCTGCCCTTCGGAACGACGACCTACGACCGCATCGCATTCCAAACCGAGCTCGACAAGATTGCCGCGTCGACCGAGGCGGGAACGAGTTTCGGAGTCGACGTTTTGTCGTCGCAGTTCGACCGCGGAATGCAGCTGCTAGCGGACGAGGAGCTCCACCCAGCCTTTCGACCGGCGGATTTTGCGGTGGTGCAACAACAGAACGAGGGTGAGCTAACCGGAGAGATGACCACGCCGCAGCATCTGGCAGATGTCGCGTTAAAGAAAGCTCTGTACCCGCCCGGCGATCCGGAGCAGCGCTTTGCGACGCCGAAGAGCGTCGGCGCGCTGACACTTGCCGACGTCAAGAGCTGGTTCGCGACGGCCTATCGTCCCGACCTGACGACCATCGTCGTCATCGGCGATACGACGCCGGAGGCGGCAAAGGCGATTGTTGAAAAGTACTTTGGAGCATGGAGTGCGACAGAGCCGAAACCCAACGTCGATCTTCCCGCGGTTCCGCTCAACACGGCAAGCCAGATCGACGTTCCGGCAACCGGACGCGTGCAATCCTCCGTGCGTCTGATCGAAACGGTCGATCTGGTTCGCAAGGATCCGGCGTGGCCGGTCCTTCAGCTTGCCAACAGCGTCTTGACCGGCGGATTCTACTCGTCGCTGCTCTTTCACGATCTGCGCGAAGTTCACGGGTACGCGTATTCGATCGAGAGCCGCTTCGCCGCAAACAAGACGCGCGGCACATTTTCTTTGGACTACGGTTGCGATCCACAAAACATCATGCCGGCCGAGTCGCAAATACAGGCCGTCTTAGCGCGGTTGCAGCGCGAGCCGATCGAGCCCGACCGGCTGCTACGGGCCAAGGCCTTGCTGATGGGCGAGGTCCCGATCCGCGAGGCAAGTTACGACGGCGTTACCGGGCAGCTGCTCAACTACGCGTCGCTCGATTTGCCACTCAACCAGAACGTTGTCGACGCCCGCGCGCAGCTCGATGCGACGCAGGAGAGCGTTCGAGCCGCCTTGGCCAAATACGTTCGGCCGCGCGGCTTCGTGCGTGTCGTTACGGGCCCGGGGCCGCGTTAGTGGCAGGTCGCTAGTCCGTGGATGCGATCCGCGGAATCGGCTTCGATCTGGACCACACGCTTGCCATCGACAATCACCTCGAGCGCGTCTCCTTTTTGCGATTGCTGCAGAGTGTTGCGTCGCGAGGTGGCCGGAGCTTGGGCACGCTTGCCGATGAAATCGACGCCGTCGACCGTCTGCTGGCCCGTCAGCGCAGCGGCGAGTTCACGATCGACGAAGCGGTGCGCCTTTTCGTGGCAGAGCATGGTTTGACCAGCGGCGATGGGTTTGTCGAGGCATTCCGGAAGATGGCCGTGGAGAGCGTCGAGGAGTTCGTGGTACCGCTCCCGGGCGTCGACCAGACAATGGAAGAGCTGGAAAAGCGCGGAATCCTGGTAGCCGTGCTGACCAACGGTTGGGACCCCTTGCAGAAACGTAAGGCGGAGCAGGCGGGCTTCCGCGGGCCGGTTCTCGTGTGCAGCGAGATCGGCGAGCGCAAGCCCGCGACGATCGCTTTCGAACGCCTTTTGCACGCTCTGGGTACGGAGCCGCGGCAAACCTGCTACGTCGGAGACGACCCGCGCGACGACATTGCCGGAGCGCAGGACGCCGGCTTGCAGGCGGTATGGATTGACTGGGAAGGTCGTGCATACCCCGATGACTTGCCGCCGCCCGCTCATACGATCCACACTCTGGTGGAACTGCTGGCGGTCGTTCCGCAGTGCGCGCGCGCGTCGTGATCTGCCGCGGAGTTCTCGCGGGCATCGCGTGCCTCGTCGTTTGCACGGGGATGGCCGCGCCTGCGGACTATCAAGGGAAGCTCGTCGATCTCGAACGGCGCTATACCATGTGGAGTTTGCAAGAGAGCCCCTCGGCCGCGACCGATGCCGGCATTCACACGTACGATGCGATCCTCGCAGATTATTCGCCGGCAACGCAAGCTGCGGAGATGACGAAGTTGCGCCAGTATCGCAACGAGCTGGCCGCGCTCGAGCCTCCGCCGGGCGCGACCGCGCACGAGCGCGTCGACTACCTGCTGATCCGCTCGAACATCGAGGCCGACTGGTGGGGGCGATCGGTTTTGCGCGGGTTGCAGCGCAATCCCAGCTTGTACGAAGGCGAGTGCAGCAACGGGATCTTCTCAATCGTCAAGCGCCAGTATGCGCCCGATGAAGTTCGCGTGCGCGCCGCAATCGCGCGGCTGCGGGCCTGTCCGCGCGTTCTCGAGCAGGGACGAGCGAATCTCACGCAGCCCGTTCGAGAGTTCGCGCAGATTGCATCGGAGGATATTCGCGACGGCGACTCGCTCTACACGACGACGCTCGACGATATCGCGCGGGATACGTCGCCCTCCACCCGCGCCGAACTCACGCAGGCACAGGGAGTCGCACTGAAGGCCCTGCATGCCTACCGCAGCTGGCTGGACTCGCACATGAACGGTTTTGCCGCGGGCGGCTTTGCGGTGGGGCGCAAACAGTACGATTGGTTTCTCAGGCGCGTCTTGTTGCTGCCGTTCAACTCCGCGCAAGTTGCCGAAATCGGCCGCTTGGAACTGGCGAGAGATCGCGCGTTAGAAACCTGGGAAGCCAGCCGCGACGCGCACGAGCCACCGGCCTCGCCCGCGCCGGCCTTCGCTTCGAAGGAAGCGTTCCTCGCCTACTACGAGCGCAGCCTCGCGCGGTTGATCTCGTTCATCAACTCCCGCGAGATCGTCGATATCCCGCCGTATATCGGTCCGTTTCACATCGTCGAAGTTCCCAAAGCGCTGGCGGCAACCTATCCGGGCGGCTTCATGAATCCGCCGCAGATGTTTTCCAGCGATTCACAGGGCTTCTATTTCGTTCCGGATTTTAGCTCGACGAATCAAAGCTTTTTCGTCGCGCAGGCGCGCCAGTCGGTCCTCCCTCTGCTCGGCCACGAGGGGATTCCGGGGCATTTCATGCAGTTCACCTACGCCTATCACAATCCCGACTTCGTCCGCCACGTCCAAGGCGACGGCGTATTCGCGGAAGGCTGGGCCTTTTACGGTGAAGAGATGCTGATGCGCGAAGGTCTGTACGAAGACGATCCGGGGGCTCGCCGGCAGGTGATCCATTTGATGCGGCATCGCGCGACTCGGATCGGAGTCGACGTCGGCTTGGCGACCGGCGCGATGACGTTGCCGCAAGCGATTGCGTACTTTGAAAAGAACGCCGGCATCGATGCGGAGACGGCACGAGGCGAGGCGACCCGCTTCGCGATGGGTCCGGGACAAGCCATCGACTATCTCGTCGGGAAGACGCAGATCGAGACGCTGTTAGGGCTCGTGCGCGACCGCGAAGGCGACGGGTTTTCGTTGCGGCACTTTCACGACGAGCTGCTCTCGTACGGCACGGTCCCGTATTCCACCATTCGCTACGAGTGGCTGGGCGACGATTCGTGGCTTGCGCCGTCGCTGCAGCCGCTCGCGCCGCAGGAGTTCTAGAACAGCGTGCCGCGGATCACCGGTGGATCCCTCGGAAGCCGAAAGCTTCGCTCGCCGAAGGGCACGCACGTACGCCCGACGCCGGGGCGCGTCAAGGAATCGCTCTTTTCGATCTTGATGAATCGCCTCGACGGTGCCGCGGTCTTGGATCTTTTCGCCGGGACCGGCGCGATCGGTTTCGAAGCGGCCTCGCGTGGCGCCGCCCGCGTCGTCGCGGTGGAAGGGCAGCGCGAAGTTGCCAATGCGATCGAAGAAGCCGTCAAGCAGCTGGGAATCGCGGATGTGGTGACGGTCTTTCCGGCACCCGCAGAACGCGCGCTTTACCGCCTCGAGGGGCCGTTCGACATCGTCTATCTCGACCCGCCCTACGCCGACCCGGTGCCGTTGCAGCTCTTCGGCCTGATGCTAGAGCGCAAATTGCTCGCTCCGGAGGCGATCGTGGTGTACGAGCACGCCGCCAAGCGAATCCTGCCGCAGATACCCGGGTATCGTTCGGTGCGCGAAGAAGTCTACGGCGATGTCGGTCTCGCCTTCCTGACGCCGGAATCTTGACGAACGGCAAGCTCGAGCGCGTGACCCGCGCCGTGTACCCGGGATCGTTCGATCCGCCTACGAACGGTCACTTGGACGTGATCGAGCGTGCCGCCGGATGTTTCGGCGAGCTCATCGTTGCCATCGTCGTTAATCCGCAGAAGCGTGCGCCGATGTTCTCGCTGGAAGAGCGGGTTGCGATGCTCAAGGCCAGCGTCGCGCGCGTTGCCGGCGTGCGCGTCGAGCACTTTCGTGGCCTGCTCGCCGACTATGTGAAAGCGGCTGAAGCCGACGTTATCGTGAAGGGCCTGCGGGTCGTCTCCGATTTCGAGAGTGAAATGTCGGCAGCGATGATGAACCGGTCGCTTTCCGACGTCGATACGCTCTTTTTGATGGCGGATCACGAGTACTCGTTCGTCAGCTCCAGCCTCGTCAAAGAGGTGTTTTTTCTCGGCGGCGACGTCGCCGCACTCGTCCCCGAACCGGTTCTTCGCGTGATGGCGGAGAAACGCAACAGCTTGCAACGGAGGTAATAATGTCGGTTTATCGCGTGCTTGACAAACTCGAGGCCTACGTTCACGAAGGAACGTGGTTGCCGGCTGGTTATCGCATCCTTTCGGAGGAGCGGCTCATCGAACTCCTCGAGAAGATCAGGGCCTCGTTGCCCGAGGAAGTCGGACGGGCTAAAGCGATCGCGAGATCTCACGATAGCATGATGCGCGCGGCGCAAGAGAAGGCGCAGGCAATCGTCGACGAAGCTGCGAGCAAGCACGAAGAGCTGGTCGAAGATAATGAAATCGTCAAGCGCGCTCGCACGACGGCGGACGTTTTGTTGCGCGAGGCCGAGGAAAAGGCGCGCAAAGTTCGCGAGGGTGCCGATCGCTACGCCGCCGACGTGCTGGTCGAGATGGAGACGCGCCTGTTTGGGGCGCTCGGGGCGGTCCGCAAAGGGCGGCAAGTACTCGAAGGCCAGCGCCAAAGCGCCGAGCGCCCGCTGGAGGAAGCCGCTGCGAAGAGCAAGCGCGCGGCCTTCGACTTGCAAACCGCCGGTGACGAGACCGCCGCTTTGGAGTCGGTGTCGCCAACGGCTGTCTGAGAGCGCCGTGTTGCGGGCATAACTTAAAGATGAAACGAATTGCAACCATGCTCGCGCTTGCCGGGATGCTAAGCGCGCCGGCCCTGAGCGCTCAACTCGGCGGAATCTCCGGCACGGTCGTCGATGCAAAGACCGGCCAGCCGATGGCGCACGCGTCGCTCTACTACTATCGGAGCCCGTATCTCGAGAACGGACCAAACCACATCGTCACGCTTCAGACGAACAGCCGCGGCTTCTTCAGCGACATTACGCTGAACCCGGGACGGTACGTCGTCATGGCACGATTCCCCGGTAAGGTCGAAGGATGCGCCGTCGACGACGTGATGGGCGGCGAGGTGACGCACATGCGCATCCAGATCGGTCACGATGCCATCATGTGCACCGGACCGCGCGTCCATTCAGCGCTCGTGGACCCGAACGCTACGGCGGACGTCTACCACATCTAGGCTCCCTAGACTGGCGGGGCCGCGACGTTCGCGGCAAAGGCTTCCAGTTTCGGGCGGTCAATCGCGCGCACGCGCCCTCGGTCGAGTTCGAGGGCGCCTGCGTTTTTGAGACGTAACAACGCCCGCGCCGCCATATCGCGCACCGTGCCGGCGGCCGCGGCGATCTGCGCCTGAGAGAGGTTCTCGACTCCCGGTAGGCCGGGCGCCATACCAACCGAAGCGCGCGCGTATCCCAGCAAGAACTTAGCAACGCGCTGCAACACGTGGGCGAAGGCGAGATCGGCGATTGTGTCGATCGATCGCCGCCGAGCCTGCGACGAGGCGATCAAAAATCCCAGCGCTAGCTCCGCGTCGCTGCGGGCGGCGTGAAGGACTGCTTCGCTTGGAAGCGTCACGATTGTCGCGTCCGTCAGGGCTTCGGCGCGCGTCGTCGCGCCGCCGCCGTCGAAAGTGCCGCTCTCGTTGAGCGTGTCGTGCGTCAAGCGTTCGCCGATGGTGTGCGTCTTGCCGTCGGGCGAGAGTAGGGTGTAGATGACCTTGCCGCTCTTGACGATCCCTAGATACGGCCACACCTCGCCTTCGTCGAAGATCGTCTCACCGGCTTTATAGGTGCGCTCGCTCATCTGACCGGCCAGCTCCTTGATCGTGCTGGTCTTGGCCGAGGTAAACGCGGCGACGTAGGTCAGGAAGGCTTCGCCGTCAGCGTTTTCGTCGATTCGTTCGAGCCGGACGGTCCACCGGTTGGCGCCAAGGTTGCGCGCGTCCCACGAAAACCGCGCGGGACGAAGCTGCGCCATTTCGTTGCGAAGTGCCCGAGGGTCCGTCTCTTCGGTGATCTCCAGGGCGCTTCCGATCGGAAGCTTGTCGAAGGTCTCGAGTATCAGCGCCGTCCTCGTCGCAGGAACGAGCGACCGGGCATCGAGCGTGATCGCGGCAGGTCGGTTCATGGGCATACGCCGCCCGTCTTAGGGACGCTCCGCGACGGAGCCTGCCGGGACGCACGCAACCGTTGCGGAATAGTCGCGGTCGTTATGAGCAATTCGATGCAGGACAGCGATATCGTCATTCTTGCCGGAGCCCGCACGCCGTTCGGCAACCTCGGCGGCGAACTGGCGGCCCTCACGGCTACCGACCTGGCCGTCGCGGCCGCCGAAGAGGCGATTGGGCGCAGCGGCGTCCGCAAGGAACAGATCGACGAAGTGGTTTTCGGAAACGTCATTCAGAGCAGCGCCGATGCGATCTATCTCGCGCGCCACGTCGGGTTGCGGGCGGGGTTGCCGATCGCGGTGCCGGCCCTTAACGTCAACCGGCTGTGCGGATCGGGTTTGCAAGCGATTCTATCGGCGGCGCAGTCGCTGGCGCTGGGCACCGCGAGTTACGCGTTGGCGGGTGGGACCGAAAACATGAGCCAGGCACCCCACGTGGTTCGCGGCGCGCGCCAAGGCTTTCGGTTGGGGCAGGACGTCGCCTTTGAAGATTCGCTGTGGACCGCGCTGATCGATTCGTACGGCAATACGCCGATGGCGATCACGGCTGAAAATCTTGCCAAGAAATACGGCATATCGCGCGCCGAATGCGATGAGTTTGCGCTGGCGAGCCAGGAACGCGCGCTGGCCGCGCAGAGTAGCGGCTACTTTGCCGACGAGATCGTCGCCGTTGAGGTTCCGGGGCCGAAGGGCTCGACCGTGCGCGTTGAAAAAGACGAAGGCCCGCGAGCTGGCTTGACGATGGAGAAACTCGGCAAACTGCCGGCACGCTTCGTCAAAGACGGTGTCGTGACTCCCGGAAACGCTAGTGGAATCACCGACGGTGCCGCGGCCGTAGTTCTGACGACGGCAAAACGCGCGCGCGAAGACGGCCTGCAATGGATGGGACGGCTCGTCTCCGGCGGCGTCGTCGGCGTCGATCCGTCGATCATGGGAATCGGTCCCGCGTTTGCGATTCCGAAAGCGCTGGAGCGCGGCGGCGTCTCCTCCGGCGACATCGCCTTCATGGAAATCAACGAGGCCTTTGCGCCGCAAGTGATCGCATGTCTGCGCGAGATGGGCGAATCGAAGGACTCCGCCGGAGGGACTCGGCTCAACCCGCACGGCGGCGCGATTGCCCTTGGTCATCCGCTCGGTGCGTCAGGTGCCCGGCTCGCGCTCACGGCGCTTCACGAGTTGCGCCGGCGTGGAGGTGGCTATGCCATCGCGTCGGCATGCATCGGAGGCGGCCAAGGCATCGCAGCCCTTTTCCGCGCGGAGTAGCGCGCCGACGCGCAAGTTCCTTACCGCCGGGCGATTCTGGGACGCGTTTGCGGCGCTCGTCATCGGCTTTGCAATCTGGAAGATCTTCATTGCGCCGCGCTCGTTTGAACGGGCCGGCTCGCATCCCGCGCCTGCAGCGATCTACCAACGGCTGAACGGCGGCGCTTTTCGTGTCGCCGGCGAGCGCGGCCGCGTGCTGTTCCTGGATTTTTATGCGAGCTGGTGCGAGCCGTGCAAGCTCGAACTGCCACTCGTCGAGGCTTGGTCGCGGGAACATCCTGCCGCGACCGTGGTACCGGTCGACGTCGGCGAAGAGCGACGAATTGTCGACGCTTTCGCGCGGCGATACCGCTTACAAAATGTGGCGCTCGATCCGGAAAGCAGCGCGCGAGCGCTCTTTGCAGTGGAAGGTTTTCCGACGGTTGTCGTCATCGATCGAAACGGGTTCGTCCGAGCAAAGTGGGAGGGGCTCAACCCTGCCATCGCGCTCGCAATGAATAATGCGCTATCGTCCTTCGAACGTTAACGGCCCCGCCAGGCGGGTTTGCGCTTTTCTAAGAACGCGCTCGTGCCCTCTTTGATGTCCTCGGTATCGACGAGCGTGCCGAACTCCAGCGCCTCTAGTTCCAGCGCATCGTCGATCGAGAGGTGAGCGCCGTTGTTGATGACGCGTTTGCAGGCGGCAATGGCTAAAGGCGCCTTGGATGCGATGAGCGTCGCAATTCGCTTTGCCTCGTTCATCAGTTCGCCGGCGGGAACGACGCGGGTGACGAGGCCAATCCGTAGCGCCTCCTGCGCGTCGATGATTTCGCCGGTTAGACAGAGATGGGTCGCCACGCCTTTGCCGGCAAGCCGCGTCAAACGTTGCGATCCGCCGTAACCCGGTATCAATCCGAGGTTGACCTCCGGTTGGCCGAACTTCGCGTTCTCGCTCGCAACGCGGATGTCGCCGGCCATGGCGATCTCGCAGCCACCGCCGAGCGCGAATCCGTTGATCGCCATCACGACGGGCTTGCTAAGACGCTCTATCTGACGGGTGAGAGCCTGGCCCGTGCGAGCTTTGTCGGCTCCGGAGCCGGCCGACGCCAGCGCGTTGAGCTCGGAGATGTCGGCTCCCGCGGCGAAGGCTTTCTCGCCCGAACCGGTGACGACGATCGCGCGGACTTTGTCGTCGCGCTCCATCTCGCGCAGCGCGGCTGAGAGCTCCTCCAAAAGCTGCGAGCGCAACGCGTTGAGAACGGTCGGACGGTTGAGCGTAATAACGCCGAGCGGCTCTTCGATTTCGACCAGGATATCTTCAAATGGCATGTTCAACCTTATGATTTGATAAAGAATGCAGGTTCCTTCGTTGGATTGCGCGGAAGTGCCCCCTGCAATAATGGCGGTCTATGTTCATGGGAGGTAAGGGTGGCGGTGCGCACGGCGTATCATGAGGCACTAGAGGGAACCAGGCTCGACGTCGTTCGTCTTGGAGCGCTCGTCAGCGACGCGATCCGCGTCGCCGTGGACGCGCTCGACAATCGCGACGCCTCAGCGGGAGCGCGCGTCGTCGCCGGCGATGACACCATCGACGATCTTCGCCGGCGCATCGAGGCGCACTGTATCGAGCTTATCTGGCGGCAGCAGCCGGTTGCAGGCGAGCTGCGCGAGATTGCGGCCATGTTGGAGATCGCCACCGATCTCGAGCGCGTCGGCGATTATGCCGTCGATATTTCGAAAAACGCCATCAAACTCTCGGATCAGCCGATGCGGCCGCAGAAGGTTGAAATCGATCGCATTGCCAGCGTCGCGCACGGGCTCTTGCTCGACGCGATGCGCGCGTATACCGAACGAGATCCCAACCTCGCAAGCATCGTGATCGACCGGGACGACGAGGTGGATAAGCTCTACAAGCGCAGCATCAAACTGCTGCAAGCCGAGATGCGCGCCGATCCGGAGATCATACGTCCCGGAACGCGGTATCTCTTCGTGCTGGCATCGCTCGAGCGTGTGGGCGATCGCGCCGGCAACATCGCTTGGCACACAAAGGACATGATCGGCGCGGAGTGAGCACGCCGCTTAGCCGCAGCGAGTTTCGAGTCACCGAGCGGTACGTCTATTTGAATCACGCCGCCGCGGGCGTGCTCCCAGCCTCCACGGTTGCGGCGATCGAGCAGTTCGTCCGCGCGCACGCCGGTAAGGGCGTTCTTGGTACGTTTCCGTACGATCTGAAGATGGCGGAATATCGCGCGAAGATCGGCGGCTTCATCGGGGCGAGCGGATCGGAGATTGCGACGCTACTCAATACCGGCGCCGGCGCGAACACGCTAGCGCTCGGAATCGATTGGAAACCCGGCGACGAGGTCGTGCTCTGCGACAACGAGTTCCCCGCCAACGTGATTCCCTGGCTTAGTTTGCGCCGTCGTGGCGTCGATGTCCGAATGCTGCCGATGCGCGAAGGGCGCTTGACGCCGGAGCGCTTAGAACGCGAACTCTCGCCGCAAACGCGCGTGGTGACCGTCTCGTGGATTTCGTACGCCGACGGCTACCGCCACGACCTGGCGGGCTTGGCCGCGGTGGCGCACGAAGCCGGCGCGTTCCTCTGCGTGGATGCGATGCAGGGGTTGGGCGTTTTTCCGCTCGACGTGCGTACCCTCGGTATCGATGCTCTCTACGCGAGCGGGGCAAAGTGGATGCTTGGGTTGCACGGCGCGGCGTTTCTCTACGTGAGCCCCGAGCTGGGGGAGCGCTTGGCGGTTGCGACGCCCGGGTGGCGGTCGCTGGCGGACATGTGGGACTTTCACAACTACGAGCAACCGTTCTCGCCGGAGGCGCTGCGCTTTGAGAGCGGGACGCCCAATCTCCTCGGGACGCTCTCGCTGGTCTGCGCGATTGAGCTTTTCGAGCGGAGCGGGCCGCAGGCCATCGCGGAGCACGTTTTAGCCTTGACGGACCGGCTCTGTGAAGGACTTACCGCTCTGGATGCAGATTTCTCCACGCTGCGCGGACCGAGTTGCTCTTCCGGCATCGTTACCTTTAGCATCCCAGGCATCGACAGCATGGCGCTCGGGCGAGCGCTGGAGAACCAAGGCATCGTGACGACCAATCGCACCGGCGGCATTCGAGTCTCGCCGCATGGCTATAATACGGCCGAAGAGATCGACGTTATGGTAAACGCAGTCGCGCGTCAGGCGCGCGCGAAGGTACCGGTCTAGACGTTGATAGCGGCACTCGTGCTCGCGGGGGCAACGACCCTTGGCTTTCCCCCGCCCGGCGCGTACAACTATACGGCTTCGATGAGCGGACAACCGATCGGGCAGTGGAACGTGACCGTCAAGCGAAGCGATTCCGCGACCGAGATCGACGAAAACTCGTGGGCGACCGTCATGGGGATGACGCTTTCGGCGAAGGCGATGCTCGCGTTGGGGCTGGATCTTTCGCCGACGAGTTATACGGGCAACTATCGCGCAGCCGGGCAGAACGTCGCGGTTACCGTTGCGCTCACTCCGGCCTCCGCGACGATCACGGGCACGCAGAGCAGCTCCGCCCACGCGGTGGCACTCGTGCCGGATACGCATCATTTCGTCGTAATCGAACCGGGTTTGCTTGCCGGTCTCTTCGCACTTCCGGCGCAACTGGCCTTATGGAACGAGTCGACGGTGACGTGGCTCTCGCCGGTTACCGGTTCGGCGCAGCCGCTCATGAAATCGGCGGCTGCCGCTACGGCGCGACCTTCCGGCGTCCCCGCGCAAGACGTCGAGCTTTCACTGACGGGTCAAACACCGGCCACGATATGGTACGACGCGAATAGCTTCATACCGGATCGGATCGAGATCCCGTCACAGAACGCGGTCCTCACCCGCGTGCGCTAGAGTGCGGGTGAGGGCATTACGGTGGCGTCTACTCGGTCGCCACTCCGATATCCGCGGATAGGCACCCGCTCGACGCGCACGCCTGAACCACCTGATGATACTTGTACTTGCCGAGGCTGGATTTAAGCGCGGTCGTCTCGGTGATCGTGTCGAGCGCCGGATCACCCGGGTTCGGATCGAACGCTCCGTCGAGCTTGTGAAACACCTTTCCCACTCTGGTGTAGAAGACGCTGCTCCACGTGTACGACGGCGGCGAGCCCGAGCAGGACGTCACGATCTGGCCGTTCACGACGCACAGACCAACGTCGGCCCCGCTTGGCTGGCTAACGGTCACGCAGGCAAGATAGGACTTCGGACACTTTGCGTCCGGCTGCACGCCGAGTTTGAGCGAATATCCGGCTTGCGCCGGCGTCGTCTGCGGGGTATATCCAAGCCCGCTGGTCGTCTGTCCGGAGCAGGCGACGAGGCCCGCGGCCAGGATGAGCGCCGGCACCGAGCACCGACGAAGCATCGTTGCGTTCATAATTCGTGAAATCTCCCGAAATGGCTTTAGGTTTGTCGGCGCTATCGTAGCAGCCCGGCCGCACGCAAACGTTCAGGATGACAACGGGACCTAGATAACGATCCGAAATTCCGCGGGTTCGAGCGATCGTACGGCTTGCGATTCGAGCGGCAATCCGCGCAGGAGTCGTTCGAGCACGCTCAGCGTTCCGCGATGTCCGACGACGAGCCAACGCGTCGGCTGACTGAGCCTTTCGACGACCGGTTGCAGGCGCTGCCCAACGTCTGCGAAGCTCTCGCCCTGCGGTGGCCGGAAGTGCACCGGGTCCTGTCGGCGTTGCGCGAGCCCGGACGGATCGTGGTCCTGCAGCCATTCCAGCGTTTGGCCTTCCCACGTGCCAAAGTCGACTTCGCGTAGCGCGCTTTCAATTTCAAATGGAATCCCTGGCGCGACGATCTCGCGCGTCTCAAGGCAGCGTCGCATGGGACTGACCAAACACTGCTCAAAGTCAACGGCTTCCAGCTCGGCTTGAAGTTGCCGGCATTGCTCGCGACCGAGCGGGCTCAACGGCACGTCGGTTCTGGACAGAAAGCGTCCGGCGAGATTGTTTTCGGTAACGCCGTGACGGCAAAGAACGATGGCGCCCAAGCGCGTCTTACGGGTCGGTGCGTTCGCGCAAAATCGAAGAAGTCATTACCGCGTCGGTCATGCCGTGGATGAGTTTCTTGTCCGCCGGCGCGATCGTCGCCAAAACTCCGCCGAGCACCACGCTCTCCTCACCGGTTACGAAGTAGTACGGGCAGAGTCGCACGCGGCCTTCGTACTCACGAATCTCGTCGCGTTCCCGATCGAAATAGCTCTGCCGAATCAGCTTGCCTTTGTGAAACCGCTGCAAAATGTAGGGCGTCCGCTCGTACGAGGTCAACGCGATCTCGATCGCCGAGTTCCATTCGTCTCGCGTCAGATCGTCGCCGATCTTTACGCCGCGCGAACCCCAGGCGAGCTGCGAGAAGCCGGAGGGTTTGATGACGTACGCGCGCTCGCTCTTCGGCAGCGCGTTCAACTGGCGGAAATCCGAGACTGGTGCGCCGCCGGCCTCCAAACCGGCGACGACGCCTTGCGGCGGCATTTGGCGCGGATCGATCACCCAGGTCTTGGGAAAGAGATTGAGGAGCCGCTCGAAGACGTCCTTGCCAAGCTCGTTGCGCCACAACGTCGCAAGTGCGTGGTGGTGAAGCAGCGCGAACGCCAACTTTTCCTCGAGCGAGGCCTTCGGCGCGGGCACGATCCGCACGCGATTATGACGCGCGGCGTAGAGCATCAGTTCTTGCTTGGGCACGTTGAACAGATCGAACAGCTCGAAGTTGCGATAGATGGCGTCGAGCCGAGCCTCGCGCCCGTCTTCGTGGCGAATGAAGAGGCCGTCTTCGCTGAACGTGACTTCTTGCGGAGAGCGCAGCCAAGCATCGGCAAGGCCTAAGCGGCGCAACGCATCGGCGAGCCAGGACAGCTCGTTGCGGTAGTCGGCGGATTCCTCCGATACGACGATCGCAACGGTCGGGTGCTCGACTCCGGTTACGTGGCGCAACATCGCCGCAAAACCGGCCGGAATCCCGTGATCGCCGCCCGCGCTCTCGTGGCCGAGTTGGCAGTACGCTTCCGTCATGGCGCCGAGGAAGCCCATTCCGCCGGGGATGCTGTCGAGTTCGGTCGCAGCAAAACCGTCGGCGGTGATGATGAGATCGGGGCGGATGACGCCGGGGACGTCTTGCTTGAACCGGTTCTGGCGCCCAAGCTTGACGATTTGTTCGGGCTTCCCTTGGTCGAGATATTCCGCAATGAAGCCGGGCGCTGTTCCGCGCACGCTGCGATTATAGAGATTGTTGAGCGAGCGATAGAAGCGAAGAAGATCGGTACCGAGGCTTTCGATGCTGTCGAGCTGCTCCTTGGACAATGCAAACGGCTCGGGGCTGACGCGCCATGCGATACGTTCGGTTTCGTCTTGAACTCGGAAGAGGCCGGGCGGTATCGCCTCGTAAAGGTAGTGCGCTTGCTCGCGAGCCGTGAGATTCGGAATGGTTGCCGTACAAGGCATAAGGAAAATGAACTCTCCTCTAGCGACAGCCGTCGGGGATCTTGGATCTACTGAAGGCGATGTAGCGGCGGCGCATACCTTCGCTTAGAGCGGGCGGAGCGGCCTCGCGGTTGCAGTTGGGTGCGCCGGAGCGCAGCCACGGCTCACTTGATCGTGATCGCCCCCGGTGTCAGCAGCGCCCCCTCGACGTGTACCAGCCCCTGGATGTAGGCCAGCGTGAGATGCAGCGTCCCCCGCAGGCCGATCTGGGTAAGATCCAGGCTCTCCAAGACTCGGGAGACGCCTTCGCCCGCGAGAAAGTGCAGATCGCTCGGGCGACGCAGCGAACGGCCTGGCGCCGAATAGGTGGCGACCACTGGGACGATAATCTCCTGGGTCCCCGTGGATCGTGGCGCTGCAGTAACGCAGTAGGAGATGGTCACCGGCGTGCCTTGCACGGTGAGGGTCTCGACCGTGCATTGGGCGGCATTTGCGCGGCCGGCGGTCAGAGCCAACAAGGCAATTAAGAGCGCTAACGCCCCGGTCATCGTAGGGTTTCTCATCATTGTTAAAGCCCCAGTACG